>Ga0172382_10002769_pt1 | contig 28658 bp, 28 predicted proteins | sample Leawel138RmetaG_FD_122245 | JGI IMG/M metagenome (GOLD analysis project Ga0172382, IMG submission 122245) | Leachate microbial communities from a municipal landfill in Southern Ontario, Canada - Leachate well 138R metaG | ecosystem: Engineered > Solid waste > Landfill > Unclassified | place...
GTAAATATACTTGCGTCGTTCACTAACTGTCATAGGATCCATTTCTGCCATCGCCACCTCGGTAACATTTTCATTTGACCTAACGATAGCATTTCGGTAACATTTTAGTTGAACTAATGCGAACATCTTGACCAATGTCTGGTTTTGCGATAAGGTTAAACACTGCAATTTGAGGCTAAAGATGACGCTCACCACAAATCAAAACCCTCATCCTCTTCGATTACGAGCGGTCAGGTATGACGCTCGTTTTATTCTGTTTATTCAATCCAACCTATTGATAAAAGGAGAGTTTAATGTCAGGTAATACCAATGCTTTTGAAATGGCGCAAGCCCAGTTCGACCATGTCGCCGACCAGCTCGGGTTAAGCCAGGCCGTACGCGATTACCTGCGTTGGCCTTTACGTGAGTTCCACTTCCGCATTCCTGTTCGCATGGATGACGGCAGTGTGCGCGTATTCCAGGCTTTTCGCATCCAGCATAACGATGTGCGCGGCCCTAACAAGGGTGGTCTGCGTTTCGCTGCAGGCGAAACCGCCGATACCGTCCGTGCCCTGTCGATGTGGATGACCTGGAAGACCGCTGTCGCTGATATTCCTTTGGGAGGCGGTAAAGGGGGCGTAGATGTTGACCCCTCGACCCTTTCTGATGGTGAAAAAGAACGACTGGTACGTGGTTATGTTAAAGCAATGTGGAAGAATATTGGACCTCGCCAGGATGTTCCCGCTCCTGATGTTGGCACCAATGCACAGATGATGGGTTGGATGATGGATGAATATTCCTCCATCGTGGGTGAGTACACTCCTGGCGTGATCACTGGAAAGCCACTTGGCGGTGGCGGCTCAGAAGGACGCACCGAGGCGACTGGTTTTGGTGTCATCTTCACCATTCGCGAGGCCATGAAACATCTGGGAATCGACCCCTCCAAAACAACTGCCGCAATCCAGGGTTTTGGCAACGTTGGACAATATGCCGCCATCGGCTTTGTCAAGTTTCTGGGCGGGAAGGTTCTCTGTGTTTCTTGCTGGGACAGAGCCGACAAAAAGTCTTACACCTTTACCAGAGATGAGGGCATAGACCCGGTCTTCCTGAAGAGCATCACAGACCAATATGGCACTATCGACAAAGACAAAGCCAGGGAAGCCGGCTACCATATTGAAGATGGCAATGCCTGGACTTGTAAGGATGTGGATGTGCTCATCCCTGCGGCTCTCGAAGGTCAGATTAACAACGAAAGCGTCCATCGTATCAGCAAACAGGTGCAGATTCTGGCAGAAGCCGCGAACGGCCCAACCACACCAGAGGCAGACAGGGTGTTAAATGAAAGAAACGTCTTTGTCATCCCTGATTTCCTCTGCAATGCAGGTGGCGTGACCGTTTCTTATTTTGAGGGTGTTCAAAACGATCAGAATTTTTATTGGGATGTTGCTGAAGTGCGTACCCGCCTTGATCAAAAGATGACCAGTGCTTTTGACTCGGTCTTGCAAATGTCACTGAACAAAAATGTATCCATGCGTGATGCTGCCTATATGGTTGCAATCGATAAAGTTGTCAAAGCCATGAAGCTCAGAGGCTGGATATAAGTTTTTAAATCCAAATTCAGATCACAAGCCGGTTTTTACAACCGGCTTGTTCTTTTAACGGCCAGGCAGCCGATGCTTTCAAAGGGCGAATGAGGCATTACAGAAAATTGACCAGTTGGGTGTGTTTACTATAATTAGATCACCAATTAGATCACCTAATCAGATAAGGAGCAGATATGGCAGACAGAAAAGCAACCGCAATTTGGCAGGGAGATTTGAAAACTGGCAAAGGTAGAATGAACTTTGCTGATTATGAGGGACAATACAGTTACACATCACGATTCGAAGAAGGCGTTGGCACCAACCCTGAAGAACTTTTAGGTGCAGCCCACGCCGGATGTTTTTCAATGGCTCTGAGCTTAGAACTTGGCAAAGCAGGCTACACACCCGAAAAAATAGAGACCATGTCTAAGGTCGCTCTAAGACAGGTTGATGGTGTACCCACTATTGTCAGCAGCCACCTGGCGACCAAAGCAGTCGTGCCGGAGATTTCGGAAGAAGAATTCCAGAAGATTGCTGGTATGGCGGCAAAGGGCTGCCCGGTATCCCGATCCCTGGCTGGGATTGAGATCACCCACGAGGCAGAATTAGTCCGCGCCTAAAAGACGGAGCCTGGTTATTTCGAGAGTTAGATGTCGCTCTGATAGCTCACTGCGCTTGGACTGGCGGTGAGCTTTATCGTCTCAGTACCAGCGGGCGCGTTCCCAGCAAACAAATCTAGATGTCATCAGCGGATGGCTCCTTCTCATCCTGCCCAATTTCAGCAGAAGTTTCAATCAATGCCGGGGGCTCTACGGGTTCGACCTTCTCTTCCATGCGCATCTGCCCGCGGTAAAAGGCACCGTCTTCACTGCTGAATGAAGCGGTCACCACATTGCCCCAAACCTTACCAGTGGCGCGAATCTCGAGCTTTTGACAGGTTATTTCTCCCTTGACGGTTCCAGCCACGATCAGGACGTCGGCCTTGAGCCGTTTACACTCAGCTTTACCGGATTCGCCCACCACAACCAGACCGGAGATGGCGATTTCGCCGGTGATTGTGCCTTCAATGCGAACACCGCCGACGCCTCGTAAGTCACCCAGCCAGTTTATCCCCGGTCCGATCACGGATGTGATCTGTCTTTGTGTGGTATCGGGGATGAAGGCGGGTGTTTCCTTTTTCTTAGAAAATAGCATTTGCTTTACCCGGTTTCCTTTTCAATTATTTCTTTGGCGTGCTGCCAGCCTACTTCCCAGCGCCAGGGCAGCGAGAGCCACGGTTCAGGGGTTTTCCCCAGCCCGATTCGGGGACTCCTGCTCACCAGATTTGCTGGGATCTCGATTCCATTTTCAATGAAGAGCCCGCTTTCAGGGTCCCTGAGGTCAAGGGCGTTCAATGTGCCATCCAGCGCGAATGCCTGGGTCAGTTTGCCCGGACCGTTCAGCCACTTTTTACTGAATGCCAGGTTGGGGCGATGTAACGCCATGGTTTGCAACCCTTCCACCGGGAAAACCGCCCTGATCAGAACTGCGGCAGGGTTTTCTGCCAGGTCTGCAACCACGTTGAGCATCCAGTGCATCCCGTATGTGAAGTAGATATAAGCTCTACCCGCCTCGCCAAACATGACCGCGTTGCGTTTGGTTTTGCCAAAATGGGCGTGGCAGGCAAGATCTTCCTGACCCTGATAGGCTTCAGTTTCGGTAATTATCCCGACCAAACGCTCGCCCCCAATGACACGCACCAGCTTTTTACCGAGCAGGTCTGGCGCCAGGACAGGAGCGGGACGTTGAAAAAAGGTGGCTTTCAGCATTTATCCATTGGCTGTCTGGGTTGGAGTGAATCTCTCCATAGTCAGGCGCAAACCGGTTTCCAGCGGCACCATCGGCATAAAATCAAGTTTCTCGCAGGCCTTGCTGATATCGGCACACATGCGGGCCGCCCCCGCTGCCTTGTGGGGGTTAAAAATCTCTTGTGGCTTTTTACCGGTTACCAGGCGCACCAGGCGAACCAGCTCCAGGATGCTGGTTTCGACGCCGCTGCCGATGTTGATTACTTCCTGGTCGACTCCCACAGCGGTGGCTGAGGTGACCATGGCGTTGATGAGGTCATCGATGTAAATATAATCCCGGGTTTGTTTTCCGTCCCCATGAATGACGATAGAACTATTGGAGAGCGCGTTTCTGAGAAAATTGGGAATGATCGGGGGATGAGACAGCGGGATGCGCTGACCTTCACCATAGGCGTTAAAAATGCGCAGGCAGACCGCTTCGACTCCGGATTGCATTCCAATCGTGCGCACATAGTGTTCGGCAGCCAGTTTGGAAACGGCATAAGGAGAGCGAGGTTTGACCTCGAAACTTTCTTTATAAGGGATCTCGGTTTGATCTCCATATATCGCGCCGGATGAGGCCAGCACGATGCGCTTGACGCGGGTATCGCGAATGGCTTCCATCAAGGTGACGGTGCCGCTGACGTTGACGTGGTTGTAACCGCTGGGAAACAGGGTCGACTCAGGCACCGATACGCGGGCTGCCAGGTGAAAGACACAGTCAATATCTTGCAGAAGCGTCCAGAGCAAAGTCTTGTCAGAGATATTACCCTTAACAAATTTCACATTGCCGGCCAGTTTAGTGGGGTCACCGGTTGAACAGTCGTCCAGAACCGTCACCTGGTGACCCTGACTGGCCAGTCGATTGCTAAGGGCTACACCAATAAACCCCGCCCCACCTGTGATCAGAAATTTCATCATATATACCTTTCAAAGCAAAATTATAGCACGCGCGCGCTGATTGCCACGGCATGATGACGAGGATGAATATCAGATTATTGGATTCGTCGGGAACTGATAATCAGAAGCACGACTCCAAACAGCACCAACCCCAGCACCCCCAGAGCGAGAAAACGCGCGTTTGAGGAGAAAACCCGCCGGAAAAAGCCGCTCTTCACGGTTGGAGTTGGCTGCGGGTCAATTTCTTGTGATCTCACGAGCACCAATTCAGCCGTCGGGCTGGGAAGGGGGGTGTTGACCGGCACAATCAGTTCGGGCGTGAGCGTGCCCTGCCCTAATTCCATGTCAGCACTTTTTGAGATGAGCAACTGGTCTCCGGGGAAAATAGGTGAATCTTCGGTTAGATTATTTTGCGAGAGCAGGTCCTGCAGGCTGATCCCATATAAATCAACGATATGATATAAACACTGGTCCGGCAAAACGGTGTGGATCGTCCCACCATTGAGGCCAGGAGTGGCTGTCTGTGAATACAGATTTGAATTCAGAGTTGACAGGGGTGTTGATATAGCAGCGGGAGTTTCACCCTGACCTAAAGATCGGGCCTGTACCTGAACCAAACCGATCAGGAAAAGCCCACATAACAGACTGAGCCCAATGAGAGTCGTGATAGTATTTTTGGTCTTTTTCATGATATTTTGGTCAACCGCTGACCGGTTCCATTATATCTGATTAGAAAAAGTCGGTAGATTGCCTCCATCAACTGTGGAACTTACCATCGACTGGAAGCGATCATGTCACGATTTCAACACCAGTTTGTTGGAACCAACCAGTTGCCCGTACGTCATAGAACTGAGAAAAGAAGGTACAAAGCGTAGAGCCTTTAACTTTGAACAACGGTTTTGAAAGGATATAGTAAACTAAATCGCCAGCAGATTGTGTGTGAATCGGTCTGGGCTGGCACAGGTATTTGATCATGACGAAAAATGATACTGAAGATACACGCCCCATGGGTGTGATAAAACCAAATAAAAATAAGCCACTCTTGCTCCAAATTGCCTTTGCAGTTGCTGTTGGGCTGCTGATTGCTGCGATTGCGTTGGGCGGGTGGGTCGCAAAGTTTGAGAACGACTACGCTGATAAAATTTACCCAGGTGTAGCTGTTGCCGGTGTGGATCTCTCTGGACTGACGCTTGGTCAGGCGGTGGTGAAGCTCAACGCCAACCTGACATATGGGCGCTTTGGTCAGATCCGTCTGAGCAACGGAAAGGATGAATGGGTTTACACACCGGAGGCGTTGGGCTTCTCTTATAACCCAATGGAAGCAGCCACTGAAGCTCTGGCGGTGGGGCGCAATAAAGGCTTGCGGCCCAACCTGGCTGAACAAGCCAGGGCCCTGCGCGAAGGCATAAATATCACCCCGGGCATCGTGTTTGATCAGGCCAAGGCTTACCAGGTTATCCAATCGTTGGCACGGCAGACCGATATCGCCCTGGTTGAACCCAGCATCAGCCTGGAGGGCACGCGAGTCAATGTGATTGAGGGTCAGACCGGCAGAACCCTTGACATCATGCAGACGATAAACAAAGTCGAACCGTATTTTTTGCTGCAAAAAAACGGTGATGTCAACATGGTCGTCAACCAACAGAAGCCAGTCACAATCAACCAGGACGAGACCGCCAGTCTGGCTGAAAATATCCTTAGCCAGCCGTTTACAATTAACCCCTCCGAATCTAATGCTGGTCAGGGACCCTGGGTGATCGAACCGGAAGATCTTGCCAACCTGCTTTCGATTGAACAGAAGGATGATCATGGCAGCCGAACGTACGCGCTAACGTTCAACCGCCCTGCCCTGGAGGGCTATATCCGCAGCATTGCTCCGGGATTGCAGATCGACCCAGTTAACGCGCGCATGATTTTTAACGATGACACCCGCCAGCTCGAAGTAATAGCCAGTGCTGTGATTGGGGCCGCAGTGGATGTGGACCAGAGCATAGACGCGATCATCGAAAAGATGCGGGCAGGCGACCATGCTGCCAGTCTGGTTATGCAGATCGTCGACCCGGCAGTAAAAGATGGCAGCCTCGCGGCCGAATTGGGCATTACAGAGCTGGTGGCTGAAACTACTTCTTATTATTATGGTTCGGATGCTGCGCGCGTGCAGAACATCCGCACCTCGGCAGCCAGTTTCCACGGCGTATTGGTCGCTCCAGGTGAAGTATTCTCGATGGCGAAATACCTGACCGATATCAGCCTTGATAATGGTTACGCCGAGGCTCCGATAATCGTGGGAGACCAGACCGTGGACGGTATTGGCGGCGGAATTTGTCAGGTGAGTACCACTGTTTTTCGCACCGCTTTCTTCGGAGGATTCCCGATTGTGGAGCGGCACCCGCATGCTTACCGAGTCAGTTATTACGAGCAGCAGTCCAATGGCTGGGTGGATAACAATCTGGCTGGGCTGGACGCGACAGTTTATGTTCCGCTAGTCGATTTTAAATTCCGCAACGACACTCCTTACTGGCTCTTGATGGAAACTTACCCAACTCAAAATTCGCTCACCTGGAAGTTTTATTCCACCAGTGATGGACGCCAGGTAGACTGGTCGACCACAGGCATTACCGACGTGGTCAGCCCGCCTGATCCGATTTATCGTGAGGATCCATCACTGCCGAACGGAACGATCAAACAGGTCGACTGGGCTGTCAACGGCGCAACCGTCGAAGTGTACCGCACCGTCACAGTTAATGGTCAGGTCTTACATCAGGATACGATCCGCACCCGCTATGTCGCCTGGCCAGCCGGTTTCAACTATGGACCGGGGACGGATATCCCTTGAGGATTATTAAGACGCTATGGTAAAATTCAGTCATTGGAAAACCAATAGTAAGGATAACGATTGGAGAAGCAAGTGATCAATCAAGAGTTGTTGGATTTATTGCGCTGTCCGGTTTGCGTAAAAGAAAATGGCGGTGAACTTGAGTACTTTCAGGAAAGCTGGCTGATCTGCAAGGATTGCGAACGCAAATACCCCGTCTGGGAAGAAATCCCGATCATGTTAATTGATGAGGGCGACAAATGGCAGGGTACGCCCAAACGAGACCTTCCCATTCCTCCTCCTAAACCAAATTAAGTTGAGAATTTAACCACAGCCTGTTAGCTCGGGCAACTAACTTTATAGCTGAGCAAAGACCACAAAAAAGAGCGGAATCCTGCGCTCTTTTTTGTTAGAAAAAGGAAAGGAACTTCAGGGCACAGGCGGCAGATACTGGCTCAAGCGGGTTGCCAGCGCTGCCAGCGCGCGGGCGGTGGTTTCGGAGCCGCCGTTTGCAAGCAGGCTCTGTGCTTGAGCGATCATGAGATCGACAGGGTTTTGTTCGCCTAAAAGCTCCAGCCTGGTGATCGCTCTTTCAAGGTCCTGGTTGCTGGAATATGCCAGCGCGATCATGGCGCGATAGTTGGCTCTGCCCGTCTCGCTGAGCTCGTTTGGCAGAGCCTCCGCGTTTTCGACCGGCACGACAAAAATTGACACCAGCAGCCCCAGAGTCAGCCCGATTAACAAGCCGGTGAGCAGGTACCAGTGGCTCGCTTTGGTGTGGCTTTCCATTAATTCGTTTCACTCTCTTCCAGCCACTGCTGGTAGACTTCCGGGTCAATCCCCATGAGCAGGTTTTCCATCAGCAGCAAGTCTTGCTGCTGATAGCCGATTTCAGCGCCATAAGCCAAACTGGACCCAATCAGCGTGAGGGGGTCGTGAGGAGTGAGTTTTGATAGTTGATTGAGGGCAAGCAGGCTGTCCGGGTTGCTCTGGAAAAATTCCGCAACCATCAAAACTAAATCAGTCTGATAATCCACCCTCAATTTATCCATCGCGGCAGCGACGGGAGCCCTGGGCGGCATCACCAGCCAGCCAAAAGCCAGCCCGGTAGCAATGCCGAGGATGATCGTGAGGACGAAAAAGGCTACCCGCCTGGATTTCATGCTTTATTCCCCTGGCACCATTGGAATCTTAACGCCGTGTTCCTTGGCAAAGTCAATCGCTTCAGGATAGCCGGCGTCCACATGGCGGATGATGCCCATGCCAGGATCCCCCAGGAGGACACGCTCGAGCCGCCTGGCGGCTTCGGGTGTTCCATCGGCGACGATCACCTGACCGGCGTGCTGGCTGTAACCGATGCCAACCCCACCGCCGTGGTGGAAGCTTACCCAGGTAGCGCCGTTGGCGGTATTGAGCAGGGCATTCAAGATCGGCCAGTCGCTGACCGCGTCGGTGCCGTCCAGCATGGATTCAGTCTCTCGGTTAGGAGAGGCGACTGAACCTGCGTCGAGGTGGTCTCGCCCGATTACGATGGGCGCTTTCAGTGTGCCATCAGCGACCATCTGGTTGAAGGCCAGACCGGCTTTATCGCGCTCGCCGTAACCAAGCCAGCAAATGCGCGAAGGCAGCCCCTGAAAAGGCACCTGTTGCTTTGCCATTTTGAGCCAGCGCTGAAGGTGCTCGTCATGCGGAAAGAGTTCCATCAGTTTTTGGTCGGTCTTATAGATGTCTTCAGGGTCGCCAGAGAGCGCTACCCAGCGGAATGGACCTTTACCTTCGCAGAAGAGGGGACGTATATAAGCCGGTACGAATCCGGGAAAGTCAAAGGCGTTTTCCACGCCCTGGTCAAAAGCACGCTGGCGGATGTTGTTGCCATAATCAAAAACGACTGAACCAGCCTGCTGCATACCCAGCATAGCCCGAACATGTTTCGCCATCGTTTTAAGCGAGAGCCGCATGTATTGTTCGGGGTCACTCTGACGCAGCTGAAAGGCTGCAGTCAGGCTGAGACCCTCCGGTACGTAGGAAAGCGGGTCGTGCGCCGAGGTTTGGTCGGTTACCACATCGGGGACGACCCCACTCAGCAGCAATCTGCTGTAAACATCAGCGGCATTGCCAATCAGGCCGATTGATTTGGGGACCCGATTTTGGAGGGCTTCTTCAACCTGGGTCATGGCATCTTCCAGATCATCCGTCAGGACGTCGACATAACCGATCTCAAAGCGCTTTTGGGCGCGGTCGCGATCTACCTCGACGATCAACCCAACAGCCTCGTTCATGGTAATAGCCATTGGTTGAGCGCCGCCCATCCCTCCCAGTCCCGCCGTGAGCACGAACTTGCCTCTCAAAGTGGACCAGCCTTGTTGTTGAGCCAGTGAGCCTAAGGTTTCGTAGGTGCCCTGCAGGATACCCTGAGCGCCGATGTAAATCCAAGAACCGGCGGTCATTTGTCCAAACATCATCAGCCCTTTGGCGGCGAGCTCGTCGAAATGCTGCTGGGTGGCCCAGGCTGGCACCAGGTTTGAATTTGCAATCAACACTCTTGGAGCGTCGGTGTGGGTGCGGAAAATACCAACCGGTTTGCCAGATTGCACAAGCAGGGTCTCGTCTTCGTTGAGATCGCGCAGAGAGGTCAGAATGGCTTCAAAGGCATCCCAGGAGCGGGCTGCCTGCCCGCGACCGCCATAGACTATCAGGTGGTCAGGGTCTTCTGCCACTGCCGGGTCGAGGTTATTTTGGATCATACGATAGGCAGCTTCGATCAGCCAGTTTTTGCATGTGAGCTGCGTGCCTGTGGGCGCATGGATTTCTCTTGGACCAGACATTGGGTGAGCCTCCTGGATTAAAGTGAAAATTTGTCGTAGTGAGGGTATTATAACAAAGATGACCCGCTCAAACCCAAACAAACTCAGGGTCTGGCTTCGACACTAACGCCGTCAATAGCGTTAACTAAAGTTTGAGCTCGTGGCAATAACCCAGGAAAGTGGTTGTTGCAACAAGCAGGATGAATGGGTTGTGGAAATCGGGCATTCTCTTATAATTGCAATCAAACTTAAGTCATCACCTGAGCTGAAGGATGTGCCTTATGCATCAATATGAATTACCGATTATCGAAGCATTGCAAAATCTGGTTAAAAATTTGCAACCGCTCTGGAGTGCCATCACTTTCCTGGGAGATGAAACTTTCTACCTGCTTTTCATGCCGTTTATCTACTGGTGTGTGGACGCGATGGCTGGTCTGCGAATTGGTGTGATGTTATTGCTCGCAGCTTTCAGCAATGGTTTTCTTAAAATGATTTTCAAGAGTCCGCGCCCCTACTGGCTCAGTGAGAATATCACCGCAGGCGCTGAACACAATTCCTTTGGTCTCCCCTCCGGTCACGCGATGAACTCTGCCGCTGTTTGGGGCTGGACCGCCCATGAAAGCGGAAAAACCTGGGTTAAATGGGTGTTGGGGGTCCTGGTTTTTCTGATTGGTTTCTCCCGGATTGCTCTGGGTGTGCACTTTATCAGCGATGTCTTGTTGGGTTGGCTGGTTGGATTAGTGCTTATCTGGCTATTTGCGCGTACCCTGGTAGGTTTTGGCAAGACTCTCTCCAAAATGTCACTGCTGAACCTGTTGGGGCTGGCGCTGTTGTCTTCTGGTTTCATGATCCTGTTGCCGGTCCTGGTCAAAACGCTTTCGTCTGGCTGGCAAGTTCCTGTCGATTGGATTGAAAAGGCGGGTCCGATTGACCCGCTGAACCTGGAATTCAGTCTGACGGTGGCGGGCTTGTGGTTTGGTATGCTGGCTGGTTTTTCTATCCTGATGCATACGAAGGGGGTCCTGCAAAGCCGACAGGGTGATTGGCAGAAAGTCGCCCGCTATTTACTGGGATTGGCTGGGGTGCTGGCCTTGTATGCCGGGTTAGGAGCTCTTTTACCAAAGGATCTGGGCATGATCAGCATGATATTGCGCTATGTTCGTTACCTTTTGATTGGGCTGTGGATTTCCTGGGGCAGCCCGCTGCTGTTTGAAAAACTTGGCATCGGTGTGATCAAACCGTATCTACCGTCGCAAACCACTGCGGGAACATCAACCAAGTAAAAAGCGCTGGTTTTGGGTTGCCCTTCAGGGTAGAGTCATGCCGAATTCCAGCCGCACCTCAGCGCGCTGGATGTCGTCGTTTTGATAATGGGTAGTGTCCAAACCAATCAATTCAAACCCGCAGGATTGGTAAAAGCGAATCGCCAGGTCATTGCAGCTTTGTGTTTCCAAGACCAAAGCGCGCTGGCCGCCCGCCCTGGCAGTTTCAATCGCTTGGGCGACCAGGGTTTTGCCGATGCCTTGAAAACGATGATTTTCGTCCACCCAAAGGTTTGTGATTCGCAGTCGGTTGTTCCAGTCTTCTTGTGAGAGTTCGATGAAGCCTAACAATATCTCGCCTTCGAAAACACCAAAAGCTTTTGGGGCGGTCAGCCAGTCTGAAAAGAGACTGCTCTCGAAACTTTTGTGCAGGGGTTCTGGCAGGGCTTCCCGCCGCAGCCGAATAACGGTTGCTTCAGGCGTTTTCGAGATGCTGACCGCGTAATGATGGCTGGTTGTGTAACGGAAGAGAAAGCTTTTGCCCTTCCAGCTTTGGTCAAGTTCGCGGATTTCAACCATCGTTGCACCTCTAAACGAAGTCAGCGATGGGCTGGGGATCTGAAGCGGAGCATGCAATTAAAGCGCTTGATCGGTAACACCATCTGACCGTCGATGATCTCAACATACTTAAGCGCGATTTCATCCAGTTTGTCATTATATTTTTCGTCCAGACGAAATTGGTTGCGGATAAAGGCAACCGCTTCTGCTTTGCTGTCTACGGGCTGACCAAAATCGTGGAAGATTTCATCACAGGTGACCTGAAAGCCAGCCTGCTCAAGCCTGCCGCGGACGTAACAACTATCAACACATCGGTCGAGGCGATCCTGCAAACCCAATTCTTGATTAATATTTTGGTGGAAGCCTTCTCGCTCTTTCAAGCCTCTGTTGATGATCAGCCCGCCTCTGCGCGTTTTGCGCAGAAGGGTGTCTACTTCGAGAGTTGTATGCGCGAAATGGTGGTGATAAATCACCACGGCGACATCCCACTCTTGCCCCGGCACATCCGGCCAACAGGCGTGCACAGGCTTGACATTGTCGATCGAATTTTTCTTCAAATCTTCTGCCAGCGACTGCAGTACCGCCTCATTTTTGTCGATGGCCAGAACTTGTTTACACAGCGGCGCCATGAATTGGCTCACCACGCCCACTCCACAGCCGATATCGGCAACCACGTCATCGCTGCGAATTAGTTCGCGCAGGGCCGGCCCATAAGGAACTTGCGGGTAATTCCAATATGCAGCCGCTTTTTTGTATTCTTTGATCGCACTCATTTCAGCCGTCAACCCTGACAAGTTTTTTGACCATCATTTGCCTGAGGTGATGGATTCCACAAGAAAGCGATAGCAATTTGAACATCTCTTGTTTGTAGGTAGGGTCCCACCAGGAACCGGCCAAGCCCGTCACGCCGGTGCCCGAGAAGGCTTCAGCAATCATGGGGGTGGAAGAGCCCACCAGCACGATTTCACGCGCCTTTTTGCACCACTCGAGCAGCTGTTCAAGCGTGCTGTTAATCAGCGTGGTTCCACTGATGACCATCAGATCACATTCAGGCAGCAGTTCGGGTTGTTTTTCCATTGAACAGACCTGGGCAACCCCCTCGCCGCCCTTGAGGGTCAGCCCTCTGTCAAAAATGTACAGCCGCTGGGCCAGTTTTTCCAGGTTTTTTGCCACTGGTGGAATGAAACCGATCATTCCGATGGTGTCCCCGGGGTGGACATCCAAACCAAAAGGTATAGGCGTATCTGCTTCGTCTGGCAGGTTTAAGCCGCGGGTGGCAGCGGCGATCACCGCCATCCCGACTCCGCGCTGGGCGTCATCCTTGCCGTTTACCACCAGGGCTGCCGCGTCGAGGGCGGGCTGGCCGATAATTTCTTGCGCGAAGCCAAAGATCGAGCAACCCGCAGGCAGATTGTGGCGCAGAACATAGGATACTCCGATGTCTCTGCCATCGAGTTCAACCGCGGTTAGCGAGAGCCCCAGCACGGCGTCAGTGACCTGACGTCCCACCAATAAGGGTTCTGCATATTTTAGTACCGAATCGATAATCATAATTTCTCCTATAGTTTTGGGGCTACACACAGCTTGCGCTGAATACCTTCCACCTGGATGAGGCGCATTTCAACACCATACAGGTCGCTGAGTAATTTTTCAGTCAAAATTTGCTGCCAGTCGCCAAAGTGGAAGCGCGCCTGGCGGTCGATTACAGCTACCTTGGCCTCCAACAGCAACACCTGGTCAGGATTATGCGTGGTGAGGACAATGCCATAACCTTCAGCGGCTAACCCCTTGACAAGGCGCAACACCTTAATCTGATTTCCGTGGTCCAGATGAGCGGTGGGCTCATCCATCAGAATAAAGCGGGATTGCTGGGCAATGGCACGAGCTATCGACACTTGCTGTAATTCTCCAGTGCTGATGCGTGTGTATGCCTTGTCGCGCAGATGGCCAATTTCCATCTGTTTCAGGGCTTGTTCGGCCAATTCGTAATGTGCTCTATTTGGTTTTTCAAAAGTTCCAAGCCAGGGGGCACTGCCTGTAACCACATAATCGAGCACGGTGAAGTCGAAGGATGGTTGTAAGGTTTGCGGAACATAGCCAATTACCCGAGCGACATCCCTGGTGGAAAGCCCTGCCATATCTTCCCCGTTTAGCAAAACACGTCCCTGGTTGGGCTCACGCAATTTTGCCATACAGGTCAGCAGGGTGGTTTTCCCGATGCCATTGGGACCCAACAGGCAGACGATCTCGCCCGCTTTAATTTCGAAATCGATGCCTTGAAAAATCTGGCGGCTGCCATCGTAAGAGAATCCGACTTGTTCAAGCTGCATTTGCACAGGCATAGGTTATTCCAGCCGAGTCTTCTGCTTGTAGAGCAAAAAGGCATACAAAGGCGCGCCGACAAAACCAGTCAATATCGATAGGGGAATTTCCATGCTTGTGGCGGTACGCGCCAGGGTGTCAATCAGAAGCATAAAGAGCGAGCCGATGAGAAGAGCCAGGGGCATCGAGCGGGTATTATCACTGCCCCCAAGCAAGCGCCCAAGATGGGGAACTACCAGCCCAATCCAGCCGATGGTTCCGCTAATTGAAACCGCGCTGGCAGTGAGCAGGCTGGCGCAGATAACTACTATGTTTCTCACCTGACGAACATTTACGCCCAGAGTCTGAGCTTCCAGGTCACCAAAGGCAAGAATATTGATTCGCCACGAAAGCATGAGCAACAAGCTTGAGCAAATCACAAAAACCGGCAGAATTGCCAACAATTCTCGTCCCACGATTGAAGAGAGGCTTCCCATCTGCCAGAAGACAATGGATGAAAGCTCGGTTTGTTCCTCTGCGACAAACTTCATAATAGCCAGAACGGAGTTTAAAAAGCCGCCCACGATGATGCCAGACAGCACCAGCATTAAATTGGAACGATTGCGTAAAATACGCGGGACCAGAGATGTTATCAATACTGCTGATATTCCACCGACGAACGCAAACACCTGCCTTGTGGCTAACCCGGCGCCCAACAAGATTGCTCCGGCAGCTCCCACTGCCGCGCCGGACGAAACACCGAGCAAATCAGGTGAGACCAGTGGATTACGAAAAACACTTTGGTAAACGGTTCCTGACAGCGAGAGCATCGCGCCAATCATCACTGAGGCAATGATTCTCGGCAGGCGCACATTAAAGACGATGCTTTCCATGGCAGGGTCAACATTAACGTCAGCCCCCACGCGGGCAAGCACCACATTGAGAACCTTAATCGGATCGTTGCTATAACGACCCAGGCTGAGGGAAACGAAAATGCCGACAAACAACAGTATAGACAAGAGCCAAAGCCATTGTCTATACTGGTTGTTCGCGGAATTCAGTTTAATTTTCAAACTACTATTTTACTACTGGATGCCCAGCTGTTCCTGTGTAAAGGTTTTTCCGTATACCAGCGTGTAGAACTCGTCCACATCCTTCATGAGAGCATCCAGATCATAAAGATCGGGGTGCAGGCTGTGCAAAGCGTAGTTCACACCAAGAGCGACGGCTGCGGTTGGTTGATCCCAGGGTTCCAGCAGGGACGGAAAGGCAAAAACCTGCTTGTTCTGGATGGCAGCGATACTGCTCCAGGCAGGATCGTTGATCAGATCTTCTGCAGTGTAATCAGCATAAGCCGGGAACCAGATCACATCAGGATTCCAGGCGACAATTTGTTCAATGTTGACGTCAATGAAATTTCCTGTACCTTCCACACCGCTGACGGCGTTAGTGCCGCCTCCGGCTTCGATCAGGCTGGTTTGGATCATGGCTGACGGTGCCACTGAGAGCGGGGAGCTGCCGCCCAGGAAGAGCACCGAGGGGCGTTCGGTGGTGTCTTTAACCAGCGTCTGAGCTTGTTCAAGCTGGCTGTCCAAAAAGGCAGTGATTTGTGCGGCGCGCTCGTCTTCGCCGATAGCCTGGCCCAACAGTGTCAGGGTTTGTTTTACGGTTTCAAAACTTTCTTTGCTGTCGAGGATGACCAGGGTAGGGATATTGACTTCTTCGAACTGGGCTACCAGGTCCTGCATTCGTTTCGGCAGGATGGCCAAATCTGCCTCGGAAGCCAAAACGCTCTCGAAATTGATGTTGCTGCCCTTGCCGATTTGAGACAGGTCATCGTAAGAATCGATCACCTGTTCATACAGACCGCGAGACATCTCTTTGTTACCAAAGCCGACCAGGTATTTACCGCCGCCACCCAGCACCACAGCCGCATTGAGTGTGGGGTTATGGGTGCCAACCAATTTGGTGGCAGGTTCTTCCAGGGTGACAACACGACCGAGGACATCGGTAATCACGATAGAGGTGTCAACCTCTTCAACGACTTCTGTTGCGACCGGCGTCATGCATGAACTGAGCAAAAGCATGAAAATGAGAGCCAGTGGAAAAATTACTTGCATTGTGCGTTTTGACATAAAAAAACTCCTTCTCCAGATATATTGAGTGATATTTGCTCATTCATTGAGCAAGGTTCTATTCTAACATCAAATAGCGCTTTATAGCCGAATTACGAGGCAAACCCTCGTTTTTGCTGTGCTCGATTTCGTAGATGGCTGGGGTCAGTTTTATAATTTGCGACTGTCGTAGGCCCAGTGCAGCACTGCCTGCCGCTGCTTTTTGCGACAAGACCAGTCTGCCTGGGGGCAGTTATTTCTAATTTGGGCTATGTGCCTCGTAATGGCCTTCCATCGTTTGATTTGTCTTTGGTCATCGGGGTGTCTCCTGCCGAGATAATACCGACAATACCACTGAAACCAGCCTCTGGGATCGTCGGGGTGAATCCAACCCTTTCTCCGCCAGACAGATAAAGACTGGCTGGCGTTTACCCCAAAAAAATTTAGATGGGGATCATGTTTTTTGGCACAAAGTTGGGCCTTCTCAAACCAGGCTGCAGGGAATTCTTCTTGACAGTCTGTCATATATTTTCCCCCAAAGACACCCAGTTCCAGCATTTCTTTTGGAGTCAGTTGCGGTTTAAACTCGGGATGGAAATTCTGACCTTCAGGCTCTGACAGGTAATAAGTGTAATTTTTCTGCATTTTATCGCGCACAACTACTTTTTTCATCGCTCTCGCATTCCTGGAACAACCCGATGGTATGTGAAAAAACCGATGCTGGCGCAACACCAGCGTTTTACTGACTGGCGGAGAGAGTGGGATTCGAACCCACGGTAGGTACGAAACCTACAACGGTTTTCGAGACCGCCCCGTTCAACCACTCCGGCATCTCTCCGAATCGAAATGCAATTATACCTGAGCAAAGCAGAAAAGAAAGTAAGCGGCGCATCAAAAAAGGTCACTATGAAATTGTCTGCGGTCTTCAACCTCTCGCTTCGGCTGAGACCTAAATGGAAGCAAACCCTGATCTCAAGCTGATTTACAGGTCAAAAGTCTGCCCCTTTTCGGCGTAGATGGGGGTAGGTAAGTCTGGGTAGTGGGCAAGTCGGCTCATCAACGCGGTCGCGGCAACCTCTTCTCCGTGAACCAGGATGAGGTTCTCGAGCGTGTCCCTGCTGGAAAGCGCGTATTCGACAAGCAAATTTTGACCGGCATGCGCGCTGAGCCCACCGATGGTGACGACCTCGGCTTTGCGAAAATAATCTTCGCCAAAGATGCGAACTTTGCGTTCCTTATCGGCCAGTCTGCGCCCGAGCGTATCCGGAGCCTGCCATGAGATGATCAGGATGGTATTGCGTCCGTCTTCGATGTTGTTTTTAAGGTGATGCAGGATGCGCCCGCTTTCGGCCATCCCGGAGGCGGAAATGATGATCATGGGCTCATTCCAATGATTAAGGGCTTTGGATTCATCCACGCTGTGAGTATAGATCACATTGTGATAGTCCAGACTGGTCATGCGGTGCTCTGCTATGAAACGCCAGGTCTCTTCGTCGAAGCATTCGGTATGCTTGCGATACAGGTTCGAAGCACTGACCGCCAGGGGGCTGTCTACCACGACCGGGATTTCAGGAATATCACCGTTTTCGATCGCCTCGCTGAGGAAGTAGGTCAGGTTTTGTGTGCGTCCGACCGCGAAAGCGGGGACGATTATTTTACCGCCGCGGTTGACGGTGCGTTTGACCACGTCGACGAATTCATCATAGGCGTCTTCCATCTGTTCGTGGAGTTTATCCCCATATGTGCACTCCATCACCACGCTGGTCGCGCCATTTGGCAGGACGGGATCGCGCAGGATGGGGGTATCATAGCGACCAATGTCACCCGAATACCAGAACCTCTTCTGGCTGCCCTGATCATCATGGTAATCGAGGATGACGGCGGCAGAACCGAGAATATGCCCGGCTTCGACCAGCTGGGCCAGTACCCCGGGGATGACCTCTTTCTGTTCCTGATACCACAGCGAACGGAACTGCGGCATGGCCATGAGCGCGTCTTTTTGAGTATAGATAGGTTCAAGAGGCTGCAGGCCTTGTTTGCGGCGCTTTTTATTGACATACTTGATGTCATTTTCCTGGATATGACCGGAATCACGCAGCATGATATCCGCAAGGTCGACTGTAGCGTTGGTAGCATAAATCGGGCCGCTAAAACCTTGTTTGACCAGGTTGGGGATGTTGCCGCTGTGGTCAATGTGGGCATGGCTGAGAACCATTGCGTCTATTTCAGCAGGGTCGAAGGGAAAATTAAGATTCACCTGATAGGATTCTTCCCGCCTACCTTGAAACGTACCGCAATCCAAAAGGAGTTTGTGATCTTGGTGTTCAATCAGGTGCATCGATCCGGTAACAGTTTTTGCTCCACCGTAGGTTGTCAGTTTCATTTGCTTTTCCTCCTGATGAGTTTAAGGATTTGCGGTCCGTATTGTTGGTAACGGTGAGGGTAGTGGCGCATGACCTGCTCCAATTCCTCTGAAGAGGCGGGGTCATGGTGGGCAATCAATTCCACCAGGTCGCGGGAAAGAACGGCATTGGAAGGCAGGCCTTCTTTCTCGCCAATCTCTTTACGCCAGTTGCTCAGTTTCTCACGCAATTTCAACTCACGGTTGCTCAGACGATGGTTCTTGCGCGGTTTCACTGCTACCGGGTTTTCGCGCCAGGCAGCGACCACCTGCATGATTTGCGTGCCATAACGCCTGACCAGACTGGGTGAGACCGATGGGAGCAGACTTAACTCTTCCAGAAAGTGAGGTTGGGTGGTGGCGATCTCGACGATTGCTTTATCTGAAAAAACCTTAAAGAGGGGCACATCCCGCCGTTCCGCGATGACCTCACGCAGATGGTTAAGCTGCTTGAGCAAACTCAGGGCACTGGGTTTGAGATATTGCGAACCTTTGACCTTCCAGAGGTTTTCTTCGTGGTCTTTCATGGGAAGGGTGACTCGTGCCAGGGCGGCGCTGTCTTCCAGAACATTTTCCAGGCGGTTCACTTCGGTTAATTTTTCGACCAATAGATCGCGAAGCTGCAGCAGGTAGCGCGAGTCGCCCTGGGCGTAGACTAACATCTCTGGGTCGAGAGGGCGTTTGCCCCAGTTCGCGCGTTGGTATTTTTTCTCGATTACAAGGCCGAAATATTTCTCTAACAACGCTGCTAAGCCGATAGAGGGCTCAGCCAGGGCCGTGGCTGCCAGCATGGTGTCGAAAACGTTAGCAAACTCAAAACCAAAATCGCGCTTGAGAGTTGCCAAATCGTAATCGCCGGCATGAAATACTTTTTGAATGGATGGGTCAGCAAACACTTCGCCAAGCGGGCTCAAGTCCTGCAGGGCCAAGGGGTCAAGCAAATAATCCGTCTTTGGGGTGGAAATCTGGATCAGGCAGACCTTTTCCTGGTAGGCGTGCAGGCTGTTCGATTCGGTATCAACCGCAATCGAGGTTTGTTTTTTCAGGTCTGCCAGCATGTGGCTGAGACTTTCTTGAGAGTTGATGATGCGTGCAGGTGGCAGCGCTGATAAGGCCATAGAAATATTATACACTGCCTGTTATTGCCACCCGTGGATGTAAGACCATCGCTTTGTCGGTGGTTTGTTTTGCAAAAATTTTCCACCTGACCGCTACCATAGTATAATTTTCTGAACCATAACTCTCCAGGCTGCTTGTAAAAAAGCGGCCTATTAAACAATGTGGAGCTTCAATCATGCCAAAAATCGAATTTACCAACAACTACGACGATCTTTCAACTAATGAAGGGTTCCGGTTTGAATTCAGATGTGAACGCTGCAACACTGGATACCGCACCTCATTTCAGCCTTATGCCATCGGTAAAGTCAGCGGCGCTCTGGATACCGCCAGCAGTTTGTTCGGAGGCCTATTTAGCCAGGTCTCCACGCTTGGCGAACGAGCTCGCAGCGCTGGCTGGGAAAAGGAACACGAGAATGCGTTCATCAAGGCAGCCGCTGAAGTGCAAGGCGATTTCATCCAATGTCCGCGCTGCTCTTCGTGGGTCTGCCGCGAAAGATGCTGGAACTCCAGTAAAGGGCTCTGCAAAAATTGCTCTCCTGACCTGGGAGTCGAGATGGCAGCCGCGCAGTCCAGCCGGACGGTTGAAGAGATCTGGGCCCACTCAAAAATGGCGGAAGACGATCGCGTGATGCTGAAGGAAGAAAGCTGGCGCGAGGGCGTCAGAGCAACCTGCCCGGATTGCGGAGCCGCTCTCGGAGAAAAAACCAAATTCTGCCCGGAATGCGGGGCAAAAATTTTACAGGTGGTATTTTGCAAGGAATGTGGAGCAAAACTCGAGCCTGGCACCAAGTTTTGCTCAGAATGTGGCAGCAAGGTTGGGGTCTGACCAACCCGGCTGGACCAAAAATCTGCCGCAAGCGCGTGCTGGTGCTATCTGGCGTCATTTGGGGCCTGAATTGCTCAGGGAGTTAATATTTCCAGATAGTTTTGCGGCAACCAACCGATACGTCCCTGGTCGTCGCTAATTTTCACCCAAACCAGACCCTCATAATTTTGTTGGTCATGGTAGACCATGACGGTTTGTGAATAATAGAGCCTGCCAATAGACGGACCGCCTGGCTGCTGATAAAGACCCAACCCGGGAGTTTGAGTCCAAATTATGCGCGCCTCGTAGGGAATCGGCGTGGCTGTTGCGGTTGGCGTCAGGGTGGGCGTGGGGGTCTCCGTAGTTGTAGGACTAGAGCTGGGTAGCGGCGTTCTGGTGGGAGTTGGCGTGGCGCTGGGGCCGGGAGTAGTTGTCGGCGTCAAGGTCGGGGGAACCATCGGGTCGAGTTCCTTGAACAAAACCTGTTCCACTTTCAGAGCAACCTGCCGGTCGAGTCGGGTGGCAATGGACTCCTGCAGGCCGACGATTTCCTGCCAATTTAAGGAGCGGCTTGTGTGCAGGGTCAGCCGCACTTCGAGAACTTGGGGGCCGCTGATAAAAAACGTTTCTTCCAGCTGTGTATTTGGAAGTAAGGCGACTTCTTGCTGCAGCACCGTGTTGATTCGGAGGGTTTCTTCGGTCTGCCGGATGAAGCGTAAACTAAAGAAGGTCAGGAGGACCAAGAGAACAACGACCAGAACGGTGGAGACCCAGAGAGTCGCGGGTACATTGGCGTCACTAAAACGCTGCTTTTTGGAGAAACCCCGGGCCAAAAAAACCAGCCCTGAAGCGAAGGCAATCGCGATCGCATTGGTTAAGAAGAGCAGCCCGGCCCCACTGCTGATCTGCCAGTTTCGCAAAGCCAAACCGATACCTACCGTGCAAACCGGCGGCATCAAAGCGGTGGCGATGGCAACCCCAGGCAGAGCAGTGGAAAGTTTGGGTCGGGTGATCGCATAGGCAGCAGCCAGCCCGCCGGCAATCGCGATAGTCAGGTCTACTGGAGATGACCTTGTCCGCGACATGACCTCCCCCGGCATCTGATTTAAGGAAATAAAAGGCAGCTCGTCATTGACCCAGGTCAGCAACACGGCTATAGCGACCGAAAGCAGCGCACCAATAAACAGGGTCAGGAGGGCGTCTTTGAGCAGCTTTTTTTTGGCGGTGGTTGTTGCCAGACCGATCGCCAGTATCGGCGACATCAGCGGAGCCACCACCATGGCCCCGATAATTACCGCCGGCGAATCAGAAAGCAGCCCTAAGGTGGCAATCGTGCTCGAAAGAGCAACCAGGATTAAATAATCAAAGTTAGCCTTAGAATCATCCTCAATATCAGCGATGATCTTGCGGCGTTCTTCAATAGAGAGCCTGGGAATGCTTCGGATCCATTTGGGTGGGCGGTGATTGTTTCTTTGCATTTATTCCGTCTTTAGATCAAAATTTACCACAGATTCCTTTGTTCATACGGATTAATCTTACTCTCAACAATGGTTTTTTCCTTTTAATAAGATCAGCAATGAATTGATGTGCGCCTGTTATCAGTTTTGGGTTGAGGATAGCCAAAGGAACGCTAAAGAATTTGGTACACTTCTTCATTGAGGAGCTACATATGCGTTTAGTAATGATCAGACACGGAGAACCCGATTATTCTTTACCAGAAAGCAAAGGTTTCAAAGGTCCCGGGAGGGAACTGGCGCCCTTGAGCGCGCTTGGAGTCCAACAAGCTGAAAAAGTGGCCCTGGATCCACGCCTGGAAGGCAGCCAATTAATCGTGAGTTCCCCCTACCCGCGCGCTTTGCAAACCGCCGCCATCATTTCCCGCGTGACTGGCTTGAAAATCGAAGTGGCATTTGACCTGCACGAATGGCTGATCGATACAACCTATGAAAATAAGGACATGGCAGACACGTTGGACGCGGTCAGAGAAATCAGCGCTTTTAAGGGCGTGCGTCGGCAGGGTGCCAGATTTAATTGGGAAGGTTATGATCAGGTTGCTGAACGGGCATATGCAGCTCTGCGTCCATATTTGCATTATGACAAAGTAATCGTCGCCTGTCATGCTTATATCATCAAGCAGTTCTACAACCCGGGCCGGATAGAACACTGCCAGATCGTCGAGGTGGATTTCCACGAAGATTTTACCTGGCCTGGTTACATCGAACGCGGAACACGGAGCTGGTGAAATGCGGGCCATTATCCAGCGGGTCAGTTTTGGCAAAGTCTCGGTAGACAACGAGTTGGCCGCTTCAATTGACAAAGGTTTGGTGATATTGTTGGGGGTAGGGCAGGAGGATACCACCTCCAAAGCAGTAGAGCTGGCAGAGAAGTGCGCTCGTCTGCGCATCTTTGAGGACGACGCGGATAAAATGAATCTTTCTTTATTGGATATTGGGGGACAGGCGCTGGTAGTCTCGCAGTTTACCCTCTATGCTGACACCAGCCGAGGTCGGCGTCCTTCGTTTATTAACGCTGCCAGGCCTGAAATCGCGGAACCTTTGGTAGATATTTTTGCCAACAAACTGCGCGAGTTAGGCGTATTAACCGGGCAGGGCGTCTTTGGCGCGCATATGATGGTTGAACTTTGTAACGACGGCCCGGTGACGATTTTGCTGGAAGTTTAAATTGTCCGGGACTGTGCCGCTACTGCCCGCACAGCAGGCTTTTTAGTAAAACCCCCAGACCTTTGAGGAAGCGCTTGTTGAGCAAGTGGTAGATCCCAATCGATACACCCAGCGGTATGCCCCCCATAATAAATGATCTCAAGGGGGCGTTTAGTGTGGAGGCTTCTACTATGCGTCGGGTATTGCCCGAGTTGTCGGTTGATTTCCCTACCAACCTTTCGGCAATTTTCAAGGCACCTTTTGCAATCAGGCGACCGTGCCAGGTGTGCTGTGCCTCCCAAAGGGTCGAATTGAGATCAAAATTCCCGGGGGAGAGCACGGGTGGGCTGACTTTGACTGAACCGGGCAAGTTTTCGAACTGGCCGTAGTTGAAGTCGGCGGGATTTTTCGGCAGATCGTAATATTGAGGGGCAGTTGCGCGATAGTCAGGCAGACCGACAGGGGTGTGTTCTGATTCGACCTCTACCACCACACTTAAGGGCAGGGCAGTGCTGCTGGTGCCGATCAGGATCTCGTAAATGCCTGGCTCGACCTGCCAGTGATGAGTTTCAGTGTTCCAGTAAGCGAAGTCATCATAACTGAGCCTGAATGACACCTCCTGGCTTTGTCCGGGTGACAGCGCTATCTTTTGGAAGGCTTTCAATTCTCTGGCGGCTTTAAAAACCGTGCTTTGTGGCGGGTTTGTGTAAACCTGGAGCACCTCTTTACCGGCCTGATTGCCGGTGTTGGTCAGGTTGACCTTGAGTGTGAGTGTCTCACCGCAAGGCAGGCGGTCGGCTGAAATCTGCGGGTCTGAAACCGCGAAACTGGTGTATGACAGACCGTGCCCAAAAGGGAAGCAGACCGTTTTGCCAGCGGTGGCGTAGTAACGGTAACCGACAAAAATGCTTTCAAGATAGGCTGTGTTATAGCGTTGGCAGTAACTGGCGCTGGAAGGCACATCAGAAAGTGAAAATGGCCAGCTTTCCGTCAGTTTGCCACTGGGGTTGACATCTCCCAACAGCAGGTCGAGGCAGCCTTCGCCAAAAGCCTGCCCGGCCAGTCCAACAAAAAGCAGGGAACTGACCTGATCCAGCCAAGGCAGGGTCATGACGCCACCGCCCAGCAGGACCACCACCACATGCGGGTTGACTTCAGCCAGGGATTGAATCAGCCTGTTTTGACTGGCGTGCAGGGCCAGATGCGTGCGGTCGTAGCCCTCAGCCTCATCTTCTTCGGTCAATCCTGCCACAACAATCACAGCCTCTTTTCCGCGGGCAGCAGAGCGGGCCTGGGCCAGAAGAGCGGCGTCCTCGATGTCAGAGTCAATTTTGTAACCGGGCAGGTATTGCCAGCTTAACCCGCGCGCTTCGACAGCCTGGGTCAGGCTGACCAGTCGAGTCGGGTTGACGCGACTGCTGCCCGAGCCCTGATAGTGTGGTGTTGTGGCTAACTCCCCCACGATCAACACATCTGCCTCCGGTTTGAGCGGAAGCAGTGAAAAGTCATTTTTCAACAGTACCGCAGATTGAGTGAGAACTTGCCTGGCCAGCTCGTGGTTTTCAAGGTAGGTGTCCTGATGAGGTTTGTTTTTGTGGACCTGACATTTCTGGATCAGGGCAAGCAGGTTGCTCACCGCGCGGTCGACAAAGCCCTCCTCAATTTGACCCGCGTGGAGAGCCTCAAGCAGCCGCTGGTCACGGTAACCAGCGCTGGAGGGCATCTCGAGGTCCAGACCGGCTTGAACCGCTTCCAGACGGTCTTCCACGGCGCCCCAGTCGCTGATGAAAAGCCCTTCAAAACCCCATTCAGTGCGCGCAATGTCGGTCAGCAGGGTTTTATTCTGGCAAGCGTAGGTGGCATTGATGCGATTGTAAGCGGGCATGATGGTCCAGGGTTGCGCCTTGCGAACCACGATCTCGAATGCTTTGAGGTAGATTTCTCGCAGGGCGCGCTCATCCACCTGCGAGTTATTGATCAGACGACAAAACTCCTGGTTGTTGGCTGCAAAGTGTTTGACACTCGCGCCAACGCCCTGAGCCTGGATACCTTGAACGTAAGCTGCCGCCAGTTCTCCGCTCACGAGCGGGTCTTCAGAAAAATACTCAAAATTCCTGCCGCACAAAGGCGAGCGTTTGATGTTAATTCCAGGTCCGAGCACCACATCGATTTCCTGCAAGAGGGCTTCTCTGCCCAGGGCGGCGCCAAGCTGCCAGAGGAGTTCGCGGTCGAAGGAACACGCGCTGGTTGCCGCTGTGGGAAAGCAGGTCGCCGGAACGCTCTGGTTTAGACCCAATGCGTCGCTGGGGTCTGGCTGCTTGCGTAAGCCGTGAGGTCCGTCATGAAACAGGAGCGAGGGGATCTTCAGGCGCGGCACCGGCTTGGTGTGCCAGGTGTCCAGACCTGAACCCAAGGCGCATTTTTCTTCCCTGGTCAGCAGGGGTAAAATTTCTTCAGGCAAACTCATTCTTATGGGCGATCTATAAGACGCCGCTGATCAGCAAAATACCCACAACCAGAGCGATAATCCCCAGCAGAATTAACAGATAAAAATTGCGCGAGGCCTCTTTATCCAGGCTTTCCAGGTTGGTAACAATCTCCGTTCGTTCCTGGGTGGTGTCGGCCAATTTTTGGTAGACGTCGTCAAGCTGGGTGTACTCTTCACGTAAAGCTTCAGAATCGGGTCGGGCGGTGTCTACCAGGTAGCCCAAAGACTTGATCATGGGCTCGGTCTTTTTCTCCAATTCTTTTATTTCCTCATTTTTGGCGCGCAGTTGTTTTTCAAGCGCTTCTATCTGAAGTTGGATGGGTTCTAATTCTTGGGCTTTCTGACTCTCCAGCCGGCGAATTTGATCGCCCAGCTCGGTCACCCGAGCGTTGAGGGTCAGCACCTCCGACTGATTGGCAGGGATCTGCCCAGCCAGTTCGGGCTCGTGGTTGCTTATTTTGAGCAATTGCTGTACCAGCTCGTTCAGGCGGGCATTTAATCTCTCCAGAATTTCTGGACGATCAGGATCGTCCAGCCCCTCAGCATTGATCAGGTCTGTGCGGGTAGCTTTGATGCTGCGCTGCAGGTCACTTTTTTGGGTTGAAAGCGAGTCCAGGTCTGACTCAAGCTGGCGCAGCTGAGACTGGGCATGCTTGAGTTTGGCTTCAGTCTCCTTACGTTGGTCGTCCAGCTGTTCGATCTGGTCGTTAAAGTTGCGCGAGACATCTTCTTGCTGGCTGCTCGCCTGATTAAGTTGGTCTTGCAAGGTGCGGGAATGGTCCTTAATCCGATTAATCTGGGTTTCGACGACTTCGATATCGGCCCAGGCTTGCGCGTAGCTGGGGTCGCTCACCCCCGATTGCCAGGCTTTTTGTCCCAGTTCTTCGATTATGCCGGTTTTGATTCGTTCTGTCTTTTTTGCTTCATTGGAGAGCTGCATATCCTGGATCTTCCACTTGCCGCTTTGGGTTCCTGCCTTAAACCACTGTGCCAGTTTCCCGGTGGTATAAAGCCAGATCAGCAAACCGATCAAAGCCAGGATCAGGAGGATACCAATCACAACAGTGACCCAGTTGGCGGATTGATTTTCCTGCGCGAGCAGATCAGGCAGAAAACCGTTGAATAGTATTGATGAGAGTGAGCTTGCCATGTTCCCTCCAGGATGATTTTATTGAGGAATGATGTATTCAAAGTATACCTTATGGCTGTTGGCTGAAGCAGCTTCCGTTGTGCATAATCGAACAGAAAGCCGCGTTTTCTGTGTTTTGACGCTGACGATTTGGGAGTATCGCGACCTGTCTCAGTCTTCTGGGTGCTCAGCGTCACTGCGGTGGAGCAAAGCGGGCAGAATATTGCGGCTCAGATCGGCAATCAATGCGGTTTTTTGATTGTGCCTCAGAAGTTTGATTTTTATTTCACGCCTGAGAGCAGCACTATGGTCTGGGACCTCTTCGACGTAAAGCAGCTGGCAGGGACTGTTTGCGCGTGTGTATTGCGCCCCTTTTCCGGCGTTATGTTGCCTCAGCCTGCGGAGAGGGTCTGTGCTCCAGCCGGTGTAATAGTTACCGTTCGCGCATTGGACGATGTAGCAATAGTAAGCCACGGGAGCCCGTCAGGCGCCGATGAGAAAATTGACAATCGCCATCAGCGGGCGGCGGATGATGACGCCGAAAAGGTCGAACCCGATCATAGGACCGACAAAAATCAAGGCCAGCAGGACATAAGGACCGTACTGTCGGATCGATTGCAAAGCGCCCTGCCAGCTATGAGGTAAGAAAAATTCAAGCACCTTTTCTCCATCCAGGGGTGCCAGGGGCAGCATATTGAAGAGAAACAAAGCGACGTTGACGTAAATGAACTCCACCAGAAAGTAGCCCATGGTCGGCAACACGCTGCTGACCTGGTAGGTGACCGGAAACAAGCCGAGTCTCAACAGGAGGGCTGCCAGAACCGCCATGAGCAAGTTTGAGCCGGGCCCCGCGATCGATACCAGCATAACGCCCGCCCGGTTGTTTTGACGAATCACGTAGGGATTAATGGGAACTGGTTTTGCCCATCCGAAACCCGCCAACACGAGCATGAGCGAACCAATCGGGTCGAGATGGCTCAAAGGATTGAGCGTAAGGCGGCCGGCCCGGCGAGGAGTTTCATCCCCAAAACGAGTGGCGACAAACGCGTGCGAAAACTCGTGCACGGTCAGAGCGATGACCAGGGTGATCACTCTGGCGATCAAGGTTGGTGGGTTCAGGTTCATCATACTGTCTCAGCGCTGGGGTTGGCAGACCGCAGGCAGGCGAAAATTATAACATGGCGATGATATAATGCCGTCATGCTAAGCGAGATCAAAGTCGGTGATAAAGTCCGTTTGCGCAAAGCCCATCCCTGTGGGAGTTTTGAGTGGGAGGTAGTCAGGCTGGGCGCTGATTTTGGTCTGGTCTGCCTTAACTGCGGGCATAAGGTATTTTTATCGCGGCGCGACCTGCAGCGCAGGTTAAAAGAGCACTTTCCCGGCAAACCCCAGCAGTAGACTGCACTGGTCTTTAAGCAGAATAAGTTGCTTTTTCTCAGCACGTCACTTTTCCGATTCTCTAAAAATATCCATCAATCTGCTCGGGCTCCATCTCAAAACAGGCAGCTTTCAATTACATCCTTTGCTTGCAAAGCGTACAGCCAGTCTTTCGGGATAGCGTCGAAGCCATACTTGATGCCCGCCAGTCCGCCGGCGATGGCGGCAATAGAATCAGTATCTCCGCCCAGGTTTACCGCCTTCAAGACACATTCTGAGTAGTCCCGAGTGGTCAGCAGGCACGAGAGAGCGGCTTCGAGGGAATCGACAATGTAACCGGAGGATTTGATTTCGCTTTCGCATAAATTAGTCAGGTTTTTCAGGCGCTGGAACGGCTCGGGATAGTCCAGACTAAAGTCCGTTTCTGTCAGCAAGGCGCGGGCGACTCGAATGTAGATCACACAAGCCAGGCGGGCGATTTCGTGAGCGTGGGTGAGGGCGGAAACCTGTTCGATCTGCTCGTCAGTTGCATCGGTA
>Ga0172382_10002771_pt1 | contig 28643 bp, 31 predicted proteins | sample Leawel138RmetaG_FD_122245 | JGI IMG/M metagenome (GOLD analysis project Ga0172382, IMG submission 122245) | Leachate microbial communities from a municipal landfill in Southern Ontario, Canada - Leachate well 138R metaG | ecosystem: Engineered > Solid waste > Landfill > Unclassified | place...
CCTGGGTGGCGCCACTGCCGCCCGCGGTATGTGCGCGGTTGCGGCAACTCGGGACACCGGTCAGCCACCGCGACCACACCGGCGTCCGTGACGCCGCGTTGGCGGCGCTGCCCCGGCCGGGCCGCAGACCCGGCAGGCCGCGGCCGGGTGGTGGCGCGATTGCGGTCCTGGCGGGCGCCGCGGTGACGGCCGTCGCCGCCGGGGGCGGATGGGCGGCGCAGAACCTGTCGCCGCGACCGCCCGCGGATCCGGCGACCAGGCTGCTGGTCGAGGGCCGGGTTGCGGTCGCGGTGCCGGCGCAGTGGACGGACGAACGTGTCACGACCGGGCCGGGATCGGCGCGCGTCCGGGTCTCCGCCGCAGGCGGCTCGCCCGCCCTGCACATCACCCAGTCGGTGGGGTCCACCGCGGACGTGGCCGAATCGCTGCGCCGCGCAATAGGATCCGAGCCGGTCGGGGTGTTCGTCGACTTCGACCCGTCGGGTGAACGCGGCGGCAGACCGGCGGTCACCTATGTCGAGCGGCGCGCCGGCAGCGAGACCCGGTGGAGCGTGGTGACCGACGGCGACCTGCGCATCGCCATCGGATGCCAGAGCGCGCCCGGGCTCGACGCCGCCGTCGAGGACGTCTGTGCCGAAGCCGTGCGCACCGCGCACGCCGTCAGCTGAGCGGCGGATCGGTGGAACCGTATCCGGTGCCGGTGCGTCCAATCTGTATACCGCTTGCGAAGGCTACGAAAGGATTTCACATGCCGACACCGTCAGGAACCGCCGGCCCGGCGCTGACCACCGACTTCGACCTCATGGTGTCGGTGGCCGGAAAGACCGACGCGCGCAACGAGGAGATCCGGGCGATGCTGCAGTCGTTCATCGGCGCGATGAGCAGTGTGCCGCCGTCGGTGTGGGGCGGTGCCGCGGCCACCCGGTTCCGCGAGGTGGTCGAGCGCTGGAACGCCGAATCGCTGCGGCTGCACGCAGCGCTGCAACGCATCGCCGAGACGATCCGGGACAACGAGCGCATCCTGCGCGAGGTGGCCGACGGTCACTCGCAGCGCATCGCCTCCGTCGCGGCGAACCTGTAAGGCGGGCGGCAGATGAACCACACACTGGCCTACGACTTCGGTGAGATCGAGTACACGGTTCGCCAGGAGATCCACTCCACGTCGGCCCGATTCAACGGCGCGCTCGAAGATCTGCGCGCCCAGATCGCTCCGTTACAGGCGAGCTGGACCCGCGAGTCCGCCGAGGCGTACCGCGTCGAGCAGGCCCGCTGGGAGCAGGCCGCGGCGGCGCTCAACGAGATCCTCGTCAGCCTCGGCAACGCCGTGCGCGACGGGTCGGACGACGTCGCTGCCACCGACCGCAGGGCCGCCCACGCCTGGGGCACCTGAACCCCACCCCAGCCTGTGCGGCCCCCGAAAGGAGGGGAGCCGATCGGGGGCCGCACAGTACTCCGGGCGCGCACACTGGGATAAGGTGACACTGAGTGTGATGGCGGACACAAAGGAACCCCGGGTGGCAGCTCCTGAGACATCAGCCGGACGGGGAGCGGCCCGTCCGACGTCGTCGCGGCTGCGGGCTGTCCACGAGCTGTTCGTCGCCGGCGAGGTCGACGAAACCTTCCTGAACTCGCACGCGGTGCGCCCCGTCGTCGCGCAGAGCTGGAAACGCAGCCTGGCCGGCGGGGTCGATCCGGACCTCGACGGCGCGCGGGCCGCTGTCGCCGCGATCGAGAGACTGCGCGAGACCCACCCGCTGGCACCGGCGCTTCCGGTGATCCGCCGGCTCCTCGTCGACGACGCGATGGACTCGGGCGTCGTGGTCGCCGTCAGCGCCGCCGACGGCACCCTGCTCTGGGTTGAGGGTGATCCGAACGCGTGCCGCAGGGCCGAGGCGATGAACTTCGTCCCCGGTGCAGACTGGAGCGAGCGCAGCGCGGGCACCAACGCCCCCGGCACCGCGCTGGCGTTGGACCGCGAGCTGCAGATCCGCGGGTCCGAACACTTCTCCCGCGTCGTCCAGCCGTGGAGTTGCACCGCCGCTCCCGTCCATGACCCCACCACCGGCGCGTTGCTCGGTGCGATCGACCTGACCGGCGGCGCCCAGGTCGCGTCGGCGCAGACCCTGGCCCTGGTGCGGGCCACCGCGGTGGCCGTCGAAAACCACCTGGCCCTGCTGCGGGTGTCCGGCGTGGCCGCCGAACCCGCCGCCCGCAGGCCGCATCTGGTGGTGCTCGGCGCCGACCGGCCGCGTTGGGTCACCACTGACCGGTACGGTCACCTTCAAGCCACCTACCTGACGGGCCGGCATGCCGACATCCTCGTGCTGCTCAGCCGTCACCCCGAGGGGTTGTCGGCCGACCACCTGGCCGTGCTCCTCGACGAAAAGGACCTCGACGTCGTCACCGTCCGCGCCGAGATGTCCCGGCTGCGTAAGGTCATCGGCGCCGATACCCTCGAATCCCGGCCGTACCGGCTGTCGACGGCGATCACCAGCGACATCGGCGAGGTGTTCGAGGCCCTCGACGCCGGCGACGTCGAATCCGCACTTGCGCGGTATCCCGGTCCGCTGCTCGCGCAGTCGGTGTCCCCGGCGATCGCGCGGTTGCGCACGCAGTTGTCGACCACGCTGCGCGACGCCGTGCTCGCCGAGAGCAGGCAGGGCCGTACCGATCTGCTGCGCCGCTGGCTCGAGCTGCCCGAGGGGCGTGACGACCGTGACGGATGGCAGGCGTTGCGCGACAGCGCCGGACTCACCGCGGTCGCCCGGGCCCGGGCCCACGGCCACCTCGCCGGCCTGGACTTCGAGCTCGGCTGAAAACCTGAGCAGGACGACGATCTGCCTGGTCAACCCGCACGTGAAAGCGAGTTGTCAACGGCAGCTTGGTAATTCGATGATATCGAGATGAACTTCCAGGCCTACGCCGGGTTTGTCCCCGGCACCTACACGGACTCGCTTGCCCCGCCGGTCAGCACCTGGTGGCCGTGGCGGGGGCGCACCGTGCACGTCGCCCGCGCAGCCGTGCCGGCTGCGGAGGTGCGTGCGATGGTGGTTCACGGCGGCGGGGGATACAGCGGCGCCCTGTGGCCGGCCGCTGCGGTTGCGGCCGGTGACGGCGTCGATGTGCTCGCACCAGACCTCCCGCTCTACGGCGACACCGTCGAACCGGATCCGGCCGGCGTGCGCTACGACGCCTGGGTCGATCTGCTCTGCGACCTGGTGGCCGCCGAACGCGCCGCGGACCCGCGGCCGCTGATCCTGTTCGGCGCCAGCATGGGCGGCATGTTGGCCTACGAGGTCGCCGCCCGGACCCGGCAGGTGGCCGCGGTGGTGGCGACCTGCCTGCTGGACATGTCCGACCCCGCCGCCCGGGCCGCGGCCACGCGGTTCGCGTGGATGGGCCGGCCCGCACCGGCAGTGTTGCGTGCGGTCGTCCCCGTGTTCGGCCGGGTCCGGCTGCCGATCCGCTGGCTGGCCGACATGGCGGCCATGAGCACCGACCCGCGGTTGTCGCGGCTGTGCGCCGCCGACCCTCGCGGCGGCGGGGCCAGCGTCCCGCTCGCATTCCTGTCCAGCTGGATGAACTACCGCCACGCCGCACCGGAGCATTTCGACGCCGCCCCCGTCACGCTGGTGGCGCCCGCGGCCGACACGTGGACCGCGCCGGAGCTGAGTATCCGTTTCCTGCAACGCATCTCAGGTCCCACTGAGCTCGTCATGCTGGAGAACTGCGGCCACTTCCCGATCGAGGAACCCGGCCTCACGCAGCTGCGCGACGCATTCACCCGGGTGGCGGAGCGAGCCGCTCGACGGTGACCATGAGCGCGTCCCTGGCGTCCCCGATGTCGAACCGGTCGCGCGCCATGACCCGGTGCAGCTGCGCGTCGACCGCGTGTACGAGCATCCGCGCCGTCGTCTCCACATCGGCACCGCCGCGGTCGAAGCGCTTCAGGTGGAACGCCACCTCGTCACACAGGCGGTCTTCGAGATCGGTCAATGCGCCGAGTCGGTCGGGGGCGGGCGTGACCACGCGGTGCAGCAGTGCGTGCAGCTTCGGCCGGCCGGCGTGCAGCCTCACGACGGCCTCGAGCAACGCACGCATCGTCGCGTCGAACGGGGGAGCGTCGGCACGCAGCGCGGCGAGCACGGCGCTCAGCTCACGGTCGGCGTCGCGGACATGACGGTCGGCGATCGCTTGCAGCAGCGCGAACTTGTCCGGGAAGTACTGGTACAGCGTCCCGATCGACAACCCGGCGCGCTCGGCGATCCGATTGGTGGTCGCGGCGACGCCCTCGGTGGAAAACACCTGCGCGGCTGCCTCCACCAGTGTGTTCACCGTCTCTCGGGAGCGTTGCTGGCGGGGCTTTCGGCGGGGTTCGTTGATGCGGGCAAGTCTGCCCAACGATGCAACTGTGGTGCAACGGTTGCGCGCGTAGGTTCAGTGACGCACACCACACGAGCAGGAGATTCACCATGACTGTGTACGCCCGCCCCGGTGCTGACGGCTCTTTGATGTCGTTCAAGCCCCGCTACGACAACTTCATCGGCGGCCAGTGGGTGGCGCCGAATGCTGGACGGTACTTCGAGAACCCATCGCCGGTCACCGGCCAGCCGTTCACCGAGGTGGCCCGCTCCGACGAATCCGACATCGAGAAGGCCCTCGACGCCGCCCACGCCGCCGCGCCGGCCTGGGGCAAGACCTCGGCCGCCGAGCGTGCCGTGATCCTCAACAAGATCGCCGACCGCATCGAGGAGAACCTCGAGTCGATCGCGCTGGCCGAGTCGTGGGACAACGGCAAGCCGATCCGCGAGACGCTCAACGCCGACATCCCGCTGGCCGTGGATCACTTCCGGTATTTCGCCGGGGCGATCCGGGCGCAGGAGGGTTCGCTGTCCGAGATCGACGACGACACCGTGGCCTACCACTTCCATGAGCCGCTCGGTGTGGTCGGCCAGATCATCCCGTGGAACTTCCCGATTCTGATGGCGGTCTGGAAGCTGGCCCCCGCGCTGGCTGCGGGCAACGCGATCGTGCTGAAGCCCGCCGAGCAGACCCCGGCCTCGATCCTGTACCTGATGGAACTCATCGCGGATCTGCTGCCTGCGGGAGTGATCAACGTGGTCAACGGTTTCGGTGTCGAGGCGGGCAAGCCGCTGGCGTCCAGCAACCGGATCGCCAAGATCGCGTTCACCGGTGAAACCACCACGGGCCGGCTGATCATGCAGTACGCGTCGCAGAACCTGATCCCGGTCACCCTTGAGCTCGGCGGCAAGAGCCCCAACATCTTCTTCAACGACGTGCTCGCCCAGGCCGACAACTACCAGGACAAGGCGCTCGAGGGCTTCACGATGTTCGCCCTCAACCAGGGCGAGGTGTGTACCTGCCCGTCGCGCTCGTTGATCCAGGCCGACATCTACGACGAGTTCCTGGCGCTGGCCGCGATCCGCACCAAGGCTGTGCGCCAGGGCGATCCGCTGGACACCGAGACGATGATCGGCGCGCAGGCCTCCAACGACCAGCTGGAGAAGATCCTGTCCTACATCGAGATCGGCAAGAGCGAGGGTGCGCAGGTGGTCACCGGCGGTGAACGCGCCGAGCTCGGCGGCGATCTCAACGGCGGCTACTACGTCGCCCCGACGATCTTCACCGGTCACAACAAGATGCGGATCTTCCAGGAGGAGATCTTCGGGCCCGTCGTCGCCGTCACGTCGTTCACCGACTACGACGACGCGATCTCCATCGCCAACGACACCCTCTACGGTCTCGGTGCCGGTGTGTGGAGCCGCGACGGCAACACCGCCTACCGCGCGGGTCGCGACATCAAGGCCGGCCGGGTGTGGACGAACTGCTACCACCAGTACCCCGCGCACGCCGCGTTCGGTGGCTACAAGCAGTCCGGCATCGGCCGCGAGAACCACAAGATGATGCTCGACCACTACCAGCAGACCAAGAACCTGTTGGTGAGCTACAGCGACAAGGCCCTCGGGTTCTTCTGATCCTTCTGTAGCGACAAGACGCGAACTCGCACGGATCCCCTCGGTCCGTGCGAGTTCGTGTCTTCTCGAGCTGGCGACGTGTTCGCCAAGATGGAGCAGGGCAAGATCGACGGCAGGGTGGCCCTGACTGTCGCTGACCGCTGTCGAGGGGCGTTTTGACCTGCGCGGATATCCGCGGGTAGGCTGCCTCGTTGGCGTGCGCTGTCTTGCCGGAACCTCGGGTCACCGTCGGTCGCCGAGGCAGTCCGCAGCTCACGCTTGACCGGCACCCGGTTCACCGGGGCCCAACCCGAAGAAAAGAAGGTAAGCGCTGTGTCTACGTACACGCCGAAGGCGGGTGACACCACGCGTACGTGGTACGTCATCGACGCCACCGACGTGGTGCTCGGCCGGCTCGCCGTCGAAGCAGCCAAGCTGCTGCGCGGCAAGCACAAGCCGACATTCACGCCGAATGTCGACGGCGGTGACTTCGTCATCGTCATCAATGCCGACAAGATCGCCCTCAGCGGCGACAAGCTCAACAAGAAGTTCGCCTACCGACACTCGGGTTATCCCGGTGGCCTTCGTAAGCGTTCCATCGGCGAGCTGCTGCAGAAGCACCCGACCCGGGTCGTGGAGAACGCGATCGTCGGCATGCTCCCGCACAACAAACTGTCGCGCCAGGTGCAGAAGAAGCTGAAGGTCTACGCCGGACCTGAGCATCCGCACAGCGCGCAGCAGCCGGTGCCGTTCGAGATCAAGCAGGTGGCCCAGTGACCGACAGCGAAATCACCGACGCCGTCGAAGGCGCGGAAGCCCCCGAGGTCGTCGAGACCGCCGTCGTCGTCGACGTCGTCGCCGAGGCCGAGGCCGCTCCGCGTGAGCCCGTGATCATCGACCGTCCGATCCAGACCGTCGGCCGCCGCAAGGAGGCTGTGGTCCGGGTTCGTCTGGTCCCCGGCACCGGTCAGTTCAACCTCGACGGCCGCACGTTGGAGAACTACTTCCCCAACAAGGTGCACCAGCAGCTCATCAAGGCGCCGCTGGTGACCGTCGACCGGGTCGAGCAGTTCGACATCTACGCCCACCTCGACGGCGGCGGCCCGTCCGGCCAGGCAGGCGCGCTGCGCCTGGCGATCGCCCGGGCCCTGATCCTGGTCCAGCCTGAGGACCGCCCGGCGCTGAAGAAGGCCGGCTTCCTCACGCGTGACCCGCGTGCCATCGAGCGCAAGAAGTACGGACTCAAGAAGGCCCGCAAGGCGCCTCAGTACAGCAAGCGCTGATCGATCGACGACATGGCGCCCGGTCTGCTCGCATGCGAGCAGACCGGGCGCCAGTCGTTGGCGGGCCTGTCGCCCCTGTGGGCTGTCACACACCGATAATTCAGGAAATGTCGATCACGCTATTTCCTGCTGTGACACGGAAATAGTTAATTAGGGAAACGCAAATTCCGGCGCTTTTCTCCGAATGGGATTTGAAATGCGCCGACCGGGTAGATAACCCTCGAAACCTGGAGCCAGGGCGCCTTGCCTGTGGCTCCGTGACTGCAAAGGAGTGATTGATGAACTTCGTCAAGAACGCCGCAGCGGGTGCTGTCCTCGGGGGATCGCTGCTTTTCACCGCCGGACTCGGGATGGCACAGGCACAGCCTGCGGAGACTCCCGACGGCCTGGTGAGCCTCTCGATCGGCGACGTCACGCTGCTGGAGAGCGCGACCGCTGACAAGGCGGCCGCCGCGGCCGCCGCCATCTGCGGTGCGGTGCCCGCGGACGTGAGCGCGCTGGTGGCGCAGGTCGACGGCGAGGGCACCGAACAGACCGTGTGTTCGGGCCTTCCTGGCGGTGATCTCGTCGTCGCCCAGAACGTGGCCACCGCCCCCGCGGAGACGCCTGCCGCGCCCGCGCAGACACCGGCTCCGGCCGAGACACCGGCGCCGGCCGAGGGGGCCGCGCCCGAGGGTGAGTCCGGCACCGGCGCCGGTCTGGGCGCCCCCGAAGGCACCGGTGCGGCCGACGACGGTTCCGTGCCGCTGCCCAGCGACGAAGGGTAAATAGAGCCCTCTCACCGCCTGCATCCGCATTGGGTGCGGGCGGTGAGCCGTTTCTTGAGCCATTTGCGGGTCGTTGGCATGGATAATCACCTGGGCGCAAATTGGCTCGGGGGCCCACAGGTGTGAGAGGTTGTCACGATGGCTCGACTGTTCGGCACCGACGGGGTGCGCGGCGTCGCCAACCGGGAACTGACCGCGGAATTGGCGATGGCCCTGGGTGCGGCGGCGGCTCGACGGCTCGGTAGAACCGGAGCGGCCCGCAGACGTGTCGCGGTGGTGGGGCGTGACCCCCGCGCCAGCGGAGAGATGCTCGAGGCCGCCGTCATCGCCGGAATCGCCAGCGAGGGCGTGGACACCCTGCGGGTCGGCGTGTTGCCGACACCGGCGGTGGCCTATCTGACCAGTGCCTATGACGCCGACTTCGGCGTGATGATCTCCGCGTCGCACAACCCGATGCCCGACAACGGCATCAAGATCTTCGGACCCGGCGGGCACAAACTGGACGACGCCACCGAGGACCGCATCGAGGAATTGGTGCACCAGGGGCCCGGTAGCCGGCCCACCGGGGCGGGCATCGGCCGCGTCGTCGACGCCGAGGACGCGCTGGAGCGCTACCTGCGCCACGTGGGCAAGGCCGCCACCACCCGGCTTGACGCGCTGACCGTCGTCGTCGACTGCGCGCACGGGGCCGCCTCCCTGGCCGCGCCCCGCGCCTACCGCGCGGCCGGCGCCAACGTCATCCCGATCCACGCCGAGCCTGACGGCCTGAACATCAACGACAACTGCGGCTCCACCCACATGCAGGCGCTGAGTGCCGCGGTGGTCTCCTACGGGGCGGACCTCGGCCTGGCCCACGACGGTGACGCCGACCGCTGCCTGGCCGTCGACGCCCACGGGCGGGTCATCGACGGTGACGCGATCATGGTGGTGCTGGCCCTGGCGATGCAGGAAGCCGGGGAGCTGGCGTCGGACACCCTGGTCACCACCGTGATGAGCAACATGGGGTTGCACCTGGCGATGCGCTCGGCCGGCATCGAGGTGCGAACGACTGGGGTCGGCGACCGCTACGTCCTGGAAGAGCTGCGCGCCGGCCTGTTCTCGCTGGGCGGCGAGCAGTCCGGGCACATCGTGTTGCCGAGCTTCGGCACCACCGGCGACGGCATCGTCACCGGTCTGCGGCTGATGGCGCGGATGGCCCAGACCGGCCGCAGCCTGGCCGGCCTGGCCGAGCCGATGCAGACCCTCCCGCAGGTGCTCATCAATGTCGAGGTCGCCGACAAGGCGACGGTCGCCGACGCCCAACCGGTGCGTGACGCAGTGGCGCAGGTGGAGGCCGAACTCGGCGATACCGGGCGAATCCTGTTGCGGCCCTCCGGAACTGAGCAGGTGGTCCGGGTCATGGTGGAGGCCGCCGACGAAGACACCGCCCGGCAGATGGCGGTGCGCGTCGCGGAATCGGTCAGCGCGCAACGCTGAACCCGTGGGAACCAGCCGGGCCTGCCCGGCGTCCAATCTCATATGGGAACGGCTGGCGCGGCCCGCGTCGACACAGTGGCGGTGCACGCGATCGCGCGGGAATACGAGACGGCGGCGTCGATTGTCGACGCCGCGCTGCGTACGCACCTGAGCGGTCTGGAGTTCGGGGGCGCGACGGCGGGGCGGGCGCATGTCGCGCACGGTGACGCAGTGCGCGACGCACTGTTCGGCGTCGCCTCGGCGCTGCGGCAGTGGTCGCGGGCGGCCACCGAGATCGCGGCGGCACTCCGGATGTCGGCCGACCGCTACCGAGACGCCGACGCCCGCGCCGGCGAGCGGGTGGGGTAGCTCGCCGATGTCCGAAAACTTCGATGCCGCTTCACGTTTGGCGCAGGGAAGGCCTGCCGTGGAGGAGCTGCAGCACTACGTCTGGGCCAGTCATCTGCTCGGCTATCAACATCCGGACCTGACGATGCACGCATCCCAGGTCCGCGACTGGTACGGCACCGAGGACGGGATGGATCTCGGCGCGCTGCAACGGGACTGCCTGGCACTCGACGCCGCGGTGCGTGCCTCCCAGGACGCGCTGGCCGTGCAGGAACGCCAGCTAGCCCAGCTGTCCGTGGTGTGGCACGGTTCCGGTGGAGAGGCTGCCCGGGACCTGCTGCGGCGCCACGGTGCGGCCTCAGCCGCGGTCGCCGCGGCGGTCCGCACCGCCGCCGAGGCGTTGACCGCGCTACGCGAGGACCTCTGGAAGGCGTTGGGCGCCAAGGCCGATGCCACCGCCGCGGGCGGCGAACGCGCAGGCGACTCCCGTGCACGGTGGCTCGCCGCGGCCACCACGGTCGTCACGGGAGCCGGGGACCGGGCGACCGCCAGCGAACTGGTCGACCAGGAGGTGAAGCCGTTCGTGGCCGGCCCGGTCGCCACGGATTGGCTCACGGCGGTGCAGCAGGCCGTCGCGTCGGTCTCGACCGCCTACGAACGATCGGTGGCCGAGATCGCGGCCGAACAATCGCCGGTGTTCGACATCCCCGGTCACCTCGGACCGACGTGGACGCAGCCACCGATGCCCACGTGCGACGAGCACGGAGGTGACGACGCGCCGCCCGGACCGCCGGCCGGAACCGTGCCGTCGGCGCGGAGCGGCCCGGCGGTGGCGGCACCGGTCGAAGCGCCCGGCCCCGCCGGGGCACCCGCCTCTGCCGCGGCCCCCGCCCCTGCCGCAGCATCCGCCCCCGCCCCTGCCCCTGCCGCCGCGCCGGTGCCCGAGCCGCTGCTTCCTGCGACAGCATCGGCGCCGGGGTCGACGGGCTCCGGCATGGGCATGGGCCCGGGCATCCCCGACCTCGGAGGAGGGCTGTCCGGGCTCGGTCAGCAGTTCGCCGACACGTTGAGCGGCCTGCTGGGCGGCGCTGGAATCGGGGAGCCCGAGCTGCCCGAACTCGACGAGCCGCCGCTCGATGAGCCCGAGGACCTCGACGAGCCGGACGACCCGGAGGAACAGGACCGAGAAGAGGACGCCGTCGCCGAGGACGCCGTCGTCGACGAGGAAGGCGTCGTCGACGGGCAGGCCGTCACCGACGTGGCGGCCCCGGTCGAGGAGCAGTGTGACGCCGCCGCGGAGGCCGTCGAGCCGGTCGCGGCGCCCACCCCGGTACCGGCACCGCCGCCGGCCGAGCCGCTGCCGCCCGCGGAGGCTCTGCCGCCCGCGGAGGCTCTGCCGCCCGCAGAGCCGGTCGCCGGAGCGCAGACGCCGTGTGAGATCGCCGCCGATGAAGTCCCCCAGGTCGGAGAACCGGCGGAGTAGCGTCACCCGGCGTGAGGCTACGAATCTCCGAAGCGGTGGTTCTCTTCCTGCTCGGCGCCGTGGCGGCCCTGATCGGCGACCACAGCCATGTGGTGACCGGCACGACCGTCTACCACACCGACGCGGTGCCCTTCGTGTGGAGCAGCCCGTCCTGGTTCCCGATCCTGGTCGGGGCGGCGACGGCGTCGTTGGCCGAACTGCGGCTGCACCTGCCCGCGCCGCGGGACGGCGTCACCGCCCGCCAGGCCCTCGGCGGCGTCGCGGCCGTCGTCGGCACCTACGTCACCACCGCGCTGGTGCACACCTCGCCGGTCGTTCCGGTCACCGCGCTGGTCTGCGCGGCGGCGGTCATCACCTGGTGTGTGCTCGGGGACGGACCGGGCGCGGCGTGCGGGGTGGTGATCGCGGTGATCGGGCCTGCCGTCGAGATCGCCCTGGTCCAGCTCGGGGTGTTCGCCTACCACCCGGACTCGGACGGGCTGTTCGGCGTGGCGCCGTTCCTGGCGCCGCTGTACTTCGCGTTCGGGGTCGTCGCGGCGCTGCTCGGCGAACTCGCGGTGGCGCGGCGGCCGCAGCTCGGCCCGCCGGTGTGTGACACCGTCAGTCGCGGGCCAGGTGCCGGCTGATCACCAGTCGCTGAATCTGGTTGGTGCCCTCGAAGATCTGGGTGATCTTGGCTTCCCGCATGTACCGCTCCACCCGGTAGTCGCGGGTGTACCCGGCGCCGCCGAACACCTGGACGGCGTCGGTGGTCACCTTCATCGCCGCGTCGGTGGCGGTGAGCTTGGCGACCGACGCATGGCGTGAATACGGCAGTCCCGCGTCGCGGCGCCGGGCCGCGTCCAGGTAGGTGGCCCGTGCGGCGTCGACCGCGGCGGCCATGTCGGCCAGCAGGAACGCCAGCCCCTGGTGGTCGATGATCTTGCGGCCGAACGTGGTTCGCTCCTGGCTGTAGTCCACCGCCGCATCGAGCGCGGCCTGCGCCAGTCCGACTGCCACCGCGGCGATGCCCAGCCGGCCGGAATCCAGTGCGCTGAAAGCGATCTGCAGTCCCTGGCCCTCGGCGCCGATGCGGCGGTCGGCTTCGACGAAGGCGTTGTCGTAATGCGCCGCGGTGGTCGGCACCGCGTGCAGGCCCATCTTCTCCTCCGGCTTGCCGAAGGTCAGCCCTTCGGTGTCTCTGGGGACGAGGAAGCACGAGATGCCTTGGGAGCCTTCGCCGGTGCGGGCGAACAGGTTGTAGAAGTCGGCGATTCCGCCGTGGGTGATCCACGCCTTCGCGCCGTTGATGCGGTAGCCGCCGTCGGCGGCGACGGCCTTGCAGGTCAGCGCGGCGGCATCGGAGCCGGCCTGCGGCTCCGACAGGCTGTAGGCGCCGATGGTCGATCCGCCCAGCATCTCGGGCAGCCAGCGCTGCCGCTGCTCGTCGGTGCCGAAGCTCATCAGCGGATGGCACGACAGGCTGTGCACGCTGACCGCCACGGCCACGGCCGCCCACCTGGCGGCGAGCTCCTCAAGCACCTGTAGGTACACCTCGTAGGGCTGGCCGCCGCCGCCCCACTCCTCGGGGTACGGCAGGCTCAACAGCCCCGCCTCGCCGAGCGTCGCGAAGACGCCGTCGGGGTAGGTCTCGTCCTTCTCGTGCTGGTCGACGATCGGGTCGAGGGCCTTGTCGGCGATCTGCCGGGCGAGATCGACCAGCTCGCGGGCTTCGTCGGTGGGCAGGAGACGGTCAACAGCCATACGCTGGACAGTACTACAGGACTGAATCCAGTACTATCGACCCGTGACCAGGCCTGCCTTCGCCACTGCGCGGCGCACCGAGCTGTTCGACGCGTTGACGGGTTTGTTCCTGGCCGAGGGTTTCGCGCATCTGACGCTCGACGAGATCGCGGCGCGCCTGCGCTGCTCGAAGTCCACGCTGTACACGCTGGCCGCCAGCAAAGAGCAGCTGGTGCAGGCGGCCACCGTGCACTTCTTTCGCACGGCGACAGAAGCGGTCGAGGCTCGGGTGGACGCGGTGGCCGGGGCGCGCGATCGGATCGCGGCCTACCTGAGCGCGGTCGGTGCCGCGCTGGATCCCGCGTCGGACCGGTTCATGGCCGACCTCGACGCGTTTGCGCCGGCACGCGAGATCTACGAGCGAAACACCCGGATCGCGGCCCACCGGGTACAGGAGCTGATCGCCGAAGGCGTTGCCGCGGGGGACTTTCGAGATGTCCATGCCGCCTTCGCGGCCGATCTGGTCACCACCGTGATGGTGCGCATCCAGCAACGCGTGGTGCGGGACAACACCGGACTCGACGACGCCGACGCCTACCGCGAGCTCGCCGCGATCCTGACCGGCGGCATCCAGGCCTGAGCGCCACCGAAACTGAACTTATCGGCGGTGTTTCGCCCGATTCTCGCTCACAAGCTCAGATTCGGCGGCGATCACGGCAGCAGGTTCTGCAGCTCCTCGACGAACTTCACGGTCTCGCGCCGGTCACCCGAGAGCGGATGGACCAGCATCGTCGTCACCCCGGCCTCGGCATAGGCCGCCAGCCGTTCCTTGACGAACCCGGCAGGACCGACCAGCGACACCTGCCGGACCAGTTCGTCGGGAACCGCGTCGATGGCTTCGGCCTTCTTGCCGGCCAGATAGAGATCCTGGATGTGGTCGGCCACCTCGCCGAACCCGTACCGGGTCGCGAGATTGTGGTAGAAATTCTTGCCGCGCGCGCCCATGCCGCCGATGTAGAGCGCCAATTGTGGCTTCGCCCAAGCCAATCGGTCGTCGACATCATCACCGATCGCCAGGCTCGCGCTGACCATGGTGTCGAGCGGCCCCAGTGCCGGGTCGCGCCGTGACGCGCCTGCGCGCAGCGCGTCACCCCACACGTCGTCGGCCTTCTCGGGATAGAAGAAGACCGGCTGCCAGCCCTCGGCGATCTCTGCGGTCAGCTCGACGTTCTTGGGTCCGAGTGCGGCAATGGTGATCGGGATTCGTTCGCGGACAGGATGATTGATGAGCTTCAGTGGCTTACCCAGTCCGGTGCCCTTGTCGCGGGGTAGCGGCAGCTGGTAGTACTTGCCGTCATAGCTGAGCCGTTCGCGTCGCCATACCTGCCTGCAGATCTCGACGACCTCGCGGGTGCGGCCCAGCGGTGCGTCGAACGGCACGCCGTGGAAGCCCTCGACCACCTGCGGGCCCGACGTGCCCAGGCCGAGCCGGAACCGACCGTCGGAGACGTAGTCCAGGCCCGCGGCCGTCATCGCCATCAGCGCGGGGGTGCGGGTGTAGATCGGCACCACGCCGGTGCCCAGTTCGATGCGCGACGTCCTGGCGGCCAGGAAGCCGAGCTGGCTGATCGCGTCGTAGGAGTACGCCTCGGCCACGAGCGCGATGTCGACGCCGAGTTTCTCGCACTCGACGACCTCGTCGACCGCTTCGAGGAACCCGCCGGCATAACTGAGGAAAATCCCGGTCCGCATCCGTCAGGTATACACCCAACCGGTTGGTTGGGGAATTCCGACCCGGACTTCAGGGCTTCAGCAGCGCGACGACCTTGTTCTCCAGATCGACCGGGTCGCTCGCGAACGGATCCATCACCGGCGCCCTGGGCAGCTCGGCCTCGGCGTCGGCGAAGGCCCGGTACGTCTTGTCACCGGTCAGCGTGTACAGCAGGTAGCCCGTCATCAGCGCGCGCACGATCCTCTGGGTGCCGCGGTCGGCGCCCGGCAGCCCCACCACCGGGGCGAGCCGGCGCCCTTCGACGAGCCCGCCCGACTTGGTCTTCGACGTGGCGCGCAGCGTGGCAGGCTTCCAGGCGCGGGCCAGCTCCACCGCGTTGGAGCGCAGCGTCATCGGATCCCCGGGGTCGGTCAGGATCAGCCCGGGCACCGTCAGCCCGGCCGCGGGCGCTTCGGCGGGCGGGCTCGACACCGTCGGATACGCCGCCACCACTCCTTTTGGCTTGACCGGGAGCCCCGCCGCGGTGAACACCACCGCCGAGGCCCCGAAGCCGTGGCCCACCAGGCCCAGCTTGTTCGGGTGCACGCTGATGTCACCCTGGCCCAGCCGCACACCGGTGATGATGTCCAGCGTCGTACCCAGGTCGTAGGCCAGATTGAGCACCGAGGGCGCCAGCCCGGTCTCGGTGTTGGGCGCGCCGGCGACGATTCCCCACGACGCCAGGTGCTCCAGCGTGCCGCGGTAGCGGTCGGCGGATGTGATCCAATCGTGAGCGAACGCCACACCGGGCAGATTCTTGCCCGCCGCCGGGGTGTAGACGATGCCCGGCTGACCGGCAAAGGCCAGGTCACCGCGCAGAACCCGGTGCGGTCCGCGGCGGGTCAACGCGGCAAAGAGCTTCTTCGTGCTGGCCACCCGATGACCGTAGCCCAACCGGGCTCGGGACGTCTTCTGCCGTACCCTGGTTGGCTATGTGCGGAATCGTCGGCTATGTCGGGCAGCGCCCTGCCTGTGACATCGTCGTCGACGCGCTACGCCGCATGGAATACCGGGGTTACGACTCCGCGGGTGTCGCGCTGCTCGACGGACGGGGCGGACTGACCGTTCGCCGTAAGGCGGGCCGGCTGGCCAACCTGGAGGCCGCCCTGGCCGAGGGCGGAACGGACAACCTGGTCGGCGCGACCGGGCTCGGTCACACCCGGTGGGCCACCCACGGCAGACCCACCGATCGCAACGCCCACCCGCACCGCGACGCCTCCGGCAAGGTCGCGGTGGTCCACAACGGCATCATCGAGAACTTCGCGGTGCTGCGCGCCGAACTGGAGGCCGCCGGGGTCGAGTTCGCCAGCGACACCGATACCGAAGTCACCGTCCACCTGGTCGCCCGCGAGTACGTGCACGGCGAGACTGCCGGAGATTTCCCCGCGTCGGTGCTGGCGGTGCTGCGCCGCCTGGAGGGGCATTTCACGCTGGTGTTCGCCCACGCCGACGATCCCGGCACGATCGTCGCCGCGCGACGCTCCACCCCGCTGGTTCTCGGCGTCGGCGACGGGGAGATGTTCGTCGGCTCCGACGTGGCCGCGTTCATCGAGCACACCCGCGACGCCGTCGAACTCGGGCAGGACCAGGCCGTCGTCGTCACCGCGGACGGCTACCGCGTCACCGACTTCCACGGCAACCCGGACGACGCGCGTACCCGGCGTTTTCATATCGACTGGGACACCTCGGCCGCCGAAAAAGGCGGCTACGAGTACTTCATGCTCAAGGAGATCGCCGAGCAGCCCGCCGCCGTATCGGACACGCTGCTGGGGCATTTCGCCGACAACCGGATCGTGCTCGACGAGCAGCGCCTGTCCGATCAGGAACTGCGCGACATCGACAAGGTCTTCGTGGTGGCCTGCGGCACGGCCTACCACTCCGGACTGCTGGCCAAGTACGCGATCGAGCACTGGACCCGGCTGCCGGTCGAGGTCGAACTCGCCAGCGAATTCCGTTACCGCGACCCGGTGCTGGACAGCCACACCCTGGTGGTGGCGATCTCCCAGTCGGGCGAGACCGCCGACACGCTGGAAGCGGTCCGGCACGCCAAGGAGCAGAAGGCCAAGGTGCTGGCGATCTGCAACACCAACGGCAGCCAGATCCCCCGCGAGTGTGACGCGGTGCTCTACACCCGCGCCGGACCCGAGATCGGGGTCGCCTCGACCAAGACGTTCCTGGCCCAGATCGCCGCGAATTACCTTGTCGGACTGGCTCTTGCACAGGCGCGCGGCACCAAGTACCCCGACGAGGTGGCGCGGGAGTACCACGACCTGGAAGCGATGCCCGACCTGATCGCGCGGGTGCTGGACACCTCGGAGCCGGTTCTGCAGCTGGCCAAGCAGTTCGCGGCGTCGCAGACGGTGCTGTTCCTGGGCCGTCACGTCGGCTACCCGGTGGCGCTCGAGGGTGCGCTGAAGCTCAAGGAACTGGCGTACATGCACGCCGAGGGCTTCGCCGCCGGCGAACTCAAGCACGGCCCGATCGCGCTGATCGAGGACGATCTGCCGGTCATCGTCGTGATGCCGTCGCCGAAGAACTCGGCGACGCTGCACTCCAAGCTGCTGTCCAACATCCGGGAGATCCAGGCCCGCGGCGCCGTCACCATCGTCATCGCCGAGGAGGGCGACGACACCGTGCGGCCCTACGCCGACCACCTCATCGAGATTCCTGCGGTTTCAACGCTTTTCCAGCCGCTGCTGTCGACGATCCCGATGCAGCTGTTCTCGGCGGGTGTGGCGCAGGCCCGCGGCTACGACGTCGACAAGCCGCGCAACCTGGCGAAGTCGGTAACCGTCGAGTAGTGCCGCGCGCACGCGTCCCATGCGATCAGCGGTGAGTGTCCCGCCCGGATCGCCGCCCGGGCCCAGCTGTTCTGGGAGCACTGTTAACGCAGTCCGCGCCAAAACCGATGAATATTAAGAACGGTATGAGAGAGTTTTCGTCGGGGGCGTCAATGGATGTGAGTGGGCACGGCCGGAGCAGGGGTTTCTCGGTCAGTCCGGACCGCCAGGGGGCGGCGCTGGTTTTGCGCGTCACCGGTGACCTGGACGCCATGACCGCGCCGACGCTGGTGACCCACCTGGACATCGCGCTCGCCGACGCGCCGCCGGTGGTGGTCGTCGACATGACCGACGTGGAGTTCCTGTCGTCGGCGGGAATCAGCGTGCTCGTCGAGACTCACCGTCTGGCCGAACGTGCCGACATCTCGCTGCGGGTCGTCGCCGACGGGCCCGCCACCAGTCGACCCTTCCGGATGATGCGCCTCGACGAGGTCATCGACCTGTACCCGACGCTGGCCGATGCGATGGGAGAGCGGCAGCAGGGCCGGCCACCGACGTAACGTAGCCCCATGCGGTACTTCTACAGCGCCGACGCCATCCGTGACGCGGAAGCGCCGGTGCTCGCGTCGCTGCCCGACGGCGCGCTGATGCGCCGGGCCGCGTTCGGCCTGGCCACCGCGATCGCCCGCGAGCTCGGTGCCGTGGCCGGCAGGACGGTGTGTGCGGTCGTCGGATCCGGCGACAACGGTGGTGATGCGCTGTGGGCGGCGACGTTCCTACGCAGACGCGGCGCCGGGGCCTCTGCGGTGCTGCTCGATCCCGAACGCGCGCACCGCAAGGCACTTGCGGCGTTCCGCCGTGCCGGCGGCCGTATTGTCGAAATGGTGCCGCACACAACGGATCTGGTGATCGACGGGGTCGTCGGAATCTCCGGGGCCGGGCCGCTGCGTCCCGGTGCCGCCGCGGTGTTCGACGAAGTGGCGCGTGCAGGTATTCCGGTCGTCGCGGTCGACCTGCCCAGCGGTGTGGACGTGCACACCGGGGTCGCCGACGGCCCCCACGTCGCACCTGCGCTGACCGTCACCTTCGGCGGCCTGAAACCCGTTCATGCGCTGGGGGATTGCGGCCGGGTCGAGCTGGTCGACATCGGGCTGGGCCTCGGGCCCAGTGACATGCTGGCGTTCGACGCTGCCGACGTCGCGGCCCGCTGGCCGGTCCCGGGGCCCACGGACGACAAGTACACCCAGGGTGTCACCGGGGTGATGGCAGGCTCGTCGACCTACCCCGGTGCGGCCGTCCTGTGCACCGGCGCTGCGGTGGCCGCCACCTCCGGCATGGTCCGCTTCGCGGGAACCGCTGCCGCGGAGGTGGTTTCGCACTGGCCCGAGGTCATCGCCACACCGGGCCATGCGACGGCGGGCCGGGTCCAGGCATGGGCGGTCGGGCCGGGGCTGGGCACCGACGAGACCGCCGCGGCCGCCCTGGTTTTCGCGCTGGAGACCGACCTGCCCGTGATCGTCGACGCCGACGGGTTGACCATCCTGTCCGCCCACCCCGAGCTGGTCGCCGACCGAACCGCTCCCACGGTGCTGACCCCCCATGCCGGCGAGTTCGCCCGGCTGGCCGGCGCCCCGCCGGGGGACGACCGCGTCGCCGCCACCCGCAGGCTCGCCGACCGGCTCGGCGTCACGGTGCTGCTGAAGGGCAACGTCACCGTCGTCGCCGAGCCCGGCGGACCGGTGCGCCTCAACGCGGCGGGCAACTCCTGGGCGGCGACCGCGGGCTCGGGGGACGTCCTGTCGGGGGTGATCGGTGCATTGCTCGCCGCGGGTCTGCCGCCCGGCGAGGCGGCCGCCGCGGCGGCGTTCGTGCATGCCCGCGCGGCCGACCTGTCCGCCCGTGACCCCGGACCGGCCGCCGCACCCACATCGGCGTCGCGCATCCTGGCGCATCTGCGACCGGCACTCGCCTCGATCCTCTAAAAAGGACCTCATGCCCAACGTGTCCCGTCACTCGTCGCTGACCCCCGCCTACACCGGCCGCCTGTCCACCAATCCGATCCCGGCGCTGCGGCTGCCCGACGAGTCGATGGATCCCGAGCAGACCTACCGGTTCATCCACGACGAGTTGATGCTCGACGGCAGCTCCCGGCTGAACCTCGCGACGTTCGTCACGACGTGGATGGACCCCGAAGCCGGCCAGCTCATGTCGGAGACGTTCGACAAGAACATGATCGACAAGGACGAGTACCCCGTCACCGCGGCGATCGAGCAGCGGTGCGTGTGCATGGTGGCGGACCTGTTCCACGCCGAAGACCTGCGCGACGACGATCCGGCCACGGCGATCGGGGTGTCGACGATCGGCTCCAGCGAAGCCGTGATGCTGGCCGGTCTGGCGATGAAATGGCGCTGGCGCGACCGCGTCGGTGACGGCTGGAAGGGGCGTACCCCCAACCTGGTGATGGGCTCCAACGTGCAGGTGGTGTGGGAGAAGTTCTGCCGCTACTTCGACGTCGAGGCGCGCTATCTGCCGATGGAGGAGGGCCGCTACGTCATCACCCCCGAGCAGGTGCTCGACGCCGTCGACGAGGACACGATCGGTGTGGTCGCGATCCTGGGCACCACGTTCACCGGTGAACTCGAACCGGTCGGTGAGATCTGCGCGGCGCTGGACAAGCTGGCCGCCACCGGCCCGGACGTCCCGGTGCACGTCGACGCCGCCAGCGGCGGGTTCGTGGTGCCGTTCCTGCACCCGGACGTGGTCTGGGACTTCCGGCTGCCGCGTGTGGTGTCGATCAACGTGAGCGGACACAAATACGGCCTGACGTATCCCGGCATCGGCTTCGTGGTGTGGCGTAACGCCGAGCATCTGCCGGAGGACCTGGTGTTCCGGGTCAACTACCTGGGCGGCGACATGCCGACGTTCACGCTGAACTTCTCCCGGCCCGGCAATCAGGTGGTGGGGCAGTACTACAACTTCCTGCGGCTGGGGCGTGAGGGCTACACGCAGGTGATGCGGGTTCTGTCCGAGACCGCGCAATGGCTGGCCCGCGAGCTGGCCAACATGACCGGGCCCGACAACAGACCGGTGTTCCAGGTGATCTCCGACGGCTCGGCCATCCCGGTGGTGTCATTCAAGTTGGTCGAAGGCACCAGGTACACGGTGTTCGACATCTCGTCGCTACTGCGCAGCTACGGCTGGCAGGTGCCGGCCTACACGATGCCCGACGACGCCACCGACGTCGCCGTGCTGCGGATCGTGGTGCGTGAAGGTTTCTCGGCGAACCTCGCGAGGGCGCTGCGCGACGACCTGATCGAGGTGCTCGGGAAGCTGGAGAAGGTCGGCGTCGGCGGGTTCGCCGACGAGGAGCATTTCGCCCATTGACCGCCCGCCTGGGACAATCGCATGCAGTGACCACCACGCCGACTATGACTCAGAAACTGCCCCAGGCTCTGCCGACCGCGTCGATCGACCTTGACGCCATCGCCCACAACGTCGCTGTACTGCGCGAACACGCCGGTCCAGCTGCGGTGATGGCGGTGGTGAAGGCCGACGGCTACGGCCACGGCGCGACCCGGGTGGCGCGTGCCGCGCTGGCGGCCGGGGCGGCCGAACTCGGTGTGGCCACCGTCGGGGAGGCGTTGGCCCTGCGCCGCGACGGCGTCACCGCCCGGGTGCTGGCCTGGCTGCATCCGCCGGGCACCGATTTCGCGCCCGCGCTGCTGGCCGACGTCGACGTGGCGGTGTCGTCGCTGCGGCAGTTCGCCGACCTGCTGGACGCGGCGGGGCGCACCGGGCGCACCGCCGACGTCACGGTCAAGGCCGACACCGGGCTGAGTCGCAACGGGGTCGGCGAGGCCGACTACCCGGCCCTGGTGGATGCGTTGCGGCGCGCTGCGAGCGACGGCGCGGTGCGGGTGCGAGGGTTGATGTCGCACCTGGCGCACGGTGACGACCCCGAGCACCCCTTCAACGATGTGCAGGCGCGCCGGCTGACCGACATGGCGAAGCTGGCCAGTGCCCGCGGCGTCAGCTACGACGTCGTGCACCTGGGCAATTCACCGGCGGCGTTGACCCGGCCGGACCTGGCGTTCGACATGGTCCGGCCCGGCATCGCGGTGTACGGGCAGACTCCCATCCCGCAGCGCGGCGATTTCGGGCTGCACCCGGCGATGACGGTGAAATGCCCGGTGTCGGCGGTGCGTCCGGTTCGCGCCGGCGATGCGGTGTCCTACGGGCACACCTGGATCGCGCGGACCGACACGACGCTGGCGCTGGTGCCTGCCGGATACGCCGACGGGGTGTTCCGCGCGCTGAGCAATCGATTCGAGGTGTCGATCAACGGCCGCCGGTACCCCAACGTCGGGCGGATCTGCATGGACCAGTTCGTGGTGGACCTGGGTCCGGGACCGGTGGACGTCGCCGAGGGCGACGACGCGATCCTGTTCGGGCCGGGCACCGACGGGGAGCCGACCGCGCAGGACTGGGCGGAGCTGCTCGACACCATCAACTACGAGGTGGTGACGAGCCCGCGGGGCCGGATCGTGCGGACCTACGTGGGCGGACGCGAGGAGCAATCAGACAGGGGCGGCAGGGGCGGGCCGCAGTGAACGGACGCGCGGGTTGGCTGGCCGGGGCCGCGGGCGCGGCGGCTGTCGGGTCCGCCGCCGGGATGTCGGTGGCACGGTCGCTGCGTCGCCGGGTGACCGACGACGACCCCCACCGCGACGAGGATTTCGAGCTGCTCGACGCCGACCGGGGCTGCGTGGTGAGCACCCTCGACGGGGTCCCGCTGACCGTGCGGGAGGTGGGTCCGGCCGACGCGCCGCTGACCGTGGTGTTCGCGCACGGGTTTTCCCTGCGGATGGGATCGTTCTATTTTCAGCGGGCGCGCCTCACCGAGCAGTGGGGTGACCAGGTCCGGATGGTCTTCTACGACCAGCGTGGCCATGGCCAGTCGGGGGACGCGCCGCCGGAGACCTACACGGTCGAGCAACTGGGCCAGGATCTGGAGAGCGTGCTCGCGGTGATGGCGCCGCGCGGCCCCATTGTGCTGGTGGGTCATTCGATGGGCGGCATGACCGTGCTCTCCCACGCCCGGCAGTACCCGCAGCGTTATCCGACACGGATCGTCGGAGCGGCGTTGATCTCGTCTGCCGCCGAGGGCGTTGCCCGTTCGCCGGTGGGCGAGATCCTGAAGAACCCGGCGCTGGAGGCGGTGCGGTTCTCCGCGAGGTACGCGCCGAAGCTGGTGCACCGCAGCCGCGGCGCCGCGCGTTCGGTGATCGGACCGATCCTGCGGGCCGCGTCCTACGGCGACGAGAAGGTCAGTCCCAGTGTGGTGGCGTTCTCCGAGCGGATGATGCACGACACCTCGGTCGCCACCCTGGTGGAGTTCCTGCACGCGCTGGAGGTGCACGACGAGACCCCCGGGCTCAAGACGTTGAACAAGGTGGAGACCCTGGTGGCCTGCGGCGACCGTGACCTGCTGACGCCGGTGGAGTATTCGCGGGAGATGGCCGATGCGTTGGCGAAGTCCGAGCTTGTGATCGCCGGTGGCGCAGGGCATCTCGTGCAGCTGGAGCGTCCGGAGGTGATCAACGACGCCCTGGTGCGGTTGGTGGAGCGGGCGACGCCGTCGAAATTGGTGGCGCTGACCCGGAGGGTGAAGGAGCGGGTGCGGTCCCATGGATGATCGCTCGGGCACCGTGGAACTGCTCAGCGCCGACGACACGATCGCGCTGGGCGCCAGGCTCGGCGGTGGGTTGCGGGCCGGCGACGTGGTGGTGCTGTCGGGCCCGCTGGGCGCGGGAAAGACGGTGTTGGCCAAGGGGATCGCCCAAGCTTTGGATGTGGAGGGGCCGGTGGTCTCGCCCACCTTCGTGCTGGCCCGGGTGCATCGGCCGCGTCGCGAGGGCGCGCCGGCGATGGTGCACGTCGACCTGTACCGGCTGCTCGACCAGGCTTCGGTGGACCTGCTCGCCGAGTTGGATTCGCTGGACCTTGACACCGATCTCGACGACGCCGTCGTGGTGGTCGAATGGGGTGAGGGGCTCGCTGAGCGGTTGTCCGACAGCCACCTCGACATCCGGCTGGAGCGGGCGCCCGACACCGACGTCCGCACCGCGATCTGGCAGTGGAGCAGGCCATGAGCAGGTTGGTGCTGGCGATCGACACCGCGACGCCCGCGGTGACCGCGGGTGTGCTGCGGGTCGACGGTGACGCGGTCGAGGTGCTGGCCGAGCAGGTGACGGTGGATGCCCGCGCCCACGCAGAACGGTTGACTCCCAACATCGTCGACGCGCTTGCCGACGCGGGGGTGTCGGTGGACCAGCTCGATGCGGTCGTGGTGGGGTGCGGGCCCGGCCCGTTCACCGGGCTTCGGGTCGGGATGGCGACGGCGGCGGCGTTCGGCCACGCGCTCGGCATTCCGGTGCGCGGTGTGTGCAGCCTCGACGCGATCGCGGCAGGTTCCACCGGGGACGTTCTGGTGGTCACCGACGCCCGCCGCCGCGAGGTGTACTGGGCGCGCTACCACGACGGACGGCGGGTCGACGGGCCCGCGGTGAACGCCGCGGTCGACGTGCCCGGCGGCGCCGAGGCGGTGGCCGGGTCTCCCGAGCACGCCGCGCTGTTCGAACTGCCCCGGTTGGCGCCCGTCTACCCGACTGCGGCGGGATTGGTTGCCGCCGTGGCAGATTGGGTCTCCGAACCGGACCCGCTCGTCCCGCTCTATCTGCGCAGGCCCGACGCGAAGCCGTCGCGGGTGGCGCGATGAACGTCGAGTACGGACCGTTGACCGGCGCTGACGCGGCCCGCTGCGCGGAGCTGGAAGCCCAGTTGTTCGACGGCGACGATCCCTGGCCGGAGCGGGCGTTCCTGGCGGAGCTGGCCGCCAAGCACAACTACTACGTGGCCGCGCGGGTGGACGACAAGGTGGTCGGCTATGCGGGCATCGCGCGGCTGGGCCGGTTCAAGCCCTACGAGTACGAGATCCATACCGTCGGCGTGGACCCGGCGTGGCAAGCGCACGGTATCGGGCGGGGCATGCTGTCCCGGCTCCTCGACTATGCCGGCGACGGAACGGTTTTCCTTGAGGTCCGGACGGACAACGCGGCGGCGATCGCGCTGTATGAGAGTGAAGGCTTCGTAAAGGTCGGCGTACGCAAGCGGTACTACCGGGTCAGTGGCGCGGACGCCTACACGATGAAACGGGAGCGGCGATGATCATCCTTGCCGTCGAGAGTTCCTGCGACGAAACCGGCGTCGGCATCGCCGAGCTCGGCGACGACGGGACCGTGACGCTGCTGGCCGACGAGGTGGCCTCCAGCGTCGACGAACACGCGCGCTTCGGCGGCGTGGTGCCCGAGATCGCCTCCCGCGCGCACCTGGAGGCGCTGGGGCCGACGATGCGGCGGGCGCTGGCCGCGGCGGGCGTGTCGAAGCCGGATGTCGTCGCGGCCACCATCGGGCCCGGTCTGGCAGGGGCACTGCTGGTGGGAGTGGCTGCGGCCAAGGCGTATTCGGCGGCGTGGCAGGTTCCGTTCTACGCGGTGAACCACCTCGGGGGCCATCTGGCCGCCGACGTCTTCGACCACGGCCCGCTGCCGGAGAGTATCGGGCTGCTGGTGTCGGGCGGGCACACGCACCTGCTGCACGTGCGTTCGCTGGGGGAGCCGATCATCGAACTGGGCGCCACCGTCGATGACGCCGCCGGCGAGGCGTACGACAAGATCGCCCGGCTGCTGGGGCTCGGATATCCGGGCGGCCGGGTGTTGGATGAACTTGCGCGCGAAGGGAATCCGGCGGCGATCACGTTCCCGCGGGGAATGACGGGGCCGCGCGACGATCCGTACGCGTTCAGCTTCTCGGGGCTCAAGACCGCCGTGGCCCGGTACGTGGAGAGCCATCCGGAGGCGTCGCAGGCCGACGTGGCCGCGGGGTTCCAGGAGGCGGTTGCCGATGTGCTCACCGCCAAGGCGGTGCGCGCGGCCAAGGAACTCGGGGTGTCGACGCTGCTGATCGCCGGGGGAGTCGCGGCGAATTCGCGGCTGCGGGAGCTGGCGGGGCAGCGGTGCGCCGACGCGGGGATGACGCTGCGGATTCCGCGGCCGCGGCTGTGCACGGACAACGGCGCGATGATCGCGTCGTTCGCGGCCCATCTGATCGCCGCGGGGGCGCAGCCGTCGCCGCTGGACGCGGCCAGTGACCCAGGGCTGCCGGTGGTACAGGGGCAGGTGGCGTGAGCGGGCAACTCGCCGACAAGCTGGCCGTCACCGAGCTGCTGTACCGCTATGCGGAGCTGATCGACGCCGGTGACTTCGACGGCGTCGGCGAACTCCTCGGGCGCGGCGACTTCATGGGGGTGACAGGCGCCGACGCGATCGCGGGTCGGTTCGCCGCCACCACGCGGCGGTTCCCCGAGCACGGCAACACCCCGCGCACCCGTCACCTCGTGCTGAACCCGATCGTGGACGTCGACGGGGAGACCGCGACGGCACGTTCCACGTTCTGCGTCGTCCAACGCACCGACAACGTTCCGCTGCAGCCCATCGCGGTGGGGCGGTACGCCGACACGTTCGCCCGCGACGCGGGTGGGTGGTACTTCACCTCGCGCGCAGTCAAAGTGGAGATGGTCGGTGACGTGTCCGACCATCTGCTGATCGATCCGAGTCGCCTCAGTCGTTGATGTGCGTGGGCGGGTCGGCGAACGCGAGGTCCGACGCCGGCTGACCGGGGCCCATCGGTCCGCAGTGCCGCTCGGGTATCAGGTGGGAACTGAGTCCGCTGGGAACCCAGCGGGCGACGGCCACGCAGCGTTGCCAGGTGCCGTCGGGCTGGACGGGTCCATCGCACTTGCTGATGTAGGGCCCTCCGTACAGGCAGCCGGCGCCGGCCGGCGGCGCTGCGGCGATCACGCCTGCGGCCGCCAGTAGAGCAGCCGACGCTCCGACGATGCCGCGTCTCATGGTCATCTCCTTCACCATGCCGCTTGGGGGCGCTACCGGATACCCCGTTCAGACTCCGCCGAACGCGCATTCCGTGCGGCCACTTCCCGAAATTCTCCTGGAAGTGCACCGTGCTGGCCGCCGGGCTGTCTCGCTTCTTCAGAAACGAGACGAGCGGTCGGGTCAGGGCGCGGCGGGCGCCGGTTGCGGCAGGGGATGCGCGCCATCGGGGCGTAGCCCGTCGAAGATGATTGCCAGGTACCGCTGCCACAGCAGCGGCGCCGGGGCCGGGAGATTTTCGACGATGTGAATGGGCGCGCACATCATCAGGAAGACGTCGGCCTCGGTGATGTCGGCTCGGACGGCGCCCGACGTGCGCGCACGGTCAACCAGCGTCTCGAGGTTCGCGTGCAGCGCATCACGAACCTCGGTCACCCTGGGATCGCCATCGCTGGCCGACTGCAGAAAGGTCAGATCGTGCCGTTGGCGTTGGTCGGCGGCGATGGTCAGGAACTCCAACAGCGCCGCGCCCGGATCCGGCGAGTCGGCCAGCCGCCGTGCGGCCTCGGCGAGCACCGCGATGTGCCCGCTGACGATGGCCGCGATCAGATCTTCTTTTGTCGGGAAGTGTCGGAACACCGTGCCCTTCGCCACGCCGGCTCGACGGGCGATGTCGGCCACCGACGCCGACGGGCCACGCTCGGCGAACTCTTCCTCGGCCGCGGCCAACAACAAGGCGCGGTTGCGTGCCGCGTCTGCGCGGACGGGTCGGTCGGGCGGTGTCACCGACCGAGGGTATCAAGTTGACCGAGCGGTCATCTTGTGGAAGCCTGGGTGCGGCAATATGACCAATCGGTCATGTTCGGTCTGGTAGCGAAAACCCCTGGAGGACAGATGAAGTTACGCGGCGCCACTGCCCTGGTCACCGGAGCGAACCGGGGGATCGGCCATCACTTCGCCGTGGAGTTACTTGAACGCGGAGCCAAGGTCTACGCCACGGCCCGTCGTCCCGAGCTGGTCGGCGTTCCCGGCGCGGAGGTCATCCGTCTCGACATCACCGACCAGTCCTCGGTCGACGCAGTCGCCGCAGTGGCCGGCGATGTCGACGTGCTGATCAACAATGCCGCCGACACTGCGGGCGGAAACCTTGTGACCGGCGACCTGGACGCGATCCGGTCGACAATGGATTCGAACTACTACGGCACCCTCGCAATGATCCGAGCGTTCGCACCCATCCTTGCGCGCAACGGCGGCGGAGCCATCCTCAACGTTCTGTCCGCAGCGGCGTGGACCACCGTCGATGGGAACACCGCCTACGCGGCCGCGAAGTCGGCCCAGTGGGGCCTGACCAACGGCGTGCGACTCGAACTGGCCCCCCAGGGGACTCAGGTGGTCGCGCTGGTGCCCGGTCTGGTGGGCACGCAGACCCTCTTCGACTTCGCGGAACGCCACGGCATCGAATTTCCAGACGGCGCCGTATTGGACCCGGCCGATCTCGTCCGGTTGGCACTCGACGGTCTCGAACGCGGCGAGATCGAGATCCTCGACCCGATGGGAGTCGACGCGAAAGCCAGCCTCGCCGGACCGCCCCGCGCCTTTGCGCCGAGCGCATTCGAAGCGGGTTGAGACCATCGCCGGCAGCATCTACTACCTCGACATCCGCTGAACGGACAATCCGGCGGGCATCCGCTGAAGGGGCGTAACCCAGGGAGAGGGCGCCCCGACCGGGGGCGCCGTTTCCGTCGTCGACGCGCCCGGCGGCGTTCGCTCATGGCAGAAGCGCAATGCCCCACCCTTGAGCGCTAGCACTCTCGTGTATAGAGTGCTAGGCGGCAGGTCGGACCACCCCTGTGTCGACACCCGCGACGACGGCGCGAGGGCGGACACCGGCCACCGTGTACACACACACCTACATCAGTGAAGGGGCTCCATCGTGGCGAGCGTGAACATCAAGCCACTCGAGGACAAGATCCTCGTTCAGGCCAACGAGGCCGAGACCACGACCGCTTCCGGTCTGGTCATCCCCGACACCGCCAAGGAGAAGCCGCAGGAAGGCACCGTCGTCGCAGTTGGCCCCGGCCGCTGGGATGAGGATGGCGAGAAGCGGATTC
>Ga0172382_10002772_pt1 | contig 28627 bp, 20 predicted proteins | sample Leawel138RmetaG_FD_122245 | JGI IMG/M metagenome (GOLD analysis project Ga0172382, IMG submission 122245) | Leachate microbial communities from a municipal landfill in Southern Ontario, Canada - Leachate well 138R metaG | ecosystem: Engineered > Solid waste > Landfill > Unclassified | place...
AACCGGGCGCGCGGTGTGCCTGCACGTTGCGGCTGGCCCAGTTGTCAAAGCCCTTGTCGCTGCCACGCTTGTCCAGGTAGCTGGCATCATCGCCGGTAAAGCTTTCCAGCTCCGGCGTAATGAAGTATTTGCTGACGCGCTGCAGTTCAGCGTCGGTCAGGGTGACGCCGCTGTCCTTGAAGTTCTCCCACTCGGCTTCGACCTTCTCGGCGAAGACCGCAGGAGTCAAGGCCTTGACCAGAATCTTGATGCGCGCCTTGAACTTGTTGTCCCGACGACCGTAGCGGTTGTATACGCGCAGGATGGCTTCCAGGTAGGTCAACAGGTGCTGCCAGGGCAGGAAGGCGCGGATTTCCGCACCGACCATGGGCGTACGGCCGAGGCCGCCGCCGACCAGTACCTGAAAGCCCAGCTCGCCGGCTGCGTTACGCACGGCATTCAGGCCGATATCATGCACGCTGATGGCGGCGCGGTCCTGCTCGGCACCATTGATGGCGATCTTGAACTTGCGCGGCAGGAAGGCGAATTCGGGGTGGAAGGTCGACCATTGGCGGACGATCTCGCACCAGGGGCGTGGGTCGATCAGCTCATCGGCAGCCACACCGGCGAATTGGTCGGTGGTGGTGTTGCGAATACAGTTGCCACTGGTTTGGATGGCATGCATCTGCACCGATGCCAGTTCTTGCAGAATGTCCGGCACGTCTTCCAGTTCGGGCCAGTTCAACTGGATATTCTGGCGTGTGGTAATGTGTGCATAACCCTTGTCGTAGCGGCGGGTGATGTAAGCCAATTTACGCAGGCGTTCGGATGAGAGGACGCCATAGGGTACCGCGATACGCAGCATCGGGGCGTAGCGCTGGACATACAGGCCATTCTGCAGGCGCAGCGGCAGAAATTCCGTTTCGGATAGTTCGCCAGCCAGATAGCGGCGTACCTGATCGCGGAACTGCTTGGCGCGGTCCTCTACGATACGTTGGTCATACTCGTCGTAAATATACATTCTGACAACCTGTTGTTGGGCGTTCACGCCCTTGGCTAACGGAGGTTCAACCCGGCAGGGCTCAGGAAGCGCCGAGACGATATCAGTTTTTTTTTATGCTTAAAAGGAATGTTTGTATATATGCTTATGTCGAATATCTAGGTTCAGGTGATGCTGCTTGTACATCCGGCGGGACTGGTCTTAACTGTAGCGACAGTACATTCCCATTCCAAGAACAAGAGGAATCGCATCATGAACGACAATGACATGCACACCGGTGGCGACCACAATAGTGAGCTGGATGCCTTTGCTGCCGTCGCGCTGATTCTCATCGCGGTGGCGACTGCTGTGTTCTGGGTCAGCCAGCACTAGGACTGGCCTGACCTGGACCAACTATTCTAGCTTCCCGCGAGGTGCAGCACCAGCTTGACAATGCCGAGGATGCCGAGGATGAACACCAGCATGAAGCCAAGCCCGAACAGAATGAAGTGGCTTGGCTTGCCGTGGGTGAAGTCCCGCTCCCTGGCCTTGTTGCTCTGAACTCCCAGAGCGCCGAACAGAACGGTGCTGATCATATCCCGCAATCGCATGCCTGATCGGGGGGTGGGTTGATCCTCGTGATTTTTATGATTCTTGTTGTCGTCTGTCATTACCGGCTAGCCCTCAGATTCGGATTTCAGCCCAGTGCTTGCGTCTCCACATTATGGCAAAGATAACAGATGCCATGATCCGGTACAGGCTCTGCAGCAGCCACACGGCGAGCAGTCCGCCACCGAGCACCGGCCCGACCAGATAGGCGCAGGGCAGAAAGATCAGCCATTGGCTACCCAGGTTCACCGTCATCACCGTACGGCTGGCACCGGCTCCCAGCAGTGCCTGGGTCAGCACCAGGGCGGTCGCATCCAGGGTCATGCCCAGGCCGGTGATGCGTAGCGGCCATTCACCCAGCGCCAGCAGTTGCGGATCCTGGGTGAACAGTTGCAGCACCAGTTGCGGAGCCAGCCAGAAGGGCAGTCCCATGACGAACAGGACTATTGCCGCCACCCGCACCACGTCCCAGCCCCAGCGGTAGGCTTCCTGTGGCTGTTCCTCGCCGAGGCTATGGCTGACCAGAGTGGTCGCCGCCATGCCCAGGCCCACGCCGGGCAGGATCAGCAGCAGCGCGAGGTTGATCAGCACGTGGGCGATGGCCAGTTCGGCGGTGCCGATCTGACCGATGATCCAGAACAGGGCGGTGACGCCGGTGGCGAAGAACAGCTGTTGCAGAGAGTTGGGCAATGATAGCCGCAGCATCGAACGGACATCGGAAAGGCTCGGCAGACTGCGCATGAAGCCGTGCTGCCGAGCCTGGCGCCAGGTCAGCGCAAAGTACATGCCGCTGCCGAGGAACATGGCGATGCTGGTACCGAGTCCGGAACCGGCAGCGCCCATTTCCGGCAGGCCGAAGTGACCGAAGATCAGTCCGTAGCTGATGAGCACATTGAATACATGCATGGCGACCAGGATCTGCAGATACAGTCCGGATTGCCGTATGCCGTTCCAGTAGCCACGGTAGGCGAAATTACAACCCACGGCGATGATCGCCAGTGTCCGCCAGCGGAAATACTCGCTGCCAATGGCCGTGACCTCGGGATCATTGGAGAGCAGGGCGATGATGTTCTCGGCATTGAACCAGCACAGCAGCATCAGCGGCAAGGCGACCAACGTAGCGATCAGCAATCCATGGTTGAGAGGCGCTGCGGCCTGCTCGTTGCGGCCTTCACCGCGGCGGCGGGCCACCATCGCCTGTACGCCGACGCCGAGACCCATTACCAGGGCAATGGCCATGAAATTGGCGTAACCGCCCAGGCCGACGCCTGCCAGCGCCGCCTCGCCCAACGAGCCGACCATGGCGGCGTCGACCAGGTTCAGCAGGCTCTGGCTGAGCATGCCGCCCATGATCGGCAAGCCCAGCAGGATGATACTCCTGAAGCGCTCGCGGGACGGAAGCAGCGTCACTGTGCGCTATCAGACGTCGTAGCCGAGGTTCGGCATCAGCCAGCGTTCGCTGAGCTCGATATCCTGGCCCTTGCGCCGGCTGTAGCTCTCGACCTGATCCTTGTCGATCTTGCCCACTGCGAAGTACTGCGCCTTGGGGTGGGCGAAGTACCAGCCACTGACCGCTGCCGTGGGGAACATCGCGTAGTGCTCGGTCAGGGTGACGCCGCAATCGCCCTGCGGGTCGAGCAACTGGAACAGGGTGCCTTTCTCGGTATGGTCCGGGCAGGCCGGATAACCGGGGGCAGGGCGGATGCCCTTGTACTGTTCGCGAATCAGATCGTCATTGCTCAAACTCTCGTCCGGATCGTAACCCCAGTACTCCTTGCGCACCTGCTGGTGCAACCACTCGGCGCAGGCCTCGGCCAGCCGGTCAGCCAGGGCCTTGACCATGATCGAGTTGTAGTCGTCACCGGCGTCCTGGTAGGCCTTGGCCACTTCCTCAGCGCCGATGCCGGCGGTGGTGATGAAGCCACCGACATAGTCGGTAAGACCGCTGTCGGCGGGCGCGACGAAGTCGGCCAGGGCGAAGTTCGGCTTGCCATCGGTCTTGATCGTCTGCTGGCGCAGGTGATGCAGGCGGCAGTGTGGCTGGCCCTGCTCGTCATACAGCTGGATGTCGTCATGATCGACCTGGTTGGCCGGCCAGAAGCCGAATACCGCCTTGGCGCGGATCAGCTTTTCATCGATCAGCTTGCGCAGCAGCACCTGGGCATCGTTGAACAGTGAGGTTGCGGCTTCGCCGACTACCTCATCCTGGAGAATGCGTGGATACTTGCCTGCGAGGTTCCAGGAGATGAAGAACGGCGTCCAGTCGATATAGTCTTCCAGCACTTTGAGGTCGATATCTTCCAGCACCTTGCGGCCGACGAAACTGGGCTTGACCGGTGTGTAGTCCTGCCAGTCGAACTGCGGAGCAGCGGCCAGGGCCTGCTGGTAACTCAGGCGTTCGGTACGCTTGGCGCGGTTGGCGGTACGCTCGCGGATCATCGCGTACTCGTCGCGGATCTTGCTGGCGTAATCCGGCTTGAGTTCCTTCGACAGCAGGGTGGTGGCCACGCCCACAGCACGCGAAGCGTCGGTCACATAAATCACTGCATCGTTGCTGTAATGCGGGTCGATCTTCACGGCGGTATGCGCCTTGGAAGTGGTCGCGCCGCCGATCATCAGTGGCAGCTTGAAGTCCTGGCGCTGCATTTCCCGGGCGACATGGACCATCTCGTCCAGCGACGGGGTGATCAGGCCGGACAGGCCGATGATGTCGCACTTTTCCTCGATGGCGGTCTTGAGGATCTTGTCCGCCGGCACCATCACGCCCAGGTCGACGATGTCATAGCCGTTGCAACCGAGCACCACCGCCACGATATTCTTGCCGATATCGTGCACATCGCCCTTGACCGTGGCCATCAGGATCTTGCCCTTGGCCTCGGGCTTGTCGCCTTTTTCCTCTTCAATGAAGGGGATCAGGTGGGCGACGGCCTGTTTCATCACCCGGGCGGACTTGACCACCTGCGGCAGGAACATCTTGCCCGAGCCGAACAGGTCGCCGACCACGTTCATGCCGCTCATCAGTGGGCCTTCGATGACCTCGATTGGCCGCGCTACCTGCTGTCGGCACTCCTCGGTGTCTTCCACGATATGGGTGGTGATGCCCTTGACCAGCGCATGTTCCAGGCGTTTTTCCACCGGCAGCGCGCGCCACTCCTCGTTCTCGACTTCCTTGACCGAGCCGTCGCCACGGTAGTCCTCGGCGATGTTCAGCAGGGCTTCGGTGGCGCCCGGGTGGCGGTTGAGGATGACGTCCTCGACCTTGTTGCGCAGGTCTGCCGGGATCTGGTCATAGATTTCCAGCTGACCGGCGTTGACGATGCCCATGCTCAGACCATTCTGGATGGCGTAGTAGAGAAATACCGAATGGATCGCCTCGCGCACCGGGTTGTTGCCGCGGAACGAGAAGGACACGTTGGATACCCCGCCGGACGTCAGCGCATGGGGCAGGTGATCACGGATATAGGCACAGGCCTCGATAAAGTCCACGGCATAGTTGTTGTGCTCTTCGATACCGGTGGCCACGGCGAAGATGTTCGGGTCGAAGATGATGTCTTCCGGTGGAAAGCCCACCTCGTTGACCAGAATGTCATAGGAGCGCTTGCAGATTTCCTGCTTGCGGGCGGCGGTGTCGGCCTGGCCGGCCTCGTCGAAGGCCATGACCACCACGGCCGCGCCGTAGCGTTTGCACAGGTGTGCATGCTCCTTGAACTGTTCGACTCCTTCCTTCATCGAGATGGAGTTGACGATGCCCTTGCCCTGGATGCACTTGAGGCCAGCTTCGATCACTTCCCACTTGGAGGAGTCGAGCATGATCGGCACCCGGGAGATATCCGGTTCACCGGCAATCAGATTGAGGAAGGTCACCATGGCCTTCTTCGAATCGAGCATGCCCTCGTCCATGTTGATATCGATCACCTGGGCGCCGGCCTCGACCTGCTGCAGGGCCACTTCCAGCGCCTCGGTGTAGTTGTCCTCGCGGATCAGCCGGGCGAACTTGGCCGAGCCGGTGATATTGGTACGCTCACCGACGTTGACGAACAGCGAGCTGCGGTCGATGGTGAAGGGCTCCAGACCCGAGAGGCGGCAGGCCTTGGGGATATCCGGAATCTGCCGGGGCGGGTGCTGGCTCACCGCCTCGGCGATGGCGCGGATATGTTCCGGGGTGGTACCGCAGCAGCCGCCGACGATATTGACGAAGCCGGATGCGGCGAATTCGCCGACCAGTTCGGCGGTCTGCGCGGGGGTCTCGTCGTACTCACCGAAGGCATTCGGCAGACCGGCGTTGGGGTGCGCCGACACGTGGGTGTCAGCCTTGGCCGACAGTTCCTCCAGATAGGGACGCAGCTCCTTGGCGCCCAACGCACAGTTCAGGCCAATGGAAATCGGTTTGGCATGGCGTACCGAGTTCCAGAACGCTTCGGTGGTCTGCCCGGACAGGGTGCGGCCGGAAGCGTCGGTGATGGTGCCGGAAATCATGATCGGCAACTCGACGCCGAGTTCCTCGAACATGCCCTGCACGGCAAAGATCGCCGCCTTGGCGTTGAGGGTGTCGAAAATGGTCTCGATCATGATCAGATCGGCACCGCCCTCGATCAGGCCACGGGTGGCCTCGCTGTAGTTGTCCACCAGGGCATCGAAGGTGATATTGCGGTAGCCGGGGTTGTTGACGTCCGGCGACAGCGAGCAGGTGCGGCTGGTCGGCCCCAGCACCCCGGCAACGAAGCGCGGGCGGTCCGGGGTTTCGATGGTTTTCTCGTCGCAGACGCGGCGGGCGATACGGGCGCCCTCCAGGTTCAGCTCGTAGGCCAGCTCTTCCATGCCGTAGTCGGCCTGGGATACGCGGGTGGAGTTGAAGGTGTTGGTTTCGATGATGTCCGCGCCGGCATCCAGATAGGCGCGCTCGATATCGGCGATCACATCCGGGCGGCTGAGGATCAGCAGGTCGTTGTTGCCCTTGACGTCCTGCGGCCAGTCGGCGAAGCGCTCGCCGCGGAAATCGGCCTCTTCGAGCTTGAAGCTCTGGATCATGGTGCCCATGCCCCCGTCGAGGATCAGGATGCGCTGGCGCAGAGCCTCATTCAGGGCGGTCAAACGGGTGGTCAGGTCAGACATGAATACTCCGCAAATGCATGGTGAAAAGCCGTCCATCTTACCAGACGGCAGGGAAACACTGAATGACAAAGGTGTGCGGAGTAATAACCGAGTGAAAAGGTGGGACTTTATTCGCGGATGCAGATCCCGTACACTATGTCCCATCAAGTCATCGAGCACGAGGCATTTCATGGCAGGCATTCACTTTACCGAGGCTGCCCAGAGCTATCTGGCGGAGTTGCTATCCAAACAGGACACCGACGGTATCGGTATCCGTGTGTTCATTACCCAGCCCGGTACTCCTTACGCTGAAACCTGCATCGCCTATTGCAAGCCTGGCGAGGAGAAGGCCGAGGACACGGTGATCGCGCTGGAGCCATTCCGCGTCTGGGTCGATGCCACCAGCGAGCCGTTCCTGGAAGAAGCGGTAGTGGACTACGCCACCGATCGCATGGGTGGGCAACTGACCATCAAGGCGCCCAACGCCAAGGTGCCTATGGTCAATGATGACAGCCCGCTGAATGACCGCATCAACTACCTGCTGCAGACCGAGATCAACCCCGGTCTGGCCAGCCATGGTGGCGAGATCAAGCTGATCGACGTCGTTGATGGCGGCATTGCCGTACTGCAGTTCGGTGGTGGTTGCCAGGGCTGCGGCATGGTCGATGTCACGTTGAAGGAAGGGGTGGAGAAAACCCTGATTGCGCGGATTCCTGAAATCAACGGCGTGCGTGATGTGACCGACCACTCGGTGACGGAAAACGCCTACTACTGAGCAGTCTCGCCATTATGAGCAGCCTTGTCATTGCGACGAGGCGTTTACGCCGACGCGGCAATCACTGACCCGGAGTCTGCTGCTCAATGGATTGCCACGCCCCGCTGGGGCTCGCAATGACGGCAGTGACTGTAATCGATGCCGAGCCCTGCTACTCCGTTATTGTGAGGAGGCGGGGCGCCGACGTAGCAATTCATTTACTCGATATAGCGCTCATGCTGCTCCATCACCGGCTGGCTGATGCCGAGCTTCTCCCCATAGATCACACCGTAGGTGAGCACCGCCTGGACGTAGGCGCGTGTCTCGTCGAAGGGGATGGTCTCGATCCAGATATCGGAGGGCAGCGCCGGCATGTCCCGGGTCCACTGCCGCACTCGGCCGGGGCCGGCATTGTAGGCGGCTGAAGCCAGTACCCGATTACCCTGAAACTGGCCATACAGCTGCGAAAGGTAGGCGGTACCGAGGGCGATGTTGCGCTCGGGCTGCAGCACGTCATTGGTATTGCCCAGGGGAATGTCGTAGCGGCGAGCGGTTTCCCGGGCAGTTGCCGGCATCAATTGCATCAGGCCCATGGCACCGGCGTGGGAGCGGGCGTCAGTCATGAAGCCGCTTTCCTGACGGGTGATGGCGTAGACCCAGGTCGAATTGAGCTGACGCAGTCGAGCCTGCTCGACGATGGGTTGGCGATAGGCCAGCGGGAAACGGATATCCAGATCGTCCCAGTGCTGGGCCTTGCTGATGCCGCGAATGGCCGGAAAATACCAGTCCATCTGGCGAGCCAGACTGGCCTGGGCAATCAACTCTTCGCGGCTGAACAGTCGCTCGGCGTGATACCACTCGCGGCGGGCGTCCAGATAGTCGCCGCGGGCGAAGAACTCCCGGGCGCGGATGATGCCGGCGGTATCCATCACCCGGGCTGCGGCGCGGGCATCGATCGGCACCGGCTGGTGATTGATGGCGTAGGGTTGGCGGCTGCGCTCGGCGGCGAGAAAACCGTAGAAGTCGCGCTCGGTGGCCAATTGTGCATATTCGCTGGTCAGCTCCCCGGTGCCGGCATTGGCCAATTGACTGCTGCGCAGTTGCCAGTAGCGCCAGCGGCTGTGTTGCTGCAGGTTGGCCGGCATGCTGCGAGTCAGGTCCTGCACGCTATGCCAGTGACCGGTGCGCAGGGCCAGGCGTGCGCGCCATTCGGTGACGGTATCGTCCTGCATCTGCGGGTCGTTGGCCGCCATGAATGCCAGCGCCTCGGGCTTGTACCGGCGCGCCAGGCGCACGCCGATATCTCGGGTCAGGGCCAGGCGCTGTTCGTCAGTGAAGGGTAGCTGTTGATAATGCGGCCAGAGTGCCAGTGCGGCCTCCGCATCATCACGGCCGAGGCGGCGCAGGGCAACGGTAACGATGTCGACCAGTTTCTCCATCGGTTGGCCGGCGCTGGGCTGATACTGACTGAACTGGTTCAGCAGCTTGGGGTTGCTGGCGGTGGCAACGAAGCGTTCGGCCAGCGTGCTCTGCCGGGGCAGGTAGCGTGTCAGGTACTTGGCCAGCCCGTCCTGGCGATGCAGCAGGGCCAGGCGGATGCGCTCCCAGGCAACATCCTCGGTCAACCCGCCGGCGGCGATCCAGCGTTGGAACAGCGGGTCGCAGACATTGGGTTGGGATTGGCCGACGGTCCATAGTTCCCGGGCGCGCAGCATGGCCTGCTCGCTCTTGCCTTCATGCCACATCTGCATCACCAGCGGGCATTCCAGCTCCGCGGTCAGGCTGTCCTGATCGACGTGACGGCGCAGGCGCGGCCAGTCCTGTTCCTTGACCAGGCGCTTGAGCCAGTTGCTCTTCAGGCCGGCGGCGGCGGGCAGATCACCGTGGGTGGTGAGAAACTGTTCTATCTCCTGGTGCGGTGCGTGGTCCAGGCGCTTGCGCAGGGACTCGAGCTGCAGATAGGGATACAGCGGGTAGTCACTCAGGCCGGCCTTCAGCGACTGGAAGCGGGCGTGATCGTCGCGGGCCAGGGCACTCTGGGCCTGGTCGTACTGGCGGCGCTGTTCACTCAGGCGGTCGGCCTGTGCCGGCAGGCTGGCCAGCAGCAGGGTGCCGCACAGCAGACCGGTAATTCTGGCTAGGTATCGTTTCAACTGCTGAGGCATCGATCATCCTGCCCTGAGGGGCATAAGGCTGGTTTGCAAGGGGCTGCCGCAGGACGGCTCCGATTGCGCTCAGCTTAGCTGTTTGGCTCGTAGCTTCAAAGCGGTGACTGACGACGGAGGCGTTACACGATGCTTCCCAAACGATTCTTTCTAAACAATGCAGCTATCGGCGCCGGCAGGTAGAATGCTGGCCTGAATCAGCAAAAGGTGTGATATGGCTCTGCTTTCCTTTACCGACGTGTCCCTGGCCTATGGGCTGAATCCGCTGCTCGACAAGGTCAGCTTTCAGCTCGATCGTGGCGAGCGTGTCTGTCTGATCGGTCGTAATGGTGCCGGCAAGTCCAGCCTGTTCCGGCTGGTGACTGGTGAACAGGTGGCCGATGACGGCGAGCTGTGGTTCGCTCCTGGACTGAAGATCGGTCAACTGCCCCAGGAACTGCCCGAGGCCGGTGCGGCCAAGGTCTACGACGTGGTCGCCGCCGGTCTGGCGGGCGTCGGTGAGCTGTTGGCGGAATACCATGCCCTGGTGCATGGCGAAATGGGCGAGGCCGAACTGGCGCGGCTGGAAAAGGTACAGCACCAGTTGGAGTCGAAGGATGGCTGGCGTCTGAACCAGTTGGTCGAAACCACCCTGACACGCCTCGGCCTGCCGGCGGACAAGAGCATGTCGGAGCTGTCCGGCGGCTGGCGTCGCCGGGTGTTGCTGGCCCAGGCGCTGGTGGCCGAGCCGGATATCCTGCTGCTCGATGAGCCGACCAACCATCTGGATATCCATACCATCGCCTGGCTCGAACAGGCGCTGCTGGAATTTCGTGGAGCGGTGCTGTTCATCACCCACGACCGGCAATTCCTGCAGGCGCTGGCCACGCGTATCCTGGAACTGGACCGTGGCCAACTGATCGACTGGCAGGGTGATTACCGCAGTTTCCTGGAGCACAAGGAGCAGCAACTGGCGGCCGAAGCCACGGCCAATGCACTGTTCGACAAGAAGCTGGCCCAGGAAGAAGCCTGGATTCGCCAGGGCATCAAGGCGCGGCGTACCCGCAACGAAGGACGGGTGCGGGCGCTCAAGGCGATGCGTGAGGAGCGGGCCAGACGCCTCGAGCGTCAGGGCAAGGCCAGCTTCCAGCTGGAAACCGCCGACGCCTCCGGCAAGCGGGTGATCGAGCTGGAGCATGTCAGCTTCGCCTGGCCGGGACAGCCGCCACTGGTGCGTGATCTGAGTACCTTCGTGCTGCGTGGCGACCGTATCGGGTTGATCGGTAACAATGGCTCAGGCAAGAGCACGCTGCTCAAGCTGATGCTCGGCCAGTTGCAGCCGACCAGTGGCAGCGTCAAGCATGGCACCAAGCTGGAGGTGGCCTATTTCGACCAGTTGCGTGGCCAGCTGGACCTGGAGCGCAGCGTGATCGACAACGTGTCCGAGGGTCGCGACTTCATCGAGATCAATGGCGAACGGCGACACGTGATCAGCTACCTGGGAGATTTCCTGTTCTCGCCGGAACGGTCCCGTACCCCGGTCAAGGCGCTGTCCGGTGGCGAGCGGGCGCGGCTGCTGCTGGCGCGGCTGTTCAGCAAGCCGGCCAACGTGCTGGTGCTGGATGAGCCGACCAACGACCTCGATGTGGAAACCCTGGAGTTGCTGGAGGAGGTGCTGGACGGATTCGATGGCACCGTGCTGCTGGTCAGTCACGACCGGGCATTCCTCGACAACGTGGTCACCAGCTCTCTGGTGTTCGAGGGGCAGGGCAATGTTCGCGAATATGTCGGCGGCTATGCCGACTGGCTGCGCCAGGGGGGGCGGATCGAGTCACTGGCGGAGTGGGGCGATGATGTCGAGAGTAAGCCGGTCGAGCCGCAAGCGGAGGCTGAGCCGGTCAAACCGGCCAAGGCGCCGTCGACGAAGAGCAAGCTGAGCTACAAATTGCAGCGGGAGCTGGATGCGCTGCCGGCATTGCTGGAACAGTTGGAAAACGAGTTGCAGGCGCTGCAGCAGCAGGCCAGTGATCCGCAGTTCTACCAGCAGTCCCACGACCAGACCGCGCCGGTCCTGGCGGCCCTGGAAAGCAAGCAAGCCGAACTCGATCAGGCCCTGGAACGCTGGGCCGAGCTGGAGGAGATGGCGGGCTAGACCGGGCCCGCCGTCAGTTCAACTGGTGGCGCCGGTCTTGTTCAGGCGTACCGCGATGACATCACAGGGGGCGCCATGCAGCACGTCATTGGCGGTGGAGCCAAGCAGCAGTGCCAAGCCGTGGCGGCCATGGCTGCCCACCACGATCAGGTCGCAGCCACACTCGGTGGCGACCCGGTGAATTTCCTGGCGCGGATGGCCAAAGGCGATCTGCAGTTGCTGTTCGGGCAAACCGTAATCACCGGCAAACAGCTGCATGCGTTCGCGGGCCTGTTCGAACTGCTGTTGTTGCAGCATGGACAGGTCCATGGGGACGTCGCCGCCATAGGCCATCGCCAGTGGCTCGACCACGTGGACGATAGTCAGTTTGGCGTCCAGTGCCTGGGCCAGCTGTCTGGCGTGATCGGCAACCGCGCGGCACTCGTCGATCAGATCTATCGCCACCAGCACATGTGAATAGAGCATGCAGGTTCTCTCCTTGTTTTTCGCTGATCTTAGGGCCTATTGTCGCTTCATCGCAAGCCGCGCCGGCGCCTGTTTTTGCGCGAGGCAAGGCGCGAGATGTGTAGTTTGGTGGGCCAAATAAACATCGAGCAACGCAGCATCGCGCAACGCGGCTGGCGATGAAGTGATAATAGGCCCTAACAGTCTTTCAGAACAGGTCTACAGTGAATAGCTGGCGGCCGATCAAATAGCTGGTTTTCCATCCAAACGGGGTTGCAAGATGTTGACCTGGGTAATAGTCGGCCTGGTGGCAGCGGTACTGGTGTCCAATTTTTTCAAGCTCATGCCGCGAGGCCGGGAGCGCCATCTGCAGCGCTTGCGCGAACGGGCCCGGGAGCAAGGCCTGGCCGTGGAATGGCTGCGTGAGGCGCATAAGGTGAACCAGTTGGCCGGTTGCATTGCCTACCGCATGCCACTGGAGCGCTGCCCGCTGGAGCGGGAGTTCAGTTGTCGCCGTGGTGAGGATGGCTGGCACTGGCTGAACGGCTCTGCCGCCACGCCTGACTGCAATGACGTATTGCAACGGCTGCCGGAGCAGGTCCGGGGCATCGATCGGCAGAGCCTGTCGGTGGTGGTGTACTGGCGGGAGCCCGATGATCTGGCGGTGCTGCAGCAACTGGTCGCCGCTCTCGAGCCGTTGAAAGGCGCGCCGCCAGGCCGCTGAGAGGGATTGTGTCGCGATCATCCCCGGGCACGTTTTTTCGCCCCCATCTGCGCACGGCAGATTGACAACGGCGGCGTTTTCCATAAAGGTGTGCGTACCCGAATCAAACGAGCGTATGAATTTTGCCTGGGCAAGGCAGCATTCCAATGCAGTCGGGAACTATCATGACACCGTCCGGCGATGGGCCGGACAGTGTTTTCTCATGTGCTTTCACAGCGTGGAGATCAGTTGATGATTTACGAAGGTAAAGCCATCACGGTTCAAACCCTTGAAGACGGTATCGCCGAACTCAGATTCGATCTGCAGGGCGAGTCGGTCAACAAGTTCAATCAGGCCACCCTCGCCGAACTCAAGGCGGCCGTTGACAAGATCCAGTCCGACAGCAGCATCAAGGGCGTCATCGTCACCAGTGGCAAGGATGTATTCATCGTCGGCGCCGACATTACCGAATTCGTTCACGCCTTCCAGCTGTCCGAAGAAGAGCTGGTTGCGGCCAATCTGGAAACCAACCGCATTTTCAACGCCTTCGAAGACCTGAATGTGCCCACGGTTGCTGCCATCAATGGCCTGGCACTGGGCGGCGGTCTGGAAATGTGCCTGGCCTGCGACTTCCGCGTCATGGCCCAGGGCACCAAGATCGGCCTGCCGGAAACCAAACTGGGCATCTACCCCGGTTTCGGTGGCACCGTGCGCCTGCCGCGCCTGATCGGTGTGGACAATGCCGTTGAGTGGATTGCCGGCGGTGCCGAGCAGCGTGCCGACAACGCCCTGAAGGTTGGCGCAGTGGATGCTGTGGTTGCCGATGACAAGCTGCGCGACGCTGCGCTGGACATGGTGCGCCGTGCCATCGCCGGCGAGCTGGACTTCCGCGCCAAGCGCCAGCCCAAGCTGGAGAAGATCAAGCTCAACACCATCGAGCAGATGATGGCGTTCGAAACCACCAAGGGTTTCGTGGCTGGTCAGGCGGGCCCGAACTACCCGGCTCCGGTCGAAGCCATCAAGACCATTCAGAAGGCGGCCAACCATGGTCGTGAGAAGTCTCTGGAAATCGAGGCTGCCGGTTTTGCCAAGCTGGCCAAGACCAGTGTCGCTGCCTCTCTGGTGGGCCTGTTCCTCAACGACCAGGCGCTCAAGCACAAGGCCAAGAAGTACGACAAGCAGGCCGGCGAAGTGAAACTGGCTGCGGTCCTGGGTGCCGGTATCATGGGTGGTGGCATTGCCTACCAGTCCGCCTCCAAGGGCACCCCGATCCTGATGAAGGATATCCGTGAAGAGGGTATCCAGCTGGGGCTGGACGAGGCAGCCAAACTGCTCGGCAAGCGTGTCGAGAAAGGCCGCATGAAGCCGGCGCAGATGGCCGCTGCCCTGAATGCCATCCGCCCGACCATGTCCTATGGCGACTTCGGCAATGTCGACATCGTGGTCGAGGCCGTGGTCGAGAATCCCAAGGTCAAGCACGCGGTACTGGCCGAGGTGGAGCAGCATGTGCGGGAAGACGCGATCATCGCTTCCAACACCTCGACCATTTCCATCAGCTACCTGGCCCAGGCGCTGAAGCGCCCGGAAAACTTCTGCGGCATGCACTTCTTCAACCCGGTGCACATGATGCCGCTGGTCGAAGTGATCCGTGGCGAGAAGTCCAGCGAGAAAGCCATCGCTACCACCGTGGCCTACGCCAAGAAAATGGGCAAGACGCCGATCGTGGTCAATGACTGCCCGGGCTTTCTGGTCAACCGCGTGTTGTTCCCGTACTTCGGTGGTTTCGCCCGCCTGATCGGCATGGGTGCGGACTTCCAGCGTGTCGACAAGCTGATGGAAAAATTCGGCTGGCCGATGGGTCCGGCCTATCTGATGGACGTGGTCGGCATGGATACCGGACACCATGGTCGCGATGTCATGGCCGAAGGTTATCCGGACCGCATGGCCGACAAGACCAAGACCGCCGTCGATGTCATGTACGAGGCCAACCGCCTGGGCCAGAAGACCGGCAAGGGCTTCTATGCCTATGAAGTGGACAAGAAGGGCAAGCCGAAGAAGGTTGTCGATGCCGAGGCCTACGAGCTGCTCAAGCCAGTGGTGCAGGAGCAGCGCGAGTTCACCGATGAGGAAATCGTCGAGATCATGATGGTGCCGCTGTGCCTGGAAACCGTCCGCTGCCTGGAAGACGGCATCGTCGAGTCCGCCGCGGACGCCGACATGGGCCTGATCTACGGTATCGGTTTCCCTCCCTTCCGGGGCGGCGCACTGCGCTACATCGACACCATCGGAGTGGCCGAGTTCGTGGCCATTGCAGACAAATACGCTGAGTTCGGCCCCATGTATCACCCGACTGAGAAGTTGCGTGAAATGGCCGCCAACGGCAAGAAATTCTTCGGTTAACCGCGGAACGTACAGAGCGAGAGTGAATTTATGAGCCTCAATCCGAGAGACGTTGTTATTGTCGACTTCGGCCGCACGCCGATGGGCCGATCCAAGGGTGGCATGTACCGCAATGTCCGTGCCGAGACCCTGTCCGCCAAGCTGATTACCGGCGTGCTGGCGCGCAACCCGAAAATCGATCCGGCGGAAGTCGAAGATGTTATCTGGGGCTGCGTCAACCAGACCCTGGAGCAGGGCTGGAACATCGCCCGCATGGCCTCCCTGATGACGCCGATCCCGCACACCAGCGCTGCGCAGACCGTCAGCCGCCTGTGCGGCTCTTCCATGAGCGCACTGCATACCGCCGCCCAGGCGATCATGACCGGCAACGGTGATGTGTTCGTGATCGGTGGGGTAGAGCACATGGGCCACGTGAGCATGATGCACGGTGTGGACCCGAACCCGGCGCTGTCGCTGTATGCGGCCAAGGCCGCCGGCATGATGGGCCTGACCGCGGAAATGCTGGGCAAGATGCACGGCATTACCCGTGAGCAGCAGGATCAGTTCGGCGTACGTTCGCACCAGTTGGCGCACAAGGCGACCGTCGAGGGCAACTTCAAGGATGAAATCATCCCGATGGAAGGCCACGACGAGAACGGCTTCCTGCGCGTGTTCACCGAAGATGAAACCATCCGCCCGGAGACCACCCTGGAAAGCCTGGCCGCACTGCGCCCGGCGTTCAACCCCAAGGGCGGTACCGTGACAGCCGGTACATCCTCGCAGATCACCGATGGCGCCTCGTGCATGATCGTCATGTCCGCGGAACGCGCCAAGGCCCTGGGCCTGGAGCCGCTGGCCGTGATCCGCTCCATGGCGGTGGCCGGTTGTGATCCGTCGATCATGGGTTACGGTCCGGTGCCGGCGACCAAGAAGGCGCTCAAGCGTGCCGGTCTGAGCATGGATGACGTTGACCATGTCGAACTGAACGAAGCCTTTGCGGCACAGGCTCTGCCGGTGCTCAAGGACCTGAAACTGCTGGACAAGATGGATCAGAAGGTCAACCTGCATGGCGGCGCTATTGCCCTGGGTCACCCGTTCGGCTGTTCCGGTGCACGTATCTCCGGCACGCTGTTGAACGTGATGAAACAGAACGGCGGCACCATTGGTGTTTCCACCATGTGTATCGGTCTGGGGCAGGGCATCACTACCGTTTTCGAACGGGTCTGATAGCCGAGTCCTGACTGAAAAGCCCCGTCAGAGCGATCTGGCGGGGCTTTTTCATTTGCGGGCCTTTGTCGTCGAGCAGGCGCTCGACAACCCGAGGTAGGCGTACCGCTTAGGGCTTGGGGTGTAGCGCGCCTGCGCTACGCCTGCTCGGCGGCGCGGGAAAGTCGTCGAGCAGGCGCTCGACAACCCGGGATAGGCGTACCGTTCAGGGCTTGGGGTGTAGCGCGCCTGCGCTACGCCTGCTCGGCGGTGCGGGAAAGTCGTCGAGCAGGCGCTCGACAACCCGGGATAGGCGTACCGTTCAGGGCTTGGGGTGTAAGCGCACCTGCGCTACGTTTGCTCCGGCGGCGCGGGAAACAGTCGTCGAGCAGGCGCTCGACAACCCAGGGCAGGCGCTGCGTTCGGGTTTCGGGGTGTAGCGCGCCTGCGCTACGCCTGCTCGGCGGTGCGGGAAAGTTGTCGAGCAGGCGCTCGACAACCCAGGGCAGGCGCTGCGTTCGGGTTTCGGGGTGTAGCGCGCCTGCGCTACGCCTGCTCCAGCGGTGCGGGAAGTCGCCGAGCAGGTGCTCGACAACCCCGGGCTGACTCAGCCCTCGACCTCGCGGATCATGTTGCGGGCGATGATCACCTGCTGGATCTGCGTGGTACCTTCATACAGGCGGAACAGGCGCACGTCGCGGTAGAAGCGTTCGATGGCGTATTCGCTGATGTAGCCGGCACCGCCATGGATCTGCACGCCCCGGTCGGCGACCCGGCCGCACATCTCGGTGGCGAACATCTTGGCGCAGGAGGCTTCGGTGCCAATGTTCAGCCCTTCGTCGCGCTTGCGGGCGGCGTCCAGCACCATGCAGCGAGCGGCGTAGATTTCCGCCTTGCTGTCAGCCAGCATGGCCTGGATCAGCTGGAAATCAGCGATACGCTGCCCGAACTGCTTGCGCTCCATGGCATAGCGCAGCGAATCGTCCAGCATGCGTTCGGCGGCGCCAACCGAGAGCGCAGCGATATGCAGGCGGCCTTTGTCCAGCACCTTCATGGCAGTCTTGAAGCCGACTCCTTCCTTGCCACCGATCAGGTTGGCTGCTGGCACCCGCACGTTGTCGAAGATCACATCCGCGGTATGTGCGCCTTTCTGGCCCATTTTCTGGTCTGGCTTGCCGATGGTCAGGCCGGGGGTGCCGCGCTCGACGATGAATGAGCTGATGCCACCAGCCCCCTTTATTTCCGGATTGGTGCGGGCCATGACGGTATAGATGCCGGCATGCGGAGCGTTGGTGATGAAGCGCTTGGTGCCGTTGAGCACATAGAAGTCGCCATCCCGCACTGCGGTGGTTTTCAAGGAAGCAGCATCGGAGCCGGAGTCCGGCTCGGTCAGGCAGAAGGAGCTGAGATATTCGCCGGCAGCCAGTTTCGGCAGGTAGTGGGCTTTCTGCTCGTCAGTGCCATCCAGCAGGATACCGATGGAGCCGATGCCGTTGTTGGTGCCGATATAGGAGCGGAAGGCGGGGGAGGTGCGGCCCAGCTCGAAGGCGATGCTGACTTCCTCCTCCATGGTCACGCCCAATCCGCCGAACTGCTCTGGGATGGTCAGGCCGAACAGACCCATTTCCTTCATCTGTTCGACGATATCGGCCGGAATAGTGTCCGTTTCCGCGACTTCATGCTCACGTGGAATCAGTTCCTGATTGACGAACTGGCGGATCGAGTCCAACAGAATCTGCAGCGTTTCCGAATCACGAATCATGTTTTCTCCTGGGCTGGCAAACAGGCCAACTGTAACGAACAGGTTCACCCGGGACGGGTGATGGATAAATGTCCCGCATGTTAGCGTCAGGGCAGCTAAAATATCAATAAATCAAAATGAAATACCGCTTGGCGAAACATGAGGTTGCTGTAGATCGGTCCGGTGATTGTCAGAGCTGCTGCACCGAGGGCCCTAAACCGCGCTTTACCCGGCTGCCAGGGATACTTATGATGGCCGGCAAGACGCAGCTCCATGTTGCAGCAAGAGCGGGTATAGCGCCTGCCGGGCAGCTTTCACATGCAAGGGAAACAATCGATGGGTGCATTGACGGGAATACGCGTGCTGGATCTGAGTCGGGTGCTGGCCGGGCCCTGGTGCGGCCAGATTCTTGCGGACCTGGGAGCGGAAGTGATCAAGGTCGAGCGCCCGGGTAGCGGTGATGACACCCGCGGCTGGGGGCCACCCTGGATGAAGGATGGCCAAGGGCAGTGGACGGCCGAGGCGGCTTATTACCAGTCGGCCAACCGGGGCAAGCACTCGGTGGCGGTGGACCTGGCCACGCCGCAAGGACAGGAGCTGGTGCGCGCGCTGGTGGCTGACTGCGATGTACTGATCGAGAACTACAAGGCTGGTTCGCTGGCCCGTTACGGGTTGGACTACCAGAGCCTGTCCACGCTCAATCCGCGGCTGGTGTACTGCTCCATTACCGGCTTCGGCCAGACCGGCCCGCGGGCTGCCGAACCGGGCTATGATTTCATCATCCAGGGCATGGGTGGCCTGATGAGCATCACCGGCGAGCGGGATGACCTGCCGGGTGGCGGGCCGCAGAAGACCGGGGTGGCCTTTGCCGACCTGATGACCGGACTGTATGCGACCATTGCCATCCAGGCAGCGCTGATCGACCGGCAGAAGACCGGGCACGGGCAGCATTGCGACATGGCGCTGCTGGATGTGCAGGTCGCGACCCTGGCCAACCAGAGCATGAACTACCTGGCTTCCGGCAAGGTACCAGGACGTTTTGGCAATGCCCATGCCAATATAGTGCCGTACCAGGTGTTTCGTGCCGCTGACCGGGACTTCATCATTGCCTGTGGCAACGACAGCCAGTTCGTTGCGCTGTGCCAGGTGATCGGGCTGCCGGGGTTATCCGCCGATCCGCGCTTCGTGCGCAATGCCGACCGGGTCAGTCACCGTGAGGAGCTGGTGGAGATACTCTCGGCGCATTTTCTCACCGCCACGGCTGATGAATGGGTGGCGGCGATCCATGCGGTGAAGGTGCCGGTAGGGGCCATCAACAATATTGCCCAGGCCCTGGAGGAGCCGCAGGTCCAGGCTCGCGACATGCTGGTCGACCTGCCGCATCCGTTGAACCCGGCCTTCAGCATGGTGGGCAGCCCGATCAAGCTGTCGGCATCGCCAGTGGAGTACCACCGGCCGGCACCGATGCTGGGGCAGGACACCGATGCGGTACTGCGCGAGCGGTTGGGGCTGAGCGATGAGCAACTGGCCGGGCTCAAGGAGTTGGGCATCATCGAGCAATCTCCCTCAAGCTGAACTACCCTTTATATGATGCTCATGCTCCTGGACGGAAGGGCATGAGCATCATTGTTCGGGAATCGGCAGTGCCAGCGACTCCTTCACTTCCTCCATGACGATGTAGCTTTTCGATTCGCGTACATGGGGCAATTTCAACAGGATGTCGCCGAGCAGTTTGCGGTACGACGCCATTTCGTTGATCCGCGCCTTTATCAGGTAGTCGAAGTCGCCGGATACCAGGTGGCACTCCAGAACGTGGGGTAGCTTGAGTACCGCGCGCCGAAATTCCTCGAAGATATCACCGGATTTGTAGGACAGGTTGATTTCCACAAACACCAGCAGGCCGGCTTGCAGATGTTCGGGGTTGAGGCGGGCGCTGTAGCCCATGATGACCCCCTCCCGCTCGAGGCGACGGACCCGTTCGGTGCACGGGGTGGTCGACAGACCGACCCGCTCACCCAGTTCGGTAAAGGCCAGGCGGCCTTCGGCCTGCAGTTCGCGGAGGATCTGACGATCTATGCGATCCAGCTCTCTTTGTGCTCTATGTTTGGTTCTCATTGGGGGATCTGCCTAGACCTTTGGCTAATTGCGCGGGACTTAGTGCCAAATATAGCGGATTAAACAGTGAAATCAACTGCAGCGGCTCTCCTATAATCCGGTCCAACGTGATTGGCCCCGGTGGGCGAGGAGTTTGAACATGCGTATTCTGGTTCTTGGTAGTGGCGTTGTTGGTACCGCGAGTGCCTATTATCTGGCCCGACAAGGATTCGAGGTAACCGTGGTTGACCGCCAGCCCGCAGTTGCGGAGGAAACCAGTCATGCCAACGCCGGCCAGATATCACCCGGTTACGCTTCGCCCTGGGCGGCGCCCGGTGTGCCGCTCAAAGCCATCAAGTGGCTGATGCAGAAGCATGCACCGCTGGCGATCAGGCCGACAGCGGATATCAATCAGTACCTGTTCATGGCACGCATGCTGCGTAACTGCACTGCAGCCCGCTATGCGGTGAACAAGGAACGTATGGTGCGTCTGTCCGAATACAGCCGCGATTGCCTGGATGAGCTGCGTGCCGAAACCGGTATCCAGTACGAGGGACGTCAGCGTGGGACCACCCAGCTGTTCCGGACCCAGGCACAGCTCGATGGCGCGGCCAAGGACATCGCTGTCCTCGAACAGATGGGCGTGCCCTACGAACTGCTGGATCGCAACACCCTGCCCAGCGCCGAGCCGGCCCTGGCCAAGGTCGCGCACAAGCTGACCGGCGGCCTGCGTCTGCCCAATGACCAGACCGGCGATTGCCTGATGTTCACCCGCCGGATTGCCGAGATGGCCCGGGAGCTGGGTGTGGAGTTTCGCTTCAACCAGAATATCGAGCGCCTGGACTATGCCGGCGACCGTCTGAATGGCGTGTGGATCGATGGCAAGCTGGAGACCGCAGATAACTATGTGCTGGCTCTGGGCAGCTATAGCCCGCAGATGCTGGCACCCTTGGGTATCAAGGCACCGATCTATCCGCTCAAGGGATACTCCATCACCGTGCCGATCACCAATCCCGACATGGCCCCGGTATCCACCATGCTGGATGAAACCTACAAGGTGGCCATCACCCGCTTCGATAACCGCATTCGAGTCGGCGGCATGGCCGAGATCCGCGGCTACGATCTGAAGATCGACCCGCGCAAGGGCGAAACCCTGAAGATGATCGTTCAGGATCTGTTCCCGGAAGGGGCCGATACCTCGTCCATCGATCTGTGGACCGGTCTGCGTCCGGCTACGCCGGATGGTACGCCGATCATCGGGCCGACCCGCTACCGGAACCTGTTCCTCAACACCGGTCACGGCACCCTGGGCTGGACCATGGCCTGTGGTTCGGCACGACTGCTGGCTGACCTGCTGGCGAAGAAGACCCCGCAGATCAGCACCGAAGGGCTCGCCATTTCCCGCTACAGCAATAACCAGGAGGCACATAAGCATGCGCACCCAGCGACTGCACACTGATCGGCGTATGAGCCAGATCGTCATCCACCAGGGCACGGTCTATCTTTCCGGCCAGGTGGGTGAGAGCATGGAAGCAGGCATCGAGCAGCAGACACGGGAAACGCTGCAGGAAATCGAGAAGCTGCTCGCCGAGGCTGGTAGCGACAAGGAGCATATTCTTTCAGTAACCATTTACCTGAAGGATATAGAGCGCGATTTCGGCGGCATGAATGCCGTGTGGGATCGCTGGCTGCCCGAGGGCGTCGCCCCGGCGCGAGCCACTGTGGAGGCCGGAATGTGCGAGTCGGACATTCTGGTGGAAATGTCAGTTATTGCCGCCCAGCGTGAATAGGGCGGCCAGACCGAAAATTATAAATCCAAGTTGAGATAGACGAATGAACAAACATTCCTTGCAGATTGCACTGGCTTACATGTCTGTGGTGATTGGCGGCGGTTTCGCTTCCGGTAATGAAGTATTGCAGTTCTTCACCGGATATGGACTCGTTGGTATCGCTGGCTCAGTGGTTGCGGCTGTGCTGTTTGCCTTCCTCGGTATGCACATTGCCCGTATCAGCTCGATAATGCAGGCAGATTCACATAAACAGGTGCTGTACAGCCTATTCGGTCGGCAAGCCGGTTTTGTTGTGGACGTCATCTTGTCCTTCTTCCTGTACGGGGTAGGTGTGGTCATGCTCGCTGGAGCCGGCTCGACCCTGGCTCAGCAGTTCGGTCTGGCTCCCCTGGTTGGCTCCATTCTGATGACGGTGCTGGTGATTGGCACCCTGTGCCTGAACGTCAAGGGCATCATCAACCTGATCAGCGCGGTTATGCCGTTTCTGCTGGTCATGGTGTTGGCGATTACGGTCTATTCCATCTATACCAGTACAGGCACCAGCGCAGAGCTGAGTCAGGCGGCCACTGAGGTACAGGTCATCACCTTCCTGGGTGCCGAGGTACCGAACTGGGCGCTGAGTGGTCTGCTGTATGCTTCGTTCAATATCGCCGTAGGCTTCCCCATGTTGGCGGTAATCGGTGGGCTGACCAAATCTCCCAAGGCAGCCGCTTTTGGTGGCGTTGGCGGGGGCTTGGGGTTGGGTTTCCTGATCATTCTGCTCAACGTTGGTCTGTTCGCCAATCTGGACAAGCTGGTGGGCATCGAGATTCCCACCCTGCTGCTGGCGCAGCAGATCCACCCCTGGCTGGCTGTGTTGATGTCCCTTGCACTGATCTGCATGATCTACAGCACGGCGGTCGGTATGTTCTTCGCTTTCGGTGCCCGCTTTGCTACACCGGAAACAACCCGCTTCAAGGTCCTGAGCGCGATTTTTGCGGTGGTAGGCCTGGGTCTGAGCCAGGTAGGTTTCACCAAGCTGGTAGGTACTGTCTATCCGATGCTGGGTGTGGTGGGCCTGATCCTGATCATCGCTATCGGCATCAGTTGGGTGCGTACCCGCAAGCGTTCGGTTGAAGAGCTGGCTGCCGATCCCAGAGCGCAGCACAAGTAAGTCTGGCTCTGGAATTAACCACAACGGCCGCCCCTCAGGGCGGCCGTTGTCGTTTCTGCAGAAGGGAAATCAGTAACTGACAGGGGGGAGTTGCGGCCTGGGCAGTGCGACTTTCTCGGTGGGGGCCATCACGGTCGCGGCTCCATCCACTACCTTCTTGCCTTCCTGGTTAACGACCCGCGTGGCTATCTTCAGCCGGTTCTTCGGCAGCTTCTCGAGGATTTCCAGCTCGATGCGAATCTCGTCGCCCAGGCGCACCGGGCGCAGAAAGCTCATCTCCTGGCCGATATAGATAGTGCCAGGGCCTGGCATCTCGCAGGCGATGGCCGCGGAAATCAGTGCACCTGACAGCATGCCATGGGCAATCCGGCCCTTGAACGGGGTGGCAGCGGCGAACTCTTCATCGAGATGGACCGGGTTCACATCCCCAGAGACCGTGGCGAACAGGATCAGGTCACGCTCGGTCACCAGGTGGCTGAGGCTGGCACTATCGCCAACGTTGAGCTCATCGTAGGTGCGGTTTTCCAACATGGACATGGATTGACTCCCCATAAGATCTGAAGCGGCATGCAGCCATATTCAGAGAAGTAATGAAACAAAAGCGGATTTTGTATTTTTCGGCATTGCTGGTAATTTTGCCCAATACGCGGGTACGGCGTAAATAATAACAGCGCAAGTGTCTGGTCAGGCACTTGGCACTCCAAACGGGAGACATGGAGCCAATGGAAGCATCGTTCTGGAACGATAAACGCCCCCCAGGGGTGCCCCACGATATTGACCTGAGCCAGTTCAGTTCGATCATCGATGTATTCGAATCATCCTGCGCCAAACACGCCAGTCGCCCGGCGTTCACCAATATGGGGGTGACGCTGAACTATGCCGATCTGGAACGTCATTCGGCCGAGTTCGCCAGCTACATCCAGAAATACACTGACCTCAAGCCGGGCGACCGCATCGCCATCCAGATGCCCAACGTGCTGCAGTTCCCGATAGCCGTATTCGGCGCCATGCGCGCCGGACTGGTGGTGGTGAATACCAACCCGTTGTATACCGCACGGGAGATGCGCCACCAATTCACCGATTCCGGCGCGCGTGCGCTGATCTATATGAACATGTTCGGCCATCTGGTGCAGGAAGTGCTGCCCGATACCGAGATCAAATACCTGTTCGAGGCGCGCATGGGCGACATGCTGCCCGGCCTCAAGGGGCTGCTGGTCAACGCGGCGGTCAAGCATGTGAAAAAGCTGGTTCCCAGTTACCGCCTGCCGCAGGCGGTATCTTTCAAGAGCGCCTTGTCTCGCTGCCGGGATGCCAGACCGGTACCGGTTTCGCGCACCCTGGATGATATCGCCGTGCTGCAGTACACCGGCGGCACCACTGGCGTGGCCAAGGGCGCCATGCTGACTCACGGCAACCTGGTGGCCAACATGCTGCAGGTGTATGCCAACATGCAGCAGGTGGACAAGGAGGGCAATCGCCTGCTGGCTGACGGCGGCGAGATCATCATCGCACCCCTGCCGCTGTACCATATCTTCGCCTTCACCGCCAATTGCATGTGCATGATGCTGGCCGGCCAGCATAACGTGCTGATCACCAACCCCAGGGATATTCCTGGCTTCATCAAGGAATTGAAGAAGTGGCAGTTCTCCTCCATCGTCGGGCTGAATACCCTGTTCGTGGCGCTGATGGAGCATCCCGAGTTCATGGAGCTGGACTTTTCCAGGCTCAAGAGCACCACTTCCGGTGGCACCGCGCTGGTCAAGGCGACCGCTGAGCGCTGGGAGGGCAAGACCGGCAGCGGCATCGGGGAAGGCTATGGCCTGACCGAATGCTCCCCGGTGGTCTGCTCCAGTCCGGGTGATGGTCTTGCCCGGCTGGGCAGTGTCGGTCTGGCGGTGCCGGGTACGGCGCTGAAGGTGATCGACGAGGAGGGCAATGAGCTGCCATTGGGCGAGCGCGGCGAACTGTGCGTCAAGGGCCCGCAGGTGATGAAAGGCTACTGGCAACGTCCCGACGCGACCGCCGAGGTGATGGATGCCGATGGCTGGTTCAAGACCGGGGATGTGGCAGTGATCGATGAGGACGGCTTCGTCAGCATCGTTGATCGCATCAAGGATCTGATCATTGTCTCCGGTTTCAACGTGTATCCCAATGAAATCGAAGATGTGGTCGCCGCCCACCCCAAAGTCGCCAATGCGGCGGCGATCGGCGTGCCGGATGACAAGTCGGGCGAAGCGGTCAAGCTGTTCGTGGTGCCGTCTTCCCCTGATCTCACCGTCGATGAGCTCAAGACCTACTGCCGGGCCAACTTCACCGGCTACAAGGTTCCCAAGTCCTACGAGATCCGTGACTCCCTGCCCATGAGTCCGGTCGGCAAGATTTTGCGCCGCGAGCTGCGCGACTAGATCTCCTTCCTCAGGAAAACCGGCTGACTGAACAGTCGGTTTTCTACTCCCGCGTTCTACTGTTTGAAGGCCGCTCCAGGGCGGTGGAAGCTATGGCTTGAGCCGAAAAAAGCTGTTAGGCTGCAGCCACTTTTCGACCGGAATGAGTGAAATATTCACGAATGGGTCGAAATCTGTTTCTGCCTTCTATTAAATACAACAGCAGTTATCGCAACCGGACGCATCCAGGGGGTCTTCATGCATGAGAATTTTTGGGCTGACAAGTATCCGGAGGGCATGCCCACCGAGATTGATGCCGATCAGTACCCCAATGTTCTGGCTGTCCTGAAAGAATCCTGTGAACGCTTCGCTGACAAGCCGGCCTTCACCAACCTTGGCAAGACCATCACCTACGGTGAGATGTATCGCCTGTCGGGCGAGTTCGCCGCCTATCTGCAAACCCATTCCGGTCTGCAGCCCGGCGACCGTATCGCCGTGCAACTGCCCAACGTGCTGCAATATCCGATCGTGGTGTTCGGTGCCATGCGCGCTGGCTATGTGGTGGTCAACACCAACCCGCTGTACACCGCGCGGGAGATGGAGCACCAGTTCAATGACTCGGGAGCCAAGGCGCTGGTGTGCCTGGCCAACATGGCGCATCTGGCTGAAGAAGTGGTGCCGAAAACCGGCGTCAAGCACGTGATAGTGACGGAAGTGGCTGACATGCTGCCCACCTTCAAGCGGCTGCTGATCAATGCCGTGGTCAAGCATGTGAAGAAGATGGTGCCGGCCTGGTCGATTCCTGGCTCGGTACCCTTCCTCCAGGCGATGAAGGCTGGCGCCAACGCCGGCTTCAAGGAAGCCAGCCCGGCGGCGGAAGATACCGCGGTGCTGCAATACACCGGTGGCACCACCGGGGTGGCCAAGGGTGCCATGCTGACTCATCGCAACCTGGTCGCCAACATGCTGCAGTGCAAGGTGATGATGCCGGTGGAGATGAAGGAGGGCGAAGAAGTCATCATCTGTCCGCTGCCGCTGTATCATATCTACGCCTTCACCTTCCATTGCATGTCGGTCATGCTGCTGGGCGGGCACAATATCCTGATCACCAACCCGCGGGATATCCCGGCCACGGTGAAGGAGATGGGGCAATACAGGTTCAGCGCCTTTGTCGGTTTGAACACCTTGTTTGCCGCGCTGTGCAATAACGAGAACTTCCGTCAACTGGATTTCACCGGCATGAAGTTGACCCTGTCTGGTGGCATGGCGCTGCAGCAGGCGACCGCCGAGCGCTGGCACAAGGTGACCGGCTGTGAAGTGGCTGAAGGCTATGGCATGACCGAAACCAGTCCGGTCGTCTCGGTGAATCCGGCCAACGCAATCCGCCTGGGCACCATCGGCATTCCGGTACCCTCGACCCTGTGCAAGGTGATCGATGAGGATGGCCAGGAGCTGTCGTTGGGGGAGCGTGGCGAACTGTGCGTCAAGGGCCCGCAGGTGATGAAGGGCTACTGGCAGCGTCAGGAAGCCACCGACGAGGTGCTCAGTGCCGACGGCTGGCTGCAGACCGGCGACATCGCGATCATCCAGGACGATGGCTATATGCGCATCGTCGACCGCAAGAAGGACATGATCGTGGTCTCCGGCTTCAACGTCTATCCCAACGAACTGGAAGATGTCATGGCGGCCATTCCCGGTGTGTTGCAGTGTGCTGCCATTGGCATTCCCAGTGACAAGACCGGCGAAGCGATCAAGGTGTTCGTGGTCAAGGAACCGGGGGCGGAGTTGAGTGCCGAGCAGATCAGAACCCATATGCGCGACAAGCTCACTGCCTACAAGGTACCCAAGGAAGTGGAGTTCCGCGACAGCCTGCCGACGACCAACGTCGGCAAGATCCTGCGCCGCGAGCTGCGTGACGAGGAGTTGAAGAAACTCGGCGCAGCATAACGTCCGATTCTTTGCGACAATAAGCCCCGCCCGGGTCCTCCGGGCGGGGCTTTTTCGTGCAGGACATGAATGCCCCTTGCGTGGCCACCTCTGACAGACAGGAAAGCATGACCGATTTCGACACCCTTGCCGCCAATCTTGACCAAGCCATGTCCGCGGACCGTCACCGCTTGCAGCGCCAGTTGCAGGGGCTGGGCCGCGAGCCGGAGCCGGCGCGACTGGAGCAGTGGCTGGCGCGCCTGTCCGCCTCCTGTGCCAGGGTGGTGGCACGGCGTGCCAGTGTGCCCCGGGTGCATTACGATGACAGCCTGCCGATTGCCGCCAAGCGTGACGAGATCAAGCGTGCCATCGCCAGCAGTCAGGTGGTGGTGATTGCCGGGGAAACCGGCTCGGGCAAGACCACCCAGTTGCCCAAGATCTGTCTGGAACTGGGGCGGGGTGTGCATGGCCTGATCGGCCATACCCAACCACGCCGTCTCGCCGCGCGCAGCGTCGCCAGTCGTGTTGCCGAGGAACTGGGTACGCCTCTGGGCGAACTGGTCGGCTTCCAGGTGCGCTTCACCGATCAGAGCAACGAGCGCACTCTGGTCAAGCTGATGACTGACGGTATCCTGCTGGCAGAAACCCAGAACGACCGTTTTTTGTCACGCTATGACACCCTGATCATCGATGAGGCCCATGAGCGCAGCCTGAACATCGATTTCCTGCTCGGCTACCTGAAGACCATTCTGCCGAAGCGCCCGGACCTGAAGGTGATCATCACGTCGGCGACCATTGATCTGGAGCGCTTCTCCGCTCACTTCAATGATGCGCCCATTATTGAGGTCTCGGGCCGTACCTTCCCGGTGGATGTCTGGTACCGCCCGCTATCGGCGGAGGTGGACGAGGAGGGCAACCGGGTCGAGGAAGACCTGAGTATCGACCAGGGTATTCTCGCTGCGCTGCGTGAGCTCGAAGCCCATGAACGGGCGACCGGCAAACCACCGGGTGATGCACTGGTGTTTCTGCCCGGCGAGCGGGAAATCCGTGATACTGCCGACTTCCTGCGCAAGGCCAACCTGCGGCATACCGAGATACT
>Ga0172382_10002773_pt1 | contig 28619 bp, 31 predicted proteins | sample Leawel138RmetaG_FD_122245 | JGI IMG/M metagenome (GOLD analysis project Ga0172382, IMG submission 122245) | Leachate microbial communities from a municipal landfill in Southern Ontario, Canada - Leachate well 138R metaG | ecosystem: Engineered > Solid waste > Landfill > Unclassified | place...
ATTTTCAATGGGAATACCGAAATTGGAGATGAAAAAATAACAAATGAAATGACCTCTGTTTTAAACAAAACCCAATTTGAGATTGTTCCTTATTTAGGTGATACTTTTAAAACTTGGAAAGAAATAAAAACTTGTGATTTTATGTTATCTACCCGTTTGCATGCAAGTATTTTCTCGTGCTATGCAGATGTTCCGTTTATGTTGGTAGAATATCACAGAAAATGTACTGATTTTCTCAATGATATCGGATATGACAATAATATTAGAGTGCATGACGGATTAAAAGCCCCTAAGGAAACCGGTTTAGCCATAGAAAACATTCTCAATGGTCAATATAAAGCTCCTGCCAATATTGACGACACTATTATTAGGGCTAAGCGGAATTTTACAGCAATTCGATTATGAGAAACTTTATAGCTTTAATTTGTCATTACAACGACCCTGAAGGTCTGGAGAAATCCTTACTCTCTATTCAGGAAGATTTTCCTGTAGATGTGTTGGTTGTTGATGACGGGAGTGCTATAAAACCCGATTTAGAGCGATTGGAGTCTCTATATAAAAACGGTAAAATATTTTTGGAGTTATTACATGAAAATGTGGGAGTTGGAGAAGCCAGTAACTTAGGGTTAAAAAGATAATAGGATTAGGCTATAAACTTACCGGAAGACTTGATTGCGGAGATTTGAATCACAAAAACCGATATAAAAAACAACTGGGATATTTAGCACAAAATCCTGAAGTAAAAATATTGGGAACATGGGGAAATATGGTTGATATGAACGGGGATTTATTGTTTGTATTGAAACACCCAACCCGTTTTGAAGAAATCAAAAAACAAATGTATCTCAACAACACGTTTATCAATTCGACTACTGTGTTTTATACAGAAATACTGAGTGAAATTGGTTTTTTCCCGGAAAAATATAAGCGTAACGGAGAAGATTATGCCTTCTATTTCAATGCAATTCAAAAGTTTAAAGCCGAAAATTTACCGGAAGTATTATTGGATTATGAAGTAAACCCGAATTCACTTTCAGCAAAAGGCAGAACCGAGCAAGTAAAAGCCCGTATTTCGATTATCAAAGAGCATTTTTATGTTGGCTTTTATCCTGTTTATGGTTTGATTCGGAATTATATTTTATTGCTAATGCCTCATAAAATGATTACCTTTCTCAAAAAGAAATTGAAAAAATGAGTGCTATCAGAAAAATATATCCTTATTTTTTCGCACTATTTTGTGCCAGTTTCCCTTTTACCGACTTAGCCAAAGCCATTCCAAACATTTTGATGGGTGTTTTAGGAGTTTTGTTCTTTTTTGTAGTGAGAAAAGAAGACTTTCAAAAACTTCAATTAAAATCATTATATCTATTTGGTTTACTGATTCTCATCGGAGGATTTTCGATGATTATTTTCCAACGTTGGGAGGATATGAGTTTTATTGTTCGGTTGCTAAACATAGTCGTAATTATCTTGCTTTCACTTCCTGTAAAAAATTATACAATCTCAATTAAGTCATTTATTTTAAGTAGTTTAGTATTACTTATTCTTTCTTCAATTAAACTTTTATTATATGCCAAAGACTCCGATTCTTTTAGTTTTACTTTTGGGGCACACATCAACGATTTACTCTTAGGCGAACGTCCTTATCTGGGGATGCTCTACATAACTTCCGCTTGTTTGTGCTGGTTTTTAGCCGAAAAAACTTCAGGGAATTTCAGATACTTGTGGTATGCTTTGAGCCCTGTTTTTGTAGGTTTTGTATTTGTGATTTCTGCCCGAATGGCACTTATCAGCTTGTTTAGTATTGTATTAGTCAATTTGTTTTACAGCAAAAAAAGACAAAAACCTGTTATGGTTTTAATGGGAGGAATCATCATTTTGGGAGTGATTTTGTTTTCGTTAAACGAAAATATCAAAAAGCGGTTTTTTATCTCAAACACAGATTATACCGTAACCGAAAAACTGGCTTTCGAACCTCGATATCACATCTGGGAATGTGCCTTTGGCTTAGAACAGAACACTACTTCATTCCTTTTCGGGAAAGGCTTTAAACAAACCGAAGATGAGCTTGTGAGTTGTTATAAAACCAGAGAAAAATTCCATACCGAAGATCAAAAACAATGGTTTGTTACCAAAAAATTCAACACTCACAATCAATATTTGGGGGTTTATTATTCTATGGGAATATTGGGATTATTGAGTTTACTTGGCTTTTTATTTTTCAGCTTTACGGAGTCTAAGAAAAATTATTACAGTACTGCCCTGCTCCTGCTGATTACGCTGTTTTTAGTAACCGAAAATCTGTTTTACAGACAAATAGGAATTATGTATATAGGACTTCTTTTAGGTTTTGTCCTAAAACTCAACACCGATAAAAGAAGTTAATTTTATGCTTTGAAGTAGCCTTTATAGATTTCCGTAAGCTGTTGAAAGTTACTATCCGTATTGAATTTCTCCTTGCAATTTCTAAGTGCTTCTTCTCCTAAACGATTTCGGAAAGTCTCGTCTTCCAATTGTTTAAATATCCTATCTAACTGAGCGATATCATCAAACAAAAAACCGTTTTCACCCGAAACTATAACATCTTTATTGCCTATGATATTGGTTGCTACGAGTGGTTTTTTCAGGGCCATCGCTTCCAATAAAGCAATAGGAAGACCTTCCCAAAGCGAAGTTTGCAGATAAACATCCAATTGATTAAGCAAAGGAAATACTTCGGTATTATCTGTAAACCAGCCTGTTATTCTGATATTCGGAGCTGTGATGAGTTCTCTATCTTCTCCGTCTCCTATCCAGACAAAGTCATATTGAGGAAAACGAAGAGCAATTTCGTTAAACAATCTCGGATTTCTTGCAAAAGTTATCCTTCCTACGATTCCGATTGTCAATCGGGTGTTCTGATGCTCTTTATAATAAGCATGAACTTCGGTGAATTTGATTCCGTTTCTCACCAAAAGTGAAGCACCAAAACCTTGAGCAATTTCATGTTCGGTATCTCCGCATGCAATAGTAATTCCTCCAAACAAACGTTGCGAATATTTTTCGATAAAACGGTATAACTTTCTTCTTGAAGACGATATATCTAATCGCAAAAACGAATACCCGTGAGGCGTATAGAATATTTGTTTTTTGTTGGAAAACAATAAACCGTTAGCAAATCTTCCTAAAACTCCCGCCTTTGAAGAATGCAAATGTATCAGGTCAGGATTTAGTTCCTTTAAAAGTTTTTTGAGCTGTATGGCTGAGCGAAAATCTCGAATTGGGGAAAGCTCCCGAACCATATCAATCTCAATGAGAGTTACGTTTTCAGAAAAGTCTTTTTTGATATTTTCGGGCTCAATTTCTTTTCGTTTACTGCTATAAATAACAATGGTTTCGATTTCTTTAACAGCTTCATCAGAACCAAAAAAATGAGTGAGATTTTTAAAATACGTATAAACTCCGCCTCCAAGAGCCTCAACAATATGTACTACTTTAATTCTACTCATCCCATTACTAAAAAAACGATTGCAAAAGTAAGGAATATTTAAGAGATAGAAAAGTAAACAAAAAACTATCTATTTTTGAGGTTTAATATATAAAACAACGTATTTTTGAGCCAAAATAAATTTAAGAATTTAAAGTAAGAGTATGTGTTTTCGTAATAAGTTTATGTAAACAACAAATTTTTGTAATTCAACACGTTATGTTCAAAAAAAATAAAATTAGACTATACATATTAGCTGTTCTGATTGCTACCGTATTAGCCTTTGTAATACATTTCTTTACCCCATTGCATTCTGATGATTTCTCCTACAAGATGAGGGGACTTGATTTAGGAAAACAATGGGAACACTATCTGACTTGGAGCGGAAGACTTGTTGCAAATCTCATAAGTCCGTTGATTTTATTGATTAAAAATAAAGCTCTCATCGCTATTGTTCAATCATTGGGGCTAATCGCTTTGCTTCATTATGTGTCGCAACTACCTGAAATAATTTCTGATAAGAAATCGAAATCCCCTAACCTATTCGCTTTTATTCTAATAACTTCTCTTTTTTGGCTATACCACCCTGCTTTAGGGCAAGCCATATTTTGGATAACAGGCTCTGCCAATTATATGTGGACGAGTCTTATTATCTGTGCTTATTTAATTGCTCTGTTGAATTATTACTATAAAGAGAAATTCTCTTATGCCTTGCCATTCTTAGCTTTAATAGCCGGATGTACCAATGAAAATGCAGTTCCGATTATCATTGGTTTTACTTTTTTGTTATTCGTTTCAAAAACATACATAAATAAAAAAATAGATATAACGTTAGGAATAACTTTTATACTCAATGCTATCGGAGGTGTATTTCTTATTTTATCTCCCGGAAATCAGGCAAGACTCGATCGGCTAGAGTCATGGCATGGAGTGAATTGGAGAGGGATATCTTTTATGGATAAGCTGGGTAGATTTGATAGCAACTATTGGGAGTATCTCAAATATCCGGTAATGTTTTTAGTTTTTCTGTATATAATCATCTATCTGCTTCAACCTATAAAAATTTTCAATAAAGACAAAAAAATATCATCGCTTAGTATCTCCGTTATATTCGCTCTGGGTTCTTTTGCTTCTGATTTTATGATGTTTTTATCTCCGCAATATCCACCCCGTTCGATGTCCGGAGCTTTTCTATTTTTATTGATAGCCATTTCATTTGCATTATATAATATAGTCTTACTATCAAATAAGAACGTACAATTAAAACATCTCTATATTGTTTGTGCTTCTGCTTTATTACTCCTTTTCGGAAAAGAATATTTCACCAAGATTTTCCCTATGTATAATAGTGCTTTCCAACAAAATAAAGTACAGTTGGCTATGATAAAAGAATTTCAAGAACAGGGAATAAAAGAAGTCAAAATCCCCCGTATTCATTTTGAATCAAATTATCAGGTTCGAATTATTTTTGACCTATATGAAGAGCCCTCAACTTATGCTAAGTACTACGGTTTTGATAAAGTAACGTTCTATTCTGTGAATTTCGATTTTTCTAAAATAAGAGAAAGTAATAGTATAATAGCAGATAAAAATTTAATTACCGAGGGAGGATTGAAAAATGTATATATGTACAGCACACATGCAAGAACCCATTTTGCTATTGAATTATCAAAAGAAGAAGTAGAAGCCTTAAAGGGAAATTATAAAATGTTCTTCCACGTTTTCAAAAACACTTTTAATAATTTTGATATCGGAGTCATTAAACCTGTCATATACAATGATAGATACTTCATTACGCATCACATAGATTTTAAAGCAACTAATATCAGAAAAATCAATTTGGGTTATTTTGATGCTAATAATTGGAAAACAAAATATGCAGAACTGTCTATTGACCTAAAGCAATAGATGCAGTTTAGTAGTTTTTAAACAGCAGAACTATCTCTTTTAAAATCTTAGTCCCTGATTTCCAGTTTAATTTAGAGCCTTCAACATCTGTCCAGTTATAAATAGGAACTTCTTTTCCGAAATGGAGTAATTGTTTTTTCTGTAGTCTGACAAATATTTCAACATCAAACAACCAGGAAGTATAAAATGGTTTATCAAAAGTGTTATCTATCATTTTTTTAGAGAATAATTTGGCTCCACATTGTGTATCATATATCCCTAAACTGAATTTCTGATTGATGATTGTCAGGATAATTCTCCCTATATAATGTCTGTACGTTTTGCGTTTTATACCCGAATTTAAGAGTAATATTCTGGAGGCAAAGACAAACTCATGGTCTGAAGTTTCTATTTCTTTTATAAGGCGGATAACTTCTTCAACCGGGGTAGAAAAATCAGCATCAAAATAACCTATAAACTCATATTTATTTAAGGCATTTATATGATTAACAGCTTTAAAAATAGCGTTTGCTTTCCCCTGATTTGTTGTGTAATCAAGTAAAAAACACCTTTCGGGTTTTATAGCGATAATACTTTGAATAATACCCACTGTATTATCCTTGCTACCATCGTTGGCAAAATAAACATCAACATCTGAATTCTCTAAAAGTTGCTTTATCTGAGAAACAGGAAGTCTTTTTTCTTCATTATAGCAAGGAATTACAACAGCTGTATTTTTCATGTTTTGAATTAAAATGAAATATCTAAAGTGTCTTTAGAAGGCTCTTTGGTTTGTTAAAAAACCCTTGCAAAAGTAATCATTAATTTATAGAAGTGATTTAAACTTTATACAAAACAATTATCTTTGTTTTTTTCTATTGTAAGGAAAAATCTCAAGTCTGTGTACGAATTGATATTTTATTTATATGACCTCCAACCCGCTACTAAAAAAACAAATCCAGGAATTTATCCGTCAGAATATTGGAGCTGATGTGGGGAGTTTGAGTTTAAAAAACAATCCGTTTGTTGAGGTTGATTATAAAGAAATCCTGAATCAAATTGAAGCAAAAACCAAGGCTCAGCACAAACTGCCCACCTGGTTTAAAACTGAAAATATCCTGTATCCAAGTAAAATTTCTATCGAACAAACCTCATCAGAAATTACGGCAAAATACAAATCTGATATAACTTCCGGTAACAGAATTATTGACCTTACGGGTGGTTTCGGAGTCGATTGCTATTACTTTTCTCAGGTTTTTAAAGAGGTCTTACATTGTGAAATCAATCCGCAATTATCTCAAATCGTCGAGTATAATTTTAAAGTTTTAGGAAAAAAAAACATCACCTGTTATGCTCAGGACAGCTTAGAAGTTTTAAAAACTCAACCTGAAAAATTCGATTGGATTTACATTGACCCAAGTCGTCGAAATGATCTCAAAGGCAAAGTTTTCTTACTAAAAGATTGCTTGCCTGATGTAACAGTTTTACTCGAAGAATACTTTGCGTTTTCCGATAACATATTGATTAAAACCTCCCCTATTTATGATATTTCGGTTGGAATTTCCGAACTCCAAAATGTCAGGAATATTCACATTGTTTCGGTTGAAAATGAGGTTAAGGAACTGCTTTTCGAACTCAAAAAAGGTTATGAAGATTCCGTTACTGTCAAAACCATAAATTTTACCAAAAACAAAACAGAAACTTTTGATTTTGAATTAGATAACGATAGCGAAGCTACACTTTCTGAACCTGAAAAATACTTGTATGAACCCAATGCTGCCCTGATGAAATCACAAGGTTTCGGAAGCCTCAGTAAAGCCCTAAACATCAGCAAACTACATAAACATTCTCATCTTTTTACATCAGACAAACTCATTGATTTTCAGGGCAGAAGTTTTGAAATAGAAAGGATTCTTCCCTACAAAAAAGAGTTCATAAAAAAAGAACTGCAAGGCAAAAAAGCCAATATTTCAGTTCGGAACTTTCCCGAAACCGTAGCACAAATACGGAAAAAATGGAAAATCAAAGAGGGTGGAGACCGCTATGTTTTTTTTACGACCAACCTGAAAAATGAAAAAATTGTAGTACTTTGCAGAAAAATTTAGATGATGAGATTTGTCTTTTTGTTTTTCTTGGTTTCGCTTTATTGCTCTGCTCAAAACTGCCATTATGAAATTGATTTTCAGAATGATAGCCTGAGTTATCGGGAGACCAAAAAGTTTCTGATTTATGAACACGAGTTCGGAAAAAAATCAAATTATATGTTTTTGTCGCTTGCCAATGACAACGGCTTCCCGATTTTGAACCTTCAGCGGGTGCAAAAAAGCGATACTTTTATCGAAACGGAATGCTTAGACAAAAATTCCCGAATTTTCATACAACTCACCAACGGAAAAATCTATACCCTGATTCATCAGGAAAAAGAAGTGTGTTCGGCTCGATTCTCAACCGGAACCCCTGAAAATGTAAGGGTGCTGAACAGTACGTTTTTCTTTATGAAAGACGATTTCGAAGATTTGAAAAAACACCCTGTTTCGCTGATGCAGATTCGCTACGGAACCGGAGACAAAACCCACTATGTTTTTGAAAAAGAACTGATTTCCAAAAACTTAGGAGTAACCACCGAGCCTCAAAAATTCTTTATCGAAAACTATAGCTGTGTCGAATAAAAAATAAGTCCTATGGAAAATATCGTTCGGTTTTCTGCACAACATTTATTTGAGCTGACCACCTTCCGAAAAGGAGAAATCAAATTCGGAGAACGTATTGCAACAGTTCCCGAGCAGGTTACCCTCAAAGATTATCTGAAAACTTCGCCCGAAAAATATGTGCTTTTCGGGATACCCGAAGACATCGGAGTAAAAGCCAATTTTGGCAGAACCGGAACTGCTTCCACTTGGGAAAACACCCTGAAATCTTTAGTCAACATTCAGCACAATCGCTTTGCCAAAGGCTATGATTTGTTGATTTTGGGCAGCTTAGACACCACCATCCCAATGCAAAAAGCCCAGCAGCTGAACCCTGAACTGAAAGACGATTTAAAACAACTCTACCAATTGGTAGAAGCCATCGACAAAGACGTGGTTCACATTGTCTCGACCATTGTGGCAGCAGGGAAAATCCCGATTGTGATTGGAGGCGGGCACAACAATGCCTACGGAATTATCAAAGGAACCGCTCTGGGAAAAGCCCAAAACATCAACACGATTAACTTTGATGCTCATACCGATTTCCGTGCTTTGGAAGGCAGACATTCCGGAAACGGGTTTTCGTATGCTTTTGAAGAAGGCTTTCTCAACCGCTATTTCGTTTTCGGATTGCACGAAAATTATACGTCAAAAACGGTTTTTCAACGTATCAAACAATACCAGGACAGAGTAAAATATAACACGTATGAGCAAATTGCCATTCGTAAAGAAAAATCGTTTTCAACCGAAATGCAACAGGCTCTGGAATTTGTCTCCACACAACATTTCGGAATCGAACTCGATTTGGATGCTGTGGCAAACCTTCCGAGCAGTGCTATGACTCTGAGCGGATTTTCGGTAGAGAAAATCAGAAATTTCCTGCATTTTTTCGCCTCAAATCCGAAGGTTTCCTACTTACATATTTGTGAAGCAGCACCCAATTTTTCTGATGAGAAAAACCCAAACCTTATCGGAAAACTTATCGCTTACCTGATTACTGATTTTATAAAGGCAAGAATTTAAAAAAACAAGATAATTATGAGAAAAATCATTTTAATTCCGTTATTTTTAATTACTTTCAGTATGTTTTCACAGGAAAATAAACTGATACCCGATAAAAAATATTATGAAGCTGTTGATAAATGGGTAGCTTTTCAGACTGATGAAAATGAGTATGTCAGTGGCTTTATCTATATTGATGAAATGGCAGGATTTACTTTTGATATGGGTGTAGGGTTTATGATTGATGAAAATGGAAAATATATTCCTGAGGAAAAACTTGCTGAAGTTTCTATAAAACACAGACTTGACGAGAGTTACAATAAAGTAGCCATTATTCCTGAAAAAAAATTAGCCGAGCTTGGAGTAGCCCCTGTCCCTGAATGGCTATATATCTATAAATCAGATGAAGGGACGGTAAGTTATCTGAAAAATATCGGTTATCATTATAATCACGTTGGGGGAAGTTCTTATGCTATTGAACCTCTTGAAAAAGCCTATGCTGCTGAACCTCATTACAACGGATTGGAATTTGAACTTGCTTTTGCTTATAATGCTACTAAACAGTTTGCAAAAGCCATTCCGATATTGGAAAAAGCATTAGAATATAATCCGAAAGACTATTTGTTGTATAAAGAAATGGGCTATGCCCTTATGAATACAGAAGAGTTTGACAAGGCTGAAGAAATTTTCACAAGAGGTATTTCCATATCAGATAGTCAAGAGATTAAAGCTGAAATGGCAATAAATATGACTCATACTTTTTTCGTACTGAATGACTCCGAAAGATTTAAAAAGTGGTCTGGAGAAGCAGAGAAATTGGTTGAAAAAGGCAGTAGAATGGAACAGGTTTTGAAATACCTCAAATCAGAATGGGATAAAAAAAATAACAACTAAACAATAAAAATGAACACACTCACAACGACAAATTTTAATTTTCCGAATCAGAAATCGGTTTACAGAGGTAAGGTAAGAGAGGTTTACAACATTGGAGACGAACTTCTGGTGATGATTGCCACCGACCGAATTTCGGCTTTTGATGTGGTTTTGCCTGAGGGAATTCCCTATAAAGGACAAATTCTGAATCAGATTGCTACCAAATTTATGCAACTCACTCAGGATATCGTCCCGAACTGGCTCATTGCTACCCCTGACCCGAATGTGGCTGTGGGGCATTTGTGTCAGCCTTTTAAAGTAGAAATGGTTATCAGAGGTTACCTCTCAGGTCATGCTGCCAGAGAATATACTTTAGGCAAAAGAATGCTTTGCGGAGTCGAACTTCCCGAAGGAATGAAAGAAAACGACAAGTTCCCCTCTCCTATTATCACACCTTCGACCAAAGCCGACAACGGGGAACACGATGAGGACATCTCCAGAGCTGATATTTTGAAAAAAGGAATTGTTTCTGAAGAAGATTATGTAATTTTGGAGAAATATACCCGGGCTTTGTTTGAAAGAGGTACGGAAATTGCCAAAAGCAAAGGGCTAATTCTGGTGGATACCAAATACGAATTCGGGAAAACTAAAGACGGGAAAATCGTTTTGATTGACGAAATCCATACGCCTGATTCTTCGAGATATTTTTATCTGGACGGCTATCAGCAAAGACAGGACAAAGGCGAAGCTCAAAAACAGCTTTCAAAAGAATTTGTTCGTCAATGGCTGATTTCCAACGGTTTTCAGGGAAAAGAAGGGCAACAGGTTCCTGAAATGACCCAAGAATATGTGAATTCGGTTTCTGAGCGATATATTGAATTATACGAAAATATTTTGGGCGAAAAATTCCAAAAAGCAGATGTTTCTGACCTTGAAAAACGAATCGAAACCAATGTGCTGGAATTTTTGAAAAACCATTGAAATTTGAGTAGTAAGCCTTACAATTAACGAATAACCCTTAACCAATAACTAAAGAAATGAACACGAAATCAAAAATCATTTTAGCTTTGCTGGTAGTAGTGGTTTATGCCTGTGCTACCAATCCGTTTACGGGAAAAAAATCGTTGGATTTGATTAGTAACAATCAGATTTTTTCTTCTTCTTTCCAGCAATATGGTCAGTTCCTGAATGAGAATAAGGTGATTACAGGCACTACGGATGCTCTTCGGGTGAAAAATGTAGGCGAAAAAATAAAAAAAGCAGCCGAAACCTATCTGAAATCTGTCGGGCAGGAAGATTACCTGAAAGATTACAGATGGGAATATAATCTGGTTGAAGACCCTGCTGTAAATGCCTGGTGTATGCCCGGAGGAAAAATTGTTTTTTATACCGGAATTTTACCTGTTTGTCAGGATGATGCAGGTATAGCAACCGTTATGGGACACGAAGTAGCCCACGCTTTGCTCAATCACGGTAAAAGCAGAATGCAGACCGCAATGGGATTGCAGTTAGGCGAACAAATTGTTGGAATTGCCACTGCCAATCAATCTGCTCTTACACAACAAGCTGTAGCTTTGGCCTATACCGGAATCGGGCAATTTGGTGTAATGCTACCTTTTAGTAGAGGTGACGAAACCGAAGCAGATGAAATCGGGCTATTATTGATGGCTCTGGCAGGTTATAACCCTGATAATGCTGTTTCGTTCTGGCAACGTATGGCAGCTAATTCAGGCGGAGCAGCACCTCCGCAATGGATGAGCACACACCCGTCAAACACCACACGTATTAACAATATTCAAAAACTTATTCCGGGTGTGAAGCAACAAGCCTCAAAATTCGGGATTACCTTTCAATAATTTATAATGAAAATCGAACAGCATTTCGATAAAATAGCTTCTTTTCAGAATCTGGAGCTCTTGGCAAATCAGGTTGTGGAAGGTTTTATTTCGGGTATGCATAAAAGTCCGTTTCACGGATTTTCAGCCGAATTTGCCGAACACAAAATCTACAACCAAGGCGAAAGTACCAAAAATATCGACTGGAAGCTCTTTGCCCGAACCGACCGTTTATATACCAAGCGTTTTGAGGAAGAAACCAACCTGAGGTGCCATATCATTCTGGATAATTCGTCTTCGATGCACTATCCGGAATTAAAGGATAATGAGCCCTTTTATAAGAACAAAATCGGTTTTTCGGTTTTGGCTTCGGCTGTGTTGATGAATTTGCTTAAAAAGCAACGAGATGCTTTTGGGCTGAGTATTTATGCTGATTCCTACGAATTTTATGCTTCCGAAAAAGGAAGCGACAGGCATCATAGAATGCTTTTGAATGCTTTGGAAAACCTTTCGGTTCAAAAAAATAAAAGTTCCAATACGGTAGAATTCCTACATCAGATAGCCGAAAAAATCCACAGGCGGTCAATGATTGTCCTCTTTACGGATATGTTCCAGAATCAGGACGAAAACGAGCTTTTCAAGGCCTTACAACACCTGAAGCACAACAAGCATAAAGTTATCGTGTTTCACGTGTATAGCAGAGAGCACGAATTGCATTTTAACTTCGACAACAGCCCTAAAAAATTCATTGATGTAGAGAGTGGAGCCGAAATCAATCTGTTTGCAGAAAACATCAAAACCGATTATACCAAGGCGGTAAAAGAATATTTCAAAAAAATTGCTTTGGCTTGTTCGCAGTACAGAATACAGTATGTTCCTGTGGCTGTGGAAGATAGTTTTGATACGGTACTGCTCACCTATCTGACGGAGAAACAAAAGTTCGGTTAAGCCTAAAAATTTTCAGAAAAACACTTGCAGATATTAAAAACAGTTGTATATTTGCACTCGCATTACAGCACTGGTTTGGTAGTTCAGTTGGTTAGAATACATGCCTGTCACGCATGGGGTCGCGGGTTCGAGTCCCGTCCAGACCGCTAAAAATAGCAAAATAAGAGAAGTTTTCGGCAACGAAAACTTTTTTTTGCGGAATAATATTTAAAATTAGTTGTGTTGTTTATCTCGTCCTTGTGGCGAGGTGGTTTAGTAGTTAGACCAATGAAAAGCTTTCCATTAACTTGGAGGGCTTTTTTGATTTTAGCTATTGGCAATTCCTACAAATCCCCATCCTTCATCACCAATTTACGGTCTGCCATATCGGCAAAATCCATATTGTGGGTAACGATGACAAAAGTCTGGTCAAATTCGTCTCTGAGCTTAAAAAACAGGTTGTGGAGGTTGTCTGCAGAAGCTGTGTCGAGATTTCCGGAGGGTTCGTCTGCAAAAATCACAGCCGGTTTGTTGATGAGTGCTCTGGCAACAGCCACTCTTTGTTGTTCTCCTCCTGAGAGTTCGTTGGGTTTGTGGTTGATTCTGTGTGAAAGCCCTAAATAATCCAGGAGTTTTTTGGCTTCTTGTTCTGCTTCTTCTTTAGATTTTTGGGCAATAAAAGCAGGAATACATACATTCTCCAATGCTGTAAATTCGGGCAAAAGCTGATGAAACTGAAATATAAAACCCAAATGACGGTTGCGGAACTTCGAGAGCTCTTTGTCGTTGAGTTTTAGAATATCCTGTCCGTTAATTGTTAAAGAGGTTCCGCTCTCCGGGGCAGGCAAATCAAGAGTTCCCAAAATCTGCAACAATGTGGTTTTTCCGGCTCCCGAAGCTCCGACAATAGAAATTACTTCTGCTTTTGATACTGAAATCGAAACACCTTTCAGAACGTGTAAATCTCCGTAGTATTTATGAATATTTTTTGCTTGTATCATTTTTAGGGAATAGAAAATAGAGAACAGCCGTTTCAGTTCTCAAATGTAATTCTTTTTTCTTCAAAAGAAAATAGTTGGTATTTATATTTTTTGTTACTTTGTGGAGTTATTTCAATTCGGTTTAAATAAAACTTAGTGTTATGAAAAACAAATTCTTCACGCTGTTTATAGCAATTCTAAGCCTCGCTTTGGGTATTTTCTTTATTTATAAAGGAATAAACAAGCACTTTCTGAGTCCGTGTAAGGTATATGAAAGCTCCAGCACTATTCCCATTGAATATCAGAATCTTATCACTTCATTATGCACAACAGGTTTTACAAAAATCGTGGGAGCTTTACAGGTAGTATCAGGAATATTACTGGTGCTTCCGAGAACCCGATTGTTGGGTTCGATGATTTTGTTGCCTGTGATTATCAACATTTTTCTGTTTCACCTGATTTTAGACAACAGACCTCACGAACTCGTAGAAACCGGAATTCCGCTTTTGGCTACCATTCTGATTTTCGCTTCGTTCTACAAAAAGTGGAAAGTCATTATCTCTTAGAAACAGCTCCCGTTTTTTTGTCGAATCCGTAGGGGCAATGCCTGCAACCGCTTTTACAACAATACCCTCTTTTCAGGTGGTATTTTTCGGTAAAACACCTGTAGCCTTCGGGAGTGTAATAAAAATCTTCTCCCTCCACTAAGTTATTCGGATTCAGGTCATTCATAGCCTAAAATCAAAGCAATTTCCCGATAATCTGTTCTTCCGTAATGCCTTCGGCTTCAGCTTTGTAATTCTTGATGATTCGGTGTCTCAGGATTCCGGTAGCAACCGCTTTGACATCTTCCTGATCGGGTGAAAATTTTCCGTTGAAAGCCGCATGAGTTTTGGCAGCCAATATCAGGTTTTGAGAAGCTCTCGGCCCTGCTCCCCAATCTAAATAATTTTTCACGAAAGTGTCTGCCAAAGCATTATCAGGACGGGTTTTACTCACCAAACCTACGGCATATTCCACCACGTTATCCGCAACCGGAATACGCCTTATAAGATTCTGAAAATCAATAATTTCCTGAGCCGTAAAAAGCGGTTCTATGGTTACTTTTGTATCGGTAGTAGTCGATTTCACTACTTCGACTTCTTCTTCAAAAGTCGGGTAATCGAGCTTAATGGCAAACATAAAACGGTCTAACTGAGCCTCCGGAAGCGGATAGGTTCCCTCCTGCTCTATCGGGTTTTGGGTAGCCAAAACAAAGAACGGCAAAGCGAGTTTATAGTGTGTTCCTGCTACCGTAACCGCCTTTTCCTGCATCGCCTCCAAAAGGGCTGCCTGAGTTTTGGGAGGTGTACGGTTAATCTCGTCTGCCAGAATAATATTGGCAAAAACAGGTCCTTTGATAAACTTGAAATTGCGACTTTCGTCTAAAACTTCGCTTCCTAAAATATCTGAAGGCATCAAATCGGGGGTGAACTGAATTCGCTTGAAATCGAGTCCCAAAGCCTGAGAAATGGTGTTTACCATCAGGGTTTTTGCCAGTCCGGGAACTCCTACCAAAAGAGCATGCCCTCCGGAAAAAATACTCAATACGATTTCATCGACCACTTTATGCTGACCGATAATCACCTTGGCAATCTCCGATTTCAGCTGTTTTTGCTTTTTTACTAATTGTTCTATTGCTGCTACGTCTGACATGATTTTGGTTATTAGTTAAGTAAGTTATTGGTTATTGGTATTGGTTAATAGTTATTCGTTATTTGGTCTGTAAACTGTATATTGTAAATTGTATTTCTGCTTACTGAACACTAAAAGCTGAACACTGAACACTATTTCTGCAGCCAATTGTTCTGAAAATCACAACCCTGATAGGCTTCGTCTATTTTAATGTAGGTATCAGGAAGTTTTTCGTCAAACCATTTTTTGATGGTTTCCATTTGTTTTGCCTGAAGTGCCATTTCTTTGATTTTCGTATAATCTTTGGCATAATCAGCTACGTGTTCTTCATAACGGTTGGTTACGGTTATGAGTTTATATCGTTTTCTGCCTGTCTGGGTTTCGTCAATGAGCGGTTGCGAAACTTCGTTGTCTTTCAGTCCCGAAATCTGGCTGTAAAGTCTTGGATCCATACGGGTAAGCTCAAAACGAGTGTCCTGAGTGGAAGGATTTATCAGGATTCCTCCGTTGGCTTTGGTTTCTTTTTCGTCTGATTCCGAACGGGCAGCATCAGCAAACGAAATTTCTCCTGCCACAATTTTTTCTCTGATTCTCACAGCCTTTTCTCTGGCTTCTCTCATAGCCTGGTCAGTAATTTTCGGAGTCAGCAAAATATGTCTGACTTCCAACTCCTGACCTTTGATTTTTTCCAGATAAATGATGTGATAACCGAATTCTGTCTCAAAAGGTTCAGAAATTTCACCCTCATTCAGGCTGAAAGCCACATCTTTAAACTCTTTTACCATCGGAGATTTACGGGTTAGTTTATAATAACCTCCGTTTGATTTCGACCCCGGATCTTCGGAATACAAAACCGCTTTACTGAAAAAACTTCCATTATTGTTGAGAATATCCGTACGGAATTCATTCAACTTGTCAATCACTTTTTGCTTTTCTGCCTCGGGAATTACGGGTTCGATAATAATCTGGGAAACTTCGAGTTCTACTCCAAAAATAGGCAAAGAATCCTTAGGAATGCTTTTAAAGAAAGTACGAACTTCTTCGGGAGTGATTTCTACCTCTTCGGTAATTTTTCGCTTCATTCCTTCGGTCAGTTTGTTGGTTCGGGTGATTTCTTCCAGTTCTGCCCGAAAATCATCTTCGCTTTTTTTGCGGTAATACTCCAGAACCTTAGACATCGAACCCAGATTTTTCACCAAATATTCGATGTTATTTTCCATAATAGCTCTTACTTCTTCGTCATTCACAGGTACAGAATCCTGAACGGCATGATGAGCATAAAATTTGTCTTCGAGCAACATTCCCAGCAGCTCACAACGCTTGATTCCCTCAATATTTACACCTCTTGATTTGATTTCGAGATAGGTTTTGTCGATATCGGAATCCAACACCACATAATCTCCCACCACAGCCACTACTCCGTCCACTCTTTTTTGAGCAAAAATAGTTGTTGACAACAACAAGGCTGCCAAAACTCCGATAAACTTACTTGTATATTTCATATTTTTTGTTTTTAAAAGCATCTTCCGTGATTTCTTTTTCTATTTGTTTGATAAGCTCCATTTTTCTTTTATTGAGAATAATCTGCCTGATTGTAGGAGCGATATACTCTAACGGAGAGATTTCATTTTTACCTAAAACCGATTTTATTTTCACAAAATAAACACTGACAGAATCTGTGTGTTCATATTTTTTTCCGACCTGAAGATAGTCATTTATATTTTCTGAATTGATAAACCCGATTTTCTGAGCAATCTGATTGCCATCAACCCATACCGAGTCGTTCAGAGCAGCACTTTTGAGCTGTACCAGATGGGTTTCCCAAAAAGCTTGATCATTCTTTTTCGGGTTAAAAAACTTGTCTTTAAATTGGGCAATTTTCTGATGTTCGCTTGGCACCTGAATATAGCTCAACTGGGCTAAGATAGCGTCGTTTCTGAAGTTTTCTTTGTTTTCTTCATAATATTGCTGTATCTCAACTTTCGTAATAACGGTATCTATTCGGGTTTTTACCAATTGCTCGATATAGGCTTTGGTATAAAGGTCGATTTTATACTGCTGTACGAGTTTGTCAAACTCTTCTTTCTGCTTTTGGTCTAAATTGATTTCGGCTGCATTGGTGAGCAATTTCTGGGTTGCCCAACGGTCGATATAGGTTTTTATGATGTGCAGGCTGTCTTCTTTTGAAGTGCCTTCAGGAACCAGATTTTTGATATCTTCTTTGAGCAAATAGCTGTCTCCTGCTCGGGCAACGGCATCCTGCTGCAAATCTTTTTTAAAGAAATCACAGGAAGCAGCACTTAAAACAAGAGTTGCTAAAACCATTATTTTCAGCAGTTTAATCAACTAAAAATTATTTATTCAGCTCTTTTTTTACCTTTTTAAAAACAGCCGGTTTTACTTCTACTTTAAACTCTTTTTCAAGAATATCTACCCAGTTTTCTTCCAAAAACTGTTGGTAATCGCTAATTACTCTGCCTCGGGCTTCATCGAGAGTTTTGGTAGTCTCAGGGATGAATTCGGTGCCTTTAATTACGTAATAATAACCTTCCTGCTCAAAAATCTGAGACACTCCTACCGAAGGTTTATAGCCTTTTGGCAAAGCGTGACTTCCTGCTTCAAAGAGACCTTCATTGAGCATAATATTGACTTTGGCATCTACGTTGAGTTCTTTTTTGATGAAATCAACATCTTTTCCCTGCTCAAAAAAAGTTTTGGTTTGCTCTACAAAATCACGGTTTACCGAAGACCCCACCACAGCATTGATACGCTGTTTCCATTTGTAGTTTTCTTTGTTTTTTTCGTAAAAAGCCTCTAATCCAACTGTGTCATTTTGAGCCTTTTGCCAGATTTCTTTTTCCATTAAATCAAACAAAAGCAAGCCTTCTTTGTATTCTTCCATAATATGCCCGAACTCGGGAAATTCCCGCTCAAGATTTTCGTCATAATAGGTATTTAGCTGAGCATTGATAAAGTTTTCCTGTAGGGTTTCTTTAGCTTTGTCAAGGGCTGTTATGCGTTGCATTCTGTTTTGTTCAGCTTTGATAAAGTTCAAAAACTCAATTCCGCTAACGTTTTTATCTTTGTTTATCGTTAGAATCACTTTGTTGAAAGCATCTGTGTTTTCGGGCAGCTCAAAATTCTGACGATAATAAGCCGAATCTACCAAAGCCAAAGCTTGTGTAAATAACTTTTTATCGGTTGTAGTTTTATATTTTTGGTGCAATTTATGGTTGAGCGATTCGGTTATTTTTTGCGAACGCTGGTCTTTTCGGATTCTCGCTTCGAGTTCCTGTTTTGATTCTTCAAAGGTTTTTACCGGATGTTTCTCGATGAGTTTTACGATATGAAAGCCAAATTCGGTATCAAAAGGCTGGGAATAGGAATCTTTTTGGGTAAGCGAAAAAGCCTTGTCTTCAAACTTTTCGGAGGCCAATTGCCCTGAACCAAAACGGGATAATATTCCGCCTTTTTGTGCTGTAGCCGCATCTTCGGAAAACTGTTTTGCCAGCTCTTCAAAACGTTCTCCCTGCTCCAATTTTTTGTGAATGTCCTTGATTTTAGCAAAGGCTTCTTTGGCTTTTTGAGCATCTTTGGGTTTGTTGAGCATGATGTGAGCCACGGTAAGCTCTCCCCTGTTATCTCTGATGTCTTCCACCTTAATTAAATGATAGCCAAAACGGGTTCTGACAGGCTCAGAAACTTCTCCTTTCGGAGTGTTATAGGCAGCAGTCTCAAACGGATACACCATTCTGAAAACCGAAAAATAACCCAACTGACCTTGATTTTCTTTAGCCGAAGGATCTTCGGAAAGCTGCTGAGCCAGGGCTGCGAAATCTTCACCTTGGTCAAGTCGTTGTTGGATAGCTTTGATTTTGGCAAGTGCTTTCTGGTTGTCTTCTTCTGAGGCATTTTCATCAACCAAAATCAAAATATGAGAAGCTTTGATTTCTTTCAGAGAGCGGTTGTAGGCTTCACGTATGAGTTCGTCTGTGACCTCAGTATCAGTGAGATAGTTTTTAGAAAGCTGTTTTCTGTAGGTTTGTAATTCGGTTTGGTAGTTTTTGTTTTGGTCTAAATCCAGTTTGTGGGCTTTGGCAACTTTCATTTTATAGGCCACATACAAATCGAGATAAGTGTCCAGATTTTTCTGGGATTCATCTTTGACCAAATCTAAATTTTTGTTGTAAATACGGATAAATTCATCTGTGTAATAAGGTTTGTCATCAATGGTAAACAACACCTCTTTTTTCATCTGAGCAAACGAAGAAATTCCCAGAAAACAAGTCAGGGCAATTCCAAAAAATCTATTTCGGTTCATTTTTTTATATTTAAACAATTCGCAAAATTAACAATTCACAAGTACTGCACAACTATTGCGGGTACTATTAACAAAAAATTAGTTTATTGTTTTCTTATATAGACTAAAAAGCAAGTATAAGAGCCTGTTTAAAAATCTTAAGAAAAAATAAAGTCGTAAAATCAACATTGATTTTACGACTTTACAAATTTATCATTTATATTTTATTGTTTGTCAATATGTTTTTTATTCACAACAAAAAAGTTTTCTCTTTTAAGCCATTGCATATTGACAAAACCAAGTAGAGCTCCCGTTACCACCCCACTGAACAATGCTTTTAGAAACAATAACCATACACTTTTTGTACTGTAATCTATCTCGAAAAAACCCTTTACCAGAGTATAAGTAAACAGGATTGTAAAAATCAAATAAAAGGTTTTTTTGAAATAATAGGATTTAGATTTTTTCATATTGATTTAGTTTAAAGAATTATTCAATGCAGATACCCAAGTATCTCGTTCGTTTTCATAGACAATAAATTTATATTCTTTTGAGGCTGTTTTAACCTTAAAAACATTATGTATAAAACCTAACATTTTTAGTTTTTCTATTTCTATGATTTCGTTTAAAGGAATGTCAACGAAATTATTTTTAGAAGTGTCTTTTTCTTTAAATATCAACCTTCTATCGGTTAATATAATTTTGCCTGTTCCACCGTTCAGGTTAGCACGACTTTCTAATTTTAATTTTTCGTAGTCGTCTAATTCAACAACTATTTTGTCCAAAGCTTTTTTATTAACATATTCAGTTATCAAAGGAAGAATAAATCCCATTGTTCCTCCGAAAAAAACAGTTTGAAAAATAAATTTCCAAAGATGAAATTCTTCTCCTGACCCTCTCTCAAAAAGAACCATTATACCAGCATAGGTTATTCCCATTAAGGCAGCTTGTATGATTTTGAGCTTTACACTTTGTTTTACCATAATATTTTATTTTTTAAATAATTTTTTTAAACCCCATAAACCCAACAGAGTCCAAGCTCCGAAAAATAACATACACACAGCACCTGCGATTTTCATAAATGTCGGATTATCACTCTGTGCCGATTTTTCGAAATACAAATAATAACCCACAAACACAAAAAAGACAGAGATTGAAAGACTGAAAAGAAAATTGATTTTTTTCATAATATTTGAATTAAGTTCTGTGCAAAAATAGTAGCTTAAAATAGTAGTGAATTGTATAATTGGGACAGTTGTGTTACTATTTGTAAAGCTAACCAAAAAATTACTTGAATCATACCTAACATTTTTAAATTACAGGTACAAAACTAAATCCTTTTAAAAATATAAAATTGTAAAATTGGGACAGTTTAGTTTTCGAAATACCAATAGGTGTCTTCTTCTCCCAAATGAGAAATTTTTGAAAGTAAAGTTGTAGGAGTTTCCTGAGTAATGGACTTAAAGTGTTTGATAAAATGAGCTTGGTCGTAATACATACTAAACAAAGCCACATCCGTAAGATTTGTTTTCTCTTTGCTTTGATGAAAATAATTCAGAGCCTGACGAAACATTACCATCTTTCGGTATTCCTCAACCGACATATTGGTATGCTTTTTAAATAGACGGAGTAAGGTTTTTCGGTTTACGTTTAATTCTTCAGATAATTCGGAAACTTTAATTGCTCCGTTTGAGGTTATTATCGCTTTAACAGATTTTTTAAGGATAGGTTCATCAAACGGAATATATTTTTTTTCAAAGAAATAATCTAATAAAGAAACTTTTTTAACAATCTGTTTTTGCGAAAAAACATTTTGCAAAACCTTGTTGAAATCATTTCCTAAATGTGAGAAAAAATCAAAATTTTGCGGAAATATATTTTGTAAAGGTTTTTCTATAAAATGATTTATTCCCAACGGATTAAAAACAATTCCGATTTTATCAAAACAACCGTTCATACTTACCTTTATACTTTTGTCTTTGTTGATAGAATACAAAGGTTTAATAGTGATTTTATCTGACGGATTGACAATCGATTCGGAATCCGTCAAAAGAACTTCGGAATCCTTATAAGCTGTAAGTGCGTGTTTGTAATTCGGATAAAAAACAAAACTCTTTTGATAATTTTCATCTTCCGAAGTATAAAAATAATAATACGAAATATACCTGCTTATCTTTTCCGATATAGGTTTTGCTGTTATGAAAGTATCGTTTTTTTTCAAGATGATTTTTAGTTGTCGGTTATCTGTTGTCAGTTTAAACCGATAACCGACAACTGACAACAATTATTTAAACTGCTTCGAAACTTTCTCTGCTTTTTTGCTTTCCGAATAATCATAGAATCCTTCGCCTGATTTCACTCCTAATTTCCCTGCCATTACCATATTCACCAACAACGGATTCGGAGCATATTTCGGGTTTTTGAATCCGTCATACATCACGTTCAGAATCGACAGACAAACATCTAATCCGATGAAATCTGCTAACTGTAAAGGTCCCATAGGGTGAGCCATTCCCAGCTTCATAACCGTATCAATTTCTTCCACTCCTGCTACTCCGTTATAAAGTGTTTCGATGGCTTCGTTAATCATAGGCATCAGGATTCTGTTGGCTACAAACCCCGGGTAGTCATTTACTTCCACAGGAACTTTTCCTAAGGTTTTGCTCAAATTATAAATCGTATCGAAAGTCTCTTTGGAAGTAGAATAACCTTTGATGATTTCCACCAATTTCATAATCGGCACCGGATTCATAAAGTGCATTCCGATAACTTTGTCAGCTCTTTTGGTAACAGCCGCAATTTGAGTAATCGAAATCGAAGACGTATTGGTTGCCAAAATCACGTTGCTGTCCGTTAGTGCTTCTAATTGCTCGAAGATTTTGAGTTTTAGGGTTACGTTTTCCGTAGCGGCTTCTACCACCAAATCAGCTCCCGTAACTCCGTCTTTCATATCGGTATAAGTGATGATATTTCCGATAGTTTTGTGTTTGTCCTCTTCCGAAATGGTGCCTTTTGTAACCATTCTGTCAAGATTAGAAGCAATGGTTTTCATTCCTCTTTCCAGAGAAGCCTCCGAAATGTCAATTAGTTTTACGGTAAATCCTGATTGAGCAAACGTGTGGGCTATTCCGTTTCCCATTGTTCCTGCTCCAATTACTGCTATTGTTTTCATTTATTTATTTATTTTTAAAAATTTCTATTTCTTTTTTTATTTCATTTAATAATTGTTCTTCGGTTGGCAAAATCAGATTATACTGACTGGCTAAAATTGTCTTGTTGTTTTCCGGTAACGAAAATTTCACTACTGCATTATTTTTGTCAGCACATAACAGAATCCCGATGGTTGGCTTTTCGTGTGCTACTTTCTCAACTCTGTCAAAATAATTGACATACATTTGTAATTGCCCTAAATCTTCGTGAGTAAGTTTTTGAGTTTTGATTTCGAAAATAACGAAACATTGCAAAAGTCGGTTATAAAATACTAAATCAACAAAAAAATCATCTCCGTCTAAATGAATTCTCTTTTGTCTTGCCACAAACGAAAATCCGTTTCCTAATTCCAAAAGGAAATCTTGTAAATGAGTAATAATGGCTTGTTCTAAATCTTTTTCGTAGTAAGCACTTTCCCTGCGAAGTCCTAAAAATTCCAAGACCATCGGGTCTTTTATGATTTCGTGCGGACTTTCGGGAAGTCTTTCGTTTCGTGCTAAAGCCAACACACTTTCTTTGTCATTACTCAACAATAATCTCTCAAACAACTGACTGTTTATCTGTCTTTCCATTTGACGGACAGACCAATTATTCTTGACGGTTTCAGCTATATAATATTCTCTTTTATCTTCATTTTCAATTGGTAAGAGTAGTCTGTAATGTGTCCAGCTCAATTGTGAACGCAGTGAGTTCACAATTGGAAATGTTCTGTAAAATTGCCTATACCAATGTAAATTACGATACGAAAAACCACTTCCGAACTCAGGTTGAAGCTGTTCTGAAAGATATTTTATAAGGTAATTTCCGTAATCGGCTCGGTCTTTTCCTTGTTGTTCTTCGTTAAAAATTCGTTCTCCAATATGCCAATACAACAGTGTTCGTTGAAAATCAACAGCACGAACAGCATTTGCTCTTGCTCCTGCAATAAGCGATTTGATTTCGTGAACAAAGTTGTTTTCTAACATAATTTACTTCTTAAAACAATCAATTATTCTATACGCTATTCGTAATGCTTCGGTTCCGTCTTCTAACGTTACAATCGGAGTCGTATCGTTATTTATAGCATCAGCAAAAGTTTCTAATTCGTCCAAAATCGCATTGTTTGGGGCTACATCAGGATTGTCGAAATAAATTTGTTTGCGAATACCTTCTGCATTTTGCAAAATCATATCAAAATCTCCGGGAATTTCGGGAGCATCTTTCATTTTTACGACTTCACATATTTTATCCAAATAATCAACCGAGATATAAGCATCTTTTTGGAAGAATCGGGCTTTTCGCATATTTTTCATCGAAATACGACTCGAAGTTACGTTTGCCACACAACCGTTTTCAAACTCGATTCGGGCATTGGCAATATCGGGAGAATCACTAATGACGGAAACTCCACTTGCGTAAACGTCTTTTACTTTCGATTTTACAACCGACAGAATCGCATCAATATCGTGAATCATCAAATCTAAAACTACCGGAACGTCTGTTCCCCTTGGGTTAAATTCAGCCAAACGATGTGTTTCGATAAACATCGGATTGTTGATTTTGTCCTTAACTGCCTTGAATGCAGGATTGAATCGTTCCACGTGTCCGACCTGACCTTTTACGTTATGTTCTTTAGCCAATCGAATAATTGCTTCCGCTTCTGCGATGGTGTTGGAAATCGGTTTTTCCAAGAAAATATGTTTTCCGTTTTTGATTGCCATTACCGCACAATCGTAATGCGATAAGGTCGGAGTAACAATATCCACCACATCCACATTTTTGATAAGTTCTTCGATGGTCTCAAAATTTTTGTATCCGAATTCTTGTGAGACTTTTTGTGCATTTTCTGCATTAGGGTCATAAAAACCCACTAATTCATATTTTTCGGATTGATTAAGCAGTCGTAAATGTATTTTTCCCAGATGTCCTGCTCCGAGAACGCCTATTTTTAGCATACTATATTTTTGTTTTTTCAAAAGTAGTAAAAAAGTTCGATTGCTCCTTATAAATTCTGTCTTCTTAAATAATCTACAGCATATTTTCCTTCGTTGAAAAGTAAATCCAAAATGCTCAGATTACTCAAAAAACCGTGTTTTTCTTCAAACACCTGAATATAAGGTTCAAAAACCAAACTGTCTTTTTTTCCGTTTACCAAATGTCTGAAATCGTTACTATCCTGATATTCTTTGTGGTATTCGGTTGTTTTTTCGAAAGGTAAATTTGTCCCTAACAACGACTGCAACACCTCAAAAACAACAAAGTTATAATCCATCAGAAAGTCGTATTTTTTCTCAAACAAAGGCATTAAATCGTCTTCAAAATACTCAAAAAAAGGCGAACTTCGATAAGCCATTTCCAACGACTTAAAATGGTGTTTTTGCCAATTGAATGAATAATCAATTCTGATGTCTTTATATTTCTGATGCAGTGTGTTTTTAGAATGACTTACCGGAATATTGAGCAATTGCTTTCCGTTTGGGCTATAGATATAAGCTCTGCTGCGATTGGTTTGTTTCTGAAAGTTATCTTCAACCTCAAAAACAATTTTCTCAGCTTTCAACATAGCTACAAAATGAGCTACAGAAGGAAAATAAGTAGGGTGTAAAAAAGTGTTCATTTTTTGGTTATTGGTTATTGGTTATTGGTCTGCCTACTGAATCCTGCGACTGTTTACTGAACACCGAATACTGTTTACTGTCTGATTTTGGCATAATTGATATTTTCTTTGTCGAGTTTTTTGGTGTGCCGGACAACTCTGTTTTCAAATTCTTGGTATTTTTCGGGATTGGCTGTTCCCCACAACACTTCCGAAAGTGCCAGCATTCTCGGAAAAAGCATATACTGCAACTGACTGAAAGAAGTGATATATTCTGTCCATAAATTCGCCTGAGCTCCCAGAATATATTGCTTTTCCTCTTCGGTTAAAGCCTCAGGTGTCGGGTTAAAACCATATACTTTTGAAAGTGGAGTATAACTGTTCGGGAAAGCCAGCGGTTCGTTTTCCTGAGGTTTTAACTGATAGTGGTCGAAATAACAATGCGAACCCGGAGCCATCACCACATAATGTTGTTGTTTGGCTGCTGCAATACCGCCTTCGGTGCCTCTCCAGCTCATCACAGCTGCATTAGGAGCCAGACCGCCTTCTAAGATTTCGTCCCAACCGATGATTTTTCTGCCTTTGGAATTGACGAATTTTTCCATTCGGGTGATGAAATAACTTTGCAATTCGTGTTCGTCTTTCAGATTTTCATTCTGTATAATACTCTGGCAATGAGCACATTCTTTCCATCTGGTTTTCGGACATTCGTCTCCTCCGATATGAATATATTCGCTCGGAAACAAAGCCATTACTTCATCCAAAACATGCTCCAAAAACTCAAAAGTCTCTTCTTTCGGGCAAAAAACATCGTCAAAAACACCCCAACCTCTTTCCACTTCAAAAGACCCGCCTGTGCAGGACAATTCAGGATAGGCAGCCAAAGCAGCCACAGCATGACCGGGCATTTCAATCTCGGGAACGATAGTAATGTGTCTTTGTTTGGCATATTCGACAACTTCTTTGATGTCTTCCTGAGTATAGAATCCGCCATAGCGAATGTCGTTGTATTTTTGGTCGCTGTATTTCCCGACCATAGTTCCGTTTCTGTAGGCACCAATTTCGGTGAGTTTCGGATATTTTTTGATTTCGATTCTCCAGCCCTGATCTTCGGTAAGATGCCAGTGAAAGGTGTTGAATTTATATCGGGCTAAATAATCAATATATTGTTTTACTTGTTGTTTGTCGAAAAAATGCCTGCATACGTCAAGATGCATACCTCTCCATTTGTATTTTGGAGCATCAGAAACACTAAGATGTGGAACTTTTAAGCTCATATTTCCATCTAAAGGCAACAGTTGGATAAGTGATTGAATTCCGTAAAAAATGCCTTTATTGGTAGGGGATTTTATCGAAATTCCGTTTTTGTTGATGTTTAAGGCATAATGTTCTTCACTTAGATGTTCTGTTTTTTTCCAATAGAAATCAAGCAGAATCACATTCTTATTTCGGTTTTTATCAGAAATTTTAAGGTCTAAGTCATAATTTTTCTTTACGTAATCCTGAAGATATTTTGCTTCGGGCAAATCGGGATTGGCAACAATAACCGTTTTGGAATTTATCTCAAAACTTCCGTCATAAACCGTCATTTCATCGGGCTGCGGAATGATGGCAACCGGATTTTGAGCCGCAATCATCAAGGGAAACAGCAATAGTAAAAGGATTTGTAGATTTTTCATTGCTATGAAGTTTAAATGTCCGAAAGCTGCAAATTTAGCGGTTATTTTAGTATCTTTGGCAAATAAATATTCTATTTATGGCTTCCGACAAAAAAACAATTTTTAGAGGCATACGACTCTTAGCTTTTGCCCTTCCTCTTTTATTTATTGGTCCTTCGGTTATTTATAGTGCTTTTAAGAATAAAGAACACTTTTTATATTATGCCGTGTTGGGCTTGGGAATAATTTGCTGCCTATTGGCTATGTTTTTTATATTCAAAGGTGTAAAAACGATGACCAACGGAATTTTCAATGAAAATAAATAAGTTATGGAGCTTCATTCTCAATATCTGGAAAGTGTAAAAAAATTATTGCTATACTACAAGACCTTAGGAGAAAAAGCTATCGAACAAATTGATGAAAATCAACTTTTCGCAACTTGGAATGACAATACCAATAGCATTTCTGTTATTATAAAACACCTTCACGGAAATATGCTTTCCAGATGGACTGATTTTTTGACTACCGATGGAGAAAAACCGTGGAGAAATCGCGATGATGAATTCATAGAAACCTACACTTCAAAAACCGAAGTGTTAGCGAAATGGGAAGAAGGTTGGAAATGTCTGTTTGATGCACTACAAAATCTGAAACCTGAGGAGTTTTCTACAATCGTTTACATCCGAAACGAAGGTCATACGGTTGTGGATGCCCTAAACAGGCAATTGGCTCACTATTCGTATCACGTCGGGCAAATTGTTTTTTATGCTAAATTGCTCAAACAGTCTGAATGGAACAGCCTTACGATTCCGAAAAATCAATCTAAAACCTATAACTCCGATAAATTTTCTAAAGAAAAACACCTCAAAAGCTTTACAGAAGACGAATTAAAACGACTACAATGAAAAAACTTGCTTTCTTTTTAGGCTTATTCCTGCTCACCTCTTGCTATAACCAAGAGCGAAACTGCACCGATTTCAGAACCGGAAAATTCAAATTTGAATATGAAATGGACGGAGTAACCAAAACCACCTATTTCCAACGTTTTGATTCCATCGAAATTGAAAATTTTGAAGGAAAAATCGACACTTCGTCTGTACGTTGGTTAAACGATTGTGAATATGTTCTTCAAAAACTCCATCCTAAAAACCGTCAGGAGAAAAAAGCCATTCACATGAAAATTCTCACCACAACCGAAAATTCTTATACGTTTGAATTTTCTATCGTAGGCGAAACGGCAAAGCAAAAAGGAGTGGTTACAAAGGTGGAGTGATTTGAAATTTTGGACATAAGACATACGACTTTACGACTTAGGATTATACCAATAACCAATAACCGATAACCATTAACCGATAACCATTAACCGACCACCATTAACTGATAACCATTAACTGTTAACCATTAACTGTTAACCGACAACCATTAACTAATAACCCCTTCTAAAGCACATTCAACACCTGTTCTTTAATTTTTTCGAGTTCGTCTTTCATCTGAACGACAAGCTTTTGCATTTCAGAATGATTGGATTTTGAACCCATAGTGTTG
>Ga0172382_10002778_pt1 | contig 28599 bp, 28 predicted proteins | sample Leawel138RmetaG_FD_122245 | JGI IMG/M metagenome (GOLD analysis project Ga0172382, IMG submission 122245) | Leachate microbial communities from a municipal landfill in Southern Ontario, Canada - Leachate well 138R metaG | ecosystem: Engineered > Solid waste > Landfill > Unclassified | place...
ATACAAGCCTAAACGATTCATTTTCGTTGCTCTTTACTTCCATATGCTCAACAACTCACCTACCATTTTGGTTACATGTTTTTGTAACAATGGTCCCGTCTACCGTATCTTTTAACGAATAACCCAACTCTTGTACTATAGCACGCAACTCATCGGCTTTGGCATAATCTTTTGCCGCCTTAGCTTGAGAACGTTGGTCGATTAAAGCTTGTACCTCTGAAGGGATAACAACTTGCTCGGCTTCACTCTCTTTTAGCGACAAAGCCAAGATCTTGTCAGCCTCATATATTACGGCCAATTTCTCCCCACCACTGAGAGCCTCATCTTTTAAAAGGGTCCACAGCAGGGCGAGCCCCCGTGGTGTATTTAAATCATTATTTAGGTGACTAACAAAGGTTTCTACGTATTGCTGAGCTGCAGATGACAGTTTAGTCGGCAAATTGTGCACCTGTTCTTTCAAAGCGACCACCTGATTCACCAACCTCCGGCGGGCACTCCTGGCGGCATCTAAAGATTGCCATGAAAAGACCAGCTGGCTCCGGTAATGACCACCCAAGCAGAAGTAGCGGTAATCCAGGGGGTCGTAACCCCGCTCTCTTAGGTAGGAGAGGGTTAAAAACTCCCCCTTAGATTTGGAGAGCTTCCCTGTTTCGTTGATTAAAAACTCCCCATGAACCCAGTAATTCACCCATTTCTTCCCCGTTGCCGCTTCACTTTGGGCAATCTCATTGGTGTGGTGCACCGGAATGTGGTCAATGCCTCCACAGTGCAGGTCAAAAGATTCACCCAAATATTTCATACTCATCGCCGAACACTCTAAATGCCACCCAGGATAGCCAACCCCCCATGGGGAGGGCCAAAGCATCGTTTGATTGGCAAACTTAGAGTGGGTAAACCAGAGGACAAAATCTAGGGGATTGCGTTTGTTGGGATCCACGGCAATCCGTGCTCCCGCCTGCAACTCTTCGACGTCGAGCCTGGCAAGTTCCCCGTAACGGGGCCAAGTATCGATACTGAAGTAGACATTTCCTCCGGCAATATAGGTGTGCCCTTTAGCCTCTAAACGCTCAATCAATTTAATCATATCCGCGATATGTTCAGTCGCTTTACAGGCCACAGATGGTCTCAAGATATTAAGGGCATCGGTGTCTTCAAAGAAGGCTTGGGTATACATCTGAGCAATCTCGTACACGCTCATGTTCTTCTCGCGGGCCGACTTTACCATTTTATCTTCCCCGTCATCACCATCATCACTGAGGTGACCCACATCGGTAACATTCATCACGTGAGTCACTTTATAGTGGTTGTATTCAAGGACCCGTCTTAAGATATCTTCAAAAAGATAGGTTCTTAAATTCCCGATATGGGCATAGTTGTAAACTGTGGGACCACAACAGTACATGAGGGCCTCTCCCGCTTTAAGGGGGATAAAAGGTTCAATTTTTCGACTCATAGTGTTGTAAATGGAAAGTTGCATAGCTGCTCCTACGTAAAAATCTGCCGTTGTCTGTCACAAAGTTTTCAAGTATTATTGCCTTGTGAGTCTAACAATAAGTAATGGAGAGGAAAAAATCAATAAGGGGCACTTAATTCTCAAAAATGTCCCCCTCAGTCGCTACTGTACTTATGGTACAGGGGGAAGCTGTGACTACTTTTGTCAACCAAAAAATCTAGAAGAGGTGCAAATTGCCCTCGCTTGGGCGAAGAAGAATCATCAAAAGGTTACTATTTTAGGATGTGGCTCTAATGTACTTATCAGTGATGCGGGGGTGGAGGGATTGGTGATTATCACAACACTGCTCACCTCCTACCATGTGAGAGGGACTCTCCTCTGTTGTGAAGCAGGGCTAGCGGTCGATAGCGCCATCAATCTGTCAATTGATAACTACCTGAGTGGCCTTGAACCCCTCGGAGGGTTACCTGGTAGCGTAGGGGGGGCCGTCTACGGAAGTGCCAGTGCCAACGGACTGGCTATCGCCACCTTGCTTGAGTGGGTCGATTACCTAGATTCACAGGGAAACCTAAACCGCTACCACATTAACGGCGGAGGCTTCTCTTATAAGGTTTCCCCATTTACCAACACCACTAACTTTATTTGGGAGGTGACATTTAGACTAAAAGGGACAAATAATCCTTCCCAAAAACGACGCGAGAAGGAGGAGAGTCGCCTTAAACGTGAAGAGGAAGGGCAATACGCCTATCCCAGTGCCGGCTGTATCTTCAAAAACCCACCCCAAGGCCCCGCCGGCTACTTTATTGAAAAAGCGGGCTTTAAAGGTAAAAGACTGGAAGGAGCCCGAGTAAGTGACAAACATGCCAACTTTATTATTAAAGAGGACTGCCACGTCACCAGCCAGGCAATTTATGAACTAAGTAGCCTAGTACAAACTGGGGTAAAAGAGGCTTTTGGAATCACTTTAGAGCGAGAGATTAGACTCATTGGTAGATGGTAAGGGAGAGGGAAAGGGCCCCAACACTGTTCAGCTGCCCTTTAAAACGCCAGTTTTTACCAACTTTAGCTACGGTAACGTCAGCTTTCATTTCCGTCATAGTATAGCTAATATTTAAAGTCAAATTAGTTTGAGTGGTCAATTTGTAGTTGAGAGCGAGCCTTCCGCTCGGCTCACACTTCTCTCTGAAGGTAAAAGTTTGCTCAATTTTTAGGTCAACCCCTTTGAACTCTAACGCCTGATTAACAATAAACTGTGTTTTTTCGCTCACCGACAAAGACCGGTTGTAACGACGCTCATAGCGACCTATCAGCGCAATCTCCCCTCGCCAAGAGAGTTCTCCTTTCAAAGAAATTACCCTGCGTTGCCCCTTCTGGGCATAAACTGGCGCCCTATAAAGCTTATCGTTGCCTGTAAAAGAAAGTTTAAAACCTCGGTAATTTCCCGTTAAACTCAGCTCACACAACTCAAGGGGGCCCTCCTCCGTTTTATAGGCTAACGCTCCCACAGCCCCTAAATAGAGGGGCAGTTCAATGCGCTTAAAATTTATTTTGAAAAAGGGGGAGGCATAATCGTAGCAGACCACATTACTTAGTGCAAATCCACCCAGATAATCATAGGTTAACCGCAGTAGTAAAGAGATACCACTCCTATTGTAACTCAAGTAGGTAACGGCCCCCTTCTCTAGGGGGAGCGCCCCATAGGGGATTTTTAAGCCTCGCTCCTCTTTTGTATTGTTTACCAGTAGAAGGAGAGCGCCACTTAAATCGTTCCATTTAAAGGCGCTTACCCCTCCCCCGGGAAGAGTAGCCAAATAGAGGAGTGCCGAGCCCCTCTCCCACAAGAGCCCCGCCATAAAATCGCTTTGATCACAAAAGGTAGCCCTCAGTTTTGGTGAGCCGGTCGAATGGGGGGTTGCAAGGGCAAATCCCCAGGTAAAAAGGGGTGCGAGGTAGGTGTTACCTCGCAGGTTGCCTAAAGCGCAAGAGAGAGAATCTGTAAAATTACAGATCATACGTGCCTCCCCCTTGGGTGTAATTACCGGCGGTTCATCTGCCCTTAAGGCGAGCATCACCGAGGTGTTGACCTCTAAAAAATGATAATTGAGAGGAGGTAAACTGAAGAGAATTTTATCCTCCTTGGCACTTAGAGTCCTCTCAATTTTCCAAAGGGCATTAAGGGGCAAAAGGGTGATGAAAAGAGCAGTAGTTAGACAAATTATCCTCTTTCCCATAATTAATTAAGGCCAAAATTGACTCTTTTACTTCAAAGTCATTGATTTTTAGCTCCCAACATGGCAGAATAATTTTTGGTTAATTTTAGCCTATCTCTTTTTGGTTGCAGGAGGCTTCCATGGTTATTCTCACCCTTAATTGCGGTAGTTCGTCCGCAAAATACCAAGTTTACGACTGGGAAAATAAAAATGTTTTAGCTGTTGGTATCGTTGAACGGATTGGTTTAGACTATTCAGTAATTGAACACCGCAGTGCTAATAATGGCCTTTACAGCGAGAAGATCTCTAGCCCGACACATCGTGAAGCAATTGAGTTTATCATCAAGATTTTAACTGACCCGCTCTATGGAGTCATCAGTGACGTAAAAGAGATTGGAGCTGTGGGACACCGGGTTCTGCATGGAGGGGAGCGTTTTACCCAGTCGGTCTTGGTCGACGATGAAGTTGTCGCTGTCTTAAAGGAGTTAATTCCACTGGGACCCCTTCACATGCCACCCAATATTATGGGAATCGAGGCTGCCCGCAAAGTCATGGGGGATGTGCCCCATGCCATTGTGATGGATACCGCTTGGCATCAAACCATGCCCGCCTTCGCCTATATGTACGCCACCCCCTATGAGTGGTACAAGAACTTTAATGTCCGCCGTTACGGCTTTCATGGCACTAGTTTCCTCTACACCGCCAAAAGGGCGGCTGTCCTTTTGGGTAAAGACCCCATGGAGACAAATCTGATCATCTGCCACATCGGAAATGGAGCCTCAATTTCGGCCGTTAAAAACGGAGTTGCCGTCGACACCAGTATGGGATTAACTCCCTTAGAGGGGTTGGTAATGGGTTCTCGCTCAGGTGACCTAGACCCGGCAATCCTCCCTTTTATTATGAACAGGACCGGCATGAGTGCCTCCGAAATGGACAATACCCTCAATAAAAAGAGTGGCTTAATTGGCATTTGTGGTATCTCTGACCGCCGTGATGTCAAGGCCGCGGCTGCGGAGGGGAATGAAAAAGCACAGCTCGCCATTGAAATGGAATGCCACCGTCTGAAGAAATATATCGGAGCCTATGCTGCCGAGCTAGGCCGGGTAGATGCCCTAGTCTATACCGCAGGAGTTGGCGAGATGGCTCCCCATATCAGGGAGGGGGCGACCAAGGGTCTCGATATCATGGGGATTAAAATCGACTTAGAAAAGAACAATATCGCCCAGTGCCGCAATGGTGAATTAGAAATTAGTAGTGATGACTCCCCCACAAAGATTTTTGTAATCCCCACCGATGAGGAGTTGGTGATGACCGAAGATGCCCATGCTTTAATGAATGGGACCTACGATGTACACACCAATTTTACCTATTCATTCCAATCTAAGGATTATGTAAACAAAGCGCGAGCACTGGCTTTAGAGGATGATTTAAAACAAAAACCGGCCCTTAAGGCGATTTTGGCGACTCCCCGCTAAGTCTCTTTTGCTCAGTGAAGCTAATCAACTGCTTGATTAATTCAATGGAGAGCTCAATACCGAGCTTTCCAGAATTAAGGGTTAAGTCGTAACAACTGGCTACCCCCCATGTCCCGGCGGCGTAATAATCGTGGTACTTACGCCGTTCTCGGTCGTATTTAGCGATTCTAGAGAGGGCTTCTTCTTTTTTAATATTCTCATACTCGGCTATTCTCTGTGCTCTAAACTCTTGTGAGGCGTGGATGAATATTGAGATATGGTAAGGATGTTCTTTCAAAATATAATCGCTGCAGCGACCGACGAAGACGCAAGGCCCTTCATCTGCCAATTTTTTTATCAATTCGTATTGGGTTAAAAACAGTGTATCGCTCAAAGGCATGTTGTAAATGGTAGTAGAAGGGTGCCCAAAGGCAGGGACATTGGTAGGAGTTGTGTAGAGAAACCGGCTAGTGGCCTTCTCATCCAAACTTTCAAGTACCTGTTTACTCATTCCACTCTTTTCAGCTGCCATTGTAATTAAGGCGCTGTCGTAGAAGGGGATACCCAAAGCCTCTGCAAGGCCGTGACCAATTTCACGTCCCCCACTGCCGAACTGACGACTTATTGAAATAACAGAGTTTATTTCCATAAATATCTCCTCGCTACCCCTATTGTAATATGAATAGAAGGAGAGGGAAAGGGGAAATAAACTCTACTCGTCGTGCAGATTGGCCGATGGATACTTGGGCTCGCTGGTGGTGTGAAGACCCAATTTTCTGAGCCCATTAGCGTCCCCAATGGAAGGCAAGTGGGTCAAGTGTACTTCACACCCACTTAAATTGGGCAACTGCTCTAAGGCCGCTTGCGCTGAAGGGTTAATGGGGGCACTCATCGCCAAACAGATGAGAGTCTCGTCCAAATCCAAGCTCACCCGCTTACCACTCAAAATATTCTTCTTCAGTAACCTAATCGACTCAATCGTCTGTTTCGGTATAAGGTCAATATTTTTAGGAATCCCGGCCAACTTTTTAGCAGCGTTCAAGATTAAGGCAGAAGCGGCGTGCAGGGTCTCTGAGTTTGCCCCACTCACCAAAGAGCCATCTTTGAGAGCAATCGCAGCGGCACACACTATACCATCACGACCTTTACCGCGGGCAACCGCATTTTTGAGGGCTTCTCTAGCCGCCGGCACAGTTTTACGCATCTCAGTGTCGAGGTGGAGTGACTCTAAGATTAACTTAATCCTGCGAATAGCCTCTAAAGAGCCGATACCTTGAGCATAATCACTAGCCGCAGCATAGTAGCGCCTAATAATCTCTTGGGAGGCGGCTTGCCTAACCGCGTCATCATCGACAATCACATCCCCGCAGCGGTTGATTCCCATATCGGTAGGCGACTTGTAAAAAGCAGGCTGGCCGGTAATTCTCTCTAAGATTCTCTTCAATAGTGGAAAGGCCTCCATATCACGGCTGTAAGAGACCGCCTGTTGCCCATAAGCTGAGAGATGGTAGTGGTCAATTTGATTAGTGTCACCGAGATCTGCAGTGGCCGCCTCATAGGCCATGTTAGCCGGATGGTCGATCGGAAGATTATAGATGGGAAATGTCTCAAATTTAGCGTATCCACTCTTTATTCCATTGCGGTAATCGTGGTAGAGCTGGGAGAGGCAGGTGGCCAGTTTACCACTGCCGGGGCCCGGGGCTGTCACCAACACCACCGGTTGAGTTGTCTCTATGTAGGGGTTAGCTCCGTAGCCATCATCACTAACAATGATGTCGATGTCCGTCGGGTATCCGTCGGTAGCCTTATGGATGTAGGTTTTAATCCCCCTCCGGTTGAGTCGGTTCATAAATTGAACGGCCGATGGCTGATTATTAAAACGGGTAATGACGACGCCGGTAACCGACAAATCCCATTCTCCGAAGTCGTCAATCATTTTAAAGACATCGGTGTCGTAAGTTATACCGAAGTCACTCCTAATTTTACGCCGCTCGATATCGTCGGCATAGATACAGACAATAATATCAATTTTATCCTTTAGGGATTGGAGAACGCGCATCTTAACGTTGGGGTCGTAACCCGGTAGAACACGCGAAGCGTGGTAATCAAACAGGAGCTTGCCACCACACTCTAGGTAGAGCTTCCCTTCACACTGCCCTAATCGCTCTAGAATGGCTTCCCCCTGTTCCTTAAGATAGCGCTCATTGTCAAATCCCATACCCCTTACCCCTACTCGAATAGAATTGATTTAGCAATTTCATCACTCAACTGCTTTGAGTCGAGAGCACTGACAATCGCTAGGGCAAATTCAGTGGCACATCCCGCGGCTCTGGCAGTGATTAAGTTCCCATCCACGCAAACTCTCTCATCGGAGAAAACAAAGTTGGGCACATATTCTTCAACTCCCGGATAGCAGACAGCCTTGTGCCCTTCAAGTAAACCGGCCGGTCCCAAAACAACCGCAGGGGAGGCACAAATAGCCGCTATTACCCCCCCTTGATTAGCAATCAACAACATTTTCTCGTTAATCGCCCAAGACTCTGCCAGATTTTGTGCCCCTAGACTCCCCCCGGGGAGAACAATTGCTTGGAAGTTGGTATCGACTTCATCAACCAACACCTCACACACAACTTTAATACCGTGAGCGCCGGTAATCTCTTTTTCACCAACTCCGGCCACGACAACTTCCCAACCGGCACGGCGGAAAATATCGATAGGGGTAATGGCTTCTATCTCTTCAAATCCATTGGCCAGTGGGACCAAAACTCTAATTTTTGAATTACGCATTGAGCACTCCTCCTAACTCTCTTTTGCCCGCTTTAAGGGTAGCATACGTTCTACGGATGACCTCAACGGTCTCATCCCACCCGATACACCCATCGGTAATGGAAACTCCGTAGGCCAACTGACCGGCATCATCACCAAGGGCCTGACATCCTGGGTAGAGATTACTTTCCAACATAAAACCGCGGATCTCTTTGTGGCCCCAAATCACCTGGTCAATAACGGCTCGCAAGACCCTTTTTTGGCGACTGGGGTTCTTGCGTGAATTGGCATGCGAACAGTCTATTATTATTGAAGGGGTAATTTTCAACTTCTCCATTAAACTGGAAGCAACTTCAATCTCTTCTTCATAATAGTTGGGAGCATGGTCCCCTCCCCTAAGAATTAAGTGTCCACAATCGTTCCCAGTGGTTTTGTAAATCGCCAAATTCCCCTCTTTATCGACGCCAATAAAAGCAGCCTTCTCTTGGCTACTTTTAATGGCGTTTATAGCAGTGGCACACTCTCCACTAGTACTATTTTTAAAACCCATGGCAACCGACATTCCACTCGCCAGTGTGCGGTGCGTTTGACTCTCGGTGGTGCGAGCCCCTACCGCACCCCAGCTCAACATCTCGTCGATGTATTGGGGGACAATGGGATCGAGCATCTCACAGCCCACCGGAACCCCCAATGATGTGATATCGATTAAGAGTTTACGGGCCATGGCTATCCCTTTTTGGATGTTGTAAGAGCCGTCTAAAAGGGGATCAAGGATAAACCCCTTCCAGCCACCGATCGTACGGGGTTTTTCAAAATAGGTACGCATGACGATATACATTTCATCCTGCACCTCCCCTGCTAGCTCTTTGAGTTGTTTGGCGTACTGTAAAGCGGCTTGAGGGTCGTGGATGGAACACGGGCCCACAATTGCCAATAGACGCCGGTCTGTACCCTTAATAATCGCATTAACTTGCGCCCTAGAGTCTAAAATTGACGCCGTAAGCTCTGGAGAGACAGGGTACCTCTCCATGAGGGCCGAGGGGGTTTCCAGTGGTTCAATACTCTCAATTCTAACATCTATACTCTTTAACATCTTAATCCCAATATTACCCATCCATTCGAATTTTTGCAATGTAGCGACTATTAATCTTGTCAGCGTTCTCTAATTCCTTTTTTCAAGGAATAGAGGTAACGTTTAATCTTGAGCGTCGGGGTGCGCTGGAAGGGCTCCTCTTGGAGCGCAATATCTCTAATATGGCTGTGAGAGCTCAATTGCCAGTTTACCTCTTTCCGGAGGTTATTTAAATAGGTGGCGGCACTCTCCTTAGCATCAGTTAAAGACATCTTAAGGTGTTCGGCCATTAATTCCAAGTTGAGTTTAATCATCGCAGCCAGCCCCCCCTCTCCCTCAACCACTAATGACTCTTCGACATAGGGCTGGTTATTGAGGAGTTGTTCTATCAGTTCGGGGTAGATATTCTCACCTGAAGGGCCGAGAATCATGGTTTTGCTGCGCCCTTTAATTGTTAACCGCCGTTTTTTAATCTCACCCAAATCACCGGTTTTAAACCATCCGTCTTCTGTAAACGCCTCTTTGGTGAGCTCCGACTGCTTATAATATCCCCTCATAACATTGGGACCTTTGGCTAAGATCTCTCCATCTTTTCCGATCTTTAGGCTAACGCCTTTAAGGGGAAAACCGATGGTCCCCACCTTAGTCTGCTTTGGTCCGGCGCCGGCTAAGAGGGGGGAGGTTTCGGTGAGTCCATACCCAATTGCATAGGGGAACTTAGCCTCTTTGAGGAACTTTTCACACTCAAGGTCGAGGGCGGCGCCACCGACACCGAAAAATTTAAGTCTATCACCAAAGGTTTTCCGCAGTTTACGCCCCACCATACGGTTTATCAAGATTCGGTAAAAGGGTTTCTTGTAGAGTTTCGCTAAGCGTTTATGCCCCTCTATTTGGGTAACTACCGAACTCTTGTAGATTTTCTCTATTAACAGAGGAACTGAGAGTATGACATGCGGTCTAATGCTTTTCATTGCCGGCAGGAGGACGCTGGCCGAGGGGGGACGGTTCAGGTAGTGGATTTGACAACCACAAATCAACGGTAAGAGAAACCCTAAAGTGAACTCATAGGAGTGGGCTAAAGGGAGGATAGAGAGAAACTGCATCCCCTGTTTAACTCTAAAGAACTGACGCACACAGGCAGCGGCGTTGCTTGCCAAATTCTTATTGGTCAGCATTACCCCTTTAGGGTCACCGGTCGTGCCACTGGTGTAGATGATTGAGGCTAAGTCCTCTTCCTGGGAACTCCGTTTAGTCACCTTTTGAAGCTCAATTTTGGTGCGTACGGTATCGATGCCCGGGCCTTCGCTAAACTCTTTTTCACTCTTAAACTCTTTGGCAACGGAGTGGGGAATGTAGAATAGGTCATCCAGCCTAATGAGGATATTCTCCTCCTTGGCATTAAAATCCCCAATTTTCCCGTAGAGTTTAGCGGCCACAAGCGCTACTTTAACCCGACTGTGGGTAAATATTTGGTCTATTTCACGTGGGGAAAAATCGGGTAAAAGTGGCAGGGCAACACAGCCGGCTGAGACGATTGCCAGGTAGGCCACTGCCCAAGTAATTTGGCTCTCTCCCAGCAGTACGATATGTTCACCCTTCTCTACCCCTTTGTTTACGAGGAAAGTAGCGAGGGCATCGACCCTCCGTTTTAACATTGCGTAGGTCAGAGAATCCTCTTCGCGTCCGACGCTACTCAAGGCTAGGCGCCTGGCATATCGCTGTGCAGAGCGTTCAAGGATATGTCTAATAGTATAGTGCTCCAAAGTCTTCCGCATGTTATCCCCCTGACCCTAAAGGGTCCCGTTGTATTGTTCTCCGTGGTGACAAATGGTCACTTCCCCCACCCATTGCAATCGCTCTTTACAACTCTCTGCGACAACTCGGGGGTGGTTATTGGTTTTAGAGAGGTGGCAGAAGTAGACCCTCTGGGGTCCCCCATTAAGTGCGTTAAGTAGTTCGATGGCTTCATCATTAGAGAGATGCCCCTTCTGCCCTAATATACGCATTTTTAAGAAATGGGGATAGGGTCCTTGCAGCAACATTGTCTCGTCGTAATTGGCTTCCAAGAAGAGGACATCGGCTTTTTGGGCAACTTGCACCATCTGGTTATTAAAAGTGCCGGTATCGGTTAAAATTGCTAGCTGTTTACCGGCCACTTCAACTGCAAAGCCTACAGAGTGGGGGCTGTCGTGCATAGTGGCAAAGGACTCAACCTTAAAAGAAGCAAGGGTAAAACCCTGTTCAACCTTGAAAGGGATTAGACTTTCAACCGGAATTCTCAAATCAACCAACTCTGGTGCTAAGAGGACCTCTGCATTGACGAAAACCGGTTTGCCTGTCTGCCGGGCAAAAACTCCGGCCCCCCGAGCATGGTCAGGGTGTAAATGGGTTAGAAGTAGCCCCTGAAGGTTGTTGATGTCAAAACCGGCCACCCCAATCCGTTTTTTAATCTCCTTAAAGGAAAAACCACAATCGATTAACAGGGCTTCTCCGGCATGCGCTATGAGGTAACTATTGCCTGAAGACCCACTGCCTAAGACGGAATAGCTTACCATTTCTGCTTGAAAAAAAGGGGGTCAAAACCGATTACGACCTTTCCCTTAGCCCTTAAAAGGGGAGTTTTTAAGAGTTCACTATGGAGGCGCAACTCTTCTTGCGCATCATAAGAGCGCCATTGGTACCCCTCTTTTTGGTAGTATGATGAAGAGGTGTCAATTAACTGAGAGCCGTCTATTTGGCAAAAGATGCTCTTCCATTCCCCTTCAGAAAGATTCACCTTTTTGAGATCAACAAATTGGTAGACAATCGAACGCTCTTGGCAAAAGCGGACTGCTTTCTTTGTCTCTACACACTGTTTAGTCCCGATTATCTGTATCATTGAGGCCACTATAGCGAGTTGACAAAATAGGGTCAACAAACAATAATGGCTCACCAAGAAGGAGTCATCAAATGTACGACAGAATTTCGCATCTATTAAAAAGAAGTGCATCCTCCGCAGTAATTACCGTTGAGGGATGGGTTAGAACCAAACGTGAAAGCAAAACTGTCTGTTTTTTAGACCTAAATGATGGCTCTTCCCTCAAAGGGCTTCAAGCTGTCATCGATTTAGATACTTTTGAAGACAAAGCCCTGCTCGATAAAATCACCACAGGAGCTGCCGTCTCTTGCCGGGGGTCGTTAATCGCTTCTCCAGGAGGGAAGCAGAATGTCGAGTTGGCAGTAGAGTCGATTATTCTCCACGGCGAAGCTCCCGTGGACACCTATCCACTCCAGAAAAAACGGCACACCTTGGAGTATCTACGGGAAATTGCCCACCTAAGAGCCCGTACAAACACTATCGGCTCTGTCGCTAGGGTGCGCCACGCGGTCTCCTATGCAATCCACTCTTTTTTCAATGAGCGGGATTTCTACTATATCCACACCCCCATTATTAGTACCAGCGATGCCGAAGGGGCTGGAGAGCAATTTCTAGTGACGACTTTTGATTTAAAGAACGTACCCCTTACCGATGACGGCGAAATTGACTACCATAAAGACTTTTTTGCCCAAAGGGCCGCCCTTACGGTGAGTGGGCAACTTCAAGGGGAATCTTACGCCCTTGCTTTAAAAAATATCTACACTTTTGGTCCCACCTTTAGAGCCGAAAACTCTAATACCAAACGTCACTTAAGTGAGTTCTGGATGATTGAACCTGAGATGGCTTTTTGTACCCTTGAGGGGAATATGGCGTTAGCCGAAGAGTTTTTAAAATATATCTTCTCGTATGTTTTACATCACTGCGCCGAGGATATGGAGTTCTTCTCTAAGTGGGTAGAAAAAGGGGTTAGTGAGACTTTACAGCAAGTCATTGACGCACCTTTCATTCAGATGAGTTACACTGATGCAGTGACGGAATTGGTCAAAAACAACGCTAAATTCGCCTACCCGGTAAAATGGGGGAGTGACTTGCAGACTGAGCATGAAAGATTTTTAACTGAAGTGGTCCATAAAGGACCTGTTATTGTGACCGACTATCCAAAAGAGATAAAGGCTTTCTACATGAAGGTTAACCCCGATGGCAAGACCGTTAGGGCTATGGATGTTTTAGTTCCCCGCCTAGGCGAGATTATTGGAGGCAGTGAGAGGGAGAGCCGTTTAGAAGTGTTGCAATCGAGGATGGAAGAGCTGCACCTAGACCCTAAAGATTACTGGTGGTACCTCGATTTAAGGCGTTATGGAAGTGTCCCCCACAGTGGTTTTGGGCTCGGTTTTGACCGCGCAATCCAGTATATTACCGGTATTCAGAACATTAGGGACGTTATCCCATTCCCCCGTGCGGCTAAACAGGCAGATTTTTAGTCTGTTGGATTGCGTATAAAACTAGCTGGATTACATTTCGACATCCCGTTTTCAAATACAGACTCCTTTGATGACTGACCACCGTATTCTTGGAGATACCCATTGAATAGGCTACTTCTTTAAGGGTTTGGCCTTGGGCGAGCAATTCTAAAACATCATGCTCCCTTTTGGTCACCGGGCAGTAAGCCTCTTCACTCAGAGAGAGTGCTTCTGGTTTTTCTACCCCTAGATAGTCGTAGATGTAGGGCATACACCTACTCATCGCCACACAACCAGATTTATAAGGGGCTTCAAGCTCATCATGGTAGACTACAATACCTTGCCCTCTTAACTGCTCCACTAAAAGGCCCTCTTCCCTGCTAAAGATCAAGAAGATTTTAGCTTTATACTTTTCCTTAAAATTTTGAAATGTGGCAAAGGTTGCAATATCGAGTTCTCCCCTTTGCCTTAAAAAGGAGAGCAACCAATATCTGAAGGTTTGCGCCATGGCAGGCTCTCTCGCTACTATTAAAATAGACTTTTCGCTCATACCTAAATAAAGGCAAAGGCCAAAATTTACTTTAATTTTTGGGTAAGCTCCCTGTCTAAAGCATTGGCAAAGAGTTGAATCTCTTTGTGCCCCAGAGGCTTTGTCTGCTCGGCAAAGAGCCCCGCCTCCCTCAAATCGCCCATCAAATTGCGCATGCTGAGACGCTCGCCAATGTTGGCGGCGGTAAAAACCCCTCCTCGGTCGTCGAGCACGGTCACCCCTTTTTTGGTAAGCCGATTAGCCAGCGGGATATCGCGGGTAATGGCTATCGAACCATTATAGGCTTTTTCAACGAGGAAATCGTCGGCGCTATCTTCACCCGGCGGGACAACGGCCATCTCAACAAGACCTGCTTTCTGAGCTGCAACAACATCATTCAGGACCCTATCAGCCACAAAAAGGGCCTCTACAGAGCGCTTCTCGACAGCTTTCAAAATAATGGCTCTCAGGCGCCGGGGACACGAGTCGGCATCCACAAATAGTTTCATGACTCTACCATACCCATCTAATCACCGGTGGTCAACAATGGGGCGTCTTGCCCTAACACTCTTAAATATCCTATAATTTTGGCAGAAAATGTTTAATAGGAGATAGATAATGGAGTACTCACCACTGCAAAGGGCACGTTATGCTTACCAACCTAAGTTGCCGTTAACCCTGAGGGAGAATATTGCCTCAATTGAAATGGTTAAGGGGGCCAAAGGGGAACCAAAGAGCGACAAGGCGGAACTTAAAGCCCTCTTTCCCCATACCTACGGGATGGAGAGTGTTACTTTCCAAAAAGGGACTACACAGAAGAACTTAGAGAAAATCAATGTTGGTGTTATCCTTAGTGGAGGGCAAGCCCCCGGTGGGCACAACGTTATAAGTGGCCTCTTTGATGCCCTCAAGAACGGGAATAAAGAGTCAAAGCTATTGGGCTTTTTAGGAGGCCCTTCCGGCATTTTGGAGAACAAATACATCGAAATCACCGCCGATTTTATTGATGAATACCGCAACACCGGTGGTTTTGATATCATCGGGAGTGGCAGGACCAAGCTAGAGACTGAGGAGCAATTCGCCACCTGTGCTAAAGTCTGTCATCAACACAACATCAGCGCCTTGGTTATCATTGGGGGTGATGATTCGAACACCAATGCTGCTATCCTAGCTGAATACTTTATTAAAACTAAGGCGGGTATCACCGTCGTAGGGTGCCCTAAAACGATCGATGGCGACCTCAAGAACGCTCAAATTGAGATCTCTTTCGGTTTCGACACAGCCACCAAGACCTACAGTGAACTGATTGGGAACCTTATGCGGGACGCCAACAGTGCCAAAAAATATTGGCACTTTATCCGCTTGATGGGGCGCAGTGCCAGCCACATCGCCCTGGAGTGTGCCTTAATGACGCAACCTAACGCTTGTCTAATTGGGGAAGAGTTGGCGGCCAACAATACCGATTTAAGCCAAATAGCCGACTACCTCACCTCTATCATCGTTAAACGTGCGGCCAAAGGGATGAACTTCGGCATAATCTTAATTCCCGAAGGTATTGTGGAGTTTGTCCCCGAGATGAAAATGTTGATTGGGGAGTTAAATACCTTATTAGCTGTGGAAGCTACTAACTACGCGAAGTTAACCACGTGGGAAGAGCAATATGCATTCATTGTGGAACACCTCACTGAAATTAGCGCCCACGCCTTTACTACCCTCCCCAACCTCATTCAGAAGCAACTTCTTAAAGATAGAGACCCCCATGGGAATGTGCAGGTTTCTCTCATTGAGACGGAGAAGATGTTGATTCAAATGGTAGAAGAGCGCCTAGCGGTTTTGAGTGCCAAAGGAGAGTTTAAAGGCAAATTTGGCTCACAGAGTCACTTCTTTGGCTACGAGGGACGCTGTGCCTTCCCTTCTAACTTCGATAGCGACTACTGCTATAGCCTCGGTTATAATGCCTATCTTTTAATTGCTAATGGCTGTACCGGCTACATCTCTTCAATTACCAACCTAACTGCCGTAGCTGAACAGTGGCAAGCAGGGGGGATTCCCATCACAATGATGTTTAATATGGAGAGTCGCCACGGGGAGATGAAACCGGTTATTGAAAAGGCTTTGGTAGACCTCAACGGTGGACCTTTTAAGTACTTCACAGAGCATCGCGATAGTTGGGCGATTGACTCCCAATACCTCTACCCCGGCGCAATTCAGTACTACGGTCCCACCGAGGTGTGTGATGCAACTACCAAGACCTTACAACTAGAGCACAACTAACCAGATAAATATTTATCGCTTTGTCCCCTTTTTAATGCTACTATGGCTTAAGAGGGGGACTTTATGGAACTAAATAACAAAATTTTCGCACTTTTTGCCGATGATGCCGAAAACGCCATTATTGAAGAGGTGACCATAGGTTTAGGTTATACCGCAGTCACTCTTAACGATGGACGTTGTGGACTGTGTGCTACTCTCTTTGACCCTAAGCATGCTTTCTCTTTGAATACCGATGAGAATGACTATGAGGGGCGAGGGGCAATGCAACTCTTACGTAAAATTAAGACAGAGGACAACCACCTCTCACGGGTAATGGCCGTAGCCCTAGTTAATGCTCTAAACCAAAAATTTGCCACGACTCTACCAACAGGACGAGAAGATCTTTACAAGGTTTTGGACCTCCCGGTGGGGGCCAAAATTGGAATGATAGGTCACTTCTCACCCGTTTTTAATAAATTAGAAGAGACCGGTTACGAGGTACGCTCTTTAGATTTGGGACGCAATATTGGAAAAGCAGATGACTTCTATCCTTGGGCGACTGCAAAGGCCGATCTTTTGATCCTTACCGGTACCAGCATTGTAAACAACACCATAGAGGAGGTCTTAAGCCGCTTCAGGGCGAGCAGTATCCCCGTCGTATTAATGGGACCCTCCACCATCCTCAGAAGTGAGCTCTATGAGGATTATCCCATCCGTTATGTGGCAGGGTCGGTTGTAGTTGCTAAAAAAGACCTACTTAAAGCGGTACGGAATGGACGCGGAACTCTCGACATCCACTACCAAGCCAAGCAGGTCTTCTTGCCGGTGAATTAAAGGAGGCCGTGGAGAATCTCTACCACAGTCTTTTCCTCTAATTCTAACGGTGAATTGCGTTTTAGGTTCTGTTTAGCCAAAGCCGTCAATTCGTCTTTGGTAAATCCAAAGAAGGCTAAATGCGGTAGAGCTGCCAACTTTTTAAGTTCTTCCAGCCGGTCAACCACCCCTTCGATTCCCGCAACACGCCACAGGCTGGCCACCCGCTCCATCTTAGTCAGAAATAACGAGCCCTTCTCCCCTTTTGCCAGGAGGGCTTTATTAATCTCCGGCATTAAGAGTCCACAAACAACTCCATGGGGAACATTGTGTAAAGAGCCCATGGGACCGGCTAGACCATGCACGTAACCCAATCCGGCGTTGGCAATGGCCATGCCTGAGATGTAAGCAGCATAGGCCATCTCGCCACGCAGCTCCAGAGAGTCTTCTTCGCCGCTTAAAAGGCGAGGGAGCGCATTGCCTACCATTGCAATAGCCGTCAGCGCTAAAGAATCGATGAAGGGATTGGCTTTAACTGAGGTGAACGCCTCCAAGAGTTGGGTTAAAGCATCCAATCCACTAGCCGCCGTTACACTGCGCGGAGCACTCAAGGCCAGCTTTGGATCGATAATCACCAAATCTGGAATGTAATTGTCGTGTCTCAGTGATTTTTTAAAGCCATCTTGCCCCACTTCTGATATCACCGCATTTTTGGTCGCTTCACTGCCGGTTCCCGCAGTTGTAGGCACGGCGTAGAGCGGTAACCTGATTGCCGGTGGAGTGAGGTCACCGACTCCCTCTAAAAAGCGTTTGACGGAGAGTTGCTCCCCCTGTTTAGCCATTACGGCCACTGCTTTAGCAGTATCGAGGGCACTTCCCCCTCCGATGCCAACAATTACTTCACACTCCCCCTCTTTAACTTTAAGGGTAGACTCATCAATAGAGGTAACCGAAGGCTCACCTACGACCTCTATCACGGTTGACGATATGGCGCTCTTGTTTAAATCTTTTAAAAATTGTTGCACTTCATCACTGGGTAGAATACCGTTACCAATACTCAAAGCTACCCGTGAAAACTCCCTCTCTTGTAGCTCCTGGGCGAGCTTTGCAAAAGTCCCTTCTCCGAAGAGGAGGTTCCCGGTTGCACTAATTGAAAATTGGGGTATCATCTCTCTTCAACCTCCTAAATTGGGTGGCAAATAAACCACCCTCTTTGAGGGGTCTCTATTTTGGCGAAATACAACGGCATTATGGCCAATTACAGCGACTAACTCACCCCCCACTTTTAAAGCCAACTCTTGTGCTAAGACGCGCCGCTCGGCCTTAAAGTTGACAAAACGCACCTTCACGAGCTCATGAGAGTTCAAGGCCGCATCTAAGGCCTCACTGATACGCTCATCAGAGCCTTGACGACCAATCATCACCACCGGTTTTAGCGCATGAGATTTCTTACGTAAAAAACTTCTAGTTGCACTGTTCATACCCCTAATCTATCAATCCTTGTAGATAGAGGCAACTATGTGACGCTTAACTTTTTTCGTACTGGTCATCTCCAGTGGCTCTTTGGCAATAATGAGGCGCTCAATACGTTTGTAAGGCAGGAGTTCTTTGTTAACCTTGTCGATAATCTCTTGCATGTGGTTGTAGATAGCCTTATCCCGCTCTGCTTTTTGAGGGTAAAGAGTTTTCTGAGCTTCACTAAAGTTGTCCCCTGGATAGATAATCGCCCGAATCCCTTCCGCCATAGTTTTCTTATCTTTGAGGTACCCCAATACACAAATCTGCTCAATCTCATCGTAGAGCTGGAACATATCCTCAATCTCCTCGGGGAAAACGTTCTTGCCCCCCTCGGTGACGATGAGCGATTTCTGCCGGCCTGTTAAATAGACATAATTGTGGCTAATGTAACCGGCATCTCCCGTATGTAGCCAGCCATCTTCATCCAAAACCTCTTTAGTGGCTTCAGGGTTCTTGTAGTACCCCTGCATAACCATGGGGCCCCGTACCACAATCTCCCCAATTCCTCTGGAGTCAGGGTTAATTATCTTCATCTCAGTCTGTGGTATTATCTTCCCAACCGAAGTTTCAACGTAGGCATCAACAGGATTTAGAGTAATGATGGGACTCGTCTCGGTCAATCCATACCCCTGAACAAAATCGATGCCTAGCTGGTTGAACAACTTAAAGGTCGTTGACGGTAAAGGGCCACCTCCGCTGATACAGATTCTAATCTTGTCCATAGAGAGTTTGGCTAAAATTCCATTAAACATCTTGTGTCCGGGGTTTACTTTGAAGACTTTTTTAATGAGACCGCTAACTGACATCAGGAATTTAATAAGGCCGTAGACCACAATCCCCTTCTCTCGAATACCGTTCATCAACCCTTTCAACATCTTGTTAAAGAGCATCGGGACGGCTAAGAACATCGTGACATTCCCCTTCTTGAGCTCTTTTAAAATCTGGGTGACAATTAACTTCTTGCCAAAAACAATCTCTGAACCAACCGAAATTGCTTCAATCAGAACGGCCAGCATGGTGTAGGAGTGGTGGATTGGCAAAAGGGCGTAGAAGACGTCGGTAGGGTAGACCGTTAGATTTGCCTGTGCCAAATAGCAATCAGAGACCAAGTTGGAATGGGTCAGCATGACCCCCTTGGGGGTTCCTGTGGTGCCACTAGTGAAGAGAATAGCCGCTAAATCTTCAACTTTTGCCGCCACCCTTTTCTGCGCTTTAGGGGCTTTTTTATCAAAAATATACTCAGGATGCCCCTCTTCAAGCGATATTTTCAGTTCAAGCACCACCTCACCTTGCCCATCAATAGCAGCATAGCGCTCACTGTCGATGAACAAATGTTTTACCCCGGCAAAGTTCATCAGATGTTGTAACTCTTTGTCACTCAACTGGTAATCGAGGGGAACTATGGTAGCTCCGGCATAGAGAATTGCTAAATAGGCGACAGCCCATTCAGGGGAGTTCTTTCCTGTGAGACCTACATTGGTCTCAGGCCCTACCCCTTGGCTCACCAAATAGTCGGCCACTTGGATAATCTTAGCGCGGGCTTCACTGTAGGTGAGGGTAAACTCAGTTGGCGCAAAAGCAGTAAAACAGCGGTTGTCAGGGTAGCGACTCACCGTGATTTCAAACATCTCTACTAAGGTCGGCCACTCACCTTTGAACTGTTTCCCTCTGTACTCCTCTAAGAAATCCCAAGGGTTTCCTTTAGTTTTTTTAGTTTTTCCCATTAATTGACTCCTAAAACTTCTACTTTCTAATTAGTTGTACAGCGTAATAATAATCATTAATGACGCTAAACTCAATAGGAGGGGACTACAAAATGTCGAAATCTGTCAACATGTAAACTAATCGCCACAGATTGACCAACTTCAGTGGCTATTATAGAGTAGCCCTATGCGATTTAGTGACTTCAACCAATTTTGTCTCTACATGGAATCTTTTACCAACCTAGAACGTAAAAATAGCCACTACACCCCTCGTGAATACCGCTTGGACCGCATGGAAAAACTTCTTAAGCATCTAGGAAATCCCGAGAAATCTTACAAAACCATCCACTTAGCCGGCTCTAAGGGGAAAGGTTCCACAGCCATATTTTTAGCCCAAGGATTAACCGCCCTAGGGTACAAGACAGGTCTCTATAGCTCTCCTCACTTAATAGATTACCGTGAACGCTTCACTTTAAGTGGCACTTTTTTCAGTGAAGAAGAACTTGTTGCCGTTGCCAATAGCTTAGTTGAAATGCTGGCAAACTTCTCCTTCAGTGATGCGTCAGGGGTAAGCGAACCGACCACTTTTGAGCTCTACACAGCCTATGCCTACCTTCTCTTTAAAGCGACTAATTGCGCTTGGGCCGTAATCGAAACCGGCTTAGGGGGTCGCCTTGACGCAACCAATACCCTCCTCCCCCAAGGGTGTGTAATTACCCCCATTGAGCTGGAGCATACCGCTATTCTTGGCCATACCCTAAGTTTAATTGCCACCGAGAAAGCCAAGATAATCAAAGAAAATACCCCGGTCTTTATCTCTCGACAAAATTACCGTGTGCGCGAGGTTTTACTAAAAGAGGCCGCAGCAAAAAATGCACACCTTTGGGACCTCGAAGCGGCCGTTGAATCTCTGGCAACTAAAACGACAAATGAAGGCGAGGTGGTAAAAATCACTTGGATCACCGGTGATGAGACCAATCTTCTTCTACAAATGCGCGGTGAAGCCCAAGCTGAAAATAGTGCCTTAGCCCTCTTAGTCCTTAAAGAGTTAGGCCTCTACCAACCCACTCTAACCGAAAAGGCTATTATGGAGGCTAAACTTCCGGGAAGGATGGAGATTTTGGGTGGGCCTCCCCCTTTGGTAATTGACGGGGCTCACACGACGGAGAGTTTAAGGCATCTTCTAAACTCTTTTGTACAGCTCTACGGCAAACAGGATAACACCCTAATTTTCGGAGCCTTAGAGGGTAAGGACCACACCCACATGGCCCATCTTTTTCTCCCCCTCTTTACCAATGTAATTGTCTGCCGGCCGGGAACTTTTAAGCAAAGTGATATTGTTAAACTTTATAAACTCCTGCAAGAAGAAGCTAAGAAACTTAAAGTTGAGGTGAACCTATTCTTTGAACCCGAAGCAGGTGAGGCGCTCTCCCTGGCCTACAGTTTGACTACAAGAACCAACGCTATTCTCTGCACCGGCTCTTTTTATCTGGGAGGGGATGTAACCAAGGCCTACCAAGCGAGGCAAGTAGATGAGTCTAAACTGGCGTGAAATTGCCCTAATCCTCACTGAGTTACCCCTTGAAGGGAGTATTATCCAAAAGAGCTACCAAATTGGGTTTAATGCTCTGTTGTTGGACCTCTACCACCCCACAGAACGTTTTTGGTCACTCTATGTTGAAGTGGGCACCTCTGCTTCCCGTATCCACCGCAGTACACAAAATATTAAACACCAGAAAACCAAAAAACTGCAGCGGTTTATCCAGTTTTGGCGTGCCCACATAGAGGGGGCCAAAATTGTCGCTGTGGAACAAGCCCCCGCCGATCGTTTTATCCGCCTGGGCTTACGTAAAAGAGAGCTGGACTACAATCTTATCTTGCGTCTCTACAGTGGTCCTAAAGCCAATATTATCGTGTGTGATTCCAATCTGAAAATCCTCGAACTTCTCTTTAGACGCCCCCACCAAAATGAGATTGCCGGGGAGACTCTTCGCCTACCTACGCAGGAATCTAAAGGGAGTTTTGCAGTGCGCCCCTACCCACCCACTCTCACTTTTAACCAATTTATTGAACAGAGTTACCTCCTTACCCCTGAGGATGAGAGGGACCACTTAACGCAGAGAATCGCTACTCTACGGCGTACAGAGATTGCCCAATTAAACAGGCAGCTAGATAGCCTCACACAGCGACTAGAGCGCACTAGTGGGTACGCAACCTACCGCCACAGTGGAGACCTTCTAAGCTCAGCCGGTGTTGAGTTGAGTGGCCAAGAAGAGTGGGTAGAGGTTGATGATTACCTTCAGGAAGGGCACAAAGTAACTATTAGCGTCGACCCCTCACTTACTCTGGGGGAGAACATTGAGGCTTACTACCGCAAATACTCGAAAGGTAAAGGCTCCTATGAGCAGACTCTGCAAGCCATTGAGACATTGAAGCAGACGATCGATGAGAGGCAAGCGTATTACACTAAACTCCTCACCCAAGAGGACCATATTCTCAAAGCAGCCCTTGATAAAGCAACCAAAAAAGGGACTAAAAATGAGGGCAGTGTAGGGTTAAGTTTTAAGAGTGGAATCTTTACCCTCCTCGTGGGACGAAGTGCCAAAGAGAATGAGGAGCTCCTGAGAAAAGGGGTGAGAGGCAATGATTGGTGGATGCACAACCGACATTACAGTGGCGCCTATGTCTTCATCAAATCGCTTAAAAACAAGAGTATTCCATTGGAGACGCTCCTCGATGCGGCCAATTTGGCACTGTACTACTCAAAGGGGCGCAGTAGCGCCAAAGGGGACCTCTATTACACCCAAGTTAAATATTTACGGCGCGTGAAGGGGGGTAAACCTGGTTTAGTCTTACCAACTCAGGAGAAAAACATTACAATAAAGCTGGATGAAGAGCGTCTTAACCGGCTTTTCAGCGGTGAAATAGGGGGTGAGTAGTGGAAACCTTTAGAAGTGTCGTCCTCTCTATTAAAGGTCGTGAGATGGAGGGGTTTCCCCTCGGTAAGAGCCTCTCTAAACATCTTTTAGCCGGCGAGAAAGAGTCCGGTTATATTTTTAGAGAGGGGCAGGCGGAGCAATGGAATTACCACTCGATTGCAACCATAGAGGGGGAGAGTTATCTCCTCTTTGAAAAGCTCGCTCTAATCCCTTTCAACGCTATAGCCACTGAGTTAAGAGCTAAAGCTCTCCCCCTTTTACGCTCACTAGCTCGCGCCTTGCAATTATTGCCGAGCAGTTTTAAGTCCCTCACCGGTGGTATTATTGAAACTTGGAGGATTTTCTTCCTTCAAGATGAATCAATTTTAATCCTTCCCCACTCTCTGGCGCTCCTCTTTTTGCAAACAGCCCCTTTAGAGGTAAAGTTTGACCATTTTGACCTCTATTTGAAACCGGGGGTAACTGCCCCCTTTGCTTTAGTTCACCAATTCACCCAATTTTTATACTTAGCACTAACTACCGTTGCCCCTTACAAAACTGAAAATGTGCGCCTCGACCGCTGGAGGCACCTGCCCCTCTCCCTCATTTTTAAACAACCCGAGCTGGCTTGGATAGATGAGGTTCTTGCCATGGGGGAAGGGGAGCAAAGGACAACTGTCTCCGCCGCCTATAGCGGACAGGAGAACCTACAGTGGTGGTTGGAAAAAACCTCCTCTCTTAGATGGGAAGATTACATGGTACTACCAGAAGAGAACCGAGCAGTTCAGACATTTAAAGAGGCGCAAGTGAAACGGGTCAAAAGGAAACTCTTCTGGCGAAAAAGAGGTGCCCTGATTAGCACCCTAATAATTGGAGGAGTTTTATTACTCTCGGCACTAACCACCATTGTTACCAAACAGTTAGCCCCACCCCCTACAGCCCATCTCTCCCCCCAGGGGATTATTGAAGAATTCATAGCAGCGCAAGATGCCTTAGATTTGGAGGCGATGGGGGCTGCTTTAGCCAAGGGGGTTAAAAACCCCTTTGAGAAGGAGAGTTCCACCCTCTTTGTTATAGCCAAAGTCAGAGAGGCCTATGAACAAAAGAACCCCCTGATCAACGCTCAAGAGTGGCTAGCCGAAGGGCGCCCCCCTTTAGGTGAAGGATCCTTTTTATGGGGTAACGGTGAGTACTCTATTGAACAAATAGGGCCCTTAACATACCGGGTGACCAGCCATTTTTTCTCTCCTATTGAAAAAGAGGAGGGTATTGAGGAGCGCCTCCTCATCACCGAGTTCCACTTTATTAACAAGCAGGGGTACTATTTAATTGACAAAATTGAAGTTGTTCAAAATAAGCCGCTTTGATTCACGAGGGAGAGGATTTTCTTTTTATCGGCAGGATGAACCCAATTTACCCCCTCCAAAGATCTGAAGAAGGTCATTTGGCGCTTAGCATAGCGCTTTGAATTACGCACAATTTCTGCTTTGGCTTGCTCGGGCGAGCCACTTAAGAACTCTTTGTACCCAATTCCCTGCATTCCAGGCCAGGCGGCATTAGCCCCCATCTGCAAAAGCTTCTCAACTTCAGCAACTAACCCCTCTTCAAACATCTGCTCTACGCGCGCTTGTATGCGTTGGGCTAACTCCTCTTTATCGCGAAAGAGGCCAATCACAACGGGATTGACGCCTTCACGGGCCCTATTAGGGAGAGTATAACCGGAGAGGGGTTTACCCGAGGTTTCATAAACTTCCAGGGCGCGTGTTAATCGGTAGCGGTCTGCGGGGTGAATTTTTGCAGCTGAAAGGGGGTCTACCTTCGCAAGTCGGCCGTAAGCCCACAGCAGACCCCGTTTGGCCACCTCATCGGCCACCTTCCTGCGTACCTTTGGGTCACTTTTAGGGGAGGTGGGTAACCCGTAATAGAAGTGTTTGAAGTAGTAAGCGGTACCTCCGCAGATAATAGGAATCTTATTCAGCGCTCTAAGTTCTTGACATGCCTTATCGGCTAATTTAACAAATTCGCCTACCGAAAAAGACTCCCAAGGATCCAAAATGTCAATTAAATAGTGGGGAATTTTGGCCCGTAATTCAGGTGACGGCTTGGCTGAACCGACGTCCATATAGCGGTAAATTTGCTTTGAATCGGCATTCACTACCCCGTAGTCATCTGAAAATAGTTCTTCAAGGAGCTCTGTTTTACCTACCCCGGTGGGGCCAAAGAGGAAAATCAGCGGTTACTCCTTATCTTCGGTAGTAAACTCAATCTCCTGTGTTAGCACTTGATTAATAACGGTTGAAACAATCTTCTCATCAGTGGCTTCCCCCTCTTCGCTCTCCTGGGAGGCTAAAACATTCGAGAGGCTTATGGCAACACAGGTAGTCTCGTAGACATTGTGTTCTTTATCAATTAATACATCTAGCGGTATGCTCAAAGTAATACTCCTTAGACTCTTATGCGCTGCTTATCTTACGTTATTTTTTATTTCTTGCCTAGAGGCAATCAGTGTGGCAACCTCTTGTGGTAGCAAATCATCGGTATCAATTACCAAGTCGGCAATGCTGGTGTCGGTGTTGTCGATTGAGTAGATCCTTTGATACCGCTCGGTGTCTGCCCTGTCACGCCTTATTGTCTCTTCGAGGCGCTCACGGTAAGCTCCCCCCTCCCGTTGGTGGATCCGACTTACCCGCACCTCCAGAGAAGCTTGGAGGTAGACTTTCAGGTCGGCCTCTTTTAAAACCCAAATAGCCAACCTTGAACCTAACACACAATCCTCCTGGGCCATAGCCATCTCTACTTGGCGTCTATCGAGCTCCAAATCGATTGAGTCATCACTTTCAGCCAAGCGACAGAAACTCCAAAAATCGATGCCCCGCTCTTCGGCCAGATTGCGAAAAGTAAAATTAATTAGCGGGAAACCGGTCATCTGCGATACTAAAGTACTAACTGTGGTATTACCGCAACCACTTTGGCCCGAAATTGCTATTCTCACACACCTCTCCTTACTCTACGTTACGCACCTGTTCCCTAATATTCTCGACCGCTTCTTTCATCGCGACAATCTCTTGGGAAATCTCTAAGATAATATTTTTACTGCCAATAGTGTTAACCTCTCGGTTCAACTCTTGCGCTAAGAAATCGAGTTTTTTGCCCACAGGCCCCTCTTCTTCAACTAACTTAAACAAGGCCTTTAAGTGGGCCTCTAGCCTTACAATCTCCTCATTAATAGTCGCCTTGTTGACTAAAAGGGCAACCTCTTGCAGTATTCTATCTTCTTTAAAACCCTTATCGCCTAAAAGCTCTTCCATCTTTAAAAAAAGTTCCTCTTTCAGACGCTTTTCAAGTTCTCCGGCCAAACTCTTAACCACCTCTAACCCTTGAAGCAGCCGTTTCCCCATATTCACAACATCCTGCTGCGCTGTGAGCCCCTCTTGGCTGCGCATCAGGGCAACCTCGCTCAAAGCCTCTTCAAATAAGGAGAAAAGGACCTCTCTGTATTTAGCAGCATCGTTTGTATAAACGGGGACAAGCAGTCCCTCTAATTTAATTAGGTCAGCTAGACGTAATTTACTTTTTATTTTTGTTAGCGCCTCAAGCTTTTTAAAGGCTTTGACATACTCCCTTAAAGCAGCCTCATCGATGCGAATCTCGTAATTATTACTGAGGGTCTTGAGGCGGACATACACTTCAACTCTTCCCCTTTGAAGGGAACTTTTAATCTTTTCATTCAAGGCCATCTCGAACGCATTAAACAGAGGTGGCAGAGAACAGGCGATGTCGAGGTAACGGTTGTTGTAGGTCTTGATTTCCACTGCCAATTGGTATTCTTCACATAGGTATTCGCTAAAGCCATACCCCGTCATACTATTCACTTCGACTCCTCCTGTAGTGTGCTATTGCTTGGGCAAGTTTGTAATTGTTGCCAGCTCCCATCGTAACGCAGAGGTCGCCCCCGCGCAACGCCCGGGCGCTGTATTCAATTGTAGCCTCTCTAGTCTGCGTTAAGGGGGCCTTTAAAGCAGTGGCTAATTTTTTCCCCAATACGAGGGCCCCTTTATCATCAGCGCGGGCAGAAGAGGCGATTGGTCGGAGAATTAAGAGATCACAACGGCTCAATTCCTCCACGAATTGGGTAAAAAAGGCTTGCGTGCGACTCACCGTATGGGGGTAAAAGATTACAACAATGCGTCTGCCGGGATAACTCGAGCGTAAAGTCTCCAATGAGACTCTAATCTCACTTGGGTGGTGGGCGTAATCGTTTATGTAGAGGATCTCCCCCTCTTCGAAAAGGGGCTCTAGGCGACCTTGACACCCTTTGAACGACTCTGCCCGCTTTAACAAGGGACCCAGTTGTGACCTGTCATTGAGAATTAAAGAGACCAGCAGGGCACTACCAATTACATTTAAGGTCAGGGCTGTTGAACTGAAGGGGGAGGTAAACTCTCCCCTTAAATTAGTCACTTTATAGCGCTGACCTTCCATTAAGGTCAACCGATAGTCGTTAGCTTCTCCTACTCCGTAACTAAGAACCTTCAGGTCCCCTCGACTGCGGCGCACCCAAGAGAGCAACCGGCGGTTACCTGTTGAGTCTCCTTCACAGACTAACGGCGCACCCAAGGGAAGGCGCTCCACAAAGGCTTTAAAGGCCGTAAGTGAGGCCTCTTTTGAGTCGTAATAGTCGGGATGGTCCCAGTCGATGGTTGTCAAAAGAGCCCCTTGCAGAGTGTAAAGGAGAAAATGTTCACGATATTCACAGGCCTCAATAAAGCACATATTGGGCTCAAGAGGAGCTTCAAGGGTATACTCCCCCTGTAAGTGAGAGCCGTAGATGAACAATGGCTCTAGATGCATTGGCCTGAGTAGCCACTCGAGAGCCCCAACTGCTGTGGTTTTGCCATGGGTACCCGCTACTCCATAACTGGCAATCTCTTGACTGATTTTAGCGATAAACTCGGGGTGACTGTAATGCTCAATATTGCGCCGGGCGGCCTCTTGAACCTGCTCATTAGCTTGGTAGGCGGCACTGTAGATCAAAAGGGAGCACTCGGGGGGAATAAGGTCTTTGTCAAAGGAGGCCTGCCACTTTATAAGCGCCTTTTGTAGCAACTCTTCGGTAGCAAAATTCTCTGATGTGTCGCTCCCCTCTATAGAGAGACCCAGCTGGGCAAGACGACAAACCAAAGGGGCCATCAAGGTCCCTTTAATTCCAACTACAAAGAGGCTTTTACCTGTTAAATTAGTGAGAAAGCTCACTAGTGGTATCCCTCAATGGGGCTCTTTTATTTTGCTTTTTTAATACTTGCGCTACACTGTTTGCAAAGCATCGCTCTATTGCCATCTATTTCATGTTCATACAGAACTTTAACTCCTGTACGTTTACAGACAGGGCAAGTTCCTCTACCTTGAAATAGCTGTTCACGAATTCCAGCTCCTCTATGTGCTTTTGCCATGTAAAACTCCTTAAAGCAAGAGATAATAACGGTCTGACTATAGATATCTTAGCTGAGATTGTCAAGGCACTACAGAGCCCATTTTAGAGCCGCTTGTAGCCTCCAATTATCTTCTTTGAGGGAGTAAAGAGTGGCAAAAGCTA
>Ga0172382_10002780_pt1 | contig 28573 bp, 24 predicted proteins | sample Leawel138RmetaG_FD_122245 | JGI IMG/M metagenome (GOLD analysis project Ga0172382, IMG submission 122245) | Leachate microbial communities from a municipal landfill in Southern Ontario, Canada - Leachate well 138R metaG | ecosystem: Engineered > Solid waste > Landfill > Unclassified | place...
ACCTGCAGCCTTGAGCACCCACAGGTACAGCCCACCCGACGCCACGACCCACAGCCAGGACGCGGCGAGCTCACTGTAGATCCGCCCGGGCTCACCGAGGTTGAGATGCCGGTGCAATCCGTCCAGCCAGGTGCTCATCGGCAGGTAGCCGAACCACGTCGGCTCGTCGCCCAGGACGCGGCCGGTGTAGGGGTCCACGAAGACGGTGCGCAGCTTTTCCTCGTCCAGGGCTGGGTCGACGAAGTAGACGCGGGTGGACTCGGTGGCGCCGGCCGGCGGACGCATCCCGGACACGGTGAGTCCGGGGAATTCCTCCAGTGCCGCGGCGATCTGATCACCAAGCGGCAGCGGAGAACCCTGGACGTCGACGAACAGGATGTCGCCGTAGACGAGTCGCTCCAGGGTCGGGGCCAGGGCGTACAGGCCGCCGGTGACCGCGGCGACGAGGAGAAAAGGTGCCACGAGGACACCGGCGTAGAAGTGGAGTCGGACGATCATGGCGCGCCAGCGGTGTTTCGGGATCGTCTGCGGCGGTTGGTCGTCAGTGGTCGGGAGGGGTTGGACCGTGTTCTCGGCAGGAGGCATGCGGAATTGACCTTTGGGAGTCGTTGCGACGCTGGGGCACCGTCAGCGCCAAGAGACGCGACGGCGTGTTATCGACACCGCGGCGCAGCGCCGCGGCGTGGATGGAATGCAGTGAAAGCCGAAATTGACCGTCAGGCGGTCGCGACTGCTCCCGGGGGAGCACGCATTCCCAAACCAGCGGCCAGAACCGGCCGCGGCGCAACGACATTCGAGGCCCGCCGCCTGATGCGGGCGACCGGGCGGGGGGTGCGCCGGGCGAAGAGTCGCAGCCAGCACAGCACCGACGAGCAGACGGCGTAGAGGTGTTCGACAGCCACGATGGCACCGCCGAGCAACACCGCAGCGCCGATGTGCACGGCCGTCATCGTCGGCCCCGGCACGAGCTCACCGTGGTGATGGCCAGTCATCGTCAGCGCGACGTGGCCCAGGAACTGGGCCGAACCCAGTGCCGCGGTGGTGGCGATCCAACCAGCGCCGCGCCCCTCGATGCGGAGACTGCCGAACAACGCCGCGACTGTCGCGCAGAGCAGCAGCGCGAGCACGAGTGCGCCGCCGCTGGGCAGGCCTGCGCCGGCCGCCGCGTGGGCGCCGGCGGTCATGACCGCCGAAGACGCCCCGACCAGGGCGCCGCGCACCCATCGGGGACGCGCCTTCGGCGTATGCATGTGTGAACCCTACCGCTCGACTACTACAGAACCTAGTAGAGCGGGTCCCGGGGCGGGAGGATCAGGATCCGGTGTAGGTCTCGGGGTCCGGGCGGAACCGGGTGCCCTCGTCGAGTCCGTCGAGTGCGGCCATCTGGTCGGCGGTCAGCTCGAAATCGAACACGTCGAGGTTCGACTTGATCCGCTCCGGGCTCGACGAGCGGGAGATGACGACGTTGCCCAGCTGCAGGCTCCAGCGGATCAGCACCTGAGCCGGCGTCCTGTCCTGCGCGTCGGCGATCGCGGTGACTGCCGGGTTGCTCAGCAGGCTGCCCACGCCGAGGGGGCTGTAGGCCTCGGTGACGATGCCGTGCTCGGCGTTGACCGCCCGCAGCTCGGCCTGGTTCAGCAGGGGGTGCAGCTCGATCTGGTTGACCGCCGGGGTGAAGAACGACAGGCCGATGATGTCGTCGAGGTGCTGGGCGTGGAAGTTGCTCACGCCGATCGAGCGGGTGAGGCCGAGCTCCTTGAGCTTCATGAGCCCGCCCCAGCTGTCGACGTACGTGCCCTGTGATCCCGCCGGCCAGTGGATCAGGTACAGATCGACATAGTCCAGGCCGAGCCGTTCCAGGCTCGCGCGGAGGGCGTCCTGGGACGACTGGAAGCCGAGGTCGTCGGTGGCGAGCTTGGTTGTGACGAACAACTCGCCGCGCGGCACGCCGGATTTGGCGATGGCCCGGCCGACGGCCGCCTCGTTGCCGTACGCGGCTGCCGTGTCGATCAGCCGGTAACCGGCCTCCAATGCCGCCAGCACCGACTGCTCGGCCTCGGCGTCCGACAACTCACCCACACCGAGGCCGATCACCGGCATGGTGTTGTCGTCGTTGAGTATGACGGTGGGGATAGCTGCCGCCGACGTCATGTCACCTTCTTTTCTGAAGTGGAATGCTGGCGAAGACTATATTGCCGCCACCAGGACCGGCCTAATCAGTGCCACACCGTAAGGAGCAGTCGTGACCGAAACCGTCGCCGCCGGGGAATCCGTGCAGCCACCCGTGCGTCGCAAGGTCGGCGTCAGTGACGTGGTGGCCAACAAGGTCGCGGGCGTGACGTTGCGCGGCATGCCGCGCATTCCGCACCCGGTCAAACGTGTCCTGCTGGGCGGGCGCTCGATCACCATCGACGGCAACACCCTCGACACGACTCTGCATTTGATGCTCGCAGGGCAGCAACTCCTGGGTCTCGACGGGTTGGTCGCCGATGACGACTTCGTCGCCGCCCGCACCCAGTTGGAGCTTCTCGCAGCGAGTTTCAAGCAGCGCATCCCGATCGCGGGCGTGACCGACCTCACGGTCAGCGGCGCGGAAGGCCCCGTCAAGGCGCGGCACTACCGCACCGACGAACCGGGCGCGCCGCTGCTGGTCTTCTATCACGGGGGCGGCCATGTGATCGGCAGCATCGACAGCCACGACGACCTGTGCCGGGAGATCTGCCGGTCCGGCGGTGTGCACGTGCTGTCGGTCGACTACCGGCTGGCCCCCGAGCACCCGGCACCGGCCGCCGTCGAGGACTCCTACGCCGCCTACCTGTGGGCCTGCGAGCACGCCGCCGAACTGGGCGCCGACCCGCAGCGGGTGGCCGTCGGCGGCGACAGCGCCGGGGGCAACCTGGCCGCGCTCGTGACGCTGCGCGCCCGCGACGAGAAGTCGCCGCGACCGGCGTTGCAGCTGCTGCTGTATCCGGTGACGCACTACGACGCCGAAACCCGCTCGAGGACGCTGTTCGCCCGCGGCTTCTTCCTCACCCAACACGACATCGACTGGTTCAGGGCGCGGTATCTCGGCGGCGCACAGCTCGAGGGCAGCGACCCGCGGGTGTCGCCGCTGCTGGCCGAAGATCACTCGGGGCTGTCCCCGGCGCTGGTGGTGACCGCGGGGTTCGATCCGCTGCGTGACGAGGGCAGGCACTACGCCGATGCGCTGCGCGCCGCGGGAACCCCGGTCGACTACCGGGAGTACGGCTCGCTGGTGCACGGCTTCGCCAATTTCTTCCCGCTCGGAGGGGCCAGCGCGACCGCCACCGGCGACGTCATCTCGGCCATGCGCGCACATCTGACCCGCGCCGGCTAACTGCGGGTGGGGGCGCCGGTACTCTGTGAACCGTGGCCACCAAACCCAAGAAGAACGCGCGCTACGACCTGAAGGCAGCTGACCGTAAGCGCAACCTGCTCGTCCAGATCGGTCTGACCGCCGTCGTGGTGATCTTCGCGGTCACCTTGGTGCTCTACATCGTGCTCTCGGCCGACGACAAGCCCACCGCCGGCGAGTCCCGCGCCATCCGGGTCGAGTCCACCAGCGTGATCAAGAAGGACGGCACCGACGAGCCCAAGGCCGTGCTCAGCATGTACGAGGACTTCCTGTGCCCACACTGCGGTGCGTTCGAGCAGCAGTTCGGTCCCACGATCAGCAAGCTCATCGACTCGGGCGCGATCGCCGCCGACTACTACATGGTCGGCATCCTGGACCGGTCACAGAACCAGAACTACCCGTCGCGCGCCGGTGGCGCCGCCTACTGCGTCGCCGACGAATCCGTGGACGCCTTCCGCAGGTTCCACGCCGCCCTCTACGCCCAGCAGCCCAGTGAGGCGGGCTCGGCCTACCCGGACAACGCACGGCTCATCGAGGTGGCACGTCAGTCCGGTGCGGCCGGTGCGGTGCCCGAATGCATCAACAAGGGCACCTACGTCGACATGGTCGCGGGGCTGGCCTCGGCCACCGGCGTCAAGTCCACGCCGTCGGTTCGCATCAACGGCGAGGACTACCAGTACAGCACCCCGGAAGCACTGGTCACCAAGATCAAGGAGATCGTCGGTGACGTGCCCGGACTCGAAGCCGCCCCGCCGGCGCCCGCCCCGCAACCGGCTCCCGCGTCGTGACGGTCGCCGCGACCGGTTCGGTCGATCACACCGATCCGTCGGCACCCGAGCCGGCGTCGGTCGCGGTTGCGCGCGGTAGCGCCCTGTGGGTTCTCATCGGCGGTGTCATCGGGCTCGCCGCAGCCCTGACACTGACGATCGAGAAGATCGAACTGCTCATCGACCCGGACTACATCCCGACCTGCAGCATCAACCCGGTGCTGTCGTGCGGTTCGGTGATGATCACGCCGCAGGCGTCGCTGTTCGGCTTTCCCAACCCGCTGCTGGGCATCGTGGCGTTCTCCGTCGTGGTCGTCACCGGGGTGCTCGCGGTGGCCAAGGTGAACCTGCCCCGGTGGTACTGGGCCGGACTGACGGTCGGCACCCTGCTGGGCGCGGTGTTCGTGCACTGGCTGATCTTCCAGAGCCTGTACCGCATCGGCGCGTTGTGCCCGTACTGCATGGTGGTCTGGGCGGTGACGATCCCGCTTCTGGTGGTCACCGCGTCGATCGCACTGCAGGCCCCGCGCAGCGGCAGCGCGGTGGTCAGGGCCCTGTACACCTGGCGCTGGTCGCTGGTGACGCTGTGGTTCACCGGCGTGGCCCTGCTCATCCTCGAGCGGTTCTGGAACTACTGGTCCACGCTTGTCTAATTGACGGCTCGCCGTCGTCATCTGATCGACTGCGCCGCGGCGCCATCTGATCACAGCCCGCAGTCGGCTCCTGTGAGATTGACCTGCGAGGTTAAGGTGAACCGTGGCCGGTCAGATCTCCAAAGTCCTCGTCGCCAATCGTGGTGAAATCGCGATCCGGGCGTTCCGCGCAGCCTATGAGATGGGCATCGCGACCGTCGCGGTCTATCCGTACGAGGACCGCAACTCCCTGCACCGGCTGAAAGCCGACGAGTCTTACCAGATCGGTGAGATCGGGCATCCCGTGCGGGCCTACCTGTCGGTCGCCGAAATCATGCGGGTGGCCGTCGAGGCCGGCTGCGATGCGGTGTATCCCGGCTACGGCTTCCTGTCCGAGAACCCGGAACTCGCCGCCGCGTGTGCGGACGCGGGGATCACCTTCGTGGGCCCGAGCGCAAACGTGCTCGAGCTCACCGGCAACAAGGCGCGCGCCATCCAGGCGGCACGGGCGGCCGGCCTGCCCGTGCTGACGTCGTCGGCTCCGTCGGCGTCGGTCGACGAGCTGGTCGCGGCAGCCGATGGCATGGAGTTCCCGTTGTTCGTCAAGGCCGTCTCCGGCGGCGGCGGGCGCGGGATGCGCCGCGTCACCGACCGGGCGGCGCTGGCCGAGGCGGTGGAGGCGGCCAGTCGCGAGGCCGAGTCGGCGTTCGGCGACCCCAACGTCTACCTCGAGCAGGCGGTGCTCAATCCGCGCCACATCGAGGTGCAGATCCTCGCCGACACCGCCGGCCACGTGATGCACCTGTTCGAACGCGACTGCAGTGTGCAACGCCGGCATCAGAAGGTCATCGAACTCGCCCCGGCGCCGAATCTGCCGGACGAATTGCGGCAGAAGATCTGTGACGACGCGGTCGCCTTCGCAAAGGAGATCGACTACTCGTGCGCGGGCACCGTGGAGTTCCTGCTCGACGAACGCGGTCATCATGTGTTCATCGAGTGCAACCCGCGCATCCAGGTCGAGCACACCGTGACCGAGGAGATCACCGACGTCGACCTGGTCTCCAGTCAGTTGCGGATCGCCTCGGGTGAGACGCTCGCCGACCTCGGTCTGAGCCAGGAGACGCTGGTGATCCGTGGTGCGGCGCTGCAGTGCCGGATCACCACGGAAGACCCGGCCAACGGTTTTCGGCCCGACACCGGGCGCATCACCGCCTACCGGTCACCCGGAGGCGCGGGCATCCGCCTGGACGGCGGCGCACATCTGGGCGCCGAGATCGGTGCGCACTTCGACTCGATGCTGGTCAAGCTCACCTGCCGGGGCAGGGACTTCGCGACGGCGGTGGCACGCGCGCACCGGGCGCTGGCCGAGTTCCGGGTGCGCGGGGTGTCGACGAACATCCCGTTCCTGCAGGCGGTCATCGACGATCCGGACTTCCGGGCCGGACGGGTCAACACGTCGTTCATCGACGATCGGCCCTACCTGCTGACGTCGCGGTCACCCGCCGACCGCGGCACCAAGATCCTGAACTATCTGGCCGACGTCACGGTCAACCAGCCACACGGTCCGCGCCCGTCGACGGTGTATCCGCACGACAAGCTGCCCCAGATCGACCTGGACGCGATGCCGCCGCGCGGCAGCAAGCATCTGCTGTCCGAGGTCGGGCCCGAGGCGTTCGCCCGCTGGATGCGCGAGTCGAAGTCGGTGGGGGTCACCGACACCACGTTCCGTGACGCGCATCAGTCGTTGCTGGCCACCAGGATCCGCACCTCCGGTCTGCTGATGGTGGCGCCCTACATCGCGCGGATGACCCCGCAACTGCTCTCAATCGAGTGCTGGGGCGGTGCCACATACGACGTCGCGCTGCGGTTCCTCAAGGAAGACCCGTGGGAGCGGCTGGCGGCGCTGCGGGAAGCGGTGCCCAACATCTGTCTGCAGATGCTGCTGCGTGGCCGTAACACCGTGGGCTACACGCCCTATCCGGAGTCGGTGACCCATGCATTCGTGCAGGAGGCGACCGCGACGGGTGTCGACATCTACCGGATCTTCGACGCGCTCAACAACGTCGACTCGATGCGTCCGGCGATCGACGCGGTTCGCGAAACCGGTACGGCCGTGGCCGAAGTCGCGATGTCCTACACCGGGGATCTGTCCAACCCGGAGGAGAACCTCTACACGCTCGACTACTACCTCAAGCTCGCCGAGCAGATCGTCGACGCGGGCGCGCACGTGCTCGGCATCAAGGACATGGCGGGACTTTTGCGGCCGCAGGCGGCGGCGATGCTGGTCGGTGCGCTGCGCAGCCGATTCGACCTGCCCGTGCACGTACACACCCACGACACCCCCGGCGGTCAGCTGGCGACCTATCTGGCGGCCTGGCAGGCCGGCGCCAGCGCCGTCGACGGGGCCTCGGCACCGCTGGCCGGCACGACGAGCCAACCCGCGCTGAGCTCGATCGTGGCGGCCACCGCGCACACCGAGTTCGACACAGGGCTGTCACTGTCGGCGGTCTGCGACCTGGAGCCGTACTGGGAGGCGTTGCGAAAGGTCTACGCGCCCTTCGATGTCGCCGCGGCGGGTCCGACAACACCCACCGGACGGGTGTATCACCACGAGATCCCCGGCGGCCAGCTGTCGAACCTGCGGCAGCAGGCGATCGCGTTGGGGCTGGGGGACCGCTTCGAGGAGATCGAGGCCAGTTATGCCGCGGCCGACCGGATCCTGGGTCGGCTGGTCAAGGTCACCCCGTCGTCGAAGGTCGTCGGCGACCTTGCGCTGGCGCTGGTGGGCGCGGGCGTGTCGGCTGACGAATTCGCCCAGGACCCTGGACGTTTCGACATTCCGGACTCGGTGATCGGGTTCCTGCGCGGGGAGCTCGGTGACCCGCCCGGCGGCTGGCCGGAACCGCTGCGCTCCAAGGCGCTCGCCGGCCGCGCGCCCGCCAAGCCGCAGGCCGAGCTCAGCGCCGAGGACACCGAGGTGCTCGCGGACGCGGGCCCGAAGCGGCAGGCGGCGTTGAACCGGCTGCTGTTCCCGGCTCCTACAAAGGAATTCGAAGCGCATCGGGAGATCTACGGAGACACCTCGAGCCTGTCGGCCAACCAGTTCTTCTACGGGCTGCGTCACGGCGACGAGCACCGGGTCACCCTGGAGCGCGGCGTGGAACTGCTCATCGGCCTCGAGGCGATCTCCGATCCCGACGAACGCGGTATGCGCACGGTGATGTGCATCCTGAACGGGCAGCTGCGCCCCGTCGTGGTGCGCGACCGCAGCGTCGCCAGCGACATTCCCGCCGCTGAGAAGGCCGACCGCACCAACCCCGACCACGTCGCAGCGCCGTTCGCCGGCGTGGTCACCGTCAACATCGCCGAGGGTGACAAGGTCGAAGCGGGCCAGACCATCGCGACGATCGAGGCGATGAAGATGGAGGCCGGGATCACCGCTCCGAAGAGTGGCACGGTCGCACGCGTCGCGGTGTCGGCCACCGCGCAGGTCGAAGGCGGAGACCTGCTGGTGGTGATCGGTTCGGCGGGTAAGAGCGAAGCGACCGGGGAATCATCCTGACCCGGATCGTCGCCGGCGCCTTCGGAGGTCGACGGATTGCGGTGCCTCAGCAGAAGTCCGGACGTGGTACCCGCCCGACCACCGACCGGGTGCGCGAGTCGTTGTTCAACGTCCTGACGGCGCGCATCGACTTCACCGGAATCCGGGTCCTCGACCTCTACGCCGGCTCGGGTGCGCTGGGTCTCGAGGCGCTGTCGCGTGGTGCGGCGTCGGCGGTGTTCGTGGAGTCCGACGGGCGTGCGGCCGCGGTGATCGAGCAGAACATCGCGGCGCTGGGCGCCCGGGGTGCGGCCGTGCGACGCGGCCCGGTGTCGTCGGTGCTCGCCGGGGGTGCGGACCGGCCGGTGGATCTGGTGCTGGCGGACCCGCCCTATGAGGTCGACGACGCGCAGGTCAACGAGATCGTCACGGCGCTGTCCTCGGGCAGGTGGGTGGCTCCGGGCACCGTGGTGGTCGTGGAGCGCCCCGCCTCGGGCCCCGGCATCGCCTGGCCGGAGGGCTGGTCGGTGTGGAAATCACGGCGCTACGGGGACACCCGCCTGGAGATGGCGGCGGTTGACAGGTGATCGCCGCGAGCGTGCATCCGCTGCCCTCGCCGGCGTGAATTCACGACGCTGAGTGCACGTTCGCGGACTGCTACGGTCACCCACATGAGCGGAGCGGTGTGCCCGGGGTCCTTCGATCCGGTGACTCTCGGTCACATCGACATCTTCGAGCGGGCCGCGGCGCAGTTCGACGAGGTCGTCGTCGCGGTGATGGTCAACCCGAACAAGACCGGGATGTTCACCCACGAGGAGCGCATCGCGCTGATCGAGGAGTCGACCACCCACCTGCCGAACCTGCGTGTCGAGTCCGGCCAGGGTCTCATCGTCGACTTCGTCAAGGCGCGCGGTCTGACCGCGATCGTCAAGGGTCTGCGGACCGGCACCGATTTCGAGTACGAGCTGCAGATGGCCCAGATGAACAACCACATAGCCGGCGTCGACACCTTCTTCATCGCGACCACGCCGCGCTACTCGTTCGTGTCCTCGTCGTTGGCCAAGGAGGTGGCGACGCTCGGGGGTGATGTGTCGGAGCTGCTGCCTGCGCCGGTGAATGCGCGGCTGAAGGCAAAGCTGGCCGCGCGGGATTGAGCGGCCCGGCCGCGGGTATGTAGAGGTAGCCGGCGCACAGCCCATAGCGCCGGCTTCGCTCAAGCCCGACGGAGGTCGCCCACCGTGCCCGAGACATTCGTTCAATCCACCGACGACGTCGTCGCGTTTCTGAAGGATCAGCACAACCTGATCAAGGACATGTTCGACGACGTGATCCACGCCTCTGAGCCGAAAGCCCGGGAGAAGGCGTTCACCGATCTGCGCCAGCTGCTCGCCGTCCACGAGACGGCCGAGGAGATGGTGGTGCACCCCAGAGCGCGGCGGGAGATCGCGGCGGGTGACCAGGTCGTCGACGCCCGCCTCAAGGAGGAGCACGCGGCCAAGGAACAGCTGGTGGCGCTGGAGAATCTCGACATCGCGTCGGACGAGTTCATCACCGAGTTGACGAAGTTCCGCGACGCCGTGCTCGAGCACGCCGAGCACGAGGAAGCCGAGGAATTCACGAAGCTCAAGCGCGAGCTGGACGCCGACGAGCTCAAGAGTCTGGCCGGCGCGGTGCGTGCCGCCGAAGCCATCGCGCCGACCCGCCCTCACCCCGGGGTCGAGTCGGCGACGCTCAACTTCGCTGTCGGTCCGTTTGCCTCCATGCTCGACCGTGCCCGTGACGCCATCGGCGCTGCGCTGCGCTGACGTCTCGCATCCCCAGTCGAGCCTGGCTGCGACAGGTGGGCGACACACCGGCGACGAAGCCCAGTCACAGGCGTAACACCAGGCACACTGGTCACTAACAACTAGGCCTGGAGGGTGTCGCCGTGTACCGAGTGTTCGAAGCTCTCGATGAATTGGGTGCGATCGTCGAAGAAGCCCGCGGCGTGCCGATGACGGCGGGCTGTGTGGTGCCCCGCGGAGATGTCCTTGAGCTCATCGACGACATCAAGGACGCGATCCCGGGTGAGCTCGACGACGCGCAGGATGTCCTCGACGCCCGCGACTCTCTGTTGAGGGAGGCCAAGGACCACGCCGACTCGACGGTGTCGACCGCCAATGCCGAGGCCGACTCGATGGTCAACCATGCCCGCGCCGAGGCCGACCGGCTGTTGGCGGACGCAAAAGCCCAGGCCGACCGCATGGTCGCCGAGGCGCGCCAGCACAGCGAACGCATGGTGGCCGAGGCCCGCGACGAGGCCGCCCGCATTGCCGCGACCGCCAAACGGGAGTACGAGGCCACCACCGGACGGGCCAAGTCGGAGGCGGACCGGCTCATCGAAAACGGCAACCTGACGTACGAGAAGGCAGTTCAGGAAGGCATCAAGGAACAGCAGCGCCTGGTCTCGCAGACCGAGGTGGTCGCGACGGCCACCGCCGAGGCCACCCGGATGATCGACTCCGCCCACGCCGAGGCCGACCGGTTGCGCGGGGAGTGCGACATCTACGTCGACAGCAAGCTGGCGGAGTTCGAGGACTTCCTCAACGGCACACTCAGGTCGGTCGGCCGCGGACGCCACCAGCTGCGCACCGCGGCGGGCACGCACGACTACGCGGCCAGGTAAGCAGCCGGAGGCCCACCGTACGATACGTGCATGGCGAGGTACGTTAACGCGGCGGCGCACCGGGGTTCACGGTCGCCGCTGGTGATCGATATCTCTCGGCTTGGCCGGCGTCCGGGCTCGATGATGACCGTCGAGGAAACGGTTCCCAGTCCCGTACGCATGGGCGTGGAGCTCATCGCCGTGGCCGAGGGCGCTCCGCTGGAGCTCAACCTGCGCCTGGAATCAGTTTCCGAAGGTGTGCTGGTGACCGGAACGGTGTGGGCTCCCACCACCGGTGAGTGCGCGCGCTGCCTGACGCCGATCACCGGTGAGGTCGAGATCGACCTCACCGAGCTGTTCGCCTACCCCGACAGCACCACCGAAGAGACCACCGAGGCCGACGAGATCCCGCGAGTGAGTCGTGACAGAGGCGGCGAAGGCGTCGACCTCGAGCAGTCGATCGTCGACGCCGTCGGGCTGGTCCTTCCGTTCTCGCCCGTCTGCGGCCCCGACTGCCAGGGACTGTGCCCAGAGTGTGGCGTCCGGCTGGCCGATGCCGAGCCCGGCCACCACCATGAACAGATCGACCCGCGGTGGGCCAAGCTGGCGCAGCTTCGAGAGCAGAGTGCGGGAGACGACTCGTGACGGTCGATCGCGCGCTTCTTCTGGAGGCGCTCGGTGTCGATCTGCCCGGTGAGCTGCTCACCATCGCCCTCACCCACCGCAGCTACTCCTACGAGAACGGGGGCGTGCCGACCAACGAGCGCCTCGAGTTCCTCGGCGACTCGGTGCTCGGACTGACGATCACCGAAGAGCTCTACCACCGTCACCCCGACCGCTCCGAAGGTGATCTGGCCAAGCTGCGGGCCAGCATCGTCAACACCCAGGCGCTGGCCGACGTGGGCCGCAATCTCACCGAGCACGGTCTCGGCGCCTATCTGTTGCTCGGCAAGGGCGAGGAGAACTCCGGTGGCGCCGACAAGTCGAGCATCCTTGCCGATGGCGTCGAATCCCTTTTGGGCGCAATCTATCTGGAGTGCGGCGGAGAGGTCGCCCGGGAGGTCATCCTGCGGCTGTTCAGCAGTCTGCTGGACACCGCGCCGACACTGGGCGCTGGGTTGGACTGGAAGAGCAGCCTGCAGGAGCTGACCGCGTCGCGGGGCCTCGGAGCGCCGACCTATGTCGTCACGTCGACCGGGCCCGATCACGACAAGGAGTTCACGGCGGCGGTCATGGTCGGTGACAGCGAGTGCGGCAGGGGCGTCGGCCGGACCAAGAAAGAGGCCGAACTCAAGGCGGCCGCGGCGGCATGGCACGCCCTCACAGGTGATCTGACGTCGGCGGACTGAGCCCCGATGCCTGAACTTCCCGAGGTCGAGGTCGTCCGGCGGGGTCTGGCCGAACACGTCACCGGCAGGACCGTCACGGCGGTCCGGGTACATCATCCGCGCGCTGTGCGCCGCCATGAGGCCGGGCCCGCCGACCTGACCGCCCGGCTGCTCGACACGACGATCACCGGGACGGGGCGGCGTGGGAAGTATCTGTGGCTGACGCTCGGGGACGGTGCCGACGAGCCGCTTGCGCGAAGAGAATCGAACTTCGCGCTCGTCGTGCATCTGGGCATGAGCGGGCAGATGCTGCTGGGCGACGTGCCGAACGCCAACCACCTGCGGATCGCGGCCCTGCTCGATGACGGCACCACGCTGAGCTTCGTCGACCAACGCACCTTCGGGGGCTGGATGCTTGCCGATCTGGTCACGGTCGACGGCAGCGATGTGCCCGCCCCGGTCGCGCACATCGCGCGCGATCCGCTGGATCCGCTGTTCGACCGCGACGCCGTGGTGAAGGTGTTGCGGCGCAAACACTCCGAGATCAAACGACAGCTGCTCGATCAGACCGTCGTCTCGGGCATCGGCAACATCTACGCCGACGAGTCACTGTGGCGGGCGAAGATCAACGGCGCCCGGCTGGCCTCGGGCGTGTCGCGGGCCAAACTCGCCGAGCTGCTCGGCGCGGCCGCCGACGTGATGACCGATGCGCTGGCCCAGGGCGGCACGTCCTTCGACTCGCTCTATGTCAACGTCAACGGTGAATCCGGCTACTTCGACCGGTCGCTGGACGCGTACGGTCGCGAGGGTGAGCCCTGTCGGCGCTGCGGCGCGATCATGCGGCGCGACAAGTTCATGAACCGCTCGTCGTTCTACTGTCCGCGCTGCCAACCCCGGCCACGCGTGTAGTGCCGCGGGGAGGTTGTAGAAATAGGACGTGACCGAACTGTGGGTGGAGCGCACCGGTGTGCGTCGTTATACGGGGCGCAGCACACGCGGCGCCGAGGTGCTGGTGGGCTCCGAGGACGTCGAGGGCGTCTTCACGCCGGGCGAGCTGATGAAGATCGCGCTGGCGGCCTGTAGCGGCATGTCCAGCGACCAGCCCCTGCGCCGGCGCCTCGGTGACGACTATCAGGCGACCATCAGGGTGTCGGGACCCGCCGACCGTGAGCAGGAGCGCTATCCGCTGCTCGAGGAGGTGCTCGAGATCGATCTGTCCGGGCTCTCCGACGAGGACAGGGACCGGGTGCTGACCGTGGTCGAGCGCGCCATCGACCAGGTGTGCACGGTGGGGCGGACGTTAAAAAGCGGGACTGAAGTGACGTTCGGGGTTACTGAGGTGAAAAATGTTGGGGGAAAGTGACGTTCGACTGACCGCCTGGGTGCACGGTCGCGTGCAGGGCGTGGGTTTCCGCTGGTGGACGCGGTCGCGGGCGCTCGAACTCGGGCTCACCGGCTACGCCGCCAACAAGCCCGACGGGCGGGTGCAGGTGGTCGCCCAGGGCTCGCGCGCGGCCTGCGAACGGCTGCTCGACCTGCTCACCGGCGGCAACACCCCCGGTCACGTCGACAAGGTCATCTCCGACTGGGGCGAACCTGCCGACGCGATCGCGGGCTTCACCGAGCGCTGACGTTCTCGGCGGTAGGGTAACGCGTCATGCATCTGAAGAGTCTGACGCTGAAGGGCTTCAAGTCCTTCGCCTCGCCGACGACTCTGCGCTTCGAGCCGGGCATCACCTGCGTCGTCGGACCGAACGGCTCGGGGAAATCCAACGTCGTCGACGCGCTGACCTGGGTGATGGGCGAACAGGGCGCCAAGACGCTGCGCGGCGGCAAGATGGAGGACGTCATCTTCGCCGGGACGTCGTCGCGCGCGCCGCTGGGCCGCGCCGAGGTGACGTTGACGATCGACAACTCCGACAACGCGCTGCCGATCGAGTACTCCGAGGTGTCGATCACCCGCCGGATGTTCCGTGACGGCGCTGGAGAGTACGAAATCAACGGCAGCAGTTGCCGTTTGATGGACGTACAGGAGTTGCTCAGTGACTCCGGCATCGGTCGTGAGATGCATGTCATCGTCGGGCAGGGCAAGCTCTCGGAGATCCTGGAATCCCGGCCCGAAGACCGCCGTGCGTTCATCGAGGAGGCCGCCGGGGTTCTCAAGCACCGCAAGCGCAAGGAAAAGGCGGTCCGCAAGCTCGACTCGATGTCGGCCAACCTTGCGCGGCTGACGGACCTGACCACCGAGCTGCGCCGCCAGCTCAAACCGTTGGGCAGGCAGGCCGAGATGGCACGCCGTGCGCAGACGATCCAGGCCGATCTGCGCGACGCACGCCTGCGGCTTGCCGCCGACGACCTGGTGACCCGCAAAGCCGAGTTCGACGACACCAACCAGGCCGAGACCACGCTGCGCCGCGAACACGACGAGCTCACCGAGCGTATGGAGGCCAGGACGCTCGAGCTCGACGCCCACGAGAGCGCCGTGGCGGACCTCAGTGAGCGCGCCGACGCGGCCCAGCAGCGGTGGTTCCGGCTGTCGGCACTGGCCGAACGGGTGAGCGCGACCGTGCGCATCGCCAGCGAGCGTGCCCAACATCTCGACGCCGAACCGGACTTTTCCGCCGGTCCTGACCCCGACGAACTCGAAGCGCAGGCAGACGCGGTCGCCGAGCAGGAACAGCTGCTGCTCGACGAGCTGGCCGAATCGCAGGCCCGCCTGGAATCGGCAAGAGCCGAACTCGGCGAACGTGAACAGGCCGCGGCCGAGGCCGAACGTGCACACATGGCCGCTGCGCGGGCAGAGGCCGACCGCCGCGAGGGCCTGGCCCGGCTGTCCGGCCAGGTCGACACCATGCGCACCCGGGTGGACTCCGTCGACGAGACTGTCGCGCGGCTGACCGCGAGCATCGACGAGGCGGGTGCCCGCGCCCAGCAGACCCAGGCCGAGTTCGAGACCGTGCAGGGCCGCGTCGCCGAACTCGACTCCGGCGAGGTCGGACTCGACGAGCACCACGACCGCACCATTGCGGCACTGCGCCTGGCCGACGAGCGCGTCACCGAGCTACAGGCGGCCGAGCGCGCCGCCGAGCGTCGGGTCGCGTCCCTCCAGGCCCGTATCGATGCGCTGTCGGTCGGCCTCGACCGCAAAGACGGTGCGGCGTGGCTGAAGGAAAACCGCAGTGGTGCAGGGCTTTTCGATTCGCTGGCCAACCTGGTCAAGGTGCGGCCCGGCCATGAGGCGGCGATCGCGGCGGTGCTCGGAGCCGCAGCCGATGCGCTCGCCGCCGAGAACTCCGGGGCCGCCAGGGACGCGTTGGCGGCGCTGAAGGAGTCCGACGGCGGCCGTGCCGCCATCGTGCTCGGGGACTGGCCGGCGCGGACCCCGGCCACGGGTCAGCTGCCCGCGGGCGCGGCCTGGGCCGTGGATCTCGTCGATCCCGCTCCGCGGATTCAGGGTGCGGTCACCGCGATGCTCGGCGGCGTGGCGGTGGTCGGCGACCTCACCGCCGCGCTGGAACTCGTTGCCGCACAACCAGAGTTGCGGGCAGTGACCGCCGACGGCGACCTGGTAGGGGCAGGCTGGGTCAGCGGTGGCTCGGACCGCAAACCCAGCACGCTGGAGATCACCTCCGAGGTCGACAAGGCGCGCGCCGAACTGGTCGATGCCGAGCGGCAGACCGGCGAGCTGTCGGCGGCGCTGTCGGGCGCTCTGGCGGAGCAGGCCGCCAGGCAGGACGCCGCCGAACAGGCGCTGGCCGCGCTGAACGAGTCCGACGCGGCGATCTCGGCCATCTACGAGCAGCTGGGCCGGCTCGGCCAGGACGCGCGCGCAGCCGACGACGAGTGGCAGCGGCTGATCAAGCAGCGCGACGAGCTCGAGGCCGGCCGTAACCGCACCGTGGAGGAACTCGCGGAGCTGGAGTCGCGGCTGCACAACGCCCAGCAGGAGCCGATGTTCGACGTCGAGGTCGTCGACCGCACGGAGTTCACGGCCGCTGCCGAGGCGGCACGTTCAGCGGAGGTGGAGGCCCGCCTGGCGGTGCGCACCGCCGAGGAACGCGCCAATGCTGTTCGCGGACGGGCTGATTCGCTGCGCCGAGCGGCCGTCGCCGAACGCGAGGCGCGGGCCCGGGCGCAACGGGCCCGGGAGGCTCGCGTGCAGGCGGCTGCGGTGGCAGCCGCCGTCGCCGAGTCCGGCAGGCTGGTTGCGCAGAGGTTGGCCGACGCGGTGGCCGTCGCGTCGCGGATTCGCGACGAGGTGGCCGCCGAGCGCCATGTCCGCGCGGCGGCGTTGACCAAGGCCCGCGAAGAGGTCGCGGAGCTGACCGCCCGGATCGCCGCGCTGACCGACTCACTGCACCGCGACGAGGTCGCCAAAGCGCAAGCGGCACTTCGCATCGAGCAGCTGGAGCAGCAGGTGCTCGAGCAGTTCGGCATTGCGGTCGCCGATCTGATCGCCGAGTACGGACCCGACGTCCCGCTGCCGCCGTCCGAGCTGGAGATGGCCGAATACGAGCAGGCCAAGGAACGGGGGGAGCAGGTCACCGCGCCCGCGCCGATGCCCTACGACCGGCCCACCCAGGAACGCCGGGCCAAGCGTGCCGACAAGGAGCTGCGGGAGCTCGGGCGGGTGAATCCGCTCGCCCTGGAGGAGTTCGCGGCGCTGGAGGAGCGCTACAACTTCCTGTCCACCCAACTCGAGGACGTCAAGGCCGCCCGCAAGGATCTGCTCGACGTCATCGCCGACGTCGACTCCCGGATTCTGCAGGTGTTCACCGAGGCCTACATGGACGTGGAGCGGGAGTTCACCCAGGTCTTCTCCACCCTGTTCCCCGGCGGTGAGGGCCGGTTGCTGCTGACCGACCCCTCCGACATGTTGACCACCGGCATCGAGGTGGAGGCCCGTCCGCCGGGCAAGAAGATCAAGAGGCTGTCGTTGCTGTCCGGTGGCGAGAAGTCGCTGACGGCGGTGGCGATGCTGGTCGCCATCTTCCGGGCGCGGCCGTCACCGTTCTATGTGATGGACGAGGTGGAGGCGGCTCTCGACGACGTCAACCTGCGCCGCCTGATCAGCCTGTTCGAGCAGTTGCGGGAGCGCTCGCAGCTGATCGTGATCACCCACCAGAAGCCGACGATGGAGGTCGCCGACGCGCTCTACGGCGTGACGATGCGCGGCGACGGCATCACGACGGTGATCTCGCAGCGGATGCGGGGCCAGGAGCTGGTCGCCAGCCCGTCCTGAGGCGGGGCTCAGGGGAGTTCGGTGACGCCCCGCCCGCGCAGTGCCGACAGGTTCGCCGCGCCGCACCCGTGCAGGCAGACGAGCAGCTCGTCGATGAAACGCTGCAGCCAATCGACCACGGCTTCAACGGATTCCACGGCGGGGGCGAGCAGGGGCCGGGCGACGGCGACCACCCGGGCGCCCATCGCCAGCGCCTTGGCGGCGTCCATCCCGGTGCGGATGCCGCCGGAGGCGACGAGCGGAACGTCGGGCAGCATCTGGCGCACCTCGGTGAGCGCCTGGGCGGTCGGGACGCCCCACTCGGCGAGCGCCGGGTAGCGCACGTCGCCGTAGCGGACGAACTGCTCGATGCGGGCCCAGGAGGTGCCGCCTGCGCCCGCGACGTCGATGGCGGCGATCGGGCAGCCCACCAGCTCGGCGGCGGCCGCCGCGCCGATGCCGTGGCCGACCTCCTTGAGCACGACGGGGTAGCCGATCGCGCCCGCGACGTCGCACAACCGTCCGATCGAGCCGGAGAAATCGGTGTCGCCGTCGTGCTGCATGGCTTCCTGGAGCGGATTGGTATGTACTGCAAGACCATTGGCGCCGACCCGGTCCAGAGCCGCTGCCAGTCCCGGCACCATGGACGACCGCAGCTGGGCCAGCCCGATGTTGCCGATCAGCAGGATGTCGGGGGCGACGCCGCGGACCTCGAAGCTCGCCGCCGCCGCCTCGTCGTCGATCATCACGCGTTGGGAACCCAGCATCATCCCGATGCCCAACTGCTGGGCCGCGGCCGCCAGGTTGCGGTTGATGATTCCCGACAGCGCCGCACCGCCGGTCATCGCGCCGATCAGCACCGGAGCCCGCAGGTGCGACCCCAGGAACTCGGTGCTCAGGTCCACGCTGTGGAGATCGGTCTGGGTCAGCGCGTTGTAGGGCAGTCGATAGCGCTCGAAACCGGTGGTCAGACTCTGGTAGTCGACGGCTTCGGTCAGGCACACGTCGATGTGGCGCCGTTTGCGGTGCTGCAGGGCGGACCCGGGGTCGGACGTCACCGGTCATGCCCCCTGAGACAATGGCACGGTGAGTGAAGGTCTCTGGATCGCCATCGCGGTCATCGCCGTTCTGCTGCTCGTCGCGCTCGTCGTGGGCCTGGTGCGGTACCGCCGTCGCCGGATCAGCTTGTCGGCTCCAGACACGGCTACTCCCGTCGATCGCTCAGGTGGCTATACCGCCACGTCAGGTATCACGTTCGCCCAGTCAACACCGGTGCAGGCCCCGCCGAGGGCGCCGGAGCGCATCGACACCACCGGGCTACCCGCCGTCGGCGATGATGCCACCATTCCGCGCGATGCACCTAAGCGTCCCATCGCCGACGTCAGGCTGCCGGAGCCGCCCGTGCTGCCGCCGGAGCCCGTGGTGGTGCCGGAGCCGGTCACCGAGGCACCCGAGCCCGCGGTTGCGGAGGTCGGCGAGGCACCCGAGCCCCCGGGCCCGCAGATCGAGGAGATCGCCCCCACCGAGGGCCGGTTGGACCGGCTACGCAGTCGCCTGTCGAAGTCTCAGAGCACGCTGGGCCGCAGCATGCTGGGCCTGCTGGGCGGCGGCGACCTCGACGAGGACTCCTGGGAGGAGATCGAGGACACCCTGCTGATCGCCGACCTCGGCCCCGTCGTCACCGAGTCGGTGGTCACCTCGCTGCGGGCCAAGATGGCCGCCAGCCAGGTGCGCACCGAGGCCGACGCCCGTGCGGTGCTTCGTGAGGTGCTGATCGCCGAGCTGCGGCCCGACTTGGACCGCTCGATCAAGGCGCTGCCGCACGCCGACAAACCATCGGTGCTCCTTGTGGTCGGCGTCAACGGCACCGGAAAGACGACCACCGTCGGCAAGCTGGCGCGAGTCCTGGTCGCCGACGGACGACGTGTCGTGCTCGGCGCCGCGGACACCTTCCGCGCCGCGGCCGCCGACCAGCTTCAGTCATGGGCGTCGCGCGTCGGCGCACAGGTGGTGCGCGGTCCCGAGGGCGCCGACCCGGCATCGGTGGCCTTCGACGCCGTCGACACGGGTATCGCCGCCGGCGCCGACGTCGTGGTCATCGACACGGCGGGCCGCCTGCACACCAAGACCGGTCTGATGGACGAACTGGGCAAGGTCAAACGCGTGGTGGGCAAGCGCGCCGCCGTCGACGAAGTCCTGCTGGTCCTTGACGCCACGATCGGCCAGAACAGTTTGCCGCAGGCCCGCGTCTTCGCCGAGGTCGTCGACATCACCGGGGTCGTGCTGACCAAACTCGACGGGACCGCCAAGGGCGGCATCGTGTTCCGCGTCCAACAGGAACTCGGGGTGCCGGTCAAGCTCGTCGGCCTCGGCGAAGGACCCGACGATCTGGCTCCGTTCGAGCCCGCGGCGTTCGTCGACGCGCTGCTCGGGTAGCGCCGCACCGGAGCGGATTCTGCGGAGCGCCCCACCGGAGGTGAGACGTGCGCGGTGGTGCATTCTGTGCCGATCAGCCTTGGTGAAACACGAGCGTAACGACATCGGCGCGTCCGTTCACCTCAGCGAAACACAACAGAATCACAGGTGAAACGCTTGCAAAAGAGTCTCTTCGGGAGGCCGATCATGATCGGCCGTCATCCCAAGGAGGTTCACACAAAGTGGTATTAGCCTTGCCAGACGATGCGTTCCTGCCGTTCGGGCCCGAGGGCCTGAGCGCCGGAGACACGGCGTGGGTGCTCACGTCCGCTGCGCTGGTGTTGTTCATGACACCGGGCCTGGCGTTCTTCTACGGGGGTCTGTCCCGTCAGAAGTCCGTCCTCAACATGATGATGATGTCCTTCGGTTCGATCGGTGTCGTCAGCGTCATCTATGTGCTGTGGGGTTACTCGATGTCGTTCGCCTCGGCGCACACCGGTGAGAGCGACTTCTTCGGCGTCTTCGACAACCCGTTCGCACTGTTCGGGGTCAGCCAGCTCACCGAGGTCCGCGAGATCGACGGTGTGAGCACGTATGTCCTCGGTGGATTCGGCACGGTCCCCGCCATAGTCTGGGTGGCCTTCCAGCTCACCTTCGCGGTGATCACCGTGGCACTGATCAGCGGTGCGGTCGCCGAGCGGATGAAGTTCGGCACCTGGCTGCTCTTCGGCGGCATCTGGGTCACGCTGGTGTACTTCCCGCTGTCGCACATGGTCTGGGGTGGCGGCCTGCTGTCGAACGCGGATTCGGGGATCGCGGCCAAGCTCTTCGGGCTCAACGAAGACGGCACCGCGAGCGTCGCGCCGATCGACTTCGCCGGTGGCACAGTCGTTCACATCAACGCCGGAATGGCCGCCCTGGTGCTGGCGATCCTGCTCGGCAAGCGCACCGGATTCGGCAAGACCCCGTACCGTCCGCACAACATCCCGTTCGTCATGCTCGGCGCGGCGATCCTGTGGTTCGGCTGGTTCGGCTTCAACGTGGGCTCCGAGGGCGCTGCCGACATGCTCGCCGGCTCGGTGTGGGTGAACACCACCGCCGCCACCGCCGCCGCCATGCTGGCCTGGTTGGTCGTGGAGCGCATCCGTGACGGTCACGCGACGAGCGTGGGCGCCGCGTCGGGCATCGTGGCGGGCCTGGTCGCGATCACGCCTGCCTGCGGTGCGCTCAGCGCCATCGGCTCGCTGATCCTCGGTGCGGTCGCCGGTGTGCTGTCGGCGCTCGCGATCTCGCTGAAGTACAAGTTCGGCTACGACGATTCGCTCGACGTCGTCGGTGTGCACCTTGTCGCCGGACTGTGGGGCACCGTCGGTATCGGTTTCCTGGCCACCGAAACCGGCCTGTTCTACGGTGGCGGCGTGCAGCAACTCGTGGTGCAGGCTGTGATCGCGCTCGTTGCCGTAGTCTTCACCGCAATCATGACCGCCATCATCGCGTTCATCGTCAAGCCGTTGGGCTGGCGGGTGTCCAAGGAGGATGAGGACACTGGTATCGATGAAACCGAACATGCCGAAACGGCTTACGAGCTCGCCTGACCGGCGACAATTTCATCGGAAGGGATCAACTACATGAAGCTGATAACCGCGATCGTCAAGCCGTTCACGCTGGAAGATGTCAAGACCGGTCTTGAGCAGACGGGAATCCTCGGCATGACCGTCAGCGAGGTTCAGGGTTACGGTCGGCAGAAGGGACACACCGAGGTCTACCGCGGCGCGGAGTACTCGGTGGACTTCGTCCCGAAGGTGCGCGTGGAGGTCGTCGTCGACGACGCCGCCGTCGACAAGGTGGTGGACGTGATCGTCCAGGCTGCCCGCACCGGGAAGATCGGCGACGGCAAGGTCTGGGTCAGCCCGGTCGAGACCGTGGTCCGGGTGCGCACCGGCGAGCGTGGGGCCGACGCCCTTTGATCCATATCGTGGAATGAGAGGTCGTCTCCCGGCAGTTGCGCCGTGTGAGTACTGGATCGTCAAGTGCCGGGAGGACAACTCATGAAAGAGCAGAAATCACAACCCGCCGCCGGCGCTCCCCGTTGGGAGCGTCCGGCGGCGGGCTCTTTGCGCCCGGCAACGGATCTCGTGGCCGCGGCGGACCAGTTGCTCTCCGGGAGCCGTCAACTCGACGCGGCGGCGCTGCGCGACGCGCTGCTCGATCTCTACGACTTCTGGCTCACCACAAAGGCGTCCGAGATCGGCATCACCGCCACCAGCGGCTTCGCGATCGTGGCCACCGGAGGCCTGGGGCGGGGCGAACTGCTGCCGTATTCGGACCTGGATCTGATGCTGCTGCACGACAACATGCCCCCCGAGATCGTCAGCGAGGTGGCGGAGCTGTTGTGGTATCCGTTGTGGGATGCCAACATCCGTCTCGATCACAGCGTAAGGACGGTCCCCGAGGCGCTGCGTGTCGCGGGCACGGACATTTCGGCCGGGCTGGCCATGCTGGAGGCGCGGCACATCGCCGGTGACGGCGACCTGTCGTCGTTGTTGATCGGTGGAGCGCGTCGGCAGTGGCGCACCGGGATCGCGTCGCGATTCGACGAACTCGTCGAGCACACCAGGGCCAGGTGGCAACGCAGCGGCGAGATCGCACACCGCGCCGAGCCGGACCTCAAGTGCGGCAGGGGCGGTCTGCGAGACGTTCAGCTGCTCAACGCGCTGGCCATCGCCCAGCTTGCCGACGTCTACCCCAGTCGATCGCTGGCTTCGCCTACCGAAACCCTTGGGGAAGCCCACCTTTCACTGCTGAATGTTCGTACCGAGCTGCACCGGGTGGCCGGCCGCGGCCGTGAACTCCTGCTGGCCCAGCACGCCGACGAGATCGGCGCCGCACTTCACATCGGCGACCGGTTCGACCTCGCGCGCATGCTGTCCGACGCCGCCCGCACCGTGAGCTACTACGTCGACGCCGGGATCCGCACCGCGGCCAACGCACTGCCCCGACGCGGGCTGGCGGTACTGCGCCGCCCGGTGCGACGTCCGCTCGACGAAGGGGTCATCGAGTTCAACGGCGAGGTGATCCTGGCCCGCGACGCCCGCCCGGAACGCGATCCCGGGCTGATCCTGCGGGTGGCTGCCGCATCGGCCACCACCGGTCTGCCGATGGCCGCCTCGACGCTGAGCCGGCTGGTGGAGGCCGCCCCCGAGCTTCGCACGCCGTGGCCGGGCCAGGCCCTCAAGGATCTCCTGGTGATGCTGGCCGCCGGCCCGTCGGCAGTGGCCACCATCGAGGCCCTCGACCGCACCGGGCTGTGGGGTCGGCTGTTCCCCGAATGGGGTGCGGTCCGCGACCTGCCGCCACGCGACGTCGTCCACATCTGGACAGTGGACCGCCATCTCGTCGAGACCGTCTCCCGCGCAAGCGCTTTCACCACCCGCGTGTCGCGTCCCGATCTTCTGATACTCGGCGCCCTTGTGCACGACATCGGCAAGGGCAGAGGCGGGGACCACAGCGTCATCGGCGCCGAACTGGCGGATCAGATCGGCAGCCGGCTCGGGTTGTGGCCCTCCGACATCCGCGTGCTGAGCACGCTGGTGCGCCATCACCTGCTGCTGCCGCACACGGCCACCCGCCGCGATCTCCAGGATCCCGCGACGATCGCCGCGGTGGTGGACGCCCTCGACGGTGACCTCGTCGTCCTCGAGCTGCTGCACGTCCTGGCCGAGGCCGATTCACTGGCCACCGGCCCCGGTGTGTGGGGGGACTGGAAGGCGTCACTGATCGGCGAGCTGGTCCGGCGCTGCCGGCTGGTGATGGCCGGGGAGCCGCTGCCTCACCCCGACCCCGTCGACCCGCGGTTCGTCGCGCTGGCCGGTGATGGCGGGGTGCACGTCGAGCTGACACCGGCGGAGCACTCGCACATCTACAACGTGACGATGATCGCGCCGGACAGTCGGGGTCTGCTGTCCAAGACCGCCGGCGTGCTCGCCCTCAACTCGCTTCGGGTGCACTCGGCCTCGGTGAACGGTCACGAGGGGGCGGCCATCAACACCTTCGTGGTCTCTCCGCATTTCGGTTCCCCGCCCGCGGCCGAGCTGCTGCGCCAGCAGCTGATCCTGGCCATCGACGGGGAACTCGACGTGATGGGCGCGCTGGAGAAGAAGGAGGCGGAGAGCACAGCCACCGGCCGCGCGGGCGAGATCCGCGCCGCGGTCCCGATCAACCCGCCCACGGCGCCGCCCCGGGTGTTGTGGCACGAGGGCGCGGGCGCCGGCCAGGTGGTCGCCGAGATCCGGGCCACCGACCGCGCCGGTCTGCTCGCGGTGCTCACCCGCGTTCTCGAACGCGCCGGGGTGGACATCGCGTGGGCAAAGGTCACCACGCTGGGATCGTCGGTGGTCGACGCGTTCGGGATCGTGCTGCCCGCAGACGGCGCGGCGGCCCGGCAGAACCTCGAACGCGAGCTGTTCGCCGTGCTTCCCGCGCCGCCGGCCAAGCCGGCCGAGGTGGAGGCCAGTTGATGACCAGCGGCGGCCCGAACCCGCCGCGATCCCCGCGATAGGCTTGGCGTCGTGTTTGAATCCCTGTCCGACCGGTTGACCGGAGCGCTCTCGGGCCTGCGGGGCAAGGGTCGGCTCACTGACGCCGACATCGACGCCACCGCGCGCGAGATCCGACTGGCCCTGCTCGAGGCCGACGTTTCGCTTCCCGTGGTGCGCGCGTTCATCTCCCGCATCAAAGAGCGCGCCAAGGGCGCCGAGGTGTCGGCGGCGCTGAATCCCGCGCAGCAGGTCGTCAAGATCGTCAACGAGGAACTCATCGGGATTCTCGGCGGCGAGACGCGTCAGCTGGCGTTCGCCAGGAACCCACCGACGGTCATCATGCTGGCCGGTCTGCAGGGTTCCGGTAAGACGACCCTGGCCGGCAAGCTCGCGAGATGGCTCAAGGGACAAGGCCATACGCCCCTGCTGGTGGCGTGCGACCTGCAGCGTCCCGGCGCGGTCAACCAGCTGCAGATCGTCGGTGAGCGGGCAGGCGTCAGCGTGTTCGCGCCGCACCCGGGCGTCTCCCCGGACGGCGCGACGATCGAGCAGATGACGTCGGGCGATCCGGTGTCGGTGGCCGCCGCGGGCCTGGCCGAGGCCAAAGCCAAGCACTACGACGTGGTGATCGTCGACACCGCGGGCCGACTCGGCATCGACGCCGAGCTGATGGCGCAGGCCGCCGCCATCCGCGACGCCGTCAACCCCGACGAGACGCTGTTCGTCCTCGACGCGATGATCGGCCAGGACGCCGTCACCACCGCCGATGCGTTCCGCGAAGGCGTGGGGTTCACCGGTGTCGTGTTGACCAAGCTCGACGGCGACGCCCGCGGCGGTGCCGCGCTGTCGGTGCGTGAGGTCACCGGTGTGCCGATCCTGTTCGCGTCGGCGGGCGAGAAGCTCGAAGACTTCGACGTCTTCCATCCCGACCGGATGGCCAGCCGGATCCTCGGCATGGGCGATGTGCTCACCCTCATCGAGCAGGCCGAGCAGCATTTCGACGCCGCGCAGGCCGAGGCCACCGCGGCCAAGATCGGCAGTGGCGAGCTCACCCTCGAGGACTTCCTGGAACAGATGCTGGCGATCCGCAAGATGGGTCCGATCGGCAACCTGCTCGGCATGCTGCCCGGTGCAGGCCAGATGAAGGATGCGCTGGCCGCCGTCGACGACAAGCAGCTCGACCGGGTGCAGGCGATCATCCGCGGTATGACGCCGCAGGAGCGTGAGGATCCCAAGATCATCAACGCCTCCCGGCGGCTGCGCATCGCCAACGGCTCCGGTGTCACGGTGTCCGAGGTCAACCAGCTCGTCGACCGGTTCTTCGAGGCCCGCAAGATGATGTCGCAGATGGCCGGGCAGATGGGCATGCCGTTCGGCCGGAAGAACACCCGCAAGGCGGCCAAGGGCAAGAACAAGCAGGCGGGCAAGAAAGGCCGCAAGGGCCCGACGCCGCCGAAGAACCGCAATCCGCTCGGTGCGGGCATGCCGGGGATGCCTGCCGGCTTCCCTGACCTGTCGAACATGCCCAAGGGGCTCGACGAGCTGCCGCCGGGGCTGGCCGATATCGACTTGTCGAAGCTGAAGTTCCCCAAGAATTGACGGCGGACCGCACGCCTCTGCACATCCGGGGCCGCAGCCTGCCCGACGGTGAACCCGTCGAGTGGTGGATTGTCCACGGCCGGTTGAGCGCCGAACCCGTGGCCGGTGCCGAGACCGTCTTTGACGGCGGTTGGATCCTGCCGGGCCTGGTCGACGCCCACTGCCACGTGGGGCTGGGGCCGCACGGCGCGATCGGCATGGACGAGGCGGTCGCGCAGGCCGAGACCGAACGCGGGGTCGGCGCACTGCTGCTGCGTGACGCCGGGTCGCCGACCGATACCCGCAGTTTCGACGACCGCCCGGAGTTGCCGCGCATCATCCGGGCGGGTCGGCACCTGGCGCGCCCGAGGCGGTACTCGCGTGGCTTCGCGGTCGAACTCGAGGACGAGTGGCAGCTGCCGGACGCGATCGCGCAGCAGGCGCGGTGGGGTGACGGCTGGGTCAAGCTGGTGGGGGACTGGATCGACCGCGACACCGGCGATCTGGCGCCGTTGTGGTCCGACGACGTGCTGGAGGCGGCGATCGACGCCGCGCACGCCAACGGCGCCCGCGTCACCGCGCACGTGTTCAGCGAGGACGCGCTGCCGGGCCTGATCAAGGCCGGCATCGACTGCATCGAGCACGGCACCGGGCTGACCGAGGACACCATCGACCTGATGGTCCAGCACGGCACCGCGCTGGTGCCCACCCTGATCAACATCGAGAACTTCCCCGACATCGCCGCGTCTGCGGACAAGTACCCGGCGTATCAGAGGCACATGCGCGCGCTCTACGAAACGTGTTCGGCCCGGGTCGGTGCCGCACGCGAGGCGGGTGTGCCGATCTTCGCGGGTTCCGATGCCGGCAGCGCGGTGGCGCACGGCCGCATCGCCGAGGAAGTCGATGCGCTCAAGGGCATCGGCATGACGCCGACCGAGGCGCTCGGTGCCGCGTGCTGGGACGCCAGGGCGTGGTTGCGCCGTCCCGGCCTCGCACACGGAGCCTCGGCCGATCTGGTGTGCTTCGCCGACGACCCGCGCACCGGCGCCGGGGTGCTGGCCCACCCGACGCTGGTGATGCTGCGCGGGGTGGTCTACTGATGTCCACCCGTCGCATCGTCGATCTCAGCCACCGGATCCGCGCCGGGCTCATCACCTACCCCGGGCTGCCCGCGCCAGTCATCACGCCGCACCTGACACGTCAAGCCTCCCGCGAGAAGTACGCTCCTGGAACTGAATTCGCGATGGACGTGATCACGATGATCGGGAACACCGGGACGTACCTGGATTCGCCGTTCCACCGGTACTCCGACGGGGCCGACCTGGCGGGGCTGGATCTCTCGACGCTGGTGGGGTTGCCCGCCGAGGTGTTCCATCTCGACGGGCTCGCAGACCGGGCGATCACGGTCGGACACCTGGCCGGTCGCGAGGTCCGCGGCGCGGCGGTCCTGCTTCACACGGGGTGGGACCGGTATTTCGGAGGCGACACCTACGGCACAGGTGCGCCGTTCCTGACCGCCGATGCGGCCCAGCACCTCATCGACGCGGGCGCTGTGCTGGTGGGAATCGACTCGGTCAACATCGACGACACCGAGTCGGGCGGACATCGTCCCGCGCATTCGCTACTGCTGGGCGCCGGAGTGCACATCGTCGAGCACCTCACCAACCTGGCGTCCTTGCCTGCGCGGGGTGCGCGATTCACCGCCGCGCCGCCGGCGGTGGAAGGCTTCGGAACGTTCCCCGTCCGCGCTTTCGCCGAGGTCGAGGACTCCTAGGGCTGGCTGAAGCCGTAGTCCAGCAGGCGGATCGCCTGACCGTAGAGGTCTCCGGTGCCGTACATCTGCACGACGACCAGGCGGCGGTTGCCGCGTTGCGCCGCCCCGACGTAGGTCTTGCGGGCCAGGTTGGTGAAGCCGGTCTTGCCGGCGAGATCGCCGGGATAGCGGCTGAGCAACTCATTCTGGTTGTGCAGCGTCTTGCCGGGAAACGGCGCGGACGGGGACCGCATGATCTGGGCGATCAGCGGATACTTCAGCGCCGCGCGCATGATCACCGCCAGATCGTGCGGCGTGGTCACCGATTCCCAGCCGGGTCCGTCGAGTCCCGACGGCGACGACGCCCTGGTGCTGCGGGCGCCGACCAGGGCCGCCTTGCGGTTCATCGCCGCGACGGCCACCCGCTGGCCGCCGAGCATGTCGGCGAGCATGTTGGCCGCGTCGTTGCCCGACACCATCAGGATCGCCGCGACCAGCTGGGCGGTGGTGTACGCCTGGCCGGGTTGCAGTCCGACACAGGAACATTCGACACGGGTGTGCGACTCGTTGGCTCGTGCGAAGTTGTCCGGCCGCAGGTGGTCGAGCACCGTCATCGCCAAAAGCACCTTGATCGTGCTGGCCGGGGCGTAGGTGCCGTACGGGTTCTTGCTGGCGAGCACGCGCCCGGTGTCGAGGTCGGCGACCAGCCAGGCCTCCGCCGGTCCGTCCGGAAGCGGTTGCGCGGCAGCGGGTTCGGCGGCGGGCTGCGCCGACGTCGGC
>Ga0172382_10002781_pt1 | contig 28567 bp, 18 predicted proteins | sample Leawel138RmetaG_FD_122245 | JGI IMG/M metagenome (GOLD analysis project Ga0172382, IMG submission 122245) | Leachate microbial communities from a municipal landfill in Southern Ontario, Canada - Leachate well 138R metaG | ecosystem: Engineered > Solid waste > Landfill > Unclassified | place...
AACCGCGAACCCGTCGCTTTCGCTCCTTAAGGGGAGGGCTACTCCCCTTAATATTCCCCTCCGAACCGAAAATCGCAGGGAAAATCTTTTCCCTGCACCCTTTATCAGGTCCGCAACTTCCTTACTCGAGCCACCTCGCGGACTTGAACCGCGGACCTGAGCATTACAAGTGCCCTGCTCTACCACTGAGCTAAGGTGGCGATAAAAAGAGTATTATACCTTTTACTGCGAATTTTTCAATCTATTAACTGCCAGCATTATTATGTCTTGTAAAAACATAGGAGACAACTCAAGTATTTTATGGTATTCCTCTTTTGTCAAATACCTTGTTCTTGAATTGTTTATTCTAAAGAGTTTTATTGCTGGTAAATCTGTTTTTAGTATTTTCCATTGCTTGGCCTTATTTAACACAGATTTCAGAACTGCTAACTCCCGATCTATTGTGGAACATTTTATACCTTTTTCTTTTCTTGTTTGCTTATACTTTTCTACTGATAAATCATCTTAAGGAATGCTCTGACCTTGCACCTGAGCCATTGGTTTGGAACATCATTGACAGTCAGCAGACAAGGGGGAAGATGATTTCTGCCTCCATGATTTTCAGTTGCCCAATGAAATCATATCTTGAGTTAAATAATGATTACTACTTAACTCTGGAGGATTTATATTGGGGCAGTTTCAGAGGGAGTTTGAGGCACTTGGCTCTTGCAAGGTATGGAGAGATTCACAAGAATCTGATGATAGAGAAGAGGTTTAAGGCAAAGGTTGGAGGGATAGATATCTCTGGACAAATTGATGCCTATGACCCTATCAATAAAATCTTGTGGGATTGGAAGACAGCCAAGTTTATCATCCCTAAAAACCTGCCCTATGGTGAGCATGTTTCACAGACAGCAATATACAGGTTGCTTTTAGAGAGTAATGGGTTGCCTGTATCTGCTGTAAACATCATCTACCTTGACAGCAGTGGCTGGGCTTCTGTGGAATTGACTGAGAAGGATGGGTTCATCAAGTATTATGAGAAGGGTGAAAGAAAAACTGCTTCTTTGGATGCCCATATGCAATCTGTAGAGAAAACCTGTAGAGAGATTGAGCCAAGAATAAAGGTTCTACATAATGCATTCCACAAGGACATAACACCTCCTTCTGAGCCAAGCTTCTTATGTGATTTGAATAACAGGGAGAGGAAGTCATATTGTCCTGTCAGGCATATCTGCCCTTACTGGAATGAGGAGCTGAGAGAGAAAATACTAGTGGATAGGGAGAAGCAGATGGCTTTATATTGAGGATAAAATGGGGGTGGGGGATGCTTTATTGTATCTCCTACCCCCTATGCATCTCTAAAGATAATTGAATTTAACTATATTTGGCTTTATTCTTCAAAGGTAACAATTTCTTCTTTTGACACAGATATATAACTTCACAAAGATATTTATAATTTATGATTTTATATTTCATTCTGGGTATTTCCAACTGCAGAAGTCTTCCTGCTAAATATGGCCCAAATAAATCAAAAAAACAGTTCAAATTAATTTGTTTTTTTAATACCAAATAGCAAGCAAAATTCAACTCTCTGTTCACAGTTGAACTAACTTTATAACTTTCCACTTTAGCCCTTTCTGCTACTTCTGATTCAGGATATTCTTCCATCTCCATATGCTCTGAAGTAGTATATGTATGTGCTTGGTCTAGGGGGTTCTGAATTCTCTCATAGCATTTATATAACAATTGATACATTCTGTTTTTTTTATCCATAAGAATCACATAACAAGACAGAATAAATGATAAGATTGCAATTATTAAAGTAGAAAACTGGGTTATATTCATTGTTTTTATATTTAGCAATACATATTGTATAAAAGTCATTTCTTTCTCCTTTCATTTCAGCTACCCACAGTTGTAATTTTTCTATTTTACTCTGTGCTCATTTCTGTGATATTAGGAAGATTTTCAAACAAAGCCTCTTCCTTTGGACAGAATCCAACAGTTTTATAGGCCATGACTACCAGTATCTATTTAAACTGTCATCAATAATATAAAACTTTCCTCTCTTTCAGTCAAAGTATCCTTCACTCCCATACTCCCTCTTCCAAATAAATCTCTATCAAGCAATCTTAATTTAAAAATTGGAGGTAACATGAATTATATTAAAGGTTCATTAAAAGAAACATCTATGGCATATTCAGTCATATGGGGATTTATCAAAATAAGTATAAGGTATATCACTTTCACAAAACAGGTAAAAGATTTGCTATTGTATGCACTACTCTGGCTGACTTCTCTAATGGCAGGTCTATATCTGTGCATTGTGAACCTGATAATAAAAAGCATGCTGATGAAATAATAGCAAGAGCTGAAAAGGCCTTCAGGAACAAGAGATAGGATAATAATTATAGCTTGTTATTCCTTAACTGTGAGGATTTCTGTGTGCATTGTTTGTTATGGGAAAGGAAGGTATTCCCCTATGAAGCAAACCGCCAAAACTGCACTTATCGCAGTTGTTGCAGTAACCGCTGTTGTAGCGGTAAAGCAGATGTTAGGTAAAAGAAAGACTGCCTAAAAGAAGTATTGGTCAAGAAATCTGGGTAGTTAAAAACCATATTGAGAATAGCAAAGTGGTGTAGGAGGAAAGGTTATAATAGTAAGATACACTTTAACAGTTTTTATGCCCTTCATGCTTGTTGATTTTCAGCAAAATCCTCATAGGTAGAATATTTTAGAATTTGCACCTCAGTAAATAAAGTTTTAAAACATTGTATAAATTCCTCTTTATCAATATCGGGATTTATCAAAATAATTTTTTTAAGATTTTTATTTTTAGCACCTTTTCTTAACAACCATTGAGCATAAAAGTCTGTTGGTGGCAAAGAATACCCCCATATTATTAAGCTGTCAGCACTTGAAATTGCATTAAGTGCAAAATTCCATAGTCTTCGTATAAAAGGATTCTGCAATACAGGCTTGTTCAAGGTAGGAGGAACAATTAAGGTGTTCAAATCTTCTAAGCATTCACTACATATAAATTTTTCTTGAGGTTCTCGCATGGGAAATATTAAACCATATGCTCTGCAACCTTTATTGTTACAAACTTTCCAATCAATGGACCCATGCAATTTTAATAGATATACATCTTTAGGAGATGCAAAAGGAGTGCCTTTAAGTTTTGGTTGGCCTACAGATATATGTTCATATGTGCCCACAGCATGTCCTGTTAAGGTATAATAAAAATTTTTATAATGTCCGAGATTATCATCAAAACATTGCTCTTCTTTAGTTTCTGGTTCAATATATAAATTTCTCCCTAAGAGGTCATCTAAAACAATATCCCAATTAAAAGTAATAACTGTATTTTCTCTAATTCCTTGTGAAGCAAGAAATTTTTTATAACAACTTTTTTCTGAATTATTACGTTTCATTTCTTCTTGTAATTTGGAGAACAGATTAATAAGAATTTCAATGAATTGACTTTTTAAAATTATGTACTGTTCTATTCCAAATTCAAGTCCAATTTCTATTGCTGTATAAACATCTTCAGCATTTATAGATACACAGTTCGTATTTATATTTTCTCCAAAATGTTCTTGAACAAAGCCTGCTAACTCTCTATATTTATCTATTGAGGTTATCTTTTCTTCAAAAGCCTTTTTAAAAATGTTGCTTATGTCAGGGAAAAGATTGTTGGAATGAGCGATAGTAGCACCAGCCCCTAATATATATACTTTTTTTCCTGTATTTCCCATAACATTTACTGCATTAAAATTATTGCTACCCCCCCCCTTTTCTATTCTAATTCTATATTCTGTAAATTTACATCATTGATCATTACTTGAAAATTATTTTGAGTTGATTCCTTTTTAAGAAGTTTTAACAACTTTAATTGTGAAGCAGTAGCAGCGAACATTTCATTATAAGTATTTTTTTCTGTTGTAAGTTTTAAAACTGGAATAGGCACATATTCTTTTTCAGCAATTTTAACTTTTTTCAGATTTGCAAATAATATCATTTTTATTAGACCGTCTTTAATATCATCTGCAGTTGGAATTCCTTTTTTACTATGTTTCCCTTCTATTAAATATATCTTGTTTTTATCAACAACCACCTCGTCAGATGTAAAATAATAATATCCTCCTAAGTAGTTTTTGATATTTATTGATGCTTTTTGGCCTACTAAATTCTCCTTAGATTGAACTGTTTTGCTTTCTCTGCTTTGTGCTTGCCTTGCTAAATTTCTGGATAAACTAATAAACCTTTCTTTCCCTTCAGAGATTTCTGATATCCTTTTTCTTGCCTGTTCTTCTGAATGCATTTGAACACCAATTCTTTCTGAAATGCTGACATATGCATCTAAAGCATTTTGTCCAATATGACAAATCTTATCTGCCTGAGAAAGGTTCCAGTGCAAAGCATCTGATTGATACGATAAAAGATTAAAAATCTCAGCATTAATTTGAGGTATATCAAATCTTTGCTTAGTAATCTTATTATCATATCTAACACTTCTCTTGGCATCAACATAATAGGAAATTATTACATAGACACCTAAGAGACTCATAAGAGAAATCGTATCCCATTGCAAAAAATCTCTATCTCCTTGCTTCCCCTCATCTTTGAAAACAGGAATTATTGCTATCTTTTTGCCCTGAAAATATAAAGTATTATAAACTCTAGCATATGGATAAGATCTTGTCCTTTTAGCTGACACCCACCAACTAACTGCTATATGTTTATTTTCATCAATTTTTAAAATAAAACTGCTGTTTTTTGATAATGCAACTTTAAGACTCTTAAAATCAAAAGTTTCCAATTTTTTGCATAGCAATGGAGAATACTTGATTTCAGTTATTTTAGCTGACACCTGCATATTTTTCCCTTTTTCGCACAGTAATTTCAAAGGAATCACTCTGGTTATACAAGCTGCTTTGTTCACCAAATCCAACTTTCTCTTTTATGGTGGGTATAAGAGATTTCTTTATCTCTATTCCTATACTATGCCTTCCTAAATATCTGGACACTTTCATCGTTGTTCCACTACCAACAAAAGGGTCCAAAACAGTTTCCTCTTTGTATGAAAACAATCTAATAATCCTTGAAGGTAATTCTTCTGGAAAAGCAGCAATATCTTTTTCCAATCCACCACTTGGTAGAACATTAGTCATTTCCCAAAGTGTCATATACCATTTATTATTAGAAAATTCCTTCAAATCTACTTTTGAGCTCTCTTTCTTTTCCTTTGAAATAGAACGATAATCAAATTTCCCTTTCTGAAAAATTATTATGCTTTCAAGAAGATTGTCGGGATAAAAGTACATTGGATATGGATTTTGCAAAAGCACTCCACTTCTTCTACTAATTCTCAAATAGCCATCAGGTTTCTTCCAAATAATCCTATCTCTATATCTAAAACCTGCTTCAAGAAATATTCTTGTGGCATCAGCAACAATAGGAAATTTTTCACCATCTATAAGCATGTCATCAATGTTAAGTACTGCAATTCTCCCCTCTTTAAGGACTCTAAATATTTCTTTGGCAACTTTTCCCAAAACATCCAGATACTGGTTATAACTTTTAAATAGCCCTTTGTAGTCAAATGGTGCGTTGAAATAAGGTGGAGATGTTACCATCAAATGAAGGCTTTCATCTGGAATTTCTTGCATGCTAGCACAACTTCCTATGATTAGTTTGTGATTTGTTGACATTATACTCCCTTTTTAATAACTTATATTTTCATTTTACCTGCTCCTCAATAAAAAGGCAAACTGACTGATAGTAATAAAGGAGTTCTGGCTATAATTTAAACCTGAAATCTGTCTTACGGTCAAGATAAAAACTTGCTTTATAATTCAAAATAGCCTCTTTACCCCCTCATTCTGTCACAATTTTCCTACAATCCCATTTTTACATAAGGTCGTTATTCATACAAAAGTGTATGAATAGCCTATGAGTTTATTGTGTTTTAAAAATCTTGTGTGAATTCAAGTATACCCTCACTATATTTCCCTATTTTAATTTTGGAGATTGAGTTGCATTAGGGTTAGATACTCTTTTAAAAAGGATTGCCATAGCACTTTCTCTACCTTATTTTTGATAGTATGTGGGTCTATACTTATCTAAATTAGATTGCTAACAGGAAGATAAATCTCTCTTATTATCCCAGCAAAATTGTTGCTGTGCCATATTTGTGCCAAATTTATATCTAAATCAGTATATTTTCATATAACTGCATATAACTACAAACAACTCATTTATCCTTGCTGTTAAGAGAAAATGCTTATGTTATAAGGCAAAAACAAAAAGGAAGGATTAGCATTACAAGTGCCCTGCTCTACCACTGAGCTAAGGTGGCGATAAAAAGAGTATTATACCTTTTACTGCGAATTTTTCAATCTATACCTATTTCCGCGTAAAATTAACGCCCAGTGGTAAAACCTCAAAAAAACAGAAAAATCATTAACCTAAAAAAAACTATTTTCTTGGACTGTATGCAACTCTTTTGTTTATAAATCTTTCAAAAAGTCTCAACGTAAACCAATAAAAGTAAGCCGCCTTGGTGGTAAGCGATACCCTGTCTCCGCATCTTTTTCTTGTACCAAAAGTTCCCCTACCGTACTAAGAATATAAATCTATTTATCAAGAGAAGATGAAGAGTCAGAGTTTTTAGGCTGGTTTTTAAGCAATCGCTGAAATTCATTTTCTTTCATCCATTTTACATTACCAGCGAGAAATAAGACATTTCTGCCTTCCTGGTGGAAATCTAAAGATTTATCATAGAGAAGTATAATATTTTGGGCGTCTTTTATCCCCTCTTTCAGTCCTGAAACATATTCATAGCTTATTTCAGTAGAAGGAGTCAATTTCTGTATCTTGCCAGTAATCGTTTTATCATCGGGACAGCGTAAAATATCAGGGTTGGGAAGATAAGTATGAGGAAGATTCCTTATATCTTCGGGATATGCTCCTTTATGGTCCTGAGCATACATTTTTAGCATCAACCCTATCTGTTTCAAGTTAGATATGCATTTTGCGCGATTAACATGTGCTTCAGAATAAGCAAATTGGAGTTTCTTGAGCTGTTCCATATCTATCATCCATTTTCTTCCCACTTTCTTCAAAGGAACCCATGTCTCGCCCCCAGAATAAAAACCGAAAAATCTCGTTAGCATCAATTTTTCAATTCCCTGTACAATTTCTACTTTTGCTTCGGAATCTGAAACTGCTTCTATTTTTCCTAACTTTATTGTTGATGAGACAATATCCCGGAAAGATTCGTTGGATTGCCTCGCCATAACCATACCGTTAAAAAGCATCATTATCATCTTTTTGTATGCATTGCCACTTGCTGTTGTTGGAAAAAACAGGGCATCCATTATTAAATCAGGATCAGCGTCTTCTATCGCTTTTACAAATGTGAGTACACATTTTTCCGGCGTAAGGAATTTTTCAAGATACTTGTCGTAGGTTGCAACTATTTTTTCACCTGTCGATATCATTGTTTTTCTTGCCTGTTCGTTTTCTTTAAGAAGTATTCCTACAATGTATGAGTCAAGCAGAAAAAAAGCTTCAAGAGATGCTTGTTCGTTACATTTGGCAAAGACCATATTGTTCCCTTCAAGAATAAGGCTATCGCCCTTTTTCAGTAAGTCTTTGAAAGGAAGAGCCTCCAGATCCTTTTTTGCGGTTTCAAAGGAATGATATTGATAAACAGTGATTTTTTCGCCACCTGTATACCTAAAACTTCTTACAGAAATCGCATTGGGAAAGAACAAGGAAGAACCTGTACTCATCTGAAGGGGAATTTCAAAAGGCAAAAATTGGATGTTATCTTCCATCGCGGATGCAGTAACAGCTACCATTAAGTCTAAGTTTGGATTGGCAATTCCCGCGCCTGTCCATAAAAGCATAGTACAGACAAATATCCATAACCCATATATTGCTTTTCCCATGGGGCCCCCTTCAATCATTAGACCGTTATACATCTTTTTGTACCACCTAATCCTGTTTGGTTTCATTAAAAAAGAATGGAAAGTAATTACATAGCTCTTTTATTGATAAAGACTTGGAATCTATCCAACACAGTAAGAATTTCATAAATCGCATCAGGTAAAATATCCTGATTTTCCTCTCTCTCCTTCGTTGCTCTTTTGACAATCACGGCAACAGTAACCTACAGAGGTCGAGTTTATCAATCAAAGGCCTGCCATCCGGCAATCTTATGAAAACTATCGCTCTCTTTGGAGATATTCCGTATCTCGTCTTTTACGATAGAGGACTCTTTTCGCCTCTTGCCTATCCCGTGTTTCTTCCATGCGTAATATCCACTACGCACTAGGTTGAACAATCCACATAACTCGGCTATACTGCCTTCTCCCCAGCTTCTCTATCAACGCATATCTTCTTCCAGCAGGTTTTTAAAAGTAGGCTTAATGCTTTTTTTGCGATGTTCCGCTCTTACTTTAATAGAGCGTTCCCTATCTTTAGCTTCCGCAATTCTTTATACGCCGGATTTATTTCTGCCATTTTGCAATCCTATCCGGCTGTTCTGTCCTAAAGAAATAAGACCAGTATTCTATTCCTTTGCGAAGGCCTGCATCGTCTCTTCCAAAAATAAGAATCCGCGCAGGAAGAGTTCCTGTAGCAGGAACTTGATGGATCACATACTCTCCAGCAGAAGGATAGAGATCAGTAATATGGGGATTGGTTTCTTTCCAATGGTCTGGAAGTGAAGCCACGCAAAGGTCAATCAGCACTCCATTACGCCCAGGGTTTCCACGCCAAGCTCTGATATTAAAATTTTTCTTGAGAGATTCAGAAAGTATGGCAGCGCCTGCTTTATTAGAACGTGTGTCAAGAGAAAGAAAAACTTTTCCCTGTTCCGCAAGTACAAGGCGGCCATAATAGAGAGAGGGACCTAATCTTTTTATATGAGGAGAAAGTTCTGTAAGAAGTGATAGAACCTCTCTTCTTGCTTTTTCCGCGGTGATGATATCAAGGGTGCCTATCCGTTCCACCCAAACAAGCCTCTGCCGCGTTCGTACAAGTGGAATCAGGGATTGTTCCGAACCCACAATTGCCTCTAACTTTCTTTTTGCAATCGCTGAAAGAGAAGGGTTCCTGCTTGATTCAAGGCGCTGTATCCATCTTCTGGCAAGCGCAACATACTGGCAGTCGGAAAATCCATCTCGCATACCTTCCCAACCCGGCGACCCTTCTGGACCCTGGGTTGAAGGAAAAATAATAGCGTCGCTCTGGTGCCAGCGGTAATACACATGAACATGGTATCCATCAAGATTCATCGCGGCAATATCCCATCCAGGCCTTCGGTTTTTGCTATAAGGAATAAAGGTAGCGCCCCACCCCTGATACATCCATACTTCATCAAAGGGTTTAAGGGTTTTCTCTTTTATCCGCGCCTCAAGATCCGCAGAAGTGGTAAACCCGCCCTGATACATATCAAACCCAGGCGACAATATCTCCATAGCTTCCGGAACACCTAAAATAAGGTGAAAGGTACTATAAGGACGAAAACCATTTTTTTTCATCCATTGTACATCGCGCGTCATCTCTGGAAATTTCGGAAAAACCTGCTCGTCAAGATATTTACACCATATATCTTCGCTAGGGTATCCACGGTCGCGAAGATACCTGGCCGCCTCCTTCATAACCCACGCAGGAAGTGAAGAAGGAATCAGTAGGTTTCCACTGAATCGTACCATTCCATTCCGTATTGCGGCATCATATACAGGATTAAGGTATGAAAAATCAATCGCTGGCGCCTGAGAGAAATCGGAAATTTTTTTTGCAACTTCAGAGAGAGGCTGACCAGTCGTGGCAAGGCGAAGCATACCATTGTCACGGGGAGTGCTATGCCACCCCCAAAACCCCTGCTCAAAATCAGTAAGGTGTTCTCCTAAATCGCGGGTGTAACGTTCTAAAACTTCAATATTCCATCTTTTATTCTTTGCATCCCAACATCCTGGAAGAATTGAAGAAGAATGTTCAACTTCAAGGCTGATCAGGTTAGGTTTTGGAAGAAGAATAGGATGCACGGTAATGGTTGTAAGAAGAGATAAGGGGGGTGTGCCTATGCCTTCTGGAGAAACTGTAAAACGTATCTCTTTTCTTCCTGCGTCCGCGCGCGTTGTACGTATCCGAACCCACACAACACGGGTTTCTCCTTTCGCAAGGGAAATTGGTGTCAAAGGGACAAGTTTTTCTCCTATAGAGGTTAGGCCAAGTTTTTTATCTCCTACATCTACTTTTTCAATATCAAAAAGTTCAATGCTTCCCTTAAAAGTAGTTACAGGCAATGAAGTAACTGTAAGGTTCTTCAGATCTCTTAATGCACGGATAGAAAAGGAGAATGATTTACTTTCCTCAAGCCCCATATCTAAAGAGAGTGAAGAAACAGATTTTCCGCGTGTATTGTCTGACGCAAATTCATCAAGATAGATCATATATCCGGTCGCTATATCTATAGCTTCGGGCGTAACAGGATCTTGAGAAACCATTACTTCCCATCCCCGCACAGAATCAATCTTTGCTTTTTCAGGAAACCGCACTGCTTTCGCATACTCTGCGCTTGGAGTTCCCACTGCAATCGGCTCTTCGTATTCTGCAAAAAGTTCGCCATGATCCAGAACCCGTTGACGAATAAGATAGGTGCCCTCTTTCTCTGCTTTCCATGGAATAGTGGCCTGCACTGTCTTGGCAACCGCCACACGGCCATACTTTGTATCTTCAACACGAATCATCTTTCCATTGGGAAGATGCTGAATATAGGTCTCTACCACTGCATCGGAAAGTGTTTTTTCCGCGGAAAAAAGCGCGGTAGAAATTCTACCTGCGGCTTGATCATACTTCATACTTGTTACAACTGCCTTATTTGCAAAGGAGTATCGGTCCATTCCATGTACCACATGGATCCACATTGTAATTGCCGTCTCTTTTCCCGCGGGAAGTTCTCCAAAGACCCATTCATAGGTTGGAACCTCTACTCCAGACTCCCATACATAAAACCAACGGTAGTAATCATTGGAAAAGGCTGTAATAACACCTCTTTCTTTTGGTCTGTTAACAACTCCATTCCAAGAACCTACATCCTGCATAAATTTTCCACGAAGTTCTGGATATGCGCCGAACTTTGCGGTAAAGCCCTCCACTGTTCTTACTCCCCGACTTGTCGGCACACAATAAAGATCGTCTTTACTAATTTTTCCGCCACCAGGTAAAAACCAATTCTTGGTCATTACTTCGTAATCTTTAAGATCTTTCTGGGAAGCATTGCGATAGAGATAATCCACCCGAACTGTGGAAGTTCCTGGAAGAAGAGAAATACTTTTTTCAATACAAAGCCCCTCTGCTTCCCATTGTAGTGTTAATTTTCCCTCTGATGCGTTTACTACATTGTAAAGTGTAAAGGTATTGCGTCTGTCGTCAAGAGCACCGCCTTCTCCATGATAAATTGAGGTTTTTCCCAAATCCCAGTAAAGGAGGTCTATAGAGTCAACAAGATCTACGATATGGCCAATCCGTCCGCCAAGATCAGGAAAAACCACAAGCTTTAGATGATCGTTCTGCAAGGTGAATATGCGTTCTGTTCCTTCTTTCCCCTCTTTCCAATCTAATGGCGTATGCGTAACTGCAAACGATATTCCTGCCATGAAAAAAGAGAACACCAAAAAAATTCTCATCTTTAAAAAAATCATAACTCCTCCTGTAATCATAAGAAAAAAACCTATAATACCTATTAAACAAATGTATCATATTCCTTTTTATTGTAATAATTTTTAGGCTTTCCCGCAAAAAAATAAAACGCCTTTTTTTACTCTTTTTTATGAGGAAATTTTTGCTCTGAATTTTTGACAAAAGAAAAAGAGAAGCATACAATGTTTTCGTGAACATATCTTTATCCATCTATTACAAGGAGTCCCATGAAAAAGGCAATAAATCCTCGGGATTTTGGGTTTAAGCTAACTGGCGAGTTTGGGGTCTTTGATGAACGGCTTCTTAAAATATCTCGTGAAGAAAAAGAGGCAAATCTTGAACAAGGTCCTTATCCTTACGCTCATCCAGATTTTGTTCTTCCGAATTTTTCCTTTGACTATACAAAAATTAGAGAGGAATATGAACGCCTGGGCCTCTTTAATGGATACAGAATCTCTACCAATCCTTCCGATGAACGACTTGCAAAAGCTAAACCAGAGAGGAATTTTGTTATTCTTGACCTTCTGCGCGCAGACAGCGATTGGAGAGACCGAGAGGAGTATCGGAAACGATTTCCTTCTTATCATGCCTTCCTTGAATTTTATTTTGACAGGTTCCTTGCGCAAATGAAGCAATATCCTGAAACGGTCTGGGGCGATGTAATGGGAGAAATAGAGAATAGCCGTCCTTGGCCAAAAGATTTTTTCCGAAACAAAAAAGAGGCATACGAATATTGGAAATGGGCACAGACAGAACGATTGTTCGGAGACGATCCTGGAAAAAATCATGAGTTTCTAATCAATTACGAGATGGAATTTTTCAAAAAACGCGGGGTGCCGCTTAAAACCTCAAACCTGATGATCGCAGGGTGCGCAACATTTTCCTGTCATTATTTTTATGAATGGGGATTTCATTTTATCTGGATGGAAACCCTTGCGCAGGCACATCATCAGGATGAAATCGCATTTTTTCGTGGAGCGGCAAAACAACATAACGGGCTATGGGGCATAGATAATGCCTCTCATCATCCACACTTTAATGCAACAACCTGGTACGATGGGAAAGGAAGACAACGCCGCGGATTTTCTCCAAGCATTACTGTAAGGAACTGGATGGTAAGTTTCCTATCGGGAACACATCTTCTGCATCAACAGTCATCGGAACTTTCACACTTTATTTATGATGAAACTGGAGAGTTCCGGCTTTCTCCCCATGGAAAGAATGCAAAAAAAATTGCGGATTTTACTCTCCGCGATCATCCCCAGAGAGGAGAAACCATTGTGCCGATCGCCCTTTTACTGAACTATTATCATGGATACAATGGCCACCAATCCTCTTCTCAGAAAGGTCCCACGGTATGGGCGGGACGTATGCCGTTTTCCTCAGAAGATGCCAATATCACCAATTTTCTTGAACTCTTTTTTCCAGGACATAACAGACCATTAACATTATGGGAAAATGCCTGGAACCCAGAGGCACCATGGAAAGATCAGTATGAATGGGCGGAAATGATGAAAGAAGGCAAAGATATGCGTCCCTATGAAGCCTATTGTCTGACAGCAAGCCCATTTGGAGATTCTGTGGATGTGATTCTTGATAATGCAGAGCCAGAAAGTTTGGCACAATATAAGATAATATGTCTTGCCGGGAAACAGGATCTCAATGAAAACGCAAGCAATCGCCTCTGCGACTATCTCGCCAAGGGAGGAATTATTATTACATCCTTTGCGCAGATTCCTCCCAACATGCAGGAAGAATTAGGCATTACTTCAACAGGTACAGCCTGGGATTACGATACAATTACCAACCTTGAAAACCCAACTGATTCCTACCCGGGAAGAAGGTATGTTTACTCCCGCCTTACAGTAAAAAATGGCACGGTTTTAGGACATAATAGTATAAACGATCCTCTTCTCTGGGAAGTTCCATTCGGAAAAGGTACTCTTATTCTAAGCGCAATCCCTTATAGTCAGGATATTGCCGGAAGCGGATTAATGCCTTTTTGCAAAGATCTCTATGGAAGAAGGATTGATCGGGTTATTCCAGTAAAAGCATCTCCTGCCACGCTTCAGACCATTACAAATAGAGACGATGGATTTCTTCTTGTGGGAGCATTCAATAATTTTGGAAGGCCATGGAAAGGAAAAATTCTACTCAATGGTATCCAGAAAAGTCTTAAAGTAGAAGATATATGGAATAAGAGCTCTATTGCAATGGAGAAAGGAACTCTTTCTACGGAAATTCAGGCTTACGAGTTTGCAATTTATAAAATACCAGTATAAATAAAGAAGCTCGGGTACAAAAAGCAAAGCAGTGTTTCATAAAGATTGCGGAAAAAAGAGATAGAACAAAAGATTACAACCATTAGGGTCTATTATCTGCACTACATAATTCAAGGGAGAAGAGGCAATGAATACAAGAAAGATAGAAATAGCTGTTTTACTCGCTCTTCTGCTGACAGGAAAGCTACTTCTTGCCAACATAACGCTTCCTCCTGCGCCAGAAGTTCTTAAAGCAGGACGGGCTATTGCCGTGGTACAGGCAAACCAACCGCCGAAGATAGATGGTATTCTTTCCAGTAACGAGTGGCCTGACTCTTTTGCACAGGGCGATTTTGTTCTTGCCGCCACTTTATGGGAAGATGCGAAAGATCAGACCATTGTCAGAATCTGTCGGACCGACAGCCATCTTTATGTGGCAATGGAATGTTTTGACCGTACCATACAAACAATTGCCGCCCGTAAAGATAGATCGGTCTGGAGCAATGATGTGGTGGAGATTCTGCTTCAACCGCCTTCATCCCAAAAAGAGTCGCGATGGTACCATATAGCTGCAGACGCGGCAGGCAATATCTGGTTCGCATATGAAACAATCGTATTGGAAATGCCGGGAACCTATAAGGGAACCCTCCTTTCCCATCAGATCTCTTCTGCTGTACGCACAGAAAGCGACCGCTGGACTGTGGAAATCTCTATTCCTCTTGCAGATCTAAATGCAGATCATACCAGTTGGAATGAGAAATGGCGGGGAAATTTCTGCAGAACAACAACCTCTCCTTCCACAAACTCCTGCTGGAATATGACGCAGGCCTTTCAAAACCCTGAAAATTTCGGCTTTCTTCTTCCTGATCAAAGTAAAGAAGCTATCGCCAACAACCAAAACTATCAAAAAGCCCTGCATTTCTATCAACAAGATAGAAGCAAAGCAGTTGAAGCATGGAAAGCAGAAGAACCCTACTATAAATTCTCCTATGCGTTTCAGTTCGGGCCTCTGAAAAAAGAGGTTCAAAAAGGATATATTTCTATTGATGAAACAAGCCTCTATGACCGTACAAAGGGATATGGCTGGATAGGAAGCGTTGAGGGAATCTCTTCGCAAACTATCGCAGATCTTGGAAACGCGCGGGAATCCCGTTCCAAACCCGCGGGTGCGCTTGCGTCGAGTTGGGTCTTTGCGACAAAACCGACCTATCGGAATAAGGTGGTTCACCGATTCCGTGTTGATCTTCCCCCAGGCGAGTATAAGGTACATCTTCTTTCTGGACTTCTTGCGCGAGAACTCGTGCCCCAGCGCCGTGCATTTACTGTATCCTGCAATAATAAGAAGGTCTGCGACCTTGATATTGGACATTTTATGTATGCAAGACCTTTTTTTAGGTGTAGAGCGGAGAAAGGTCGGATTGAGATTGCTTTTGAAGGTGAAAGTGAAATTTTTCCAGACCCTGCCACCTCATTGATAGATCCTGAGGGAACGAAAAAGGTATTTCTTCCGGGATGGTTGTTGAATGCGCTGGTTATCTATCCCGCAAAAGATAGGGTTCTCGCTGAAAAACAGATTGTACGCGATGAAAGTGATCTGTTGTATCTTCCATCCGAAGAGTTAATGAAGGTAGAGAAAGAGGAATGGAAAGAGGAAAAGGGAGAAATATCCTTTTCCCGCAAAGAAATGGAGCAAGGCTTGGTACTCTTTGAACGTACCCTGGGAGAACGGATCTATCCCAACAGCAGACCCCTCAGGTCAGAGATAAAAGAGTCAATAGAAATAAGGGCTGTTCCCGGAGAGCCGGCCTATTTCTCCTTCGCAATCCTTCCCTTAAAAGATCTTGATGTCGTATCTATAGAGCCCACTGATCTTCGCGGTCCAAAAGGCATTATTTCAAAATCAGAGATTCTTCTTCAAGAGGCACAGTACCGCCCATGGAAAATCAAAGGATCGCGCTATGCGATGGAACCAGTATTTCTTGATACCTTCCGATTCCTTGATCCTGATATGAAGAAAGATGAATGCCGCTGGTTTTGGATGTCTATAAAAACGCCTAATCAGATAAAGGCAGGTTCTTATAAAGGAAGTGTCCGTATTAAAGGCAGAAACGCAAAAGCTTTGCAACTTCGGATTACCCTGACAGTTCTGCCATTTCATACAGTAGAAACGCCTTTTCGGTTTGGTGGCTTCTTTCCTGCGGGATATGGAAAACCATGGGCAGTCTATACAGATATCTGGGCAAAGGCATTTACGGAGAATGGTATAAATACCCTTGCGCTCTATTATGATCCCTACCGGGCGCAAGACATAAGAGTTCTGAAAGGGCAGTTACGGATTTTCAGCCAGAATGGTCTCTCTGGACCTTTTGTGGTCTATACCTATATTCCGGGAAAGGTAGATCAGGCCCTTAGAAATGGAGATATTTCCTCGCTTCCTGAAGAGGTGATTCTTAAACAGATTGAAACTGCAAAACTCTTTCTTGCCTTACATAAAGAGGAGGGATTCCCGACGCTTCTCTATTGCGCTATGGATGAAGCGCACTGCAAGGGAGAACCATACTGGACAGAGCAAATACGCCTTCTTACTGAGATAAAAAAAGCAGTTCCGGAGATTCTTACCACTGCTTCGGAATCAAGCCGAAGTTATTGGCGTAGTAAAGACCAACTTGATGTTCCGCTTCTTTTTGAAGTGGATGATTTTAGAGAATGGCGGCTCTCTCCGGAAGAGATTAAAAAAGGAAAAGAGATATGGTCGTACCCGAATCAGGCAATGCTTGAACCCGCTGATATCAATGCAGGAAGATTCTGTACAGGATGGCTTCCCGCAATTACCGGAATTCGGGGAATCCTTCCATGGGAAATTTATGAAGCACGGGATTATAATGAATCGTGGCTGAAAAACACATGCTGGCTTCAATTCGTGCCGCGTCCTATTGGAGGCTTTCGCATTGAACCTCGATTAACCACTGTTATGGGACATATCGGAATATGGGACCTTAGATATGTAGAAACAATGCGCGCTCTTATTGCAAAAGCAGAGCAAAGTAATAACCCGGCGGCAGTCGCGAAAGCAAAAGAGTTGCACAATCTTCTTCATCGGATAGATGCTTCTACCAAAGGCTCTTATATGTACTACTATGCAACCGAATATTGGAAGCCTGAAATTTTCACGCTTCTTCGCCAAAAGGTCGCTGATGGGATTCTCGCACTCACCGAACTTCTTGAAGAAAAAGAATAAAATCCATAAAAGAGAATAGAGAAAATTTCTAAGAGATTATCTCTATAGAAAAAACTGCAATGTGTTTCTCTTTATTAGTGGGTATCGTGATGCACTGTCGCGCGTAAACTCTCTGCTAACTCTCTATCCAAATTCTGTAATATCTGAGACTGATGCATTGCCGCGGCATGGTTTCTCACAGTGGTATAAGCTAAACCTAAACTATAATGCGCCTCTACATATTCTGGATTGATTCTAATTGCCTTTTTGTATGATTCTATCTCTTCATGATAACGGTGCTGTTTTCCATAGAGCATACCTAAAGAATAATAAGCGATAGCATTGTCAGGGTTGATTCTAACTGCCTCTATATAAGATGCAAGAGCCGCGGAATATTTCTTCCTCGTATCATAGGTTATTGCAAGCGCATAGTGCGCGATGGCATTATTGGGATCTCTTTTTACTTCTTTACTGAAGATCTCTATTGCATCGTCATATCTATTCTTCAAAAGATCATTCAGTCCTTTTTTTATGGATGTCTCTTCTTTGCTCAGAATCTTCCATTCCGTAAAACTTTTTTTCTTCGGAAAACGCACTATCCTTGATATAGGAATAAGAAGAGCATACGATTCTTTACCTGAAGAAAATAGCGTTGCCACCCCGAAAATCTCGGCTTGCATCGTTGCTACCGGAGTACCGCACAATTCCCGAGGGATCAATCTTATCCCTTGAAAAATATCTTCTGTATCAATGATATTTTTTACAGGAAATATCATACCCTTTCCACTCTTTGAAGAATCAGAAAAAATAGCTGGCAGGACAACCTCTTCTCCATGCGAAAGACTTTTCTTTGTAAAAGAAGCCACGGTAATTGATTCTTTCGGAATATCCGCAGATACAATAATCCCTTCTCCGAACAGATCTTCGGCAAGAATATATTTCACCGGATACCTTCTGCCATTAGAAACTCTTATTTCCGCACGGTACGCAGATCTAAGCATTTGCGCACTAGTAACAACCTCGCCTTCTTCATTAAGAAAGAATCCATTTCCTTCTTCCACAAGGATATTCTTCTTATCATAGAGAAGGAATCTTACAACTGTCGGACTAATCTCTTTTACTATATCTGGAATAGATTGTATGAACCGTGCCCTTTCTTGAGAAGGATTAGATGGTTCTTCCGCAAAAGAAGGGGTGACTGCCATTACTATTATCACTATTCCTACAGATATTGCTCTTCTCCCTCTTCTTGCTATACCTAGCACAGTCATATTGCCTCCGCAACAATTTCGTCAGAAGATACCCTATAAACAGAATAAAGGGCTTTCTTTAACGCAAAGCGTGTCTGTCTTGGTTCCTGACATACATTGCTCTTTTATACTATCATCTTTCGCCAATAAATTCTTTCTTCTTTGGAGCCGCAAGAAAAGGTGCGACCATATAAATACTCATGTATTACTTAAACTCCATTGGTATAATCCACAAGCACCCCAAAAAAATATTAAAACCCTCTCCGCAATACTGGATAATTCTATAATAATATCCATAGCATGGTTCGCGAAAAAAAACCGGATAAAAGGAATTCTGTGAAAGAATCTGAAAAAATCAAAGGAACAAACTTTTTTTATCCTATACCACAATCTCTTCTTGGTGCATTTCACTATCCAAATTTCTCCTAAAAAACATGGCACACTCTTTTTTCTTTTGCATTCTCTTGAAAAATAATCTGTATATAAACAACGCAAGAAGAGAGTAATGGGATTTTACGATAGAAACATTCTATTCAGCAAGAGGTTTCTTTGTCAAATAGGATAATTTGACCCTGCTTCGGATGTGTGTTAAAAAAACAGAAGATACATTGCGCTCTTTCTTACAGGAGGTTCTGATGTCCCCTTACTGCGCAGGCCCCATTCCCATCGTGATCACAGTCTGCCTTTCTATTATTACACTGGTGATTTTGGTTACAGGTATCCTCTCAATCATTATTCTTTTACGGATACAGAGAACCCTTAAAAATGTGGATGCAACCTTTCAACACTTGGTAGGACGGCCGCTACAGATGATAGAGACGATTTTTTCGCTGATTGCAAGAGCACGCCAGTTCTTCTCATCACAAAGACAAGAAAAGAAAAAACAGGAAAAAGAATGACCTATTCTATATCTACAGGGAGAATCCATGGCACAAGAAAAAAATGAAATAGGTGGATTGCTAACGGGTTTGGCGATCGGAACATTAATTGGAACCATTGTAGGGCTTCTTATCGCGCCCGAGCCAGGCGAGGTAACCCGAAGAAAATTGAAATATGCAATGGAAGAATTTCCTGAAAAAGCAAAAAAAGCATCAAAAAAGGTAAAAAATCTTCTTCAGAAAAAAGAATGTGAAGAAGATACAGATCAAAACCTCTATGCCAGCGAGGGATTTGAAGAATAAAAAGAGTAAAAAAAAAGCCCGGTCGCCACGTACAAAAGCGACCGGGCAATGATAGAAAAAAATTAGCGTCTTACACGTGCGTTTCCTTCCCAAATACTCCAGATTTGCTCTTCATCCGCAGGATGCGCGTAATCAGTTAAAAGTGTGGTTGCAAGCGCGCCGCTCGCCCAGGCAAACTGAATCCATTTTTCCGGATCCCATCCCCGAAGAATCGCATAGAGCATTCCGCCTACAAAACCATCTCCTCCGCCAATCCTATCCACAAGGGTGATTTCTCGCGGTTGCACGCTATACCACTGATCTCCTGCTGACATAATTGCGCCCCATAAATGCGTCTGCGCACTTACTACTTCTCGCAAAGTTGTTGCAAAGACCGAACAGTGAGGAAATGCCTTTTTCACACGTTCAATCATACCCTTAAAACCTTCAATCTTTTCTGCTAAATCCTTTCCGCCTGCTTCAGGACCTTCTATACCAAGACAGAGTTGATAGTCTTCTTCGTTTCCTTCTAAAATATCGGCAATACCGGCAATTTCAGTGAAAATTTCGCGAAGTTCTGTTTCACGATTTTTCCAAAAGGACGCGCGATAATTAAGGTCAAATGAAATACGGGTTCCATACTTCTTAGCTGCCCGGGCAAGTTCAAGACAGAAGAGCCCTGTTTCAGGAGAAAGCGCACCAATAAGACCAGACAAGTGGATAATTTGTACGCCCTCTTCTCCAAAAATACGGTCAAGATCAAAATCTTTAACATTAAGGGTCCTTCCCACTTCACCTGCCCTATCGTTATGAACACGGGGACCTCTGGATCCAATACCGCTATCCGCGATATTAATCTGGTGGCGGTATCCCCAAGGACCACCCTGGGAAACTTCCTTTCCTTCATAATCCATATGTCTGCTTGCAAGGTTATCTTTAATAAACTGTGCAATGGGACTGCCCTTTACAAAAGTGGTAAGAACCTTTACCGGAAGACCAAGAAAAGAAGAAATACTGGCAACATTTGTTTCAGCGCTGGTTGCATGCATCATATATAATGTGCTGGTATGGACCGGCTGGCCATTCACAGGAGTAATACGGATTCCCATACTTGTAGGAACCAGTAAAGAATAAGCACATTCTTTCTTTAATTCTATTTTCATATCCTCGCTCCTTGTAAACAAATACATAGTAAGATCTTAGAAAATCTTCTTCTGGTAGGAAAACATACTGGATAGTATCAACGATGAATACTATACTGTTTCAGAGAATAATTGTCAATCTTAAAGAGGCGCTCTTCTTCCTCTTTTTAGCTTTCCGCAACATAATCACACAAAAAAGAAGATGCGCCTTTCTTTTGAAGAAAGGGTAGACCTTCTCGGCTCTCTCTGATATAGTATAGGTATGCAAAGAAAAAGACAGGAATATATCGCACGGCTTGAAAAATTAAGAAGATCGCGGGTTATCTCTTATATAACAAGCGACCGACAGGGTCCGGTAAATGCGCGGATAGCTATGGACGTCATCCCTATTATGAGCCAACATCTGCGCGCAATGGGAAAAGTCAAAGCAATTGATCTTTTTCTGTACAGTGCCGGCGGAGATACCATGGTTCCATGGCGTTTGGTCTCTATGATACGTGAGTATTGCGATACTTTTTCAATTCTTATTCCTTACAAAGCACATAGCGCCGCTACCATGATAGCCCTTGGAAGCGATGAAGTAGTAATGAGCGACCTTTCCGAACTATCGCCCATAGATCCTTCAACCGCCAGTATCTTTAATCCTCCGGATCCGCAAAAACCGCAAAACAGAATTGCAATAAGTGTGGAAGATGTAATGGCCTATTTTGATCTTGCGAAAGAAAGGTTCGGGATAAAAAAAGATGAGGACCTTGCAAAGGTCTTTATCAAATTTATTGAGGCAACCCCTCAGATTCACCCCCTTGCGCTAGGAAATATTAATCGTACCCATACCCTAATACGAATCCTTGCAAAACGGCTTCTGAAAAGCCATGCTTTGCAAATGGATGCAGAAGAAATTGAAACAATCGTTGATTATTTCACAGAAAAACTCTACTCGCATCAATATCTTATTGGAAGAAAGGAAGCAAAGGAAGATCTTGGACTAAAGACTGTAATCTTCGCGGATGGAGATCTTGCCCGCACAATGACCGCTCTCTATGAAGAATATGCAAAAGAAATAGGGCTCGGAATTCTTTGGAATGCGGAGAATGAATTGGGCGACAATGCAGTACAGAACAGAAAAGATTATTCTATTGCTTATATTGAAAGTTTACACGCATCCTGCATCTTTGAACTTACGCTTGAATATAAAAAAGAGACAGTAAATGTTGTTCAGCAGACTCCCCATGGTCCGATTCAAACACCAAAGGAACAGATAGGATTTAAGATCGTGTCTCAGGGATGGAAAGAATAATCAGAAGTATCATACTTCTTCCGAACTTCTTTTAAAAGATTCTCTATCCAGCACAATCCCCTCGGAAAGAATGGCTCCTCTTTTTACTCTCTTCTTAAAAAGGTATAGGAGCAAATATTTAGATTGAAAATTCAGACTCATATATTAGGCAATCTTCTGTAGCTTGAAGTATCTTCTGATTATTTCAAGATAAAGGAAACGCGCGCCAAAGAAAGCGCCTCTTCCTTTTCCCGAGAAAGAATTTTGGGATCCAAAAGAAAAAGCCGTTCTTGCTCAATACCAGACTGCAAAAGGTATTCCTTTGTCTTTATGGTCCGTTCAATAGCAAGAAAACGAAGATCGTCCTGTGTAACCAAGGTATGGGTACGGATCAACTCCTCCATTTCAGAATCAGGCAAAGGTTTAAGCACACCCAATATTGTGCGCGGTTTGGAAAAATTGGCATTCTGGTAGGCTCGCAGAAGGTACTGGGGGTATTCGTCTTCGCTAATGAGAATCTCGTCAACTAAAGGTACGGGTTCGCCTTGTTGTACTAAAATTTTCAATTTTTCCGATTTAATTTTTCTCAGGAAAAAAAGATCTTTCAAACTTTCACTATCTTTTTCAGGATCAGCCCTTCCTTGCATTTCAAGAGAAAGAGAGGGCCTTTCCTTCAATGCTTTTACAAGTACATCCAGTTTTTTTCTTCCATCTTCGGAAAGGTTGTACGAACCATAATCAAAAGAAAGATAACTTAATTCTTCTCCACCGCCAAAAAGTGCGCCAATCAAGGCAAAGGGCGAAGCGACCGCCTTTGCAAGAAGGTTAAGAAGAACCTTGACAATAATAGGACCCACACGGAATTTGGGATCGTCGAGAGATCCTGAAACAGGAAGGTCAAGAGAGATCTTTCCAGAAGGATCTCGCAACAAGGCAACGGCAAATTTTACCGGAATTTTAACTGCCAAAGGACTCTCAATCTTATCGCCGAGAGTAAACTGATCTAAACGAATGGAGTTTTTAGAGTCAAGTTTTCTTCTATCAATACGGTAGTTGAGATCAAGAGAAAGAAGCCCCTTACGGGTAACATAACCGACATATCGTTGCGTATAGGGAGAAGCAGGAGTCATATCAAATCCATCTACATTCATGGTAAGATCAAGATAAAAAGGGGATGGCTTAAATTCTCCTGCAATTACAAGCGGGCTCTGACCCTCTACTTTGGCTTCTATATCTACTTGAGCAGGTTTCTGCGCAAGAGTTGTAATACCGGTTATACTTCCGTTAAATTTATCCATACTTACTCCATATCCCGGCTCTACACTTTTATCAAGAAGGATAATTTTCCCTCCCTTGAAAAGAATCTTCTTGATAAGGAATTTTCCACTATCGTCTTCTATAGGTTTTTTCGCTTTATCCGGCGCTTTTTCCACAGAAGAAGAAGGAGAAGGAGATTTTACAATGTTTTTGAGGTTAATGGTTTTATCAGGATGCACAATAATACCTGCATAAAGATTCTCAACCATAACTTCTTCCACAGAAAGTGGATCCTTACCCGTACCAGCCGAGATCGTTGTAAGAGCAAAAGTTTTCCATGAAAGGAATTGTTCGCCATAGCCCTTTTCCACTGAAGAAAAATCCTTGACAACCGCATCTCCTGTAAAAGAAAAGAAAGGGGTCTGTCCAGATCCTTTCCTAAAGGAAATTTCACCCTTTGTAGAAAGGTCTCCTTTTGTAACAAGAAGGTCTAACTTTTCAGAAAAATAGGATTGAAATGGAGTAACCTGAACATTCTTGGCATTGAGCGTACCGAAAAAAGAAAAAGGATTAAGGTGAAGACTTCCATTCAAAGAACAGGGGGATTCTCTGTTAAGAAGAAAAGAGAGAGAAAAAGGAACTTTCTCGTCTCTTCCAAAAAGAATGTGCGACGCGGAAAGGGTTACCTGATCTAAGAAGATCTGTACAGGATCTTCGGGCATTGTATCGCGCATCTGTAATGTCAAATTATCCGCACGAAGCGCATGGATAACAGAGCTCCATCCAGAACCCTTCTCTTTTGTAGAAGAGGATGATGGGCTATCTCCTGCGCTCTCTTTTACAGGAAAAAGAGGAAGAAAGGTAAGCGTTCCATTTTTGCCGCGGGTACAATCAAATACTCCCTTAGCAATAGAGATAGCGCCAATAGAACATTCTTTTGCAGAAAGATCTATCGCGGCTTTTGAAGCCTGTACTAAAGGAAGAGATAAGAATCGCGAATCTCCTGCTTTAGCGCATTCAAGGGAGGATAATGTAAGGGAAGCATCGGAAAAAGCGCAATGGAACGGAGAATTCGCCTTCTGTTCCAAAAGATATTGTGAAGAAAGAGATAGAGAGCCTCCGTGTACTTCAAAAAGAATTTTTTCCGCATAGTAGGGAAGATATTTTGTCAGGGATGCTCCTTCAAGCAAAAGGTCTCCTTGAGAAAAAAAGGGCGAAAACGCAATGGCTCCAGAAAGTTTCAACCGTTCTCCGGAATCAGAAGAAGAAGAGATAGAGACAGTACCCTCTTCTCCTTTCATATTAGAAAGATCCTTTGCGGAGATAAGAAAATCTTTTAGAGAAAGAGCAAAAGGCTGGGAAAGAGAATCATCAAAAAAATGAATCTTGCCCTGTTCAAGCTTTAATGCTGTCATTTCCCAGAAGAATGAGGATGGAAGGGATTCTTTTTTTTCTCTTGGAACCGCCTTTTTTTCTGAGACAAAAAGAGCTGTCATTTCCAAGGTTCCCTCTTTATTCTTCCGCAGAAAGAGTTCTGGAGCAATGCAATGAATATTATGTATTTTTAGAATTTTTGAGAATGGGTCGTAACCATCCAATGTGATATCTAATGCACTCATAGAAAAAAGCCGTTCTTTGGAGCGAGAAGAAAGAGCAAGATCTTTCATCTCTAGGCTTCCTTTTATTAAAAATGTGGAGGGCTCTTTTTTCCGTTGGAAATAGGAGATACTTCCCTCTATGCCTAAAAGACCTGAATCTATAACAACCCGCAGTGGAAAAGGAAGATAGGTGCAATATCGGGCAATATCTATCTTTGTAAGGTTAAAATCAAGAGAGGTTTCAAGGGAATCCGCGAATGGCTTGGTCTTTCCCTCCATAACAAAAGGAGAACCATTTACCAAACAGGAGAAGGAAGGCACAATACTGGTTTCTATCACACGGGGGAAGTTAGAGATAAAAGGAAGAGAGAGTTGAAGGGAAGTAAGTTCATGGCGCACTCTTTTAGGAAGGTCTTCAAAGAGAACCTTTCCGTTCTTCAGGGAAATGTTTCCCACAAAAAAGCGTAGGGGCTTCGCATCGGGATCTTTCGGAACCAAAAGATCGGAAAAATTATATTTGTACTCATCAAGGCGGACAATGTGGATATAAGGATCTTCACAACGGACTCTTTTAATAATCGGTCTTATCCGAAAAAAAGAAAGAATATCAAGATCAGCCTGTAATTCGCGAAAAGAGAAAAAAAGGCTTTTCTCCTGCGGTTCAGAAATAGAGAGACCATTCAGAGTAAACGAAAGAGTACAGGGATTTACACGTACCCGTTCCACTGTTACAGGTCTGTGAAGAAATTCGGATGCTTTTTTTTCTAGGAAACTTTTAATAAATCTTGGCGCAAGAAAAAATCCCGCGAGAATCAAAAGAGAAAAAAGAAGAAGAAAAATACCAATACCCTTACGCCATCGGAATCGCAGGATCTGTGCCATGAACCCTCCTTAATACAGAAGATGGATACCGCACTTTCATTGTAAAAGAATACCCTATAAAAGGAAGCAATCAAAGTCTTTCTTCTGTTTTTCTCTTGTATGGTAGTTAAATTTTAAAAGTGCACTCTTTAAAATGTAAGTCCTCATTTTTTACTTTTTGAATATCCAGCAACTTATTTTGATACCAGAAACGACCATCTATGATAAGAGGAATCGTGCTGAACCAATTCCCCCGCATAGTTGGTTAATACTTCCCTGTCATGTTTTTTATACTTCCTTTTTGGGCAGATAAAAGTCATTCTTCTTTGCCCTGTCTATAATTGTCGGTACAGAGACCTTCTGGTTATATTTATTTCCCAAAACGTCTCTTATATAACTGTCATTGTAAGTTTTTATCGGTATTATCGGGTTTTGTATCAAAGTTTTTTCTACTTTAATTCTTTCAAAATATTCTTTTCTACTTGTATCGGAATCTGTCGAGTTTTTTCTTGCCTGTTATATGCAATTGAAAAGTTTGCAGGATCTTCTCTATATCGTTAAATGACAAACATAAATAAGTCTCTTGACAAAATCTCTTAGCGGAGGGCACAATAGAAGTGAGTTACAATTATACTTTTACTAAACACCGCATCTCTGCAAACAATCTTATCATAAATTTTCGGGTAAAGCAGTCAGTTAAAAAAAGGGTTCCCGTAAATGACAAAAACGATAAGTATTTGTTTGTTCTTCCTGATATCTGCAATCAATTTTCCTGCTTTGGGAGAAGAGATACAAGGACAAGACGTACAAACTTTACTCCTGAAAGCAAAAAAACTTGTAACCGAAGAAAAATATAAAGAAGCAATCAGTCAATTTGAAACAATCCTGAAGCAGTTTCCAGATACCCCGCAGATAAAAGACGCTATATTTCTACTTGCTGGCTCGTATGTCAAACTTGTCCAACCAGAAAAAGCAGAAGAAATTTACCTTTTCGCACTCAAGAAATATCAAGACGATACCACCTATTCAATGCGTATCCATAACGCTCTTGCTGAGTTGTATATTTCAACGCAGCAGCTCCAAAAGGTAATAAAATCATACTATGCTATCCTTTTGGTGATAGGAATTCCTTCTGTTTTTGATTTTAATGCGAGTCAAACATTTTGTTTTTAAATAAATATGCAGAAAAACTCGTTTATTGAAGGTATCTTTCTAAATTTAATATGGATTCGAATTGATCCAATACAATTAGGCAATATGATTAAAAAGTAGGCACGAGAAAGGAAGGTCAAAAATCTTATTTTGAATTATTTCTCTGGTTACTGGCAATAGCAGTACCAGGATTTCTTCGCTGGTTTTTTAGAGCATATTTTGCATTCTGGCAGCCACATGTTTACAAATTTGGACGTCCTTCGTTGTTTCAAATAATTGCTTCACCATTTCTTTATATAGCACCATGGTTCGGCTACGACAACGCCTTTCTTTTCTTTATCAACATTATTCTTCCATCTATTCCATTTATATCTCTTGCTTTTCTACATAGGAAACTCAGATATACAAATATCTATAGGTCTTACATTGTTGCTTTTATAGGTTCTACCATCGGAGCATTATTAGGAATACATGCCTTTAAATATACGGTGGTGGTCTCTCTTAAAATCCGACCTTGTTTTTGGAGCAGATATTGGATATGGATTCCTTTTCCTTACACAACCAGCATATATTATAATCTTGATGGTTATAGGATGGAAAAGCGGCAGAGAGTTTTATAAACACTTTGAAAAAAGGCATAAAAATAGTTAAAAACATTATGGACAGAAAAAAGCATACACTACCTGCAAATCCAGGAGATTTACCTGAAAATTGTGATAAGTTTTGTGAATGGTGTAAGAACAAATGGTGGAAAATCTTAGGAGGACCTTAAATGAAAAACGCTTTCAAATTATCTATATTCGTGTTCTTTATAATTTTTTCTTCATCTCCTTGGTTGTTTATAAAAGGGCAACTATCACTAAGTTACTGTGATGTCTCTGAAATTAATAAAACAGAGAAAGATGTAGAGGAGGAAATTGGAAAATTGATAAAGAAGTTTTCTATAAAGGAGATAACGGAAAAAGAAAAATATGATATAAAGAGGGAAATCGAAAAATTTGAATTAAAAGCCTTACCATTCATACTGCAGGTCTTAAAAGAAGCAAATGATGAGGAGAGACAATACTACTACCTTTCTATGATTACGGAAATTATAGGTAGAAAAAAAAGGGCATTTGAAATAAGCAGAACAAATCTGACACCAGAAGAAATTGAAAGAAACAAAATAGATATTACAGAATTTCCGTTATCTCAAGAAGATAAAGAGAATATAGACAAGGCGTTTTTAATCGTATCTGATTTTGGTCTTCATCATAACCCGAAAATTCGCGTAGCAGCAATGGATGCGCTTGGATGTTTTGGAACTCAGAAAGCGGTTTTTTTATTAGAAAGAGCTTTAAATGATGAGGATGCAACTGTACGTTATGTCGCCTGTATTAGACTTTCTCTTTTGGGGCATTGTCATTATAATCGCTTTAAAGTAATGACAGGAAAAGAACCAAAGACGCCAGAGGAATATGCGGAATTTTTGTCTGATACGAAATGGGGGTTGTGGATACAGGCAGAACAGGAACTCAAGAAATTTGGAAAACAAGCTATCCCTGTATTGTTGGAAGTAGCTTCTTCTGATAAAGAACCGGGCAGACAAAGAGCAATAAAGCTCTTGGGAGAAATGAAGGCAGAAGAAGCAGTTCCAGTTTTAGGGGAAAAATTCAAGAGAGAGCCGAATGATACTTCCAGTCTATATGCACTT
>Ga0172382_10002782_pt1 | contig 28551 bp, 23 predicted proteins | sample Leawel138RmetaG_FD_122245 | JGI IMG/M metagenome (GOLD analysis project Ga0172382, IMG submission 122245) | Leachate microbial communities from a municipal landfill in Southern Ontario, Canada - Leachate well 138R metaG | ecosystem: Engineered > Solid waste > Landfill > Unclassified | place...
AATTCCGATTTTACCAGGTCAATGACCTCATCAAACTTTCTGTTCTTTAAAACAGTACTTAAATAATAGTTCATACTTATTTCTTTTACGTTGAGCACAATGGAGAAAACTTGGATGTCCAAATAATTCCCTGCACATGATTACAAAAATAGATAAAACAAACATGTTAATCTTTAAACAAACAACTAGCAGTAAAGTTTTCGTGGCAGTTACAACGAAATACGATTGTGTATTTTGTTGTCATTTCCTGGCAAATCCTGCCAAAATATAAATGAGTATGAGGTCGGGTACCACTAAAATAAACAATGGAGTGAGCCCTATTCCTTTTAGTTAATAGAGAATAACGAGGTACATGCATTCAAAAATCGATTGACCGCGTTCAAAGATATTATCCGGATCCACAACCAGTCTTTGTTTTTTTGTTGAATAGATAGAATTTCTTTTTAAAATTATATAATTGTAAATAAAAATAAATAAATAATAGAAATAAGGCAAATAAATTTTGTTTTTAATATCAAAATGATTTTCTTTGTTTGAAGAATTTAACGAAAAAATCAGGATATGTGTGGGATTGTTTGTGTATTTGCTTTAAAGACAGAAAGTTGGCAGCTTCGTTCGCAGGTTTTGGAGATGTCGAAGAAGTTACGACACCGTGGGCCCGACTGGTCGGGGATATATTGTGGCGAGAGGGCTGTCATTGCTCATGAGCGGCTTGCCATTGTTGATCCGGAGTCGGGTGGTCAGCCGTTATACAGCAAAGACAGGAAGTTGATTTTGGGTGTGAATGGTGAAATTTATAATCACCGCGAATTAAGGAGTCGGTTTTCTGACACTTATGAGTTTCAGACCCATTCAGATTGTGAAGTGATTTTAGCGTTATACCGCAGCAAAAAAGAGAAGTTTCTGGATGAAATGAACGGAATTTTTGCCTTTGGTCTTTACGATGAGCAGGAGGATGCTTACCTGATTGCCCGTGATCACATCGGGATTATTCCACTTTATCAGGGGTGGGATGAGTTTGGCAACTACTACATAGCATCGGAGTTGAAAGCTCTGGAAGGGTGTTGCAAAAAAATAGAAGAGTTTCCACCCGGGCATTACCTGTATAGCAAAGACGGGGAGTTGAAACGTTGGTATACACGTGAATGGAGCGAGTATGAAAAAGTGAAAGACAATCCTGCCGACATGGATGAGCTGGCTCAGGCACTGGAAGATGCGGTTCACCGTCAGCTGATGTCAGATGTTCCTTATGGCGTATTGCTTTCCGGCGGCCTCGATTCATCCATTACTTCTGCCCTGGCTAAAAAGTTTTCTCCCCGGCGGATTGAGGAAAACGACCAAATCGATGCCTGGTGGCCTCAGCTGCACTCTTTTGTGATCGGACTTGAAGGCTCACCCGACCTGGCAGCTGCACGTAAGGTAGCCGATCATATCGGTACCATTCACCACGAAATTCATTATACTATCCAGGAAGGACTCGATGCGGTCCGTGATGTGATTTACCATATCGAAACTTATGATGTTACTACTGTGCGTGCTTCCACTCCTATGTATATGATTGCCCGGTTCATCAAATCCATGGGTATAAAAATGGTGCTTACCGGTGAAGGTGCAGACGAAATTTTTGGGGGGTATCTTTATTTTCATAAAGCACCCAATGCCGAAGAGTTTCATAAAGAGAGCGTCCGCAAACTGAACCGTCTGCATCTGTACGATTGCCTGCGTGCCAACAAGTCTCTTGCTGCCTGGGGCGTGGAAGGACGGGTGCCGTTTCTCGATAAAGAATTTATTGATGTGGCTATGCGGTTCAATCCCGAAGAAAAAATGGTTAAAAACGGGCGAATGGAAAAGTGGTGCCTTAGAAAATCATTCGAAAAATACCTCCCGTCATCCGTGGCCTGGCGACAAAAAGAGCAGTTCTCCGATGGAGTGGGATATGGTTGGATCGATACCCTGAAACAAATGGCCCGCGAACAGGTGTCTGATGAAATGATGGAAAATGCCTGCTACCGCTTTCCGGTTCATACCCCCAGGAACAAAGAAGAGTATATGTACCGTGCTATATTTAGTGAGCATTTCCCCTCCGACCAGGCTGCGGCTTGTGTCCCGTCAGTTCCTTCCATCGCTTGTAGCACCGGTGAAGCACTGGCCTGGGATGCAGCATTCCAAAGGAATGCCGACCCTTCGGGAAGAGCCGTGAATTCAGTGCATGAGAAAGGAACAGTCTTCGAAGATGTGAAGAAAAATCAACCGCAAACAGAATGTACACAATGATGTATGATAACTGAAAAATAAGGCCTTCCCCACCATTGAAAATATGCTTCAGATGGGAATAATGATGCCCTCACCAGACTTCCTTATTTCGAAATTCAGAAAGAAATTTGAGTTTTTTGACAAACAACTCATGCTCCCTTTTTTATTGTTTAAATGATTTTCTATCTTTCGGCTGGATTTAATACAATTAATTTGATGATCATGAAGAAAGTATTGATTTTAATAGCAGTTGTTGGATTGTTTGCCTGCAGCCAGAAAGATAAAGGTTTTGAAATAACAGTGAACCTGATTGGTGCCAATGGACAGGTATTGTTGGAAAAGATTGAATCCTCACAATGGATCCCGGTTGATACAGCCACTATCGTTGATGGCACAGCCGTACTAAAGGGGAAAGTTGTGGTCCCCGAAGATCACTACCTGTCGGTTGTAGGACAGCAGGGCAAAATGATCCTTTTCGTTGAGAATACTGCCATGAAAGTTACCGGTGATGTGAGTAATCTGGAACTTGCTGTTGTTGAGGGCTCTCAAACACATCAGGAGTATCATCAGGTCAACACCAGGATACAGGAAATCGGCGATGAGTACATGGCTCTGTACCGGGAAGCCCGCGAAACAGCTGCAGCAGGAGATGATGTGAAAGCAGCTGAGCTGATGCAACAGGTGGAAATACTCTTTGAGAGTACCAATGACCTGCAAGCCGACTTCATTAAAAATAATCCGGCATCATTTGCTGCTCCGTATTTCCTCTCAAGGGTGCAATACGGAATGGAGTTGAATGACCTGGATAACCTGGTGGGCTCACTCGACCCGAAACTGAATGAAGTGCCGACAATCATTGCACTGAAAGAACGGATTGAAAAGCTGAAAACTGTTGCTGAAGGACAAATAGCTCCCGATTTTACCATGAATGATCCCGCCGGAAATCCGGTTAGATTTTCTGATGTCTACAAGCAAAATGAATATACCCTGCTCGATTTCTGGGCTGCCTGGTGCGGTCCCTGCAGAGCCGAAAATCCTAACGTGGTAGCTGTTTATAACGAATTCAAAGATAAGGGATTCAGCGTGTTTGGCGTGTCACTCGACCGGGATCGTGATGCCTGGCTCAAAGCTGTTGAAGACGATCACCTGACCTGGATGCACGTTTCTGACCTGGCTTACTGGAATAACGCTGCCGCCCAATTGTATGCCGTTAACTCTATCCCGGCAAGCCTTATCATCGATAAAAACGGGAAAATTGTAGCTAAAGATAAACGCGGTGAGGATTTGCGGGAAACAATAGCTACCCTCCTGAAGTGAGTAGAGAATGACGAATGATAGTTTAATGACGAATTCATTCTGTTGAAATGAGCTTATGAAGTTTACCGATTGCACCTAAAAAAATCATGGACTGAGGCCAAAACCATAAAAAACTAACAACTTGAGTATGAAACGCAGAGATTTTGTAAAGACGGGTGTTGCTGCATCCTCCGGACTGTTTTTTGTAGATTCTCTACTTGGATGCATCAATCCGGCATTGGATAACCAGAAACTTCCGGAATATTTTGCCGCGTTCCAAAACCCTCCTGTCACCTCACGGGTATTCGTGCGGTGGTGGTGGAATGGAAACAGGCTGACAGATAGGGAGATACTCCGCGAGCTCGATGTGATGAAAGAAGCCGGGATCGGAGGAGTGGAAATTAATCCAATTGCTTTTCCCCGGGAAGCCGATGCTGCAGGCTATGAGAGCCTGGTGATTTTTGAAGAGTCCTGGCTCAACATGCTGAAGGTCGCCCTGCAAGGTGCCAAAGAACGGGGAATGATCTGCGACATGATCGTGGGCTCTGGGTGGCCCTTCGGTGCTGAATTCCTTGAAAAACAAGACCAGGTGCAAATGGTTACTATCGAAACGGTTGGCCTGGAGGGAGGAAGATCATACCGGTTTAAAGTGAAAGAACTCCTCGATAAAGTAAACCCTGAAATTTCTTCCAAAAACAAAACTCTTTATAAAGACCTGATTGCCCTGCGCCTCATGCCGGCAGAGTCAGACCGTTTCGTTGAGGGAACAGACCTGTTCAGCCGGGTAGCCAACGAAGAAGTTGATGTTGACGTGCCGGAAGGGAAGCATATCCTCTATTGCGTGGTGAAACTGACCGGTTATATGGCTGTCATCCAAGGTGCTCCCGGAGCATCAGGCCCTGTCCTTAACCACTATAGCAAGCCGGCAACGGAGAACTACCTGAATAAAATTTCTGGATTTATTACCGGCAAAGTAGGGAACATGGGGGATTATATCCGTTCTGTTTTTTGCGATAGTATGGAACTGGAAGGAGCCAACTGGAATGATGACCTGCCCGACGAATTCCAAAAACGGAGGGGATATTCCCTCTGGCCTTACCTTCCTTTTGTACTGACAAAAGTTGGTCACATGGGAGAACCTGTGCAGGAGGAATTCAGCACCCGCTTTTCCGGTGAAACCGAAGAAATAATAAACCGGGTACGACTTGATTATTACAAAACCCGGATTGAACTGTTCAAAGAACGGTTTGTCGATACCTTTACCGATTGGTGCCACAGGAATCAGGTTCTTTCCAGAATGCAAGCCTACGGGCGCGATATGCATCCGCTGGAAACAAGCATGGATATTGATATTCCTGAGTGCGAATCGTGGCTTGGCCGCGGCCCTACACCAGCTAATAAATACGTGGCTTCCGCAGCAGCTCTTGTCGGAAAAAGACTGGTGAGTTGTGAGGATATCACCAACACCACACGGGTGTTTATTACAACTCTCGAAGCAGTTAAAATGACAGGCGATCAGAGTATGATCTCCGGTGTTACACATTCCGTCCTGCACGGATTCAATTATTCTCCTCCTGAAGCTCCGTTCCCGGGATGGGTGCGGTATGGTACCTGGTTTAATGAACGAAATACCTGGTGGCCTTACTTCCGCCGTTGGGCCGACTATAAAGCACGTATGTCGACAGTCCTGCAACAGGCCGTCCCTCAGGCAAATGTTGCTGTGTTACAACCGCTGAACGACCTCTGGCTGAAACATGGACTCCAACGCGACCCCTTCCCTCACAAGTTCTACCCGCCTTACCAGTACGAAATTTGGAAAGCAATCCACCAAAATGGGGGAGGATGTGATTATGTCAGTGAGAAAATAATTAACAAGAGCTCCTTCAGCAAGGGAACCATGAACTTTAACGAACGTTCATACCAGATGCTCCTGCTCCCCGAAGTGGAAACCATGGAGCCCGAAACAGCCCAATCTGTTAAGAACTTCGCAGAGGCTGGTGGAAAAATTGTATTTATTGGAAAAATACCGTTTAAATCGCCCGGGTTCACCGATCATGAAAAAAAGGATGCCACCGTGATGGAAATAATGGATAACCTGCTGACTCAACATAAAGACAAGGTGCTGGTTTATGATCCTCCCGGAGAAGATATTGCGGGTTGGTATGGTACGTTGATGCAAAAACTGAATATACAACCTTATGTGCGTTTCAATCAGACCCATCCCTCCTTATCGCAGTGTTGTTTTGATCTTGACGGTCATCAGATGTTCTTTATCGCCAATTGCGGGCTAACTGATCATGTTCGTGTACAAGCTGATTTTAACATGGATAAAAATATGATCCCATGGGTTTGGGATCCCGAAACCGGAAAGAAATGGCGTTACCCTGTTCCTGCTGGTGATAAACAGATTATTCTGGAATTGCCCCGCGCTACCTCCCTGCTGATCGTCTTTGAAGAAGATGTTCCGGGAGAAGAATTTTTCCCTGTATCACAGCATGCCGACGGGGAGCAAATCACCGGGCCATGGCAGGTAAAACTGTATCCGGTCAACGGGGCAGATTTTGAACTTCAGATGGAGTCGCTTACTGATCTTATCAACAGGGAGGAGACGAAAGATTTCGCCGGCACAGCCATTTATGAGATCAGCTTTCCGATGGAAGCAGGCAAGCACCACCTGTTAGACCTGGGTGATGTGCAGGGAACCACGGAACTGTCGTTGAACGGAAAGGTCATCGGGGAGAGGTGGTACGGTGCCCATGTTTATGATATCCGGGAAGCAGTGAAGTCGGGCGAAAATAAATTGTCAGTAAAATTAACCACAATCACCGGAAATTATCTGAGAACGCAGCACGATAATCCGGTTGCCCGGCGCTGGGTAGTATATCAGCCTCTCATTCCCATGGGAATGATCGGACCAGTTAAACTTATGTAGAAAATATTGATTATGAATTCAAGAGAGCGATTTATCAGAACGATATGCAGAAATAATCCTGACAGGCCGGCCGTATTTGCTACATTCACACCCCAGGTTGCTAAGCGAATGTCGGAGAAACTGGGTGTGGATTATGAAGAACCCCTCGATTCCCTGTTGTCGACTCGCAATTCACATACCCAATTGCTCCTGAAACTCGGGAATGATGCCGTGGGAATAGCTGCCTGTGCCCCTTATGATGCCCCTACGGTTACCGATGAGAACGGAATCATCACCAATGAATGGGGGATGAAGTTTATCAATAAAGGCCTCTATAATGAATTTATTGAATACCCTCTGGCACATGCTGAAAAAATTGAAGATGTTGAACGGTATCTTTTCCCTGATCCGTTTGCCCCGGGAAGGTTTGATGAGGCCAGGAAAGCCGTTGCCCGATATGGGAAAGACTATGGGATCATTGCCGATTTGGAAACCTCTGTTTTTGAAACAGCCTGGTACCTGACCGGACTGGAGAAATTTTTAATGGACCTGTTGGTTGAGCCTCCATACCTGAATGTACTGCTGGATAAAATATTAAATATCAATATCGAAACCGGCAAGGAGCTGATCCGCCTTGGAGCCGATATGATTTGGTGTGGCGATGATTTTGGTGGCCAAAACGGCTTGATCATGGACCTGGATACCTGGAGGTACTATTTTAAACCGAGAATGAGGAAAATGTTTTCCGCCTTCCGGGAGATCAATCCGGATATAAAAATTGCCTGGCACACCTGTGGCGCCGTGCGTCCGTTAATCCCCGAGTTTATTGAGCTGGGAATAGACTTTCTTAATCCGATTCAACCCCGCGCAGCAGGAATGGAGCCGCAGGCACTGATGAACGATTTTGGTAAGTCGATCTCATTTTTTGGAGGGATTTGCGTGCAGGACCTCATGCCTAATGGTACTCCGCAACAGATCAGAGAAGAAATAAAAAGAAGAACAAAAATACATGGCAGGGAAGGAGGGTATATAATCGCTCCTGCTCATAACTTCCAGGATGATACACCGGACGAAAATATCCTTGCTTTTTTTGAAGGAGTGAAGGCATTGTGATCTTTCCTTGTTGAATGTTTATTTTTACCAAAAATTATTGTGATGACAGGAAAAGAGCTCCGGATCGTTTTCATGGGTACACCCGACTTCGCTGTTGGCAGTCTGAACGCTTTGGTCGAAAACGGATACCGGATTGTTGGCATAATTACAGCACCTGACAAGCCTGCAGGACGAGGGAAAAAGCTTACTGAATCTGCAGTGAAAAAATTTGCCGTTCAAAAAGGATTGCCGGTTCTTCAACCTGAAAAATTGAAGGATCCTGCATTTGTGGAAGAGCTGAAATCATGGAACCCCGATTTGCAGGTTGTGGTTGCTTTTCGGATGCTTCCGGAGGTGGTCTGGAATTTACCCCGACTGGGGACTTTTAATCTCCACGCTTCGTTGCTGCCACAATACCGGGGAGCAGCCCCGCTGAATTGGGCTGTTATTAACGGAGAACCAAAAACCGGCGTTTCGACCTTCCTTCTCGATCACCAAATCGATACAGGTAAAATTCTCTTTCAAACAGAAACTCCTGTCGGGGAGAATGATACCGCGGGAGACCTGCACGATAAACTGATGAAAACAGGTGCAACTCTCGTATTGAAAACAGTTGACGCCCTGGCTGAAGGAAATTTCGAAGCCATACCACAATCGGAATGGACCAAAAATAATCAACTGAAACATGCTCCAAAGATTTTTAAAATGGACTGCAAAATTGACTGGTCAAAAAGCGTCCGGTCTGTCCGTAACCTGATCCGCGGACTCTCACCCTATCCAACAGCATGGGCTAGTTTGGTGCATAAAGTAAGTGGCCGGACCATAACCTGTAAGGTGTTTTTTGCCAATACCGTGATTGCTGCTGAAACCTCCTCGCCGGGAACCATCGATTCCGATGGAGAAACATACCTGAATGTGGCCTGCGGTGACGGATGGATTGAAATTACCGACCTGCAGCTCGCCGGAAAAACACGATTAAAAACTTCCCACTTTCTTCGGGGATTCCGGGAAATCCTGGATTACCGGTTCGAATGAATACAAAAAAATATGCCTGTCACCCTGTCATGAAACATGTCATTTAATCTAATCTGCTTTTAATCAATTTTTTACATGTAAATGTGTGATGAATTGCCGTCATTCTTGTGCAATTTTGTCCCGTTCTGCAGGGTAAAAACAACTCCAGTGATTTTGGTACAGAATATGATTAGGCAAATTGTCGATTTAAAAACAATTGTTTAATTATAAAAGAAAATAGCAATGGCAGAACTTAAAGGTAAAATTTTGGCTGGAAAAATCCTGGTAAAACCACAGGAAGCCGAAGAGAAAACACAAAGTGGGATTATTATTCCCGATTCAGCAAAAGAAAAACCACAGCAGGGAACAGTAGTTTTGGTTGGTGCAGGAAAAAAAGACGAACCCATGGAAATAAAAGTGGGTGATGTTGTTGTTTATGGAAAATATTCCGGTACCGAAATCCAAGTTGACGGTGAGGATTATTTGCTTATGTCACAAATTGACGTATTGTACATTGCTTAAATTAAATTAAAAGTAAATAGAAATGGCAAAAGAAATTAAATTTAACCTGGATGCCAGGGACAAGTTAAAATCAGGTGTTGACCAGTTGGCCAACGCAGTAAAAGTTACACTGGGTCCGAAAGGACGTAACGTAGTTATTGAGAAAAAGTTTGGTGCACCTCTTATCACAAAAGATGGTGTGACTGTAGCTAAAGAAATTGAACTTCCCGATGCATATGAAAATCTGGGAGCTCAGATGGTGAAAGAGGTGGCCTCTAAAACCGGAGATGATGCCGGGGATGGTACAACTACAGCTACCGTTCTGGCTCAGTCAATTATTTCAGTAGGTCTGAAAAACGTGGCCGCCGGTGCTAATCCTATGGATTTGAAAAGAGGTATCGACAAGGCTGTTATTCAGGTGGTGAATAAACTGGCCGAACAAGCCAGAACCATTGGCGATGATTATAAGAAAATAGAATCTGTTGCCAAAGTGTCGGCTAACAATGATGAAACCATTGGAGCATTGATCGCTGAAGCGATGCAGAAAGTTCACAAAGAAGGTGTGATCACCATCGAAGAATCAAAAGGTACCGATACATATGTTGATGTAGTGGAAGGAATGCAATTCGACCGCGGATATATCTCTCCCTACTTTGTTACCGATGCTGAAAAAATGGCCGCTGAACTGGAAAATCCATATATCCTTATTCATGATAAGAAGATTAGCATCATGAAAGACCTGCTTCCCATCCTGGAAGCTACCGCACAAACCGGCCGGCCTTTGATGATCATCGCCGAAGATGTTGACGGCGAAGCTTTAGCTACACTTGTTGTGAACCGACTTCGTGGATCACTGAAAGTCTGTGCTGTGAAAGCACCCGGATTTGGCGACCGTCGCAAAGAAATGCTGGAAGATATCGCTGTCCTTACCGGTGGAAGCGTAATCACCGAAGAAAAGGGGATGAAGCTGGAACAAACAACCCTGGAAATGCTGGGACAGGCTGAGAAAGTAACAGTTGATAAAGAAAATACTACCATCGTTAATGGTGCAGGGGATCCTAAAAATATTACCGCCCGCGTTTCTCAAATCAAGAAACAAATTGAAACAACCACATCCGACTACGACAAAGAAAAATTGCAGGAACGTTTGGCTAAACTCGCCGGCGGAGTAGCTGTCATTTATGTCGGGGCCGCTTCTGAAATGGAAATGAAAGAGAAAAAAGCCCGCGTCGACGATGCACTGAGCGCAACCCGTGCTGCTGTGGAAGAAGGTATCGTTCCCGGTGGTGGAGTCGCTTACCTGCGTACAGTGAAAGCTTTAAACGAATTGAAGGGAGATAACGATGACGAACAAACCGGAATCGAAATCATCAAAAGAGCTATCGAAGAACCTCTTCGCCAAATCGTTGAAAACGCAGGAAAAGAAGGAGCTGTGATCGTGCAAAAAGTGAGAGAAGGTAAAGATGACTTCGGATATAACGCACGTACCGATGAATTTCAAAATCTCTACGAAACCGGAGTGATAGATCCCGCTAAAGTAACCCGCATTGCCCTGGAAAATGCCGCATCAATTGCGGGTATGCTCCTGACTACCGAAGCAGTGATCATCGAAGAAAAAGAGAATAATCCACCTATGCCAGCCGGTAATCCCGGAATGGGCGGAATGGGCGGAATGATGTAAAATATATTTGAATTTTAAATAAAAAGCCTTTCCTGTTACAGGAAGGGCTTTTTTATGTGAACTCCTTAAATAATTTATTTATGTTGTATAACATAGATTGGGTTTTTTATTGTGCTGATAATAAATAAGTAATCTCATCAGATAGAATTAGTGATCATTTTTTTTTATTATTTACTTCCTTAACTTTACCCGTCAAAAATCATCCATGTGTGTTTATCCATGGCTTGAGGTTCCTTCATACTCCGCAAAATGGGAGCTATTCCCGGATACCTGCCGGAAACACATATCGTGCAATTCTACTGGCAGTATCTTTCAGAATGAATTTACTGGGCATAAAGTATACTTATATATTAATTAATTTTTTTTTATGAGATGAGTACAAATTTTAGTGATTTTATTGCAGCACTGGAGCTAAGAACACCCGGTGAAAACGAGTTTCATCAGGCTGTGGAGGAGGTAATTGGTTCGGTTTGGGATTTTTATCTGAAAAATCCACGTTATCAAAAAGTGAATATCCTTGACCGTATGGTTGAGCCTGAACGCGTTATCATGTTCAGAGTGCCCTGGATAGATGATCAGGGAATGGTCCGGGTCAACCGGGGGTACCGGATAGGTTTTAATTCTGCTTTAGGACCTTACAAAGGAGGTCTTCGTTTTCATGCCAGTGTTACGTTAAGCATTTTGAAATTTTTAGGCTTTGAACAAACCTTTAAAAATAGTCTGACGACCCTGCCTATGGGTGGCGGAAAAGGTGGGTCAGATTTTAGCCCGAAAGGGAAAACTGATGCTGAAATCATGCGTTTTTGTCAATCCTTCATGACAGAACTGTTCCGGCATATTGGTCCGGATACCGATGTTCCTGCCGGTGATATAGGGGTTGGCGGCAGGGAAATTGGATATCTGTTTGGACAATACAAACGGCTGAAGAATGAATTCACAGGAGTAATGACCGGTAAAGGCCTCTCCTGGGGAGGCAGCCTTATCCGACCTGAAGCTACAGGCTTTGGTGTTGTTTACTTTACCCAGCACATGCTGAAACAACTTGGAAAAGATATCGAAGGAATGACCTTTGCCGTTTCCGGTTTTGGAAATGTTGCCTGGGGAGTCATTTCAAAAATTAATGAATTGGGTGGAAAGGTTGTGACCCTTTCCGGACCTGATGGATATGTTTACGACCCGCAAGGTATATCGGGTGAAAAGATCGATTATATGTTGGAGCTCCGGGCAACGAATAACGACATTGTTGAACCGTACGCCAGGGAATTTGGGGTTCAGTTCTTCCCCGGAAAACGCCCCTGGGAGGTGCCAGTGGATGTTGCAATCCCTTGTGCTACACAAAATGAAGTAGACCTCGACGATGCAAAAATGCTTGTCAGGCAGGGGTGTACCCTCCTGGCCGAAGCCTCCAATATGGGCTGTACAGCCGAAGCCGCTGAATATCTTTCTTCTCAAATTGTATACGCCCCGGGAAAAGCTGTAAATGCTGGTGGTGTCGCAGTTTCCGGACTCGAAATGTCACAAAACAGTATGAGAATCAGTTGGACACGCGAAGAAGTCGACGCCCGGCTGAAGGTAATCATGAATAATATTCATAGTACATGCGTCAATTATGGAAAAGTGCCGGGCGCAGGAAATAGAATCGATTATATTAAAGGAGCCAATATCGGTGGATTTGTTAAAGTAGCCGACGCTATGCTGGCCCAGGGAGTGGTCTGATAAAACCCCGGGCTACGCCTGAAAAGTGTTTTATCCTGTAAAATTTAATCTATTGATAAGATTGAAAATCAACGCAGGATGAAACACTTTTCTATTTTTGTCAAAATTTATGTTGTGACATGCTGATTGATACTCATGCTCATATCTATTCGGAGGAGTTCCTGCACGATGTGGATGAAGTGCTGCAACGCGCCTACGATAACGATGTGAAAAAAATTATTCTTCCGAATATTGATTCCGGAACAGTGAAGCGATTGCTCGACCTGAACGATGCCTATCCCCATTTATGCTTTCCTCTGATGGGATTACATCCAACATCGGTTTCAGCCGATTTCCGGGAAGAACTCGAAGCCGTTGAATACTGGCTCGGGAAAAGGAGCTTTTACGGTGTTGGCGAAATCGGGATCGATCTCTACTGGGATCGTACATTCCTGAAGGAACAACAGGATGCTTTCAGGTATCAGATAAAACTGGCCAAACTGCATAACCTGCCCATTGTTATTCATGTCAGGGATTCTTTTGAGGAAGTTTATACTATAGTACAGGAAGAACAGGATGGAACACTCCAGGGAGTGTTCCATTGTTTTTCCGGAGATAAATCAGAAGCCCAAAAAGTTATTGACCTGGGGTTTCTTTTGGGCATTGGCGGAGTGGTTACTTTTAAAAATAACCAGCTGGCAGAGGTGGTGAAATCTGTGCCCCTCCGGCACGTGGTTCTTGAAACCGATGCTCCTTATCTCTCACCGGTTCCAAAAAGAGGAAACCGAAATGAGAGTGCATATATTATATATGTTGCACAGGAAGTGGCCAAAATATATGATATCTCCGTGAGAGAGGTGGCTGAGATTACCTCCGAGAATGCCAGAAGATTGTTCAGGATATAGGAGATGTGTAATAATATACTTCGGTCTTTATGGCTGATTCCGTAAATAACAAGCCTTCAGTCAGGGGATAACATGTAATTCCGGGGAAAAAAAAACCTATTCGTTTGTGTTGATAATTACTATGTTTGTTTCGCAATTTTTTATTATTTTGCGCCCCTTAATTCCGGGAATACCGGAATAACCCGGAGAGGTGCAGGAGTGGCTTATCTGGCACGCCTGGAAAGCGTGTGTACTGCAAAACGGTACCGGGGGTTCGAATCCCCCTCTCTCCGCAACATGATGAGAAAAAGTCAAAAAAATATGGGACTTGTGATGGTTTAAGTTGATATATTTGATATTTTCGCAGGGAAATGTGTTATTTGTATAGGATTTTATAGGGAAGTAATTCAAATAATGAATAAAATCAAGAAGATTATTAATTAAAAATTCAGATTAATTATGAAAAAACTATTCGCGTTCATGGCATTATCAGGGATGCTGTTTTTTTTGGTACAGGGCTCTGCACTTGCTCAGGATGAAGCAGCCACCAGTAACACTTCATCTGTTCAGCAGGAGCAGGTTGATTTGACTGCTGACCCGTTAGAAGAAGCAGCTGCAGCTGCTGAAGGAGGAAAATCACTGCACAGCCAGTTGAAAAAGACATTTATTGAAGGAGGACCGATGTTTATGTCGTTTGTGTTGATTGCTCTGATTCTTGGTCTGGCATTTGCAATAGAAAGAGTGCTCTACCTGAACCTGGCAACAAGCAATACAAAAAAATTGTTGGCGAACGTTGAACAGGCGCTGGAGAGTGGCGGTATTGAAGCAGCAAAGGATGTATGCCGCAAAACACGCGGCCCTGTTGCCAGTATTTTTTATCAGGGACTCGACCGGTTCGATCATGGCGTTGAAGTGGTTGAAAAATCAATCATTTCTTACGGTGGTGTTCAGGCAGGGTTGCTGGAAAAAGGTCTGAGCTGGATTGCACTTTTCATTGCGCTTGCACCTATGCTCGGCTTCCTTGGAACAGTAATCGGTATGATCGAAGCATTCAACGCCATCGAAATCGCCGGGGACATCTCCCCCACATTGGTTGCAGGAGGTATTAAAGTGGCTTTGATCACAACCGTAGGCGGTCTTATCGTTGCCATTATCCTTCAGATTTTCTATAATTACTGTCTGGCAAAAATCGATAGCATTGTAAATAATATGGAAGATGCTTCTATCTCTCTGTTAGACCTGTTGGTAAAATATCAATTGAAAAAATAAGCATTACAGATGGAAAAATTAGGTAAAATAGTTACTATTATACTATGGGTCCTGCTCATTGTATCTGCAGTGCTCGTTGTTTCCCTGATGGTTAACATCAGTGAAAATGAAGCCGATGCAACAATGGGGGGGTGGATCAATTCCAACCTGATCTGGGCTTATATTTTAATGGCTGTCGGTGCCGGCATTGCGGTTCTCTCGGGAATCTTCCACATGGCCACCGATATGCAGGCAGCCAAGAAAGGGCTGATCTCAATCGTATTCCTGGTTGCGGTTGCCCTGGTCTCCTACCTTCTTGCCTCGGATGCAATTCCACAATTCGCCGGAGTACAGAAGTTTATAAATGATGGGACATTGACTCCCAACGTGGCAAAATTAGTTGATACCGGTTTATTTGCGACCTACATCTTGTTGGGAATTGCAATCCTTTCTATTGTAGCGTCTTCAGTAACCCGGATATTTAAATAGTATTAACCGTAGTAAACAGGAAAATAAGTTATGGCTAAAAAAACACCTGAAGTACCTTCGGCATCATTGGCAGATATTGCCTTTATGCTGCTTATCTTTTTCCTGGTAACAACTACGATGGACGTTGACAGCGGATTAGAACGGAGACTGCCCCAATGGGTTGACCCTGAAGAACTCGATGACGATCAGCAAATTAAAGAAAGAAACGTTTTTGTGGTTCTGGTGAACCGAAATAACGACCTGCTGGTGGAAGGAGAGTACTCACGGATCGAAGAACTCCGGGAAAGGACCAAAGAGTTCATGAAAAATCCATACAACGATGAAGCTTTACCCGAGAAAGAACCTAAAGAGGTGCAATACTTTGGTGAAGTGATGATAACAAAAGGAGTTATCTCTCTGCGTAACGACATGGATACCAAATATGGAACCTATATCGCTGTTCAAAACGAACTGGTTGCTGCCATTAATGAATTGAGGGAAGAACTTTCAAAAAGTCATTTCGGGAAATCCTATAAAGACCTGACAAAGGAACAACAGGAATCAATCCGGGAAATTTATCCCTCAAGAATCTCAGAAGCTGAACCTAAAAAGGTGGGAGGAAATTAATATGAGTAAATTTAAAAAAAGTGGATCTAATGAGTTACCTGCCATTTCAACAGCTTCATTGCCCGACATCGTTTTTATGTTGCTGTTCTTCTTTATGGTAACAACAACCATGAGGGAAGTTACCTATATGGTTAAAATTACTCTGCCTACTGCTACAGAATTAAGTAAACTGGAGAAAAAATCGCTCGTTAGTTATATTTATGTGGGTGAACCCATACCGCAATACCAAAAAACTTTTGGTGTCGCTCCGCGGATTCAGCTTAACGATCAATTTGCCAACGTTGCCGATATCCAGGATTATATTATTGCTGAAAGAGAGGCACGAAATGAAGCCGAGAGGAACCAGATGATTACTTCATTAAAAGTTGATGAAAATACAACAATGGGTATCATCACCGATATCAAACAGGAACTGCGAAAATCAGCAGCTCTGCATATCAATTACTCCTCAAGGAAAAAAGTAGAACGATAAATCTTTTTTATTAACGTTAAAAAAAGAGGCTGCCTTTAAATGACAGCCTCTTTTTTGGTTTATTCTATGATTCTCTTCATGACCTTTTTTCCACCAACCGGAGGTTTAGCTCGTCGAGCTGCTCCCGGGAGATGGGAGCAGGGGAGTCGTTCATCACATCCCGGCCTGCATTGTTTTTGGGAAAGGCTATCACATCACGAATAGAATCCAACCCTGCAAATAATGATGCCAGCCTGTCAAATCCAAATGCAATCCCGGCATGAGGCGGAGCACCGTATTTAAATGCATTCATCAGGAATCCGAACTGGGCTTCTGCCTGTGCAGGTGTAAATCCCAATATATCAAACATCTTCGCCTGCAACGCCGAATCAAATATACGAACCGACCCGCCACCAATCTCCACGCCATTAATAACCAGGTCGTAGGCATTGGCCCGTACATCGCCCGGCCGGGTATCCAGCAGGAGTATATCTTCCGGCTTGGGTGAAGTGAAGGGATGATGCATGGCAAAATAGCGCTGTGCTTCAGCATCCCATTCCAGTAAAGGAAAATCAACTACCCACAAGGGACTGAAAGTACCTTTTTTGCGTAATTCCAGACGGTTGCCCATCTCATTGCGCAAGGTTCCCAAGGCTTCCTGCATTTTTTTTCGCTCACCGGAGAGTACCAACAACAAATCCCCTGGCTCAGCACCGGTTTTTTGGGCCCATTTAGCCAACTCCGTGGCAGGATAAAACTTATCGACCGATGATTTAAATGATCCATCGCTGTTGTATTTTACGTAAACCATACCCCGGGCGCCAATCTGCGGTCGTTTTACCCATTCGGTCAACTCATCCAATTGCTTACGTGTATATTCACTACACCCTTTCACGCAGATCGCTCCGATATATCCGGCTTCATCAAAGATGGAAAAACCTTTCCCCCGCACCAAATCCGACAAATCGTTCAGTAACATGTCAAAGCGGATGTCCGGCTTATCGGAGCCATAACGCTCCATCGCCTCACTGTATGACATACGTGGAAAATCGGAAATCTCCTGACCAAGTACCTCGCGAAAGACATACCTGGTCAGCCCCTCAAAAGTGCACAACACATCTTCCTGCTCCACAAATGACATCTCACAGTCAATCTGGGTAAACTCGGGCTGGCGGTCGGCTCGAAGGTCCTCATCCCGGAAGCATTTTACAATCTGAAAATATTTGTCAAATCCGGCAACCATCAGCAGCTGCTTAAAAATCTGAGGAGACTGTGGTAAAGCATAAAACTCACCAGGATTCATCCTGGAAGGTACAACAAAGTCGCGTGCCCCTTCAGGAGTTGACTTGATGAGAACCGGAGTTTCCGTCTCAATAAACCCTTCGTTGTTCAGAAATGAACGGACTGCATGAGCCATCTGAGCACGTAGTTCCAGGTTTTTACGTACGTATCCCCGTCTTAAATCCAGGTACCTGTACTTCATGCGCAGGTCGTCACCTCCGTCGGTGTCGTCCTGAATGGTGAATGGTGGTACGGCAGAAGGACTCAGAATATTTATGGCTGACAGCTCAATCTCCACGTCACCGGTTGAGATGTTTTTGTTTTTGCTTGACCTCTCCCTCACCTTCCCTGTGGCCTGGATGACATACTCCCGTCCCAGCGTTTCAAGTATAGCCTTAACCTCACCGGAAGTATGCTCATCGGTGATTAGCTGGGTAATGCCATAGCGGTCGCGCAGGTCAATAAATGACATGGCTCCTAAATCGCGCACCCGTTGTACCCAGCCGGCAAGCGTAACGGTATGACCGGTATGCTCCAGTCTTAATTCTCCACAAGTATGTGTTCTGTACATAGTCCCCATTTTTAGTTGAACTGCGAAAATAAGAAGATTTTAGCAATTAATCCGACTAATATTTGATATTCATCTCGATGTTATGTGCTACTTTTAGCCTGTTTTTGGTACAACCTGACCTTGGTATGATCCTTTAACCTGTTGTACCGTATTTAATCAATTGCATTGTAGAAGTTATGGAGCCATTCGATGATGTGTATTTTATGAAAAAAGCTTTTGCTGAAGCACTTTTTGCTTTTGAGGAAGGAGAGGTGCCGGTGGGAGCTGTAATTGTAGCAAACCGGAAGGTGATTGCCCGGGCACACAACTTAACGGAAACTTTAAATGATGTGACAGCTCATGCTGAGATGCAGGCTATTACGGCTGCTGCTAACCTGTTGGGTGGGAAATACCTGAACGATTGTACCCTGTATGTTACGTTGGAACCCTGCGCTATGTGTGCAGCTGCTCTGGGCTGGGCACAGACAGGTAAGGTCGTTTATGGAGCTTCCGACCCCAAAAAAGGATATAACAAGTTTGCACCCCACGTTCTCCATCCCAAAACCGAAGTGGTTGGTGGTGTACTGAAAACTGAATGTGCCGAACTGATCCAGGAGTTTTTTAAGCAAAAACGATAATACAGCTGTATGAAAGGGAGCTTCCCAATGGATTGTCTTCGGTTTTGCCGGTTGCCCGGAATAATGGAAGTTTTCAAACAGGAGTAATCCGGAAGCCTGCTTTTTCCAGATGCTCCCAATAGGCAGGGTACGATTTGGTGACAACCATCGGATCATCCACGATGAGTGGTGACCCGGTCAGGGCCAGTGGGGCAAAAGCCAGCGCCATGCGATGGTCGTGATAGGTGTGAATGACCGGAATTTTTCCTCTTTCCATAGCGACAAGCACTCCATTCCACGCCAGTTCACCATCGCCAGGTTCAGTTAACCCTGCTCCAAACTTTGCCAGCTCGGAACGAAGGGCTGCAATGCGGTCGGTCTCTTTGATCTTTAATGTTTTTAATCCTGAAAAGTGAAAGGGAATTTTCAGCGCCACACACAGGCATGCCATAGTTTGGGCAATATCGGGGTTTTCAATAAAATCGAGCACCAACCTGGAAGGAATCACCGGACTGTGTTTTGAAATTCTAATTCCTCCTTTTGCCTGCTCCGAATGGATGCCAAACAGTTCAAACCAGCCGGCAATTTGGGAATCCCCCTGTAGGCTTTCCAGATGCAGGTTGCTTAAAAATACCTGACCTTCGCCGGCCAGCGCAAGCATCTGGTACCAGTAAGAGGCTCCCGACCAGTCGGCTTCTACAGTAAACTCCTGAGGATTATAGGACTGCTCCTTTATCCTGATGGTGTCTCCCTTCCATTCCGTATGAATTCCAAACCGGCTCATGAGCCGGAGTGTCATCTCAATATAAGCACGGGAAGTAACCCGACCGGTTAACTGGATGACCAATCCGTTTTTTAACACGGGGGCAATCATAAGCAAAGCAGAGATGTACTGACTGGATATGCTCCCATCTAGCTCCAATGTGGTGCCGGCTAGCTCCGACCCGGTTATTCTTAATGGCGGAAAACCTTCTTCCTCCAGGTAGTCTATTCGTGCACCTAAACACTTTAACGCTTCCACCAGGATTTTTACAGGTCTTTGCTTCATCCGGTCCGATCCGGTCAGTTCCCATTCCCCTGTGGTTTGCGCAAGAAATGCCGTGAGAAACCGCATAGCCGTGCCTGCATGCCCGATGTCAATCCTGCTTTCCCGTAAGGTAAGAGCCTGATGCAAAATACGGGTGTCATCCGAATCGGAAAGATGGTGTACCCGGCCGGCATGTTGACACAGAGCATGTATGATCAGTACCCGGTTGCTGATGCTTTTCGATGCCGGTATAGAAATACTCGCATTTAACCTGTTTTTTATGGCAGTTACCTGATACTTCATACTGAATAATTACGGCAAATTATAATTCGTTTCAGAAAGCTTTATAATTTATGGTAGTACTGCAGGGCATCCATGATCAATTCTTTGCTGCAGTCCTGGTTGATTTTTACCTTCCCCAGATCTGAGATGAGAGTAAAATTGATCCTTCCCATCTCATTCTTCTTGTCGTGTGTCATCCGCTCAAACAGCCGCTGAAAATCATCTTCATGGATGGTGAATTTTCCGTAGTGTTCCAGTATCCATTGTGTTAATGGAGAGAGGTGGGTTTCATCCAGTCCGCAAATTTTCACAGAAAGGAACAGTTCTATGATCATTCCCCAGGCTACAGCGTAGCCATGCAAAACCGGCCGGTTCTGTTCCATAGCCAGGCTTTCCAGTGCGTGACCTGCCGTGTGTCCAAAGTTCAGTGATTTGCGGATATTTTTTTCTGTGGGATCATTGATCACAAAATATTCCTTGATATTTACCGAATGTTGAATAATGGGTAACAGACTTTTGTAATTGATGTTGTTCAGATCAAAATGGATCAGCTCATCCAGGTGGTCGGGATTTTTGATCAGACCGTGTTTGATCATCTCGGCAAAACCCGACAAAAAATTGGCATGATCAAGGGTACTCAGGAATTCTGTATCGATAAGAACAGCAACGGGCTCTTTGAAGTTGCCGATTTCATTTTTCAACCCGTTAAAGTTGATGCCTGTTTTGCCTCCCACCGATGCATCCACCTGGGAAAGCAGGGTGGTGGGTATGTGAATGAAGTCGATCCCCCTTTTGAAGGTTGACGCGGCAAATCCCGCCAGGTCAGTGAGCATGCCTCCGCCAATATTGATCAGCAACGATTTCCTGTCAGCTCCATGCTGAGATAAATACTCCCAGATTTGAACAACCGAACTGAGCTTTTTGTTGGTTTCACCCGAAGGAAGAACTATTTTCCGAATGGCAAATGTGCGCATGAGCTCCCCGAACCTGGAACCCCATAACTTGTCGACATTTTCTTCGGTAGCCAGGAATACTTTCCCTGTTTCATAGCCTTTTATCCACTCTGTCAGATTTTCATTTGGCGAGCTGCTGAAAATAATTTTCGAATATATTTTTGAATTATCCATGGTTTGATGCTAAATTGCGGTAAAGTTATAATAATTTTGTTTTGTCTATTTTTAGTTACCCATGACTTCTGCATTTTTTGATTGTTTATAATCATGATTATTTCAAATAAAAAAGAAACAATTTTCCTTCGGCGTCTTTTTTACCTGGTTTGCCTGGGAGTGGCAATCGGTGTACTGGCCCTCTTCCTGCTGGATTATCTAATCCCTGCCCTGATGGTTGCCGGTTTTTTTGCACTTTGGTTTCTATTCTTTCAGTTTGCTGATTTTCAGTTTATTGAGTTTAGTGATGCCGATGGTAAAATCGTTTTGCGTTATCATAAAGTGGTTCATTTTGGAAAGATCAGCTATCATTCCATTGAGTTTCCACAAAAGATATTACACCATGCCCGTTTTGATGGCTCCGTTTTCGGGAAGTTATCTGATTTGACTATTGTGGTGAAAACCCGGAGGGGGATAGCCGATTATCCTTCAGTGAGTTTAAGTGCACTGCCAAAGGATAAGCGAATAAAGATCCGGGAGGCGTTGCTACGAATCGCGGGTATTTAATTTTTTTCTCCAAACACATGAAAACAGATGAATTGTATTACAAGTTGGCGCTATCGATGATCCCGGGAATTGGCGGTGTGTTGGCACGCAACCTGTTGGCTTATACCGGCAGTGCCCGGCGGGTTTTTTCCGAACCTTACCATTCCCTGATGAAGATCCCGGGTATTGGTGAAGTTCATGCGCGAGGGATTAAAAACAGCGAGGTATTTATTCAGGCAGAAAAAGAGCTGAAATTTATCGATAAGCATAAAATTGAGGTGCTTTTTTTTGCCGATCAGAACTTTCCCCGCCGGTTAAAACATTGTCCTGATGCTCCCATCGTGCTATTTTATAAGGGGAATGCATCATTAAATGAACAGCGTGTGATCAGCATCGTGGGAACAAGGAATGCTACCAGCTACGGGAAAATGATCTGTGAACAGCTCATCCAGGGGTTAGCGGAAAGAAACCATCCTGTTCTGGTCGTTAGCGGACTGGCGTATGGTATTGATGTTCACGCGCATAAAATGGCTATGAAGCACCACATCCCAACCATCGGCGTGCTGGGGCACGGGCTCGACAGGATTTATCCCGCCCTGCATGCCAATGTTGCCAAAGAAATGATGCAGCACGGCGGACTCGTTGCTGACTTCCCTAGTGGAACGAAAATTGACCCTCCCAACTTCATCCGGAGAAATCGAATTATCGCCGGTCTTGCCGATGCCACCATCGTGGTGGAATCAGCCGAAAAAGGGGGGGCTCTTATCACTGCCGATATCGCATCATCCTATAACCGCGATGTGTTTGCATTCCCCGGAAGAATAGATAAAACATTCTCCCGAGGATGCAACAGGCTGATCGGAATGCAACAGGCTAACCTGATCCAGGGAATCGAAGACCTGGAATACCTCATGGGATGGGACCCTCTACAACATCAATCAGCCAAACATCCTCTCTTGTTTGATAATCTTACTCCCGAAGAGGAAAAAGTAATGAATATTTTACAGTCTGAAGGGGAATTATTCATCGACCAGATCTCTTCGAAACTGGAAATGCCGGGAAGTAAAGTGTCTGCTTTATTGCTGAATCTGGAGTTTAAAAATCTAATCTGCTCTCTTCCTGGTAAGGTGTTTAAGTTGAGGTAGTTAGTGGATTTGTGTAAAAATTTCTGCATGGTATGATGTAAGATTTTCGTTATCCTTGTAAATGAAAATGATACATGCAATTTTTTTTGGGAAACATGTGTTATATTTGCAGCAAACTGGTCTGGCATGAAAACCATTCACATTCTTTTGGTGGAGGATAATTTCCTGCACTTGAAACTCATTAAAAAGATGTTGGGTACCGACAGTAAAAAAATTGTTGCTGTCAGTACACTAAAAGAATGTATTGACCAATTGAATACGAACAATTTTGATGTTGTTCTGCTGGATCTGAACCTGCCCGACAGTAAAGGTAAGGATACCTTCAGGGATGTTCATGAATACAGAAAGGATCTCCCCATTATTCTGATCACCGGCAGTGAAGATGAAAATTTTGCCCTGGAGCTTATCCGGGAGGGTGCCCAGGATTACATCACCAAACAACGGTTAAGTCCGGAGATCCTGTCGCGGTCTATTTATTACTCTATCGAGCGACAGGCATTGTTGCAGGACGTCATTGAGCAGAAGGAACGGATTCAGAGTATTGAGCAGGAACGGACAATTATCCAGCAGGCCCTCATCCATTCCAGAGAGAATTTTTATCGCTCAGTGGCAGAATCTCCACTGGGTATCCGGATTGTAACCGACGATGGGGAAACCATTTATGCCAACAAAGCCATCCTGGATATTTATGGTTTTGATAATATTGAGGAGTTTAAACGTACTTCGGTAAAAGACAGGTATACACCCGAAAGTTATAAAGAATACCTGCAAAGACGTTGTTGCAGAAAAAATGGGGAAATAGGGAGCTCTTCCAAATATGAGATCAGTATTGTGAGGAAGAATGGTGAAATCCGCCATCTCCTGGTATACCGGAAAAGGGTTTTGTGGAACGATCAAATGCAGTATCAGGTTCTGTATAGCGATATCACCAAGCGGAAAGTGGCTGAACAGGAGATCCAGGAAAAAAATGAGATGCTTCATGACGTCATTGCCGACAGGAATAAGTTTTTTTCCATTATTGCCCACGATCTGAAAGGACCTCTGGGTACATTTGTAGCCATCACCAAGATTCTTTCCGATGCCCTGCAAACCATGTCCCCCGTGGAAGTAAAAGAGATTGTGGAGAACCTGAAGAAATCGGCTTCCAACATATACAGCCTGCTCGAAAACTTACTCACCTGGTCGCAGCTAAAACGCGACAGGATTAAGTTTGCACCCGAAATGTTGCATGTTAAAAAACAGGTGAAAACCAGTCTGGATGCTCTTCATGAGTCGGTTGTCAGAAAGGAAATTGCTATTTTTATACCGATTCCTGATGACTTGAAGGTATTTGCTGATCAACAGATGTTTCACACCATCATCCGAAACCTTGTATCCAATGCCGTCAAGTTTACTCCCCGTGGTGGCAGGATTGACGTGACCGCACGATGTTGTGCGGATCATTGTATCGAAATTTGTGTTCGTGACTCTGGTGTAGGAATCCCGGCTGAGATCAAAAATAAACTTTTTCATCTGCCGGAAAAAATTACCCGCACCGGAACAGACGGGGAGGCCGGCACAGGACTGGGTATATCGTTATGTAAAGAGTTTGTTGAAAAACACGGAGGAAGAATCTGGGTTGAAAGTGAAGTAGGAGAAGGGAGTTCATTTTTTATGACATTCCCTGCTCCCGAAAAATAGGAATAGCTAATTATGGAAAAGATTTTAATTATTGACGACGACAAGATGCTCCGGATGGTTCTTTCCAAGGCTCTACTCCGGGAAGGTTATCAGGTACTTGAAGCTGCTGATGGTGACCGGGGCCTGGAGGTTGTCCGTCAGGAACACCCCGACCTGGTGATCACCGACTTCCAGATGCCGGGAACCGATGGACTGGAAGTGCTCACTGAGGTGCAGAAGCTTCGGATCAACCTGCCGGTCATCATGCTCACTGCCTTTGGTGAGGTGAAACTGACGATTAAATCGGTACAGTTTGGTGCCTATGACTTCCTTGAAAAACCTGTCGATCCGGATCAGCTGAGAAGAACGGTCAGACAGGCACTCGACTCAGTCAAAACCAGCGAACAGCTCGATGTAATCAAACAAGATGAACACCTGATTGACGAACGACTACCGGAAGAAGCCGTCCTGGTTGGGAAAACCCAACAGATGAAAAGGATATTCAAGAATATCGGACTGATCTCCATGAACCGGGTCAATGTGCTGATCCAGGGAGAGACAGGAACAGGTAAGGAGCTGATTGCCCGGCTGATACACTATTCCGGAAATACAAAAGATAAACCCCTCGTTGTTGTTAACTGTAGCGCCCTCACAGAAACACTGCTCGAAAGTGAACTGTTTGGTCATGTGAAAGGTGCTTTTACCGACTCTATACGCGATAAGAAAGGAAAATTCGAACTGGCAGGAGAGGGAACCATCTTCCTCGATGAAATTTCTGAGATATCTCCCAATATACAAATCAAACTGTTGCGGGTTATTCAGGAGCTGGAGTTTGAAAGGGTGGGGGGCGAAACCATCATTCCCATGAAAGCCAGGATTATCACCGCTACCAATAAAAGCCTGGAGAAACTGATCGAAGAGGGGAAGTTCCGGGAAGACCTGTACTACCGGCTGAAGGTGTTCACAATCAACCTGCCCCCCTTACGCGAACGAAGGGAGGATATCCACGACCTGGTCGTCCACTTCCTGAACAAGCTGAACAAACGGTTCGACAAGAAGGTGAACAAGATCGGCGACGGGGTGATTGAAATGTTGCAGCAACATAACTGGCAGGGCAACGTGCGGGAACTGGAAAACACCATTTTGCAGGCGATCATCATGTCGAGAAACGATGTACTCGACAAGGAGGACATTACTCTCAACACCCGTTCCGGAGGGAAAATTGAGGAGGTACAGGATTTTAGCTGGATCCGGTCATTGGCCGACCTGGAAAAATTTCATATTGAAAGAATTCTGGAGGAGACAAGCTGGAATAAGGTGGAGGCTTCACGTATACTGGGAATTACCCGCCCCACACTGAATGCAAAAATTGAAAAATACGAAATCAGTCAGTAGCTGGTTTGCGTTTATTGTTTTTTTTTACGTCCTGAATATGTCTGTGTTTTCCTGATCAGATCTTTTTCTGACCCCAGGGAGATTTTGGTGTTTATTTTTTTCGCAGGGTGAACTGCAGGTCGTAGACGATATCCCCGTATGGCAGCTGTTTCATTTCAAAAGGTATTTGCTCCGGCATGGCTATCAGGTTGAGGCGTTCGAGCTGTACCGGATCGATGGTTGCATAGAGCTTCCCGGGAGGGAGTCCCAGTAGTGTAAATCCACCGTCACTCTCTGTCATGGTGCGGGTGATGTACGTTCCGTCTTCCCGGTAAAAGTTCACCAGGATACGTCCCTGACCACGTGCTCCTGTATCATCTTCTATCATCACCCAGCCGTTGGCTTCACCCATGGGGCGGATGGGTATCTCCACTTTTTTAAACTGGTTAGGATCGATCTCTACGCGGATGGCTTTGTTTGTGATCTGCCAGGATATCTCTTCGAGGGATGCATCATCGAGGGTGAGTACATAGCTGGTATAGGGCTCCAGTTCGATGATTCGTATGATTGTATCTTTGTGGTCCTGTAGTACGCGGCCGCCGCTCATGCGTACCGCCATGCCGCCGACCAGCGGCTCCGTTTTTTCACGCTCCCCGTTGTGGTTCAAGTCGAGGAACGGATAGACCGACACCCCGCCACGACCGGTTCCTGAGCTGTTAGCGACATGTACGTATCCTCTGCCCGATCCAAATGCCAGGCTGCCACCTGCACCCTGGGAAGAGATAAACTCATCGCCCGAATAACGTGCCGAGAAGCTGGTTTGGGCAAACGGCAGGTTCCACCGCATGCTAAAGCTGACGCTCCGCAGGTGGGAACGAAAATTTTCCTCACCTGTCAGGGCGAGGTATCCCGAGCGGGAGACACGCTTTTCGATCTCCGCCCGGAAATGAACCAGTCGTTTATTGGTGTAATCAACCTGTAATTGGGGACGCAGGGTAAACCCATGCCTGAAACGGTACCCCCCGGTGATGTTGCTGTAAACATAGGGCGACCGGCTGCTCACCCAGTTCGCGTAAGTCGACAGGTTGATGTTCATGGATCCCATGTATGTCGACAGAGTTAAGTCGGCCGTGTTGTGGGTCAGGTATTTATAAACACTCTGGCGAATCGATAAACGGGAGTAGCCCCGAAAAGTAAAGAGCTGTAGCGGGGAAGAGAATGAGGCTTTGCGTTCTTCTAAATAGTTAAACCGGATAGCTTTCTGTCCCTGCTTATACCATACATAGTCCAGCTCCAGGTTCATGCTCGAGGGAAGCTTGACATTCATCAGCGCCCGTGAGCGAACCTCATGGGCATATTCTCCCGTGAGCATGAGAAACCCCAACGGTCGCACCGATGCCGAAAGAAAGGGGATCTCTGTTTGACCGGGGATCGACGACAAGTGCTCAATACCTCCGCCGGCAGTCAGCCACCGATTAACACCGTATGAAGCTTTCAACACCCCAAAGCGGGAGTCTGCTTCATCCAGCACCACACCGCCCGAAATGGTGTATTCCATCTCCCCGCGGGGTAAAAAGTTAAAGGGAACATTCAGGAATTGCTCTTTGATGCGCTCCTCACCATACGGGCCATAGAACTTGGTCATGATCTGTGATGACCCATACACCAGGGGTATGTCGAAGCTGTAAAAGCCCGATGCATCGGCGGTTTGGTAATCGACCAGCACATTGTTGACATACAGCTCCACCGACCACCCGGGTTCGGTGTTGTCGCTGATGGTGTAGGAACCATAGGAACGCCGGTATGAGGTGGGGGCATTGGTGGCTGAAATGCCAAGCACCGGATCATATACCGAGGCAATAAATCCGGGTTGCACCCGGCCAACGCGAACCTGCCGGAGAAGGGGCGACTTGTTGTTGGCCCAGCGCCAGTAGTAACTTTGGTTTCGTGAGTTGAACCCATAAAGGGAGGAGTAGTTCAGCTGCAGCTGCGTCTCGCCGCCCAGCACCTCCGCACCAACGCCAAACTGAACACGTGTGTCGATGTCACGCTGGGTCGACTGGGTGGAGTTGATGTTCCAGTCAACCATCCCCAAACGTAACAAATGGTATTTCCTGAAAAGGGTAGTGTCAACCTCTACATCACCCTGCAACTGATCAATGTTCTTGCGGAACTGCTCCAGCCGCATCTCCCGGATGGCGGGTAGTTGCAGCTCTGTACGGATTTCTATCGATAATGCACGGAAATTAAAGGAGGTGTGAAGACCGAAAATGTCGCCAAACCGGGTCGACTTCATAAATATGCCCAGGTCGGTTTTCATCAGCTCCCCCTCCTGTAAGGAATAGGTGTGCCCTTCAAATTCAACCTGACGATTCTGATAATCGATGCGATAGTTTTTTCCCTCCGACACCAGAAACCCTGAAATTATATCACTGCCCGGCTGGCTTTCATATTTGATGCGCAGGAAGTTGAAAAGATCGATCACCGGCAGGAATACCTCATCCGAATCGTAGCGGTATATGGCATCCATCTCCATACCACCCACTCCCTGGACACGCACGAATACGAAAATTTCTTCTATATCTGTTTCCAGGGGTTGAGCCGCTAACTGTGCAGGACAGAACAACCAAATGAATAATATTCCCTTTAGTAAACGGTTCATATTCGTAATCTATATGGAAATGCTAATCCCTTTGCCATAAAAATCAATCAACAACTTCAGTTTTATATATCTTTTATACCCGGTTGGGAATTTCAACTATCTTTTGACCCTGCAGAACTATGATCCGGCAGTCTGTTGAAAGCCTGACAGACAGATCAGTTTTGTATGGTTCGACAAGTGA
>Ga0172382_10002784_pt1 | contig 28543 bp, 27 predicted proteins | sample Leawel138RmetaG_FD_122245 | JGI IMG/M metagenome (GOLD analysis project Ga0172382, IMG submission 122245) | Leachate microbial communities from a municipal landfill in Southern Ontario, Canada - Leachate well 138R metaG | ecosystem: Engineered > Solid waste > Landfill > Unclassified | place...
ACGAATGGGTCAATGCCAGCCGGATGCGCCCGGCATCGGCCCAGCCGGTGGCCGCTGCCCAGCAGCCGCAAGCGCTCCCCGCGAGCATTCCGCCCGGCAAATACAGTTGCTACACCTTCGACAACGGCCAGTTGAACTACAGCTATACCGATGTGCGGATCGTGGACGGCAGCCACTACGCTGTTGGCAACAAGGGCGGCACCTACACCCTTTCGCAAGACGGATCGATGCGCTTCACCGGCACCATGTCCAACGCGACCGGCAGATTTTCGGTGAAGCAGACGGGCAAGGCGCAGATCGACCTTGTGTTCAACGGAGATGCACGGGCCTCCATGGCCTGCTCCAAAGCGAACTGACTGGGGGCGGGGGATGACAGCATTCTCATTCATCAGCAGGCTGTGCCTCGCAATGGCTGCGGCGCTGGGAACTCCGCTTGCAACAGCGATCGCGCAGGCTCCCAACCCACTGGGCGTTGAATGGGTGACCGGCAACAAGGCTGCCGCGCCGGCTCCGCAACCGACGGACGGCGGCCGGCCCAACGAAGATGCCAGGTCCAGACCTTCCGCGCCTCCGCTTGGGAGCAATCCCCTGGGCGTCGATTGGGTGACGGGGAGCAACCCGGCCACTTCTGCTCCGCCCTTAACAGGTGACAGCCGGCCGGTCGGAGGCTCCGCGCCCGCCCCTGCCACCTCGCCTCCCGCAAACAATCCGCTCGGTGTTGACTGGGTCGGCGGGGGGGCTGTTACGGCGGCGCCTTCGCCGCCAAGCGCACCCCTCCCCGGCGGCAGTGCGCCCCAGCCGCAGCTCCCGCCACCACAACCGCCGGTGCCGGAACCCAGCCCGTCCGCCCCGCAGCAACCTGTTCCCCCCCAGCCGCCCGTGCCGGCTCCCCCCGCAACCGGGCAGCCGGGGCTTGCGGCGACCTTAGTCGATAGCTGGCGGTATCAGGCCGTCGCCTTCACTAGCGGCAGCGGCACGGTGAGCGAGACGCGCGGTGTCGCAGGCATCCTCAGGTTCAAGGCTGACGGCATTTATGAGCAGAACCTGTACATCGGCGATATTGCCAATGTCATTAAAGGTACTTACCGGATCGTGGGCGATCGCCTTGAGACGACCTATCAATGGCGGGGTGCGGCGGTCACCGACGTTTTCGACGTCTATCTCGACCCAAGCGGCAAGCAGCTGACACTGACGGGGCACAGTACATTAAAAGCCTATTACACGCTGCAGCGCGTAGAATGAAGGCAACCCGGAAGGTGTCGTAGGGATGCACGGTAAATTGCGATTCGTCCGCACAAGGTAGTCGCCAACTAAGTCGAGCGCTCGATACTGTCTCTCATCCTTTCGAAGGCGCGTATATGCCTGGAGCGTATTGCTGCGATGCCGAATCTAGTTCGACCGTATTTCAGCCAAGAGCACGTTCGGACGCTCCTGATTTGGCCGTCTGACTGCCGGGTTAATAACTCGAATGGCTGCTGACGAAGTACGTGTTCGTGCGGCGCGGCTGCGCTATGCTCGGGGTCCCTTTCAGGTTCTCACTGCACGGCGGAGAGTCATGCCCAGCCTGTCCCTGCGCACCCTCTTGCCGCTTTTGCTGGCCGGTACGGTTGTCGCCTGCGGTCCCTTTGCTCCGCCCGGCCCGCCGGGGGACACGGCCGAGCGTCGCCCCGTGGTCGACATGGGGGGATCGGGTGGTCCGGTGACAGGCACTGCGAGCGTCCATCCGGCGCCCAAGCCCGCCCGCCCGGCCCCGCCGCCGGCCAAGCCGGTCGAAGGACAGGCCGTCACCGCTCCTTACGCCGATTTTCCCGCGCCCACCATGCTGCCGTCCGGGGCCAAGACTGCCGACGCCACGCCGGTTGCACCCAAGCCGCCCGAGATCAAGCAGCCGCGCCCGCCGGTTCAGCAGGCGGCGCGATCGTTGGTGGAGCCGCTGCCGTCGGGCAATGGGCTGTCGCGCCTGCCGACCGACCCGATCGAGGTGAACCGCCTGCGTACCCGGCCCCCCATGACCCCGCCGGTTGATACTGCCTTTGACGCGGCAATCGACAGGGCTGTCGCCGGCGTTCAACGACCGCAGCCGCCCGCCGCCGCCGGGGCCACCGCCCAGGCGCGCTGCCGCGAGGCGGTGCGGGCCGGCCGGGAATCGGTGAACCGCTATCTGCACCTGTCGGCCGAGGCCATTCCGGCGACCGACTGGGTCGAGGAAGCCCTGCGCGTGACCGAGGTCGCCGTGCGCGCCTGTCAGGGCCAGCCCGGCGAGGAGGCCGCGACCTATTGGCGCGCCACGGCCTTTTTCTTGCACGGCCAGTACGCGCGGGCGGCGCTCAACTATCGCCGCGTGGCCGACATGCAGGGGCCGTTCAACGCGTTGGGCTATGCCGCCAATCTCGGCACCTTGCTGCAGACCTGCGGCGAGGACCGCACGACGCTGGATGCCTTCCGCATGGCCGGCTTGTTTGAGGCCGCCGGTCACATCGAGCGCGCCGCCGCCCAGTATGGCGAAGCCGCCCGCAGTGCCTGTGCCCCCTTGCGCGACACTGCCGAAGCCCGCCTTGGCCTGATTGCCGAACGCATGAACCGGGACGCGGCGACGCGGTAGGGGGCGGGTCTGCCGCCCTTTACCGCACGGCCATTGCACACCGCACCAGCGCGCCCCGCGTCGTGCCCAGGGCGACGGTGGCGGGTTCGAGCGGGACAACGAAGGGCCGCAGTGTCCTGTCCACGGGATAGCGGCCAATCTCCTGGCCGGTCCTTTGGTCCAGGCAGTGCAGCACGTCGGCCATGTCCAGCGCATAGAGAACGGTGCCCGCCGTGACCAGTTCGGCCATCACGGGCGCCCAGTTGCCGGGTCTTGATGTGTAGTCGGTGGTGCGATGCCGCCACAGGATCGCTCCGGTGGCGGCATTGACGGCAAAGACCCATCCGGTGGGCGACCAGAAATAGGCGTGACCGTCGGCGACGTGCTGGGAGTTGATGAAGTTCCCGGCGTTGACGGACCACGTCCGGCGGCCATCGGCAATCGACAGCCCGAGCAGCCGTTCCTTGTAGGTGCCGGCGACCAGGACGTCCCCGGCAATGTCCATCTGGCGCAGGTATTGCCAGTCCTCGCGGCCATCCACCGTCCAGCGGGGCGACCCATCGCGGGCCGACAGGGCATAAAGCCGTCCATCGCCCGGCCCGACGAAGACGGTGTCGCCGGTCGCGGCAGGGGCATAGGCGACATCGGTGTCGGCCACGGCGGCGAAGGTCCACGCGATGCGGCCATCGCGCAGACCTCGGGCAACCACCAGGTTGCCGTCTCCGCACAGCACCTGACCGCCGTGCAGAAGCGGCGCGCCGAACGCCTTGGCCGGGCGGGCCTGCCACAGCAGACGGCCGCTCGCAGCGTCGCGGGCGGCCAGCATGGCGCCGCCGCCGCAAACGACAATGCCGTCGGCGCAGCGGGGCCGAAACCGGCACGGCGCATCTGCCGGGACGGGTTCACGCCATACCGTGGCCCACGTTTGGGCATCGACCGCGCCCTGGAACGACTCGCCCGCAAAGTGGACGAGGCCCCCTTCCAGGGCTGCCGGAACCATCGCCTCGTTGCCCGTATCGGCCGAGGCGGTGATGGAGAGTGCGGCCCCCCGCGCCCGTCGGGGAGCCGCCGCAACAGCGAGCAGGGACGCCGCGCCGACCAGCAGGCGGCGCCGCCCGATCATTACTGGCATTGCGCCCCCTGCTCGATCCACCGCAGCAGGATCAGCGTGTTCGGATGATCGCGGTCAAGCGTCGGATCGATGCCCGGCGGCATGCGATTCTCGACCAGATGTTGCAGCAACCCGCTGGCATCAGGATTGCCGGGGATGACCACCTTGGTTGCGTTCGCGACGCCCTTGGCAATGGAGTCGGCGCCGAGCATCACGCCTTTGTAGGTTGACAGGTCCAGTTCGTGGAAACTGGGCGGCTCCTGGTTCGACATATGGCAGTCGGTGCAGGCGGGGGTATCGGGGCCGAACGCTCCGGGCGTCTTGAACAACGGCTGAACCGTTTTCTTGAAGGCCTCGTCGTTCTTGGCGCCGGCGGTGATCCAGGCACGGACCGCCTTGACGGCATCGCTGTCGGTCGGGACGTTGAAACTCACGCCGAGCGGCATCCGGTTGTTGCGCAGCATGCGGCCGATCAGTTCCTTGCTGGGCGGCTTGCCGGGTGTGAACAGCTTGCGGACGGGTTCCTCGGTGGCTCCGGCGTGGATGCCTTCGCAGGTGGTCAGGTTCAGGCCTCGATAGCTTTTTGCGGGGTCGTTCGAGGCATGGCAGACCACACAGGCCGGACCGTCGCCAAAGGCATTGGGGGTGCGCATCAGCGTGGCGACGTAGTCGTAGGTGATGGGAATGTCGCGCTTGATCACCAGTTCGATGACGGCGGCATGGTCGCCTTCGATCTCCAGCCGACCTGCGCGGATGTCGTCGCTGAGTGTCCGCGTCAGGCTGTGGTGGCGGTCGTCGTCGTCATCGTCATCGTCATCTTTGTCCGCCCACGCTGTCATGGGGGCCAGCCCCAGGACAATGACGCACGCCAGGATGCCGACCAATTTGCGGTCGAGTTTCATTTTTAGTTTCCTCCCAAGAGATTCCATTCCCAGGAGAGAGTTTGAGCCTATCGGAGGGGGTAGCGCAACTACCCCAATCGACGTGTGGTTATAGGGATTTCGCGCAGCTCTCCAGCACCTTCACCACGTCGGCGGCGAAGTCGAGGATCTGCGGCTGGGGGTCGCGCTCCAGGATCATATGGGCGAAGGTGCGCACGGCGGTTTCCGGGCCGCCCGGATCGACCCCGGCGATCTGTTCGCCTTCATCGGTGGGGGCCGCGAAATTCTGGGTCGGCGGGTGCAGCCGCAAGCCGCCCGCCGCGGTCCAGCGCATCACCAACTGATCGCGGTGGACGGCAAAGCTGTGGGTGTCGGGCCTGTTGCCGCGCAGCTCGATGTGGGCGTTGACGTCGTCCTTATAGAGCAGGCGCAGCAGCACGCCGTCCTCGATGGCCTCGGCAGAGGCATACTCGGGCGGCCCGCCGAGCATTTCCAGAACCGCCGCCACCCCGTCGGCTCCGGCACTCCAGATCAGGTCGGCCCCACCGAGGTTTGCGGGAACATGGCTCGTGATGCGAATGGCGCGCACCGGGCCGACCATGCCGCCGATCTCGTTCATGGCGGCAAAGGCCGGGTTGAACAGCCACGGATACCACGCCATGACCAGCCCGCCGCCCATGCCCGACAGGCGCTTGATCATGGCGACTTCGGACGAGTCGTTGGCCAGTGCGCCGATGCACAGCACCGGCACGCCGACCGCCAGAGCGTCTTGAATCATCGAGGCCCGCCACGCCGGGGCGACGTCGATGACCAGGGCGTCGATCAGGTTGGGATTGATGATCTGCCGCCATTCGCCGCCGTCGGCATCGGTCTGGCGGGCCACCTGGAGGCCGGGAATCGAGCCGACCAGTTCGGCCAACGCTTCTCCGCCGCCGATGATGCCGAATTGCATGGCCTGCCCCGGTTCGGCCAGGGCGTTGTCGAACATCGGCCCATCAGTGTCGGATACCATCGGCGCATTCCTCCCGTTATCATATTCGTAAATGATGATATACAGAGCGGCCGGCGTTTGTCAGCCCCCCCATCTCCCCGCTAATCCGCGATGAACCAAAAAAAGGGTCATCAGGTCTGCGACGATTTCCGCCCGCGCGTGTCTCATCCTGTACTCCTTGTTCTGTCGCGCGATTTTGCGGGGTACGGCGTTATGGTCAATCAGGAAATGCAACTCCCTTTGAGGCTGTTCTTGCGCGTTGGCGTGCAATGGTGGAATACAGAGGAACAGTGCATGACTGAAATTGGCGTATCGCCGGGGGCGGCGTGCGGCAGGGGAGTAGGAATAGATGGTTGCCAAGACCTATGCGCCTTCGGTGCGGTCGTATGGTCAGGCGGCGTCCGGCGCCGTGGCGGATGCGTTCGCCACGCTGGTCCGCGACGAGCAGGCCAGGGTGTACCACTTTCTGCTGAAGCGGGTGGGCAACCCGGACGACGCGGCGGAACTGACGCAGGACACCTTCCTGCACGCGCACCGCGCTTGGGCCACCTTTCGCGGCGAGTCCAAGCCCAGCACATGGCTGCTCGGCATCGCCCTGAACCTGGCGCGCAACCACGTCACCCGCACGCCCAACCGCCGATGGAGGCATCTGTCGGACGACGTGTTGGACGGCGTCTCCAGCCCCGATGCCAATCCCGAGGAAGCGACCGAAAACCGCAGGACTGTGCGCCTATTGGCCGATGCGCTGGACACCCTCAGCCCGGACATGCGCGACGTGTTCTCCTTGGTTTGCCTGGAGGGGGTGTCCTATGATGAAGCATCTCACAGCCTCGGGATCCCCATCGGCACTGTCCGCAGCCGTGTGGCCCGTGCCAGGGCAACGCTCCGCGCGGCCCTGGGAGAAGGATTTGGCAAGGATGCCGTCGTGGAGGGGTCTGTCAGTGTCGGATGAGCGCGACGAAGAACTGCTGGAATTGCTGGCGCGCGATCTGGATGGCGATCTGGACCTCGATGAGCGCCGCGACCTGCTCGAACGGCTGGCTGCCCACCCGGACCGCCAGACCCTGTTGCGCATCGCCACCGGCCTGAAACGCGCCACCGACACCTTGGCGCGGGCCAGCGATTCGACGCCGGCCCCGGACATGACCGGCTTCATCCTCGACGCCGTGGAGCGCGAGGCCAAGGGGGCGGCGGCTCCACACGCCGCAAAGCCCGGATTGCTGGGCGCGCTCAAGACGGCCTTCGGGCGCGGCAAGCAAGAAGAACGGACCAGCGGCACCGGCGGGCGCCTGCTGGGGGCGGCGGACCTGATGGGCGTGGTCGCCGGCACCGGCGCCCCGGCCGAGGAGGGTGACGCCCCTCTCTCCGCGGACGACCAACCCCAGGCCGATCCGGTCAAGGATCAGGAGAAAGAGTGACCTCCTCCCGGCTGTTCCGCGACACCGCCGTCCGCCGGGCCGGAGCCGTCGCCCGACCGGATGATGCCCTGGCGCTCATCGCGCCGGTGACGCGTCTTGCCGGGGCCGCCGTGGTGGTCACGGTGCTGGGCGCCCTGGCGTGGGTCGTGGTGCTCGTCCAATGAGGGGCAGGCGCACGCCGGTCGTCCTCCAGGTCGAGGCGGTCGAGTGCGGCGCTGCGGCGCTCGGCATCATCCTGGCGACCCATGGCCGGTGGGTGCCGCTGGAGGAACTGCGCGAGGCCTGCGGCGTGTCGCGCGATGGCAGCCGGGCGGCCTCCGTGCTGGCGGCGGCCGAGGAGTACGGGCTGGAGGCCCAGGCCTTCCGCTGCGAACCGGACGAGTTGGCCGCCCTGCCGCTGCCCGCCATCGTGTTCTGGGACATGAACCATTTCCTGGTCGTCGAGGGCCGGCGCGGCGCATCCTGGCTGCTCAACGACCCGGCCCACGGCCATCGCACCGTGGACGCCGAGGAGTTCAGCCGCGGCTTCACCGGCATCGCCCTGACCTTCCGCCCCGGCCCCGGTTTCCAAAGGGGAGGCCGCCCGCCGCGCGCCCTGCGGGCCGTGGCCGAGGTGCTGGCGGAGGACCGGACAGCGGCGCTCTTGCTGGCCCTGACCGCGCTGGCTCTGGTGGTGCCGGGCCTCGCCGTGCCGGTGGCGGCCAAACTGTTCGTCGATGGGTTCATGCACACCAAGATCGATGGATGGCAGCCTGTGCTGGGGCAAGCCCTGGCGGCGGGCGGGGTTCTGGCGGCGGCGGCGACATGGCTGCAACTCGACATGCTGCGGCGGTTCGAGGCGCGGGTGGCGGTGGCCGGGGCCGGACGCTTTGTTGCCCGCGCCTTGCGCCTGCCGATGACGTTTTTCGCCCAGCGCTCGGGCGGCGAGGTGGCGGCGCGGGTCGGCGTGGCTGACCGGGTGGCGGTGCTGGCCACCGGGCCGCTGGCGCGCGGGGTGCTGGACGGGGCGGCGGCCGCGGTGTTCCTGGGTGCCATTGCCCTGATCGACGTTGGGTTGGCCGGACTGGCCGCGCTGTTCGGCGCGCTGACGCTCGGGGGGCTGGGATGGGGGGTGCGGGGGCTGGCAACGCGCGGGCAAATCCAGCTCAACGTGGCCAACCGCTTGCGCGGCACGGCCCTTCAGGGCCTCCAGATGATCGACAGCCTCAAGGCGGCGGGGGCCGAACACGCGCTGTTCGACCAGTTGGCGTCCCTACGCGCCCGGATGCTTGGCCAGCAGCAGGCGGCGGCGGGGCACTTCGCCCTGTTGGCCGGGCTGCCGATGGCCCTGGCGATTGCCGCCGCTGCCGGTGTGGCGGTGGTCGGCGGCCAAGCCGTCTTGGCCGGACGCCTGAGCCTTGGCGATGTGGTGGCGGTGCAGATCCTGATGGCGGCCTTCCTCGCCCCGGTGGCCCATCTGGCCGTGCTGGCCGGACCGGCCCAGGCGGCACGGGCCGATCTTCGTCTGCTCGACGATGCCGGACGATATCCCCTCGACCCGGAATTCGAGGGGCGAATTCCGGCGGGGCCAGTGACGGGGCGCCTGCGGGGCAGGGTCGAGCTGCGCGGCGTCACCTTTGGGTATGACCGCCGCGCAGCACCACTGCTGTCCGACGTGTCGCTGGTGATCGAGCCGGGGCGGCGGGTGGGTCTGGTCGGGGCGTCGGGGTCCGGCAAGTCCACCATCGGGCGGTTGGCCTGCGGGCTGTACCGGCCCTGGCAGGGACAAATCCTGTTCGACGGGGTGCCGCTGGAGGACGTGCCGCGCGCCGTATTGCGCCGGTCGGTGTCGGTGGTCGATCAGTCGGTGGTGCTGTTCGAAGGCTCCATCCGCGACAATCTGACCCTGTGGGACGACACCCTGCCCGACGAGCGCCTGATGGATGCCGCCCGTGTCGCCGCCCTGGCCGACTTCATCGCCACGCGCCCCGGCGGGACCGGCGCCCTGGTCAGCGAAGGCGGCCGGAACCTCAGCGGCGGGCAGGCGGCGCGGCTGGAAATCGCCCGCGCCGTTCTTCAAGACCCGGCGGTACTGATCCTCGACGAGGCCACCGCTACGCTGGATGGCGAAACCGAACGGACTATTGTTGCGAACCTGCGGCGTATCGGCTGCACCACCTTGGTCATTGCCCACCGCCTCACTACCCTGCGCGACTGCGATGAGATCATCGTCCTGGAGGGCGGGCGCATCGTGCAGCGCGGCGCCCCCGCGGACCTGCTGGACGCGCCCGGCCCGTTCCGCGCCCTGGTGGGGGCCTGAGCCATGGCCGCCACACTTCTGCGCCCCGCCCACCTACGCCCCGGCCAGCCGCTCATCCTCGACGCGGGTGCCCTGTGGCAGATCGAGGCCGGGGCCGTAGACGTCTTTACGGCGGTCGATGGCGTGCGCCGATTTCTGTTCTCCGCCGGGCCGGGGGGAGTGCTCTGTGGCGCCGCGCCGGGCCGTGACGGGCGCGTTCTGGTGGCGGTCCCGTGGGACGGTGCGACCGTGGCACGGCTGGACGGGGCCGCCCTGCGGACGCGGATCGCGGCGGTTGACGCGTGGATTGCCGGGTTGCTCGACGGGGCGGCGCGGGGTCTGCTGCCCCACCCAGCGGCAGATCGCCGCCTGCGTCCCGGCGAGCAGGCTGCCGTGCGCCCCGCCGAGGTGCTGTCCGCCCGGCGCGGCGTGGCGTGGCTGGCGGCGGCCGAACCGCCCCTGATGCTCGGCCTGGACAGCCCGCCGGGGCTGGTGCCGGTCACGCCGATGAGTTGGGCCACCGCAACCAGTGCCGGGACCGTGGAGTGCCTGGACACCGCCACCGTTCTGCACCGCCCCGACGGCTTGGCCCAAGTCGCGGCGGTGACTGAGTGCGTGGTGGCGGTGCTGTCCCTCAAGGACAGTCTGGGCCGGGCCGACGATCTGATCCGATTGCGCGAACGCGACCGCCGTGACCGCGAAGCCTTTGCCCGCGCCGGCCTCGGCCCTGCTCCCGCCGAACCGGGTGATCCCTTGCTGGGCGTCGTGCGGCGGCTGGCCGAGCCGTTGGGGATGACGGTGCGGCGTCCGGCCAAGGTGCGCGCCGTGGATGCCGACAAGCCGCTCACCCTGGAGGAGATCGCCCGCGTGTCCGACTTCCGGGCGCGGCAGGTGCGTTTGCCAGACGGCTGGTGGCGGCGCGATCTGGGGGCGCTGATCGTGCGGCGGACCGATGGCGTGCCGCTGGCCGTGATCGGGCGGGACCTGATTGACGCCGAGGGCACGGTTACGCCCCTGACCGCCGCGACGGCAGGAGATTTGGGCGGCCTTGGCCATGTCCTGCATCGCACGCTGCCGCCGCGCCGCCTGCGTTGGCCCGAAGTGCTGAGCTTTGACCTCGGGCGGGGGCTTGGCGATGTTCTGGTGCTGGCCCTGACCCTGGGCATGGGCGCGCTGTGCGGGATGGCCGTGCCGCTGGCGTTGGGCACCGCCTACGGCACGGTGGAAGGCGAGGGGCTGGTGCTCCTCGGCGGCGTGTTGCTGTGCGTTGCGCTGGCTGCGGGAATGTTCGCCGCAGTGGGCGAACTGGCCCGCCTGCGGCTCGATGCGCGGCTGCGGGACAGCATGGGATCGGCCCTGTGGGACCGCGTGCTCCGCCTGCCGCTGTGGGCCTTGCGCCGTCCGGCCGCTGGTGTGCTGGCGGCGCGCGCCGAATGTCCGGCCGCGTTGCAGGCGGCGTGGCGGGCGTTCGCCATCCTGGCCGTGGGGCAGGGCGGGCTGGCCGCCGGGGCGCTGGCCGTGCTGGCGCTGGTCCATCCGCCATCGGTCGCGGCGGGGGTCGTGGTCCTGATTTGTTACCTCGGCGTGGCGGGCGTGTCGGGCGTTGTCCAGGCGCGCGTCCTTCGGGCCGGAGATGCGGCGGCAGGAAAGGCGCAGGGCATCTTGTTCCAAATCCTGTCGGGCCTGTCCAAGGTCCGGCTGGCCGCCGCCGAGGACCGCGCGTTTCTGGTCTGGTACGAACATTTTAAGGCTTCCCGCCAACCGCGCCTCAAGGCACGGCGCATCGCCGCCCTGCATCAGGCGGTCCTGGCGGCGGTGCCCCTGCCGGTGGTGGCGTGGCTGCTGATCGGCCTGAGCGGTACCGGGATCGAGACGGTGGTGGCGGTGCTGACAGCCTTTGCCGGGCTTCTGGCCGCGGCGGCGCGGCTGGCTTTGGGAGTTCAGGACGTGGCCCTGGCATGGCCGCTGGCCGACGCCGGGCGCCCGTTGTTGGAGACGCCGCCCGAGTCGGTGGCGGGGCGGGTCGATGCCGGGCGGCTGTCCGGGGAGATCGAGGTCACGCGCCTGACCTTCGGGTATGAGCGGGACGCCCCGCCGATTCTCGACGGGGTCAGTTTCCGCGCCGAGCCGGGCGAGTTCATTGGCATCGTCGGACGGTCGGGCAGCGGCAAGTCCACCTTGATGCGTCTGCTGATCGGCCTGGAAAACCCGGACGGTGGGGCAATTTTCTATGATGGGTTCGACCTGCGCGGCCTGGACCTGTCGGTGGTCCGTGCCCAGGTGGGGACGGTTCTGCAAGGTGGCCGCGTCATGCCGGGATCGCTGCTCGACATCGTGCGCGGTGACAGTGGTGCGGATCTGGAAACCGTGCGGGCCGCCGTCGAGGCGGCGGGGTTGTCCGCCGACATTGCTGCCATGCCGATGGGCCTTCATACCCTCGTCACCGACGGCAGCCGCACCCTTTCGGGCGGGCAGGTGCAGCGCTTGCTGCTGGCCCGTGCCCTGGTCGCCAAGCCGCCCATCTTCCTGCTCGACGAAGCGACCAGCGCCCTCGACACCCGCACCCAGGCCTCCGTGATGGCGCATCTGGCGGAGGCGTCGGCCACCCGGCTGGTCATCGCCCACCGCCTGAGCACCGTGGCCGAGGCGGACCGTATCCTGGTGCTGGAGGGCGGGCGGATTGTTGAAAGCGGTCCTTATGCCGATCTTGTCGCGCGGGGCGGGGTCTTTGCGCGGATGGTGGCGGCGGGGGCGGAGGAACCGAATGTCGTGGGCCGTGACATATCACGGTAGGGCTCGGCGTGTTGGATTGTTTGCCTTGCCGCCGGGCCAATGTATAACTTTTGGATGTACGACTGAGGGAATTGGCAATCGTGGCGTCCAAAATCGGAATCGTCCGCCTCCGCAAACCGGCCGCGTTCAGCGACCACGGAGCCGCGGTGCTGCGGGTGGTCGCTGCGGCAGCGTCAACGGTCTGCCCCTCCGACACCGACGTTCGTGTGCTCCAGGCTGCATTGGCTGAACTTGAGCGTCCTCGGGATGGGTCGCGGGAGCAGTCGCTGTCTCCTGATGGACTGGCCTATCTCCGGTCGGAACTTGATACGGCCCTGCCCAAGCTGCTGAACCGCGTCATTGCCGATCTTCCCGCGCCCGGCGAACGCACCGCCGTCACGACGCCCGGCGCGCTGTCGGTGCGCCTGGGCATCTTGCAGGCGCTGCTGCGCTCCACCGTGCTGCCCGAAGCACAGCGCCGGACGCTGGAGAAAACCCTGATTGAACGGATTGCCCACGCCGGCATCTATTATCACCGCTGGCTGATCGACAGCCTTGAAAAGGCCGATCCGGTGGATGTCCGGTCGGTGTCGTTCGACCAATTCCGTTTAGACATCATTTTGTGGCTGCTCGAAGACCTTGGCGCCATGGCGGCGCTGAACAACGTGCGGTCCCTGGCCCAGGTCGCCGCGCGGGCCGCTTTGCGCCGGGCTGGAGCGGTCATCGACGACTACATCCGCACCCGTGGCCCCAGCCAACGATTCGACGTCGCGGTGGTGGTCAGCCAGGTCGAGGAGCTGGGCACCTTGGTCACGCGGGTTCTCGAATCGGTGCGGGTGGATGACTTCGGCGTGGACAGCCAAGGCACCCTGTCCCGCGCCTTGGCCGAGGATTTCATCCATAGTTGCGGGCTGCTGGTGCTGGCGACCTTCCGCGACCTTGACGAACGTCATGCCGCGGGGAAGCTCAACGTCGGTGGTCTCGAGGGTGCGCTCAAGCAGATCATGACCCTGCGCACGTTCATCCATGGCATCGACGCGCCGGGCGGCACGCGGATCCGGCTGGCGGTTGATCGCACGATTGCCCGCCGTGCCCGCTCCACCGTGGCTTTGATTACGACGCGCATGGCGGAAAATCCCGACGCGGCAAAGGTAATGCTGCGCGAGTTGGCCGAGTTTCTTGCGTTGGCGCAACAGCCGGACGATAACGGACAGGGGGAGATGCCGGGGGAGGCGTGACGCGCCGCCCTGGAGTGTCTTCCAGGCTCATTGCGTTCGCCATTGCGTCAGGAGTTCAGGACGGCCATGTCCACCGCGTCCGCCCCGCCCCGCCGGCTCGACCTGCCCGCCGCGTTGCCCGGCGTGGCCGCCGTTCAGGCGCTGGTCGAAGAAGTCTGCGAAGCCGCCGATGTGCCTCCGGGCCGGACCTTCAAGCTGTCCATGGCGGTCGAGGAACTGCTGACCAATGTGGTCAATCACGGCGCCCCCCAGGCCGGCGGCCGCCCGGTGCGCATGGGTGCCACCGTGCAGCGAACCGCCGATGCGGTGATCGTCGCCCTTGAGGACGACGCCCCGGCCTTCGATCCTTTCACGGAGGCCGCCACCGCCGTTCTCGACGCCGATGTCGAAGACCGCCCCATCGGCGGCCTGGGGGTCTATCTGGTGCGCACCATGGTTGACGAAGTCTCCTACGCCCGCGAAGACGGCCGCAACGTCGTTACTTTGACGATGAAGATTTGACGGCCCGGAGATCCCCTCACATCACCGCGTGCGTGCCCCAGCGGCGGGCGGCGGAGGTGTGGGGGCCTTCTTCCTCGAACAGGGCGGCCAGTTGCTTGAGCACGGTGCCGCCCAATTCCTCGGCATCCATGATGGTCACGGCGCGGCGGTAGTAGCGGGTGACGTCGTGGCCGATGCCGATGGCGAGCAGATCGACCGGGCTGCGCATCTCGATGTACTCGATGACGTCGCGCAGGTGGCGTTCCAGGTAGTTGCCGGGATTGACCGAGAGGGTGGAATCGTCAACCGGCGCGCCGTCTGAAATCACCATCAGGATGCGGCGCTGTTCGGGCCGCCCGATCAGGCGGCTGTGCGCCCACAACAGGGCCTCACCGTCGATGTTTTCCTTGAGGATGCCTTCCTTGAGCATCAGCCCGAGGTTGCGCCGCGCCCGCCGCCACGGCATGTCCGCCGCCTTGTAGACGATGTGGCGCAGGTCGTTCAGGCGGCCCGGATTGGCTGGCTTACCGGCCTTGACCCACGACTCGCGGGCCTTGCCGCCTTTCCACTGGCTGGTGGTGAAGCCGAGGATTTCGACCTTGACGCCGCAGCGTTCCAGGGTGCGGGCCAGCAGGTCGGCGCTCATGGCGGCCACGGTAATGGGGCGTCCGCGCATGGAGCCGGAGTTGTCGATCAGCAGGCTGACCACGGTATCGCGGAACTCGGTGTCCTTTTCCATCTTGTAGGACAGCGAATGGGTCGGGTTGGCGACCACGCGGGCCAGCCGCGCGGCGTCGAGGAAGCCCTCCTCCAGGTCGAACTCCCACGACCGCAACTGCTTGGCCATCAGGCGGCGTTGCAGGCGGTTGGCCAGCCGGGTGATGACGCCTTGCAGGTGGGATAGTTGCTGATCCAACTGGAACCGCAGGCGGCCAAGTTCCTCGGCATCGCATAGGTCCACTGCCTCGCGCACCTGATCGAACTGGGTGGTGAACGGCTTGTAAGCCTGGAATTCGCCGGAGTTGTGGCCGGGGCGCGGGCGGGTCGGCTCGCTTTCGCCGCCGGGTTCGTCGGCGGTGGTTCCGGGGGCGGCGGTGTCGGCGCTGTCCTCGCCGCTCTGCTCGCCGGTGTCGGCTTCGCTCGACCCGCTTTGCGACGAGCCTTGCTCCTGTTCGGGCGCGGCTTGGGCGCCGCCTTCCTGCTGCTGCTCGGACTCGGTTTCCTCGTCCTGCTGGGCGTCGTTGGCCTCGTTGTCGGCCTGTTCGGCTTCCTCGCGCTCCACTTCGGCGGCGTCGTCGCGTTCAAGATCCAGGACCTCGATCAACTGCCGCGCGGCGTCGGCGAAGGCCCGCTGGTCGTCCAGGGCGTCGAGCAGGCGGTCGAGGTGCGGAGCAGCCTTGCCCAGGCTGGAACTCCACAGATCGACCACATGCTGCATCCCCGGCCCCTCGGGCACCGCCCCGAATCGGTGATGGGCTGCCATGCGCAAGGCGTCGGCCAGCGGCACGGCGGAGGCTTCGGTGGCCTTGTCGATGCCGTCGGCCTTCAGGCGCGCCTCGATGGCCTGACTGATGTTCAGCGCCGCGCCCTTGAGCCGCTGGCCACCGATGGCCTCCACGCGGGCCTGTTCGAGGGCGTTGTAAACCTCTTTGGCGTCGGTGCTGAGCGGCAGGCGGCGGGCATGGACCCGGCCATCATGATGGCGCAGGCGCAGGGCCAGGCTGTCGGCCGTGCCGCGCAGGCGGGCGACCTGCTCGGGATCGAGCTTGCTGGTCGGCAGCGGCAGCCGGGCCTGATTGCCGCTGACCGCCGCCGACTGCGAATAGGTCAGCGGCGTGTAGGCGACCTGGAGGTCCTTGCGTCCGCCAATGGCCCGCACGCAGGCCGTGGTGGCCCGCTTCAGCGTTTCCACCGGCGATTCGCCGCCCATGATGCGGGCCGCCGTGCGTTCGGCGCGGCGGTGGTCTCCCTCGGACGGAGATCGGTGCGGTGGGCGGGGCGGACGGGGACGCGGGTCCATGATGGCCTCGGTTACGGCAACGCGGCGCGGATGGCCGATTCCGGCAAGTCGGTCCCGAAGCAGCGTTGATAGTACTCGGCCACCACCGGGCGTTCCGTCTCGTCGCACTTGTTCAGGAACGTGACCTTGAAGGCATAGGCGACGTCCTTGAAGATGTCGGCGTTTTCAGCCCAGGTCAGCACGGTGCGCGGACTCATGACGGTCGAAATGTCACCGGCGATGAACCCCGCCCGCGTCATGTCGGCCACCGCGACCATGGCGGACAATGTCTCGCGGCCCTTGGCGGTGTCGTAGCCGGGGTACTTGGCGGCGACGATGTTCACCTCGGCGTCGTGCTCCAGGTAGTTCAGGGTGGCGACGATGTTCCAGCGGTCCATCTGGCCCTGGTTGATCTGCTGCGTGCCGTGATAGAGGCCCGTGGTGTCGCCGAGGCCAATGGTGTTGGCGGTGGCGAACAGCCGGAACGACGGGTGCGGACGCACCACCTTGTTCTGGTCGAGCAGGGTCAGCTTGCCCTCGACCTCCAGCACGCGCTGGATGACGAACATGACGTCGGGGCGCCCGGCGTCGTATTCGTCGAATACCAGCGCGCACGGACGTTGCAGCGCCCACGGCAGGATGCCTTCGCGGAATTCGGTGACTTGCTGGCCTTCGCGCAGGACGATGGCGTCCTTGCCGATCAGGTCGATACGGCTGACGTGGCTGTCCAGGTTGATGCGGATGCACGGCCAGTTCAGGCGGGCGGCGACCTGCTCGATGTGGGTCGATTTGCCCGTCCCGTGGTAGCCCTGCACCATGACGCGCCGGTTGTAGGCAAAGCCTGCAAGGATGGCGAGGGTGGTCTCCTGGTCGAACAGGTAGTTCGGGTCCAGGTCCGGGACATGGTCCGATTTCACGCTGAACGCGGGAACCACCAGATCGGAGTCGATGCCGAACGTCTCCCGCACTGCAACCGTGATGTCGGGCTTGTCCAGGGTCATAGTCGCGGCGGCCTCCATGATGCTCCTCAGTGCCTTGAATTGAATGGTGGGACTGTAACGGATTGCGAAGCCCTTGGGTTAGGCATTTAGGGCATTCAGCAGGGTTTTGTAAGCCTCGTTGATGTCCTTCAGCCGTTCCTCGGCCGCCTTTTCGCCCCGGTTGACGTCGGGGTGGTGGATCTTCACCAGGGCTTTGTACCGTGCCTTCAACTCGTCCTTGGTGAACGGCAGGTCCATGTCCATGGTGCGCAGGGCACGTTCTTCGGCCGGCTCGGGCCGCCGGGCGGGGGCATCGCGGCGCGCATTGTGGCGGCCGTCGAAGCCTTCTTCGTTGAACACCTTGAAGGGGTCCTTGACCCGTGGGTCCTTCCACGCCGGGCGGGCGCCGAGGGTTCCCAGCTTCCACGACGGACGCTGCCAGCAAGTGTCGCGGCGGATTTCGTCCTCGACCTCGCGGTCGCTCATGCCCTGGTAGTAGTTCCAGCTCTTGTTGTAGTCGCGGACATGATCCAGGCACAGCCACATGTAATCCCGCAGGGTCCGGTCGCGCGGCGCCTTGTGTTCGGCGTCGGCGGTACAGCCGGGCCACTCGCACGCATGGGCAACCGGCTCCGGCTTGGCGGAGCGCCCAGCCGGACGGCCGAAAGGTTCGGGGATGTGCTTGCTTCTGGCTTTCATCGGCCCACTATGCGATGCCGGCTTGCGTCGCGCAACGGTGTGCAGCGCAACACAGAGGACGGGTTGACGGACTTGGTGCTGACACCCCACCTTTGGGTGCACGCCCCGCAAAAGGACTCACGCTGAATGACCGCCACCACCTACCGCGATCGCATGGAAGCCAAACTGACCGCCGCGCTCAATCCGCAGCGTCTGGCAATCCTCGACGACTCGCACCGCCACGCCGGTCACGGCGACCGCATCGCGGCGCTCAAGGAGCAGGGAGCGGGCGACGGTCACGCCCCCATCGACGGCGGTGGCGAAACCCACTTCCGAGTGGAAATCGTATCGAGCGCCTTTGAAGGCAAGAGCCGGGTGGAGCGGCAGCGCATGGTTTACGCCATTGTGGACAGCGAACTGCGCGAACGCGTCCACGCTCTCCAACTCAAGACCCTGACCCCTGCCGAAGCGGGTTGACCGAGATGGTCGAGCCGTTCGGCTTTGTCCTCGCGGTCCTAATGCTTTTGGGCACTCCCGGCCCGACCAACACGCTGCTCGCGGCATCCGGGGCGGTGGTCTGGATGGGGCGTTCGCTGAGGTTGATCGCGGCCGAAGTGGGCGGCTATCTGCTCGCCATCTCCCTCCTGATCAGCGTGGTAGGCCCGGTGGTGGCCGATCATGCTTGGTTCGGCACGGCCTTGCGACTGGCGGCCGGGGCATGGCTGGCGTACTGCGCGCTGCGTTTGTGGCGGGAGGCGGCAAGCGGTTTCACCCTGACCGAAACGCGGATCTCCATGGGCCGGATGTTCCTGACCACCACCCTTAATCCCAAGGCGCTGATTTTCGCCTTCGTGATCTTCCCGCCGGGCACCCTGCCACAGATGCTGCCGTGGCTCGGGGTGTTTGCGGTCTGCGCTGTCGCCGTGGCAGGATCGGCGGTCGGGGTGGTTTGAACAACAGAGGCCCGCGCTACTTTAAGGAAGGACTGGGCGCTGCCCAGACCCGCCAAGGGCCGAGCGGCCCTTGAATCCCATGACGTTGCGAGTGCGGGCCGTTGCCGGAAATGTAGCGCAACCGGCGGCGCGTGGATGGCCGGGTCAAGCCCGGCCATGACAAAAATTGTTTTATTTCAATGACGTAGTCATGCCCGGACTTGATCCGGGCATCCACGCGGACCAGCACCCACGGTGCTGGATGTTATGCGACCAAGCTTGGATCCGCCGCATCCGATTCGCTGATCGCCCCTCTTGCCCCGTCAACTTACGAGGTCAAGGAGGCTTAGTCTCCTTGCCGGTGCGGGCAGAGTCCGCCTTTCCTTCGCCTGTCTCAGTCCGCCCATTTGGTCGGCTTGGCGGTCTGGCCGGTCGGTTCGCCTTCGTAGAACTTGGGCCATTCGCGTTCGACCACCGGGCTTTCGGCGCGCAGGGCGTAGCAACTGTCGATGATGTCGGGCCGGGTGTCGCTGTCTTCCTCGCGGCGCTTTTTCTCGCGCACCGGGTACAAGGTCTGATAGGCCGTCGTCGCCAAGGGGCGCAGCAGTTCCAGCAGGTGGGTACAGCCGTGGGCGCCGCCGAACAAGGCGGTACAGGCCTTGTGGAAACCACGCCCGATGGTCAGCCCGATCAGCTTCTTGTAGGCCGGGTTGATTTCGGCACACAGGGTGAAGGGGCCGTGGTCGGTCACGGCCTCGGCATCGTGGATCTTGAAGTCATCGTCAATGGTCAGGCGCAGCCACATGCCGTGCAGCGGCTCGCCCGGCTCGATGCGGCCCCGGTCATGATTGGGGAAGCCGTAAGTCTTGGTATCGACCAGATTGGCCTCGATATCCCACAGGCCATCCTCGCGCCGATAGCCCAGGCACTGGACCGAACGGGTATGCAGATGTTCACGGGCTTTGGGCGGAGAAAGCGGCATGGCGGCCCCGGCTGGACGGAGTTCAGATCAATTCCTTGAGACCTGAAGTAAACGTCCCGCCAAGCGCCGTCAAGATGCCACAGGGGAAAGGCCGCCCCACCCCGCAGCGTTTAGTTGCCGAAGATGTAGCTGTCACGTTCCTGCACGTCGCGCTCCAGTTCGGCGCGGATGAAGGTATAGAGGTCGCGGACCGAGATCATGGCGACAACCTTGCCCGCATCATCGACCACCGGCAGGTGGCGGTAGCCCCGGTCGGCCATCATGCGCAGGGCCTCCACTGGGGGCTGGTCGGGGCTGATGGTGTCGGGGTTGGCGGTCATGATGGCGGAAACGGCGGTGGTGGACGGGTCACGCCCGGCGGCCACCACGCGGGCGGTCATGTCGCGTTCGGTGACGATACCGGCCAAACGGCTGCCTTCGGTCACGATGACAGCGGCGATGCGGCGGTCGGCCATCATCGTGGCGACCTCGGCCACCGTGGCCGTGGGGCTGACCCCGACGATGGTCTGGTCGTGCACGAGGTCCGGGACGATTTTGGCCATGGTGTTTCCTCCGCTGCGCCCCGTGGTGGGAGAGGCGTCGTTGATTAGCTTTATCTGATAAAGATCCCTCATTCCCGGTGTGGACACAACGGCCCGTCCGGGCAGGGCCGAACGGGTAGGATCGCAAACCTCGGTTTTGGGGGGCCACTTACTCCGGCACGCCCTCGCCGGGTTCCAGGCGGGTGAGCTTCAAGGCAGTAATCTGGTTGCGCTGGCGGCGCAGGATCTCGAACTTGATGCCGTGGAACAGGAAGGTCTGGCCCACGTCAGGGATGGAGCGGCTTTCGTGCAGCACCAGACCGGCCACGGTGGAGGCCTCGTCGTCGGGCAGACCCCAGTCGAACTTGCGGTTGAGGTCACGGATGGTGACGTCTCCGGCCACCACGAACGAACCGTCGGGCTGGGGGCGCACGCCCGATACCGTGATGTCGTGTTCGTCGGAAATGTCGCCGACGATTTCCTCCAGGATATCTTCCAGCGTCACCACGCCTTGAAGCGTGCCGTACTCATCGACCACCAGGGCGATATGTTCGCGGCGGGCGCGGAATGCCTCAAGCTGATCGAGCAGGCGGGTCGAGTCGGGGACAAACCACGCCGGGCTGGCGATGGTGGTCAGATCGAGGTTTTCCAGGTTGTCGCGCTGGGCTTGCACGGCGCGCAGCAATGCCTTGGTATGCAGCACGCCGATGATGTTGTCGGGCTTGTCCCGCCACAGGGGAATGCGCGTATAGGAACTGTCGAGCACCTGCTGCACGATGTCGGCTACCGGCTGATCGGCGTCGATGGCTGACACGTTGCGGCGGTGAACCATGATCTCGCTGACTTCAACGTCGGTCAGATCAAGCACGCTGCGCAGCATGGCCCGCTCATGACGCGCCTCGGACGAGGCGTCGGCGATGGCCTGGGTGTGCAGGTCGATGGCGCCGCGCAGTTCGGCCATCATCATGGCGGCGTCGTGGCCCTTGGCCGGTCCCCGGCTGAACAGGCGAATGGTGAGCTGCACGATCCCCTGCAGGATGATCGTCACCGGCGCAAACAGCCACACCAGCCCGTGCAGCAGCGGCGCCACCAACAGGGCCATGCCGGTGGTATGGGTCAGGGCGATGGTCTTGGGCAGGATCTCGCCGAAGATCAGCACCAGCACGGTCATGCCCGCCGTGGCATAGACGACGCCGGTTTCCCCAAAGGCGGTGATCAACACGCTGGTCGCCAGGGCACTGGCCAGGATGTTGACCATGTTGTTGCCGAGCAAAATGGTGCCGATCAGGCGCTCGCGCTTGTCGAGCAGGCGGTTGACCATGCCCGCCCTGTGGTCGCCCTTCTTTTCCAGTTCGTTCATCAGGGGACGGGATGCTGCGGTCAGCGCGGTTTCTGAGCTGGAAAACAGAGCTGAAAGCAGGATCAGAACGAAGATGGCGATCAGGGTGATGATCATTGAGGGGGGGTGTCTGTCCCAGTTGCGATAAATCAGGCCGAGGTTGCGCGTTCGAGAATATCGAGAACGCGGTCGGGGGCAACCGTCCTGTCCAGGTACGACTTGCCGATGCCGCGCGCGAGAACGAACGTCACCCGCCCGGCCTCGACTTTTTTGTCGCTGCCCATGTGACTCAGCAGGCGCCGGGCGTCCATCGGCTGCCCATTCGGGCGCGGTGGATCGACCGGCAGCCCGCAGTCCGCAAGGTGTGTGCGCACGCGGGCGGCATCGGCCGCCGGGCAGACGTCAAGGTCTGCCGACAGGGCAAAGGCCATGACCATGCCGACCGCCACCGCCTCGCCATGCAGCAAAGGCCCGCCGTAGCCGCCTTCGGCCTCCAGTGCGTGACCGAAGGTGTGGCCGAGGTTGAGCAGGGCGCGGGCGCCCGACTCGCGCTCGTCGGCGGCGACCACGCGGGCCTTGGCGACGCAACTGGTGTGGATGGCATGGGCCAGGGCGTCCGGTTCGCGGGACAGCACGCGGGACGCATTGCCTTCCAGCCATTCCCAGAACGCCACGTCGTCGATCAGACCGTACTTGGCCACCTCGGCATAGCCCGCGCGCAGTTCGCGGTCGGGCAGGGTATCGAGCGTGGTGGTGTCGGCCAGCACCAGACGCGGCTGGTGGAAGGTGCCGATCAGGTTTTTGCCCTGCGGCGTGTTGATGCCGGTCTTGCCGCCGACGCTGCTGTCGACTTGCGACAACAGCGTGGTCGGCAATTGCACGAAGTCCACGCCGCGCAGCAGGATGGAAGCGGCGAATCCCGCCAGATCGCCGATCACCCCGCCGCCCAGCGCGACCACCACGGACGAGCGTTCCATGCGTGCCGTCAGCATGGCATCCAGCAGGGCCTGCAGGTGCTCCCAGCTCTTGGCCTGCTCGCCCGCCGGCAGGACCTGCGCCGACACGGCGAAACCGGCGGCGGTCAGCGAGGCTTGCACGGTGTCCAGGTAGTGCGGGGCCACGTTGTCATCGGTCACGATGAAGGCCCGGCGTCCCCGGATTACCGGCCCGATATACTCGCCCGCCTGTTCCAGCAAGCCCGGCCCGGTGAAGATGTCGTAGCTGCGCGCGCCGAGGTCGACTGTAAGGCGGTCGGGCGGGGTGTCGGTGGCGCTCACGCGGGGGACTCCTCAAGGGGGCGGCCAAAGTGCTTGTGCAACGCGTCGAGCACCCGGCGGCACGACACCTCCGGACTTTCCTCGACCATCGTGACGGTGATGTCGGCCTCGGCATAAACAGGGTAGCGGTGTTCGATCAGGTCGGCCAGGGCCTGCCGGGGGTCCGTAGTGTTCAGCAACGGGCGGTGCCCGCGTCCGCTGGTGCGGCGGAACAACAGCTCCAGGTCCGCCTTGAGCCACACGGACACGGCGCGTTCGCGGATGCGCGCCCGCGTATCGGCGTTCATGAATGCCCCGCCGCCAGCCGCCAGGATATGCGGCGGGCCGTCCAGCAGGCGGGCCATGACGCGCGCTTCACCTTCGCGGAAGGCGGCCTCGCCGTACTGGGCAAAGATATCGTTGATGGTGCAGCCTGCGGCGGCTTCGATTTCATGGTCGGCATCGGCGAAGGGAACATTCAGGACGTGGGACAGGCGTCGCCCGATCACGCTTTTGCCAGCCCCCATCAAGCCGACCAGGACGACGGTCCGGTCGAGTTTGGCAGGCACCGCCGAGTACGTCCTGTTGCCGTTCGCCACCATCTCCGCCGCCATGTCCGTCAGTTGAGTCGAACGGGATCCGCCTCGTCGGCCCCCGATTGCATCCAAGGTATCTGGTCGCTACACTGCCGCGCAATCGCCATAAAGGGCTTTCAAGGTCCGGCAGGTTCTGGGCTTGAGTTTAGGCTTGTTGGCGCTTTTACCGCGCCGATGGTGGAACTGTAAACCGCCTGACGGGACACCTTCCGGCAGGCCAGGGGCATTGTGCCGATTTTTTTGCTGCGAACAGGACGCTAAGAGTATGCTGACGCGCGTGCTGGTTATTCTTGTGCTGGCCGTCATTGTGGGGGGTGGGGTCTTTTTGGCCACGTGGGACATGCCACCGCCCTCCGCGCAGGTGGAGAAGATCATTCCCAATGACCGTTTCGCCAACCGCTAAGTTCGGCCGCCGCAGCGTTCTCGCCGCCGCAGTTGCCTCCGCCCTGCTGTTGCCGGGGTTTCTGAGCACGCCTGCGACGGCCCAGCAGGACGGCCCCATCCGCCTGATGCCGCCCGGCGGCGACGGCGGGACCGCTCCGGCGTGGACACTGCGCGAGGCGCGTCCGGCGCCGATCCCGCGCGAGGTCGTGTCGGGCATCCAGGCCATTGACGATCTGGGCGCGGTGAGCGCCGATGCGGTGGGCATCCTCGATACCAACACGGGCGGCCTTCCGGTGGATATGTGGGCCGGTTCGAGTCGCGCCGTTGTCGCCCGCGCCTTGGCCGCCATGCCGGTCGCCGCGCCGTCGCCGGCCCGTCAGGGACTGGCCCGCGCCCTCTTGTTGACCGTCGCCTCCCCGCCACCGGGGTCCGGCCCGTCGCTGCTCGATCTGCGGGCCAGCCGACTGGTTGCAATGGGCGCGACCGGGGACGCCTTGCGTCTGGTCGCCGCCGTCCCGACCGATCAGGTCACGGAGGCCCTCGCCAAGGCTCACGTCGACTCCCTTTTGATCGAGAACCGCCTGGAGGAGGCCTGCACGGCGGCGGAGGCCGGGATTACCCGCTGGGACGCCGCATATTGGCAGAAGGCGCAGGTGTTCTGTGCCCTGCGTGGCGGACGCCGTGAACAGGCCGGTCTTGCCTTGACCATGCTGCGCGAGCAGGGCGTTGACGATCCCACCTTCGTTTGGGCCTCCGAACAGCTTTCCGGCCTCAAGGGGCCGACACCGAGTGACATTGGTCAGCCGACGCCTCTGGGCGTTGCCATGCTGCTGGCGACCGGACGGCCGTTGCCCAAGTCCCTGCTTGCCGCGCCCGATCCGTGGGTGCTGCGCGCCGTGGCCAAGGCGCCGGCCGACAGCAAGGAAATCACTCCGTTGGTGCGGGTGCCCGCCGCCGAGCGCGCGGCCTTGTATGGTGCGTTCGGTGCCGATGAGTTGGCGGCGCTCTACCGCGCCCAGAAATTCCCCGAGGACGCTTTCGCCCAGCCCCTGGCCGACATCGCCGCCGCGCCGGGGCCGCTGACCGGCGCGCTGCTGTTCCAGTTGGCCGAACGTCAGACCGTGCCCGCCGCGCTGGCCGAAGTGGTGGTGCGCGCCATGGAATTGGCGACCACCGTTGGCGTGGATACCGGGACAGCCTCTCTCTATGTGCCAATGATCGAGCGCATGGCTCCGGCGGCAAATCTGATGTGGTTTGCGGAGACTGCGGGCCGCACCCTGTTCCGCGCCGGTCGTCTCGACTCTGCCGGGGAATGGTATCAGGCCGCCGCCAATGCCGCTGCCATTGACAGCACCGCCCGGCAGGCTGCCGATGCCTTGTGGCCGCTGTACCGCCTGACCACCGACTCGATTTCGGATCGGTGGCCGGAGGCGCGGATGGAGGCATGGCGGAGCCTCATGGCGACTCGGGCCGAAACGTCCAAGGGCAATGAACCGGCACCGCGTCGGGTCGCCCGTCAACAGGCGCGCCTGCTGTCGCTGTTGCTGGCGACCGGCGACCGGGTCGAGGTGGAGGATTGGGCGGACCTGTGGGCGGACGCGCCGCCAACCGCCGGGTTCGTGCCCCAGGCTCCGGTATGGCATGCCGTCGTGGCGGCGGCCGATGACCTGCGGGTCGGCGAAACCGTGCTGCTCAGTCTGATGGTGCAGGACAATGCCGGCCCGGCCGATCTGTCCGATGCCGCACTCAGTCGTGCAGTCGAAAGCCTGCGCCTGATCGGCCTGGAAGGTCCCGCGCGCCGCATTGCCGCCGAAGCCGCCATCGCGGCCGGGCTGTAGGACCGCCATGGCCCTCGGCGGGCGGGCCGAAGCGTTTTTGGAAATGATGGCGGTCGAACGGGCCGCCAGTCCGCGCACGCTGGACGCCTATCGCCGCGATCTGGAGGACTTCGATGCCTTCCTGACCCGTGCCGGGCGAGGCGGCGTGGACGCGGCGCGCGACGAGGATTTGCGGGCCTATCTCAAGCACCTGCACGACACCGGCATGGCGGTGCGCACCGCCGCCCGCCGCCTGTCCGCACTGCGGCAGTTCTACGGGTTCCTGCTGGGCGAGGACATGCGCCCCGATGACCCGTCGTTGCGCCTCGACTCGCCGCGCCTCGGCCGCCCGCTGCCCAAATTCTTGAGCGAGGATGAAGTCCGCCGCCTGCTCGATGCCGCGCGGGAGCCAAACGAGGGTGACACCCCGGCGCGGGTGGCCCGTCGCGTGGTCCTGCTGGAAATCCTCTATGCCACCGGCCTGCGGGTGTCCGAACTGGTCAGTCTGCCCTTTAGCGCGGTGGCACGCAGGCAGCCGGTTCTGCGGGTCATGGGCAAGGGGTCCAAGGAACGCATGGTGCCGCTGACGCCAGCCGCCATGCGGGCCGTACTCGACTGGATACCCCACCGCGCGGCGTTCGTGCGGTCGGGCAAAAAGGCCAACGACGTCCCGTGGCTGTTTCCCTCCACGACGTCCGCCGAAGGACATCTGACCCGTGACGGTTTTAGCCGGATGCTGACCGAGGTTGGCGTGCGGGCCGGGATCAGCCCGTCGCGCCTGTCGCCCCACGTCTTGCGCCACTCCTTCGCCACGCACTTGTTGGCCCACGACGCCGACCTGCGCAGCGTGCAACAGATGCTCGGCCACGCGGATATCGCCACCACCGAGATCTATACCCATGTCCTGGATGACAGGTTGATCAAGCTGGTCCAGGACGCGCATCCGTTGGCGGCGCTGAAAAAGAAACCCTGACGCGCTCCCTCAGACCGGCAGCCGCACCACGACCTTGAGGCCGCCCAGGTCGGCGCTGTCGCCGAGGGTGATTTCCCCGCCGTGGCCGCGCACGATGTCGCGCGTGATCGTCAGGCCCAGGCCGGTGCCGCCGGTCTTGGGGTTGCGGGACGGGTCGAGCCGGGTGAAGGCGCGAAACACGTCCTCGCGCCTGGTGGCGGGGATGCCGGGGCCGTCGTCCTCGACCCACACTTCGACCGCATCCGGGCCGGGCCGCACGGCCACCCGCACCCGGTGGGCATACCGCAGCGCGTTGCCCAGCAGGTTGGACAGGGCGCGGTCCAGGGCATTGTGGCGGATGGGCACCATGACCTCACCGCCCAAGGTACCCTCGGTTTCCACCGCGCCATCGTTGCGCCGGAAGCGGTTGGCCACCGTTTCGACCAGGGCCGCGAGATCGGCCGACGCGACCTTTTCATGGCCGTCGCCGCGTGCAAAGGCCAGATAGCCCTCTATCATGCGCTCCATTTCCACGATGTCTTCGGACAGGTCGTGGATGTCGGGACCATCGCCCATCATGGCGAGTTGCAGCTTCATGCGGGTCAGCGGGGTGCGCAGGTCGTGGGACACCCCGGCCAGCATTTCGGTGCGCTGGGCGATCTGACGCTGGATGCGTTCGCGCATGACGTTGAATGCCTCGGCTGCCTGCCGGACCTCGCGGGCGCCCTCGGGCTTGATCGGCGGCACGTCGCGGCCCTTGCCGAAGCGGTCGGCACTGGCCGCCAGCCGCAGGATGGAGCGGACCTGTTTGGACATGAACCACGCAGCGATCCCGATCAGGACAAGCGACGTCCCGACCATCCACATCACGAACAGGTACGTCGTGGAACTGAACAGCCGCTTGCGCGGGGCGATGATCTTCATGACCCCGTCGGGGAGCTGAAGATGAATTGTCAGCTCGCGGTCAAGGAACCCGACGTCGATGGCGAACGGACGGCGCACCCGCTCCTCCAGGGCATCGGACATGGCCCGTTCGATGGTGTCGCTGCCGAATCGCGGCCGCTCGGCATTGGGCAGGATGGCGCCCGGCTCGATGGAGATGGTCAGGTCCATGTGCGCCCGCGCCAGTTCCAGGATCCAGATTTGATCCTCGGGCCACGGGTTACGGCCGAGCAGGGTCAGCACGGCCGAAATATCGCCGGCAATGGAGTTCGCCAGCCGCCGCATCACGGTTTCCCAGTGACGATCGAAGAACACGACCGCCGTGACCACTTGCAACACCACCACCGGGATCACCAGGATGAGCAAGGCCCGGCCCAACAGGCCGCGCGGGATGATGGTGCGCAGCAGGCGCGGCGTGCGCATCAGCTTCATCAGCCGGGCCTCAGCACATAGCCCTTGCCGCGCACGGTCAGCAGGAAGCGGGGCTGGCGGGGGTCGTCCTCGATCTTGCGGCGCAGGCGGGTGACTTGCACGTCCACGCTCCGCAGGTTGCCGTCCAGGCCGACCTCGCTGGCCAGGGCTTCGCGTTCGACCGGATCGGAGTGGCGGGCCAGAGCGGCCAGCAAGTCGGTTTCCCCCTCGGTCAGCGGCACCCGCTCCTCGCCCCGCCGCAGTTCGCGCCGGTCGGCGGAAAACACCAGGGCGCCCAGCGGAATGTCGCGGCCGTCGGCTACCGGCGGCGCGGGCTGGCGGGCGCGGCGCAGAATGGAGTTCAGGCGCAGCACCAGTTCGCGCGGCTCGAACGGCTTGGTCAGGTAGTCGTCGGCCCCGTGCTCCAGGCCACTGATGCGGTCCTCGGACTCACCGCGCGCCGTCAGCATCAGCACCGGCACTCCGTTGCCCACGCCGCGCAGGGCCTTGGTAAAGGCCAAGCCGTCCTCGCCGGGCATCATCACGTCCACCACCAGCAGGTCGAACACCAGATTTTCCAAATGGGCGCGGGCCTCGGCAGCGTCGGCTGCCGCCGTCACGACGAACCCGTTGTCGGTCAGGTAGCGCCGCAGCAGCGTGCGCAGACGCTCGTCGTCATCGACCACAAGAACATGGGGGTCATCGTGCATCGCGCCATTCTCCCCCTAGCGCACCCGGCGCGCCCGCCCGTTCAGGCCACCGGCGGGTAATGGCACCGGCCCCTCGGCGGCGGTAAAGCGCGAGCGGTCCGGCTCGTCGATCATCCCGGTCAGCACCTTGCGGAAGCCGTCCACCGCCTCCGCTCCGGCCTCGCGGTAGGCGCGGGCGATGCGGTTACGCTGGCGTTCGGTCAACTGGTGTTCCAGATCCACCCCCTTGGCGGTCAGTTCCAGCAGCCGTTGCCGGCGGTCGCGGGTGCCCGGCTTTTGGGTGATATAGCCCTC
>Ga0172382_10002786_pt1 | contig 28535 bp, 23 predicted proteins | sample Leawel138RmetaG_FD_122245 | JGI IMG/M metagenome (GOLD analysis project Ga0172382, IMG submission 122245) | Leachate microbial communities from a municipal landfill in Southern Ontario, Canada - Leachate well 138R metaG | ecosystem: Engineered > Solid waste > Landfill > Unclassified | place...
CGGAGATATCTTATTTAATAAATTGGGATTAAAACCAAAAACCAAAAAACTTTCAACGTCTAATGAAGTCTTACAAGATTTGATCGACGAACATCCTGTCATTTCAAAAATCATTGAATATCGAAAATACGCAAAATTGATATCAACTTATGTTGAAGGTTTAAAACCTCACGTCCATAAAGATGGAAAAATTCATGCTGAATTCAATCAAGCCTTAACGACAACCGGACGCCTATCTTCTTCTAATCCGAACTTACAGAACATCTCAATAAAAGACGAAGAAGGAAAAATGATTCGCAAGGCTTTCTTTTATCCAGATGACAGTTTTGAAATCCTTTCTTTAGATTATTCTCAGATTGAACTCCGTGTCCTTGCTTCTTTGTCGGATTGTAAAAATATGCTCGAAATTTTCAAAAATAAAGAAGATATTCACGCTTCGACGGCAAAATACATTTTTAATTTAGACCGCGAACCAGATCACCTTGAAAGAAGAAGAGCAAAAACTGTCAATTTTGGAATCGTTTATGGGATTTCCGATTGGGGTTTGGCGGAGCAATTAGGGCTTAAACCTTTTGAAGCAAAAGAAATCATCAAAAACTTTTTTACGGCCTTTCCAGAAATTAACGAATTTTTACTCAACGTGATCGATGAGACCTTTGATAAAGGTTATGTTTCAACTTTGCTTGGAAGAAGAAGATATTTAAGAGAAATTCATGACGCGAATTATCAAATTCGAGAATTTGCTAAAAGAGCAGCGATGAACGCTCCGATTCAAGGAACCGCCGCTGATTTAATTAAACTAGCGATGATCAAAACTCATCAGGCTTTAAAGGATCATAATTATAAAACCAAAATGGTTTTACAAATTCACGATGAATTGATTTTCAAAGTTCCAAAAGAAGAAAAAGAAAAAGTTTATCCACTAATTAAAAACATTATGGAACACGCTTTAGATTTAAAAGCTGGGCTAGAAATCGACGGTGGCTTTGCTAAAGATTGGTACGATGCTAAATAAGGAGAATAACGATGCCAGAATTACCAGAAGTCGAAATCGTAAAACAAGTTGTCTCCCCGCTTATTGTCAATCGGCGAATTGAAAAAATCGTCGTTTTAAGAAGACAGACGATTCTCGGTGATCCGGAAGTTTTTAGTAAAAATTTAATCGGAGCAACTTGCACACATCTTTCACGAATCGGAAAATATTTAATGTTTCACTTTGATAACCAAAAAGTGATTATTTCTCATTTGCGAATGGAGGGAAAATTTTACGAAATATTACCAGATGAAAAAGATAGCAAATACGCACGAGTAGTTTTTTATCTTGATAATGGCCATCGCCTTTCCTTTGATGATATGCGTTGCTTTGGGATTATGAAACTTGCCGATGAACAAACTTATTTAAAAGAAAAAGAATTGACAAAACTAGGTTTAGAACCTTTTGATATCAAAGAAAAAGACATCGCTTTGATTTATCAAAAAAGCAAAGAAAGGAAAATTCCGATCAAGAGTTTTCTTTTAAATCAAGAAACGATTACTGGGCTTGGCAACATTTATGTTGATGAAGTTTTATTCGCCACTAAAATTCACCCCCATACTCCGACGAATTTAATCACTTTAAACGATTGGAAAAAAATCGTTGAACATTCAGCAAGAATCTTGACATCGGCAATTAAAGCCGGCGGTTCAACGGTGAAATCTTATCATCCCGGAAAAGGGATCAGTGGAGATTTCCAACTCTTTTTGAAAGTGTATGGAAAAGCTGGTCAAAAATGTTTGAATTGTGATGCAATTTTAAGAAAAACTGTCACTGGAGGACGTGGCACCACTTATTGTCCTCATTGCCAGATCAAAAGAAATTCATCTTTATTGATTGCGATTACCGGCCCTGCAGGAAGTGGAAAAAGTACGATTTTAAATAATTTTAAAGTCCGAGGATTTGCCACCCTTTCTTCTGATGATGTGGTGAAAGAATTATACAAAAAAGAAAATGTTGTTCGTCTGATCAATGAAAAATTTGGAACAGACTTTAAAAACGAAGTTGATAAAAATGCTCTGCGGCAAATTCTTATTGCGGACAGTAAAAAGATTAAAGAGCTTGAAAAAATCGTCCATCCTTTAGTTAAAAAAGAAATTATCACTTGGGTAAAAAATAGCAAACCTTCTTTAAAAGTTGTCGAGGTACCGCTTTTATATGAAGCGAAAATGAGTAATATGTTCGATTATGTGATTGGAGTTATCTCTGATAAAATGAATGAAAGATTAGCACTTAGAGATCCGCATAGTGCAAAAGATATTCAACAGATCAATGCTTTAAATCAATTTTCTCAATACAAGAAAAATCTCGATTTTCTAATCGAGAATAATTCTTCTTTAGATGACCTGAATCGCAAGAGTGAAAAAATTATCAATATACTGAAATCTCACCTAAATTGATTTCTTCCTTACAATTTTCTTTTAAAAGATTGCCGATCTGTTTAGCGCGTATCGCACCTGGTTTTGACGTGCTGTAAAGAGTGACGATTTCATCAATGGTAAAATCGCTTGTAAAGATTGTTAAAAGACGTCGATTTGAACGTCGCGAAAGAATTTGAAAAACAATTCCATCTCGAATGAAATCATTTTTGAATTCATTTCCAAAATCGTCGATGATTAAAAGCGGACAATTGGCTAAGGTGTGGATAGTATTTTCAAATTCTTGTCTATCTGAAAAAGAATAATCGCTCAATTCTTTAAATCGTAAAGAAGCATTGATAAAAGAGATTGGCCCTTTCTTTTTCCGTGCGAATTCATTAGCAATCGCAGCTGCTAAATAACTTCTACCAGTGTTTGGAACCCCACAAATAAAAATCCAGCTCATTTCGTTTCCTAAAAAATAATTCTTAATTTTTAAAAGAACTTTTTGTCTAGGCTCTGTTTTTTTATCAAGCGTTCTTAAATTCGCTTCCATTTTATCACTCGAAAAATCATGGAAATAAAATTGATTTTCATAGTCCATTTGTTCCAAAATTCGTGGACATGGCGCTAATTTTCTTTCTACCACTCCTCTAGAGTAAGTGATATTAGTCACAAGCAATGGATTATGTTTTTTACATTTTTTGACACCTGGACAACGTTTACAATAATTGATGTCCTGAACAAAATCATTTATTTTAACGATATATTTTTTGATCTTTTCATCTGGGATTCCTAATCGTTTAGTCTCTCTGACCGCTTCAGGACAATGTAAAAAATCATCATACATTTTATCAAGGATTGATTGCTCATTTTTGATTTTCATATCAACTTTAATCTTTTCCATTTTTCCTCCTATAATGAATCCCAATCGATTTCTAATTCTTCGAGTGATGGCTCATCTTTCGAAGTTGTTTTTTTACTAGCGGATACATCGGTTGTTTGCTTATTTTCAACTTTGTTAGCAGTTTGTTTTAAACTGCTACTTCTCGTGTTTCTAAAACCTTTGTTGAGAAATTCCATCGCATCAATCGTCGTTTTGATATTAGACCTCGCTAATGAAGCGGCGACTTTTTCAGTATATGTCCTTGGAAGAGTGTTTTTTTGAACGACAAGGACAAAGTCAATTAAGGCGTTGATTACCGGATTAGAAAGATTGAGTTTTTTAGAAATATCATCGATCAAAAATAAATCGGCATTAACAGGTTGAGTGTTATTTTGCATGATCCGAAGATAATCTTTAGGAGAAACTGTTTCCATCAAATTAATTTTTTGGGCGAGCATCGTTTCACTTGAAATGAGATTTGGATCACTATAATTATCTTTTTTATTATTGAGGAACGGATATTTGACATCTTCTCTGAGCATTTTGGTCAATTGTTCAAAATTGATTTTATCTCCGTTAGGTTTGTTCGGATCAAAACAATCGATCACTCGTAGAGCAGTTATATCTTCGTCTACTCCATATAAAGCGGCCAATCTTTCAATTTCATTAAGAATTTTCTTTGTAAAAACTGATTCGTTGATCTGCGAAGAAATTTTAATTTTTTCAACAAATCGTCCATAGTTGAATTCAGAATCAATTTTCGCAGTAGCGCGGTCTTTAATTTTTTTATTACTCCCAATGGCCTTTAAAAATACTTTATCTTCAAAATCAGGTTTGAATATCTCATGAAAAGTCGCGCTTATTTCATCTTCATTAGAGATAGTTTCATTGATGTTGAGATTATAGAGCTGTTTTAGTTGGTTCGCAGGTTTTTCACCGATGTATTTGATCAATAATCCGAATAACAAAGTATCATTAAAAAATCCTTTTGGAGTCTTTGGAGCATAAAGATCATAGTGATAAATATTGACTCCTTCACCTTTTTTTAAATAACTGCGAAGAAGGCCGGTGGCTTCTAATTTTTTACGTGCATCGATGAATTCTCCAGTCGCCATCTGCATTTGAACGAGTAATTGCTCATGGCTGCTCAAAGGCGTTAATGTTTGTTTTTTAGCATCAGACCAGAGTGTAAAAAAGACGCTGAGTGCGAGATGTCCGATAAGCGGCTGATAGAGCATGGTCAACGTGTCTTTGTCGTAATCGGCGATAAGCGATGATAGACGAACTTGATAGAAGTCTTTAGGTGATAAAATAATCATATTTAAATTTGTCGTAATTATATCATGGCTTATATTTCATTTCCTTAAGGAAAAAAGAAGCGGCTTTTTGGGGAAAAGTTTTCCACAGTTCAATAATTGAGACAGGAACTAACTTTTTCTCTTCAAACATCTTTTTAATAAGGATTTTTCCACAATGAAATTTGTGAATTTTAAATCGCAACGTCCTATTATCAGTGATTTTATTACCAAACTTTCATTTTCTAAAAAAGGATTTTTGATTTTATGAATTTTCACAATGATAATAATGAGCAATATTGCTATTATTAATAGTGAAAGCAGGAGGAAACAAACATGATAAAAAAAATTGCAGTCTTAACAAGTGGAGGTGATGCTCCAGGAATGAATGCCTGTGTTCGTTCGGTGATTCGGACTTGTTTATATCATGGAATTGAACCATATGTCGTTTATGATGGTTTTAACGGATTGATAAAAGGTGATTTGGTCAAGGTCGATAAAAAATTCACGCAAGACATAATCAATCGAGGTGGAACGATCATTCTCACTTCTCGACTTCCTGAATTCACTGATGTCGAATTGCAAAAAAGAGCAATTCAAAATTTAAAAAATGCTGAGATCGACGCTTTAATTGGTATCGGTGGCGATGGAACTTTTAAAGGATTAAGAGATTTATCGGTTTTAGGATTTCCGATTATCGGAATTCCGGCTACCATCGATAACGATGTCGCTTCTACTGATAAAACAATTGGCTTTGATACTGCCTTAAATACAATTTGCGGGTGTGTCGATAAAATCAAGGATACTTCTTCTTCTCATCAAAGGTGTTCGGTGATCGAAGTGATGGGTCGTCACTGCGGAGACTTAGCAATTTTCTCAAGTATCGCCGAAGCTGCTGAATTGACTATCACTTTTGATCATAGAACCTCAGAGGCCAAGATTTTTAAAAAATTAAAAGAGATGCACGATCGAGATAAAGGCCACGCAATTGTCATCGTCAGCGAGCGATTGATGGATGTAAAAGAATTTGCTAAAAAGATTGAAAAAGAAACTGGTTTTGAAACTCGAGCTGAGATTCTTGGTCGTTTACAAAGAGGAGGAATTCCGACCGCAGAAGACCGGATTCTCGCCTCTCGGTTTGGTGCAACCGCAGTCGACCTATTACGGCATGGATTTTTTGGAAGAGTCATCGGAATCAAGAAAAATGCTGTTGTTGATTTTGACATTGAACAAGCCTTACAAATGGAAAGAGATATCCATCGAAATTTAATCAATTTGATCGATATTTTACAATAAAGAAATGAAGTGTATTGCAGTGCTTGATATCGGCGGGACAAACATCCGTGCCGCAGTCATCAGAGAAGATTTAAAAATCTTGAAATTTTTTAAGGAAAAAACAGTTCATAACGATGGCGAACTCCTTTTATACAATGTCAAAAAAATGTTAAAAAAACTAGAACTAGACAAACATAACGTTAAAGCAATTTCCATCGGTGTCGCTGGTCGTGTACGCAAAGAAAGTCAGATCGATGAACTCCCGAATATCGGTGTGAAAAATATTGATTTTGCACAGCTTTTAAAAGACGAATTCAACCTGCCAATTTTCGTCAGAAATGATGCCGAAATGGCGGTTTTAGCCGAGGCTCATAAATCATCTTTTTCACGCGTCTATTTCATCACCATTTCGACTGGATTAGGAGGTGCTTTTGCAGTAAATAAAAGTCTTGCAAATCACTCAAAAGAAATTGGACATTCAGCATTTTTATACAAAAATAAACTCCATGATTTAGAAAGTCTCATTTCCGGAAGTGGAATTAAAACATTGGCCAAAATCAATGGTTTAAAAATTGATAATGCACAGGAACTTTTCTGCTTAGTTAAAGAAAAAGATGCTAAAGCATTAAACGTTTACCATGACTGGTTTAATCTTTTAAAACAGTTTTTCGTCTTTGTTCACAAAACTTTTGCCCCCGAAGTCATCTTTGTTGCCGGTGGTTTTATGAACGAAAAAGATCTGTTTTTTGGACAGTTAAAAAAAGACTTACATTTTATCAATATAGTTGAGGATGAATTCGGTGATGAAGTGACTCTTTTTGGAGCTGCGATTTATGGGTTTGAATCAATTTAGTTTGTTATTTTTTTTAATTGTATTAAAATAAAATCGCTAAGACGAAGACACGCCCTTTTAAAATGTATGTAGAGAAGGAATGGTAGCTGAAAAGTTCCGATACACAAAAAAGAATGCACCACTTCTGAGCTTCCGGTGATGAATCGGACGTTTCCCGCGTTAAGGGAATCAAAGAGTATATCTAAAAAAGATATGAATTAAGGTGGTACCGCGTGAAAGCGTCCTTATGGACGTTTTTATTTTTTTGGGAGGATGATTTATGAAAATCCAATTACAGGACGGAAGTATTAAAGAAATTGAAAAAAAATCGGTTGAGGCATTTGAAGTTCTTAACCACTCAACTTCGCATTTGATGGCAGAAGCAATTAAAGCGCTTTATCCAGATGCTAAGTTCGGATTTGGACCTTCAATTGAAGAAGGATTTTATTATGATGTAGATTTCAATCAAATCGTGATAAATGACGAAGATTTAATTAAAATTGAAAAAAAGATGCGCGAAATAGCATCTAAAAATAATAAAATTATTCGTCGTCCAGTGAGTAAAAAAGAAGCTTTAGAAATTTTTAAAGATAATCCATATAAAATCGAACTCATCGAAGGAATCGAAAATGATATCACCATTTTTTCGACTGGTAATTTCGTAGATCTTTGCGCAGGACCACATCTTTTATCCACCGAACCGATCAAACATTTCAAACTCCTCAACATCGCAGGTGCTTATTGGCGCGGAGATAGTAAAAATAAACAACTGACAAGAATTTATGGAACTTCTTGGTTTACAAGTGAAGATTTGACAAATTATTTAAATTTAGTCGAAGAACGAAAAAGAAGGGACCACCGCGTTTTAGGAAAACAACTCGAATTATTTATGGTCAGTGAATACGGTCCAGGTTTTCCGTTTTGGCTTCCAAACGGAATGATTTTAAAAAATCAACTCATCGATTATTGGACTAAACAACATATCAAATACGACTATCAATTTGTCGAAACTCCGATTATTCTTTCTCGTGAACTGTGGGAAATATCAGGACATTGGGATCACTATCGAGCGAATATGTACACGCTTAAAATCGATGAAAAAGATTTTGCGATCAAACCGATGAATTGTCCTGGTGGCATTCTCATTTATAAAAACGGAATCCATTCTTATCGTGATCTTCCGATTCGTGCTGCTGAGCTCGGTCGAGTTCATCGTCACGAAGCAAGCGGTGCTTTAAACGGACTTTTTAGAGTCCGGGCTTTTACTCAAGATGACGCTCACATCTACTGTCGCCGCGATCAAATCAATGATGAAATCGTCACTTTACTCCAATTTTTCGATGAAATGTATTCGGTTTTTGGACTCAAATATTCAATTGAACTTTCAACAAGACCTGAAAGCGGTTATATCGGTGATATTTCTTTATGGGATGAAGCCGAGCAAATTCTCGAAGAAGCGTGCCGTAATTCCGGAAAAGAATTTAAAATCAATCCTGGAGACGGAGCATTTTATGGTCCTAAACTAGATTTTAAACTCAAAGATTCTGTCGGAAGAATTTGGCAATGTGGAACAATTCAACTCGATATGAATCTCCCAGGTCGTTTTGAAATGTCTTATATCGATGATAAAGGCGAAAAAGTGCAACCGATTATGCTCCACCGCGCGTGTTTAGGTTCACTCGAACGTTTTATTGGGATTTTAATCGAACATTACGCCGGAGCTTTCCCAGTTTGGTTAGCACCACTTCAAATCAATGTTTTACCAGTTAATAATCAATATCATTTGGATTATGCAAAAGAAGTTTGCGCTATATCTAAAGAAAATGATTTGCGGATCAATTTAGATGACAGTGAAGAAAAACTCGGTTATCGCCTAAGAAATTCACAAGTAAAAAAGATTCCACTCACGATTGTGATTGGAGATAACGAAGTCGAAAAACGGACTGTGACTTATCGTCGTTATGGTCAAAAAGATCAAGTGACTATTTCTTTAGATGAATTCATTGAAATGGTCAAAAAAGAAATCGATCAAAAAATCGCATTTTAGCAATTCAAAAGCTTAATTTTCATTGTTGACACTTATCTATGATAATGATATAGTTTGTTAGCAAAAACAAAGGTAGAAAGAAGAGGCACCCGCTTCTCGCCAGATTGACTGCGTCGATTGGCTAACGCTACAATACTTAGTGCTAAAGTATGTTAACGGGTGCATCTGCACCCGTTTTTGTTTAAAAGGAGTGATGATTATAGCTAACTATCCAACTGGCTTTAACAAAAAGCCAAATACCAAGAACACCGATTTAATTAACGGAGCAATTAGGTTTCCACGAGTTCTTCTTATCGGAAGTCAAGGAGAACAACTTGGAACCATGACTTCTCGTGAAGCGCAATTTAAAGCTAACGAGGCAGGACTTGACCTTTTATGTGTTGCTCCTAATGCGAATCCGCCCGTTTGTAAATTGATCGATTATGGTAGGTTTCGTTACGAACAGCAAAAGAAAGCAAAAATAGCGAAAAAGAACCAACATATCGTCGCCATCAAAGAAGTTCAATTGACTCCACAAATCGGTTTTCATGATATGGAAACAAAAGCACGTAACGCAACCGGTTTTCTCAAAGAAGGAAATAAAGTGAAAGTCGGAGTCCGCTTCCGTGGTCGCCAATTGGCGCATCCGGAAGTCGGAGAAGAAGTTATAAAAAAATTCATCGAAATGCTCAGCGAATTTTCCACTGTTGAAAAAACTCCTTCAATGGATGGACGCTGGTTAGTCGCTATTTTAGCGCCAAGAAAGAAGAAAGAAGGAGAAACACCATGCCAAAAATGAAAAGCAAAAAAGCTTTAACTAAAAGAATTAAAGTAACTGGAAGCGGCAAATTAGTGAGACATTCCGCTTACACTTCACATTTAGCACCCCACAAAACTCACAAACAAAAAAGACATGCTCGAAAAGCAAGATTAGTCTCAAATAGCGACTACAAGCGAATCAAGTATCTCATTCAGAAATAGGAGGATAAGTAAAAATGGCAAGAGTAAAAGGTGGAACAGTTACACACGCCCGCCGCAAAAAAGTTTTAAAACAAGCCAAAGGTTACTTCGGCTCCAAGCACGTCATCTATAAAACCGCCAAAGAACAAGTTATGCGTTCATTACGCTACGCGTATATTGACCGCCGCAACATCAAAAGAGATTTCCGCAAACTTTGGATTAGACGGATCAATGCTGCTTGTAGAATGTGCGATATTTCTTATAGCAAATTCATGTTCGGATTAAAAAATGCTAATGTTCAAGTCAACCGCAAAATGCTCTCTGAATTAGCGATCAATGACTTTGCCCATTTCCAAGCTTTAGTCGAAATTGCAAAGAAAAACGCTTAATTAATTACAAAAAAACTAGATTGAATATCTAGTTTTTGTTTGCTTTTTTTATTAAAATAAAATTTCTTTTTTAGGAATTATAACAGTTTCAATATTATTTATAGCTTCATCTAAAAGACTTTCCCATTCAAAATTTCGTTCCATTTTTTCGACTTCATCAAAGTGTGGCATTGTCTTTGGATTTTTTGGCGTAAAAATTGTGCAGCAATCTTCAAAAGGGCGAATAGAAATATCGTAAGTCTCAATTTTTTTAGCGATTTTAATGATTTCGCTTTTATCTAAAACTGCGCAAGGACGAATGATCGGTAGATTGGTGACCGAATTGATCACTTTCAATGAATGAAGTGTTTGACTAGCAACTTGTCCAATCGATTCGCCCGTTGCTAGACAAAGACATTTTTTATATTTTGCTAATCGTTCTGCAAGTCTTAACATCATTCTTCTCATAATAGTAATTGCATAAGATTCATCTACATTAGCGTAAATCGCTTCTTGAATTTTAGTAAAATGCATGATGTGAAGTTTGATCGGTTCTTGATATCGATTGAGTTTAGTTAAAATATCTACCAACTTATAAATAACGCCGGTTTGTGTGTAAGGCGGAGAAGCAAAATGAATGCATTCAAGAGTGATTCCGCGCCTGAGAAGTAGATAACTTGCAACGGGAGAGTCAATTCCACCACTTAACATCATCATCGCTTTTCCAGCCATCCCAAGAGGTAAACCACCGCTTCCTAAAAATGTTTTAGTAAAAATATATGTCGCTTCATCTCTAACTTCTATCGAAAGCAGAATGTCGGGATTATGAACATCCACTTTTAAATCAGTATTTTTTAAAATGAGTGGCGCGACTTTGCGAATTATCTCATCGGAAACAATCGGAAACTTTTTATTGCTTCTTTTACATGTCACCTTAAATGTTTTTCCTTCTTCTTGCTTAATTAATTCAAAAGAGGAACGAACAATTTCATCGAGTTCAGAAACGCATTTATGGACAAGGGACATCGCGTATATTCCACTGACATCTTTTAGTCTTTCAATCACCGGAGCACCATCAGAACCATGTAAAGCAATGTAAATGTGATCATATCTTCTTTCAAAAGTCAAAGAAGGAAAATCACTCAAAGCTTTCCGAACATTTAGATCAAGACGTGCGATAAAATCTTTCTTATTTTTTCCTTTGGTCGACAGTTCTCCAAAACGAATCATGATATGATCGTATTTCATCGTATTTCTCCTAAAATCTCCGTTAAAGTCGAAATAAAACTTTCAACTTCTTCTAATGTGTTCAAATGCGAAAATGAAACTCGAATCGTATTTTTAGCTCTTTGCTCATCGTGACTCATCGCTTCAAGGACATGAGAAATCGGCTCATGACGCGAAGAACACGCACTGACACTTGAAACCATAATGTCTCGTTTTGAAAGTGCTTCGACGACTACGCTTGCTTTTTTATTTTTCAAAGAAAAATTGACAATATATGGATTTTCAGTTGAATGTGAATTGAGAATAACTACTTGGGAATTCACCAAAAGCCAATCTTTAAGTTTGTCGGCTAATGTTTTTACGTGTTCATTTCTTTCCTTAAAATTATCTAAACTGAGTCTGATTGTTTTAGCAAAGGCACCTGCCATTGCAACATCGTTAGTTCCGCTGCGAAGACCATTTTCTTGTTCGCCACCATGATTAAGAGAAGTGAGTTTAATATTTTTCTTTTTGATTAGCACCCCGCAGCTTTTTAATCCGTTGATTTTATGAGCAGAAATCGTGATCATATCGACATTTGAATAATCGATTTTTACTTTTCCAAGTGCTTGAACTGCATCAACATGAAACGCGATTTTTTTATAATTAACAATGATATCAGCAATTTTTTCAATTGGATTAACGACCCCAATTTCATTATTCACCGCCATGATCGAAACGAGAATCGTGTCGCTTCTAATTGTCTGCTTTAATTCATCAAGGTCAATATTTCCATTTTCATCAATGTTCAAATAAGAGACATTGAAGCCGTATTCTCTTTCTAATTCTCTAACAGTTTCTAAAACTGAAGGATGTTCAATTTTTGAAACAATGAGATGTTTGCCATTAGCCTTATTTCTAAGCGCATAACCTTTAATGGCTAAATTATTAGACTCGGTTGCTCCACTAGTAAAAACCAAATCACAATTTTCAAGCTGTAAAGAAGTGAGAATTTGCCTTCGAGCCAGTTCCAAAATTCGGTTCGTTTCTTGCCCAAAGATATGTGAAGAAGCAGGGTTGGCATAATGTTTCTTTGTTAAATCGATATATGTTTTTAAAATTTCCGGGTCGACAAGAGTAGTCGAAGCATTATCAAAATAAATCATTAATTGTTTCCAGTGCTAATGTCATCAACGTGTTGCTTTTTAAGCAAATCAATCACGTCGTGGTAAGCTTTTTCAAAATCACCCTGATAAAATTCTTTTTCACAAATATTCAATTGCTGATGGACGTCGGTTTGATGCATCCGGTCGCGATTTGCATAGACAATTGCAGATTCTGCAAGTTGTTCGACACTTATTTCTTTTTCGATTTCATCGCATGTGGCATTAGCAATTGTCTTCAACTCGTTAACTTTTTCGTTGATCAAAGAAACATTTATTGGAATCGCTTTGATATGACCGTCGATTTCATTTAATAGCGTATAACAAGTGGAAATTTTATCGTTAAACTGCACGGTGTGTTCGGGAATATTAATTTTTCTTACCAGAGTCTCGCATTGCTTCAAACGGTAAAAATAAGAAAAAACCATTGTATAAGCTTCTTCGCTAGAAACTCGAAGGTTTTCTATGAAGACTTTAAACTCATCGACACCAGCGCGCGCAATTTCATAATCCTCAACCAAGGCATCAAGTTTATTTTTTAAAATTGAATAAGGCTGTTTTGTCGATGAATGAATGTACGTATCGAGCAATCTCTTCGCTGTTCCTAATTTATTGACATTCTCTTTTAAAATTTCAATCTTTTCATTATCTTCGTCTTCAGTAGCGTAGACACGATTCATCTCTGGAATAATAGAACAAAGACGTAAAAAAGTTTTTTCGAGATTGACGACATTTTGGTAAGCGGCATCAGAATTGCTGACAAAGTATTCTTTTGCCTCTTTTTCTTTGAGAAAGTTCTCTTTCATCGTTTCGATTTCAAGTCGAATTTGGTCGGCGGTCTCAACGATTCCGCTCGTATCTAAAGAAATTAATTTTTTCTTCATCGTCTCAACACGCGCGTTATATGAATTGAGAGCTTGAGAAATCATCAGATGATGAAGGGGATATTTTTCACTGATCATTTGCTTTTCATCTTCAATTAACTCATTGATCTTTTCAGGAAGTATATTATTGATTAAAACGCAGAGTTTTGGCATTTTCTCTAATGTTTCTCGTGTGACCCCTAGAACTTTTGAAATCGTTGGAATTATCAAGTTCGCTTCTTCATATTCAGCGCTTTCAATATGAGTTTCAAATTCGACAAATTTCTTTTCGATTTTAACGAAAACTTTTTCAAATGATGCAGCGACCATTTCTAAATCCGAACTACTTGCGTAAAAGATTTGCTTGACTGAGCGAAAATCTTCTTTCAATTTCAAAATCTTTTGCCGTGCATCTTCTTCTGGTTTGATGAGTTTTGTCAAATCAGAATCGAGTTCTAAAACACTTTTTTCAAATATTTCCACCGCTTTCCGGCCTTCAGCAATTGTTTTTTTAATATTTCGATATTGTTTAGAAGCGATCAGAGCGTTGAGTTGTTTGACGACGCCTTCGGCAAACTTATCATCGATTCCATAAATTTGTTTAAAACGTTTTGAAAATTCATTATATATATCTCCGTAGAGCAAGTTGGTACGAGAAATGAGTTCAATTCTTTTGATATATTGTGAATCTTGACCGATGAGTAAGGCATCTAAATATGAATACTTTCTCTCTAATTCGCGAATTTGGCGATTCGCAGATTTTCGAATAAAAACGAATTTGATCAAAATAAAAATCAAAACTCCTAAAAATATTGCACCGCCAATACTTCCGGTAATAAGGGCAATTAATTGACCGTTTTCAAGCAGAATTATCATTGTTTTCCTCCTTACGAGCGAGATGAATTTACATGAGATAAATCACATGTACCGCTATCTTATTCTAATGAGTGAAGACCAGAAATAAAACAAAATAATCTAAGATTATCAAAATGTGGAGAAAGATTTTTTTATTTATCATTTTTTTAATGAAGAAAAATCACAGTTTTTATGAAAAATGATTGACTAAAATTCTATACTTACGTATAGTATTAACTGCATGTAATGCAGCAGACAAATATAACCTGTCCGACGTCTAAACACATTTGAGGGAAGTAACTAATGCTACTATGCGAAACCCATTTATTGGACATCCGAGGTAAAGAATTTGTCCCTATTCATTATTTGCCAACAAATAAAGAAAGGAGAAATATTAATGAGACACACAGGATCAGATTGGAAACGTTCGCGCCGTCTAGGTTTTTCAATACTTGAGACCGGTGAAGAACTAAAAAAACGTTCTTACGGACCGGGTCAACACGGAAACGCAAGAAAAAGAAAACCATCCGAATACGGAAAACAATTACTCGAAAAACAAAAATTAAGACATATGTACGACGTTAATGAACGTCAGTTCAGACGTTTATTCATGCTTGCCTTATCAAGTAAAGAAGTTACCGGTTTTGCTTTTATGAAATTGCTCGAATCACGCCTAGATAACTTGACCTTCAGATTAGGTTTTGCACGAACCAGAAAAGGCGCTCGTCAGCTCGTCAATCACGGACACGTTTTAGTCAATGGTAAAAAAACCGATATTCCGAGTTACCTTTGTAAAGTCGGAGATGTCATTTCGATTCGTGAGAGAGATCACAATATGAAAGTGATTCATGAATCACTTGCCAGCACTGCTCGTTCATGCGCTTATGTCGAAGTCGATGCCGAAAAACTTGTCGGTAAATACATCCGTGAACCAAATCGCGATGAATTACCACAAGATATCGTCGAGTCGCAAATCGTTGAATTCTACAACCGCAAATTATAAAAAAATAAAAGATTGCAACTTCACAGTGCAATCTTTTTTTATTTCTTTTGTCTATAAAATTAAACGTGTTTTACAAGAAAATAAAGTTTCTTTCCACGTCTAATCACCGTGTATACACCGAATAACGAATCGGCTTTTACAATCATTTTTTGTGGATCTGAAACTCTTTCTCCATTGACGGTAATTGCACCACTACTACAAAATTGACGTGCTTCTCGTTTGCTGCTTGCAGCTTTAATCTCAATTAAGACCTCTTCAAGAAGTTTGTCACCCTGAACTTCAATCGCGTGTTCACCTAAAACGTCCTCGAGTTGTTTTTTATTTAAAGTGAGGACATCTCCACTAAAGAGAACTTCGCTCATCAAAACCGCTTCGTCAGCGTCTTGCAAAGAGTGAATGTCTTTAACGACTTCGTATGCAAGGACTTTTTGACCGATTCGATTTTCTGGATGCGCTAAATGATTTTTTTCAATTTCTTCAATTTCTTCTTTAGATAAAAAAGTGAAAACCTTTAGATATTTAATTGCATCTTCATCTGCCGCATTGATGAAATATTGATAGAGTTGATACGGCGAGGTCATTTCTTTATTTAAAAATAAAGCGCCACTTTCAGACTTCCCGAATTTCTTTCCATCAGCTCTAGTGATGAGATGGCAGGTCATCACTCCAACTTTAGAACCGGGTTTAACTTTACGAATCAATTCTAATCCGCTTGTCAAATTTCCCCATTGGTCACTTCCACCGACTTGAATCGCACATTTTTGATGCTCGAAAAGCATTAAGAAATCAATAGCTTGTAAAATGCTATAACTGAATTCAGTGTAAGAAATTCCACTTTCAAGTCTCGAAGCAACTGTATCTTTAGCAAGGAGATAATTGATTGGGAAATATTTTCCATAATCACGAAGAAAATCTAAAAGTGAGATTTTTGAAAGCCATTCATAATTATTGATGATCATCCCTTTTTTAGGATCGCTTAAATCTATAAATCTTTCGAGTTGTTCTTTGATGGCTTGAGTATTTATCTTTAAACTCTCTTCGGTTTGGAGATTTCGCTCTTTGCTTTTTCCAGATGGGTCACCGATCATGCCGGTTCCCCCGCCGACAATAGCGATAATTTTATGTCCGGCTTTTTGGAGGCGTTTAAGGAAAGAAATCATCACATAATTTCCAACATGAAGAGAAGACATTGAAGGATCAAAACCACAATATATTGTCTGTTTAGTATCTAGTAGCTCTTTTATTTCATCTCGATTAGAAAAATCTTTGATCAAATCTCGATATTCTAATTCCTCTAATATGTTATGCATTTATTTTTCCTCCGCTTTTGTAATTATATAAATAATTAGGTTTTTATTAAACTAATAAATTGGATATTGGACTTTCTTGAGTCGGGGATTTGGATAATCCTCTCTACCAACTTTAGCTTCGGGTTTCCCATCAAGTCGCACTAAATCTCCTGTGAACCCACACGTTGTATTATTGACAAAATATGTCCCAACACCATATAAATCAACCGGAACTTTTAGTCTGGTCCATTCTTTAATTTTTTCAGCCCCAAAAGAAGAAGATACAATTATTTTAACAAAGTTAAACCCTTCATCATCTAGGGCTTTTCGCAATGCAAAAATTAGTTCTTTACAAACTCCGCGCGCATCAAAAGTAGAAGTATCTTTATCTTCAAAATAACGGTCGATTAAACTTTTTGAAGTATCAACTCGAACTCCATTCAAAAGCACTCCAAGATGTCTTGCTAACAGCAGAGAATCGGTGATTACATCGTTATTGTAATCAATCAAAGCCGTCACTTTTTCTTCCGGATAGGCTTTATGATAAATATCAGCAGCCTTACAGATGTCTCCGCCACAAATTTGGATTAAAGCGTGAGGCATCGTTCCCATTCCTTTGCCTCCCCACCAATGTCCTTGAGCATCAGTTGAAACTTTTTTAATTCCTGCAACATAAGTCGCATAACCATCTCCAACTTGAGTCAAAAAGTCATCTTGTCGATCTGCCATCGAAAATACCTCTGTATCACCTACTACTTTCATCACTTCATAAACGTTGGTGGCAACCGAAGTCCGACGAGCCAAAATACCATCAATAACCGATTCCAAAAAACCAAAATTTTCATATTTTCCAGTCACTTTTAAAACCGGTTCGTTTGCGTTGATGATATCACCATCTTCGAGGGCGACAATTTCTAAACTTTGTGGGTCTTTAGCAAAAGTATGAATAAGCGCAATCGCTTCATCAACTCCGCATAATTTAGCATCGTCTTTCCTTTGAAACCATTGCATGGTCACAATATGATTAGGTGCGAATTCAGCGACAATTTTATTCGCTTTTAAAAAGTAATTCGCGCTATAAAAACCAGTTTTTAGGGTTTGAGGAAATTGAAACGTCTTATTAGTCAGACGCGAAATTATCTTTTTTTCTTTTAATTTAATTTCTAATTCTTCCATTTAATTTCACCTCACTTAGAAAAGTTTTTTAAGGGTAAGCGATTTGTTTTATTACACTTCGCTCTTAAGTAAATAATACATCAATTCGACTATTGTCGAATGATTTTATGTCTTTTTTTATATTTATAGATTATAAATCAAGACATTTACGAAAATTATATTAGATGTAATCAAAAACGCTTTGGTAGAAACCACCTATTTTATCTTCTCGCTTTTTTCCATTTTTCAATATGCGCGCTATCGATTTGTTTGAGCATCGCTAATAATGATTTTTTTGCAGCGTGATAATCATCAGCGTCGATAATTGAAGATTGCGAATGAATGTTACGAGCACAAATGCAATGAGTTAAAGTTAATACACCATCGTATGCTTTGTGAATTGCACCAGCATTTGTTCCTCCAGTAGAAGAAAAATACTGAGATTTGATTTTTAGTTTTTTGCAAACGCTTTCTTGAAAATCAAGTAGTTCAGGAAAGGCGATCATTTCCCGATCAACGTAGCGTAATAAAACTCCTCCTCCTAACTCGCCTTGGTCTTTTCCTAAATCACGGGCGGGAGAACAATCTAAAACAATTGCTAAGTCTGGTTTGATTTTAGCACTAGAAGTCAACGCTCCTCGCAATCCAACTTCTTCTTGTACGCTCCCTCCAACATACAAATCAAAAGGTAGATCGACATCTTTTAATTGCTTTAATACTTCTAGTCCTAAAACGATTCCATAGCGATCGTCAAAAGCTTTAGCTAGCAATCTTTGCTTATTGTTCATCGTCACTAAGTCACCTTTTGCAACCATCATCGCACCGATATAAACTCCGGCCGCTTTAGCTTCTTCATCATTTTTAAAACCGAAATCGTAAACAAATTTACCAGCATCTTTAATATCTTCATTACTGTGAGGAAGATAAGTGTCAGTACAACCTTCCAAGATATTGCCATCTTTGTTTTTAAGTAACATTCTCGCTGCGACGAAAGTATCACCGTAAAGTCCTCCAACGGGAGCGCCCTTAATCGTTCCGTTTTTATTTATTCCGACGCACATCAAACCGATTTCATCCATGTGACCATCGAGCATGACTCTCGGGGCATTAGAAACGTTGGATTTTTTAAGTGCAAAAATCGAACCTAAATTATCGGTAACTATTTCAAATCCGAGCTTCTCATATTCAACTTTTAAAAACTTCGCAACTTCATTTTCCATTCCTGCGATTGCGTTGAGTTCGCAGACCTTTTTGAACAAATTAATTTCACTTTTTGTAAACGGCATAACGTTACTCCTTTTTCGCTTCTAAGCGATAAATATTTTGACCTTCGAGTCGAAACGAGTGTTCGTATTCGGTTTCAGCATCGAAGGCAATTAACCCATCGTAATTTTCGTCAATTTTGACAAGATTTAAACGATTGTCTTCTTGCAATAATTTAAGTGTGTAAACGAACAATTCTTCATTGTCAGTTTTCAAAAATATACTTCCGCCCTTTTGTAATATCCGATAATAATTATCTAAAAATCTTTTTGATGTAAGTCTTCTTTTAGCATGTCTTTTTTTCGGCCATGGATCAGAAAAATTTAAAAATATTCCTGCAATTGTCTCATCTTTAATAAGTGGATAAACTTCTTCGATATCTTCACTTATAATAAAGACATTAGGCAATTTTTCTTCTACAATTTTTTTACAAGTAATACCTGCACAAGTGATATTTTTCTCAATCCCTAGAAAAGTTTTCTCCGGATATTTTTTAGCCATTTGCACTAAAAATCCGCCTTTACCGGAACCAATTTCTAGGTATGTTGAAGGCAAAATTACTGCGCCTTCAAGTCTTTCTAAGGTCCAATTAACATCGAAGTGTTCTTTTAAATATTCAACAGTCCAGGGTTTGAATTTGGTTCTCATTTACATAATGCCCCTAGCTTATCAATGGCGTTAGCATAAACCGCCATCGCTTCTTTTAAGTTCTTGATTTTTATATTTTCATCAGCGTCGTGCATTTTGGTTTCATTTGCTTTTTTCTCCATTCCAAAAGCAATAACGTTGTCAGCTTCTTTTGCGTAAGTTCCACCACCAATTGCAAGAGGTTTGGACTTTGAATCACCTGTTTCTTCAACGTATGATTTCATCAATGTTTGAACAAGTTGAGAATTCAAATCGAAAAATAAAAGTGGTGAATCTTGTTCAAATTCAAGAGAAATAGGCGAGTTTTGCTGTATTTTATCTAGTAATACTTCTTTTTTAACAGTTTCTACATAACGGAAATTAACATCCATTTTTAAGATTTTGTCAGTGTATAATACTTTTCCAACATTAAGAGTGTTGTGTCCCATAATTTGCGAAACCGCATCTGCTTTTAAGCCGCTTGCATCAAGAGGAGAATATCGTTCCACTAATTCGCTTAATAGGGAATTGTCACAAAATTCAGCAACGCTTTTAAGCGCAATCATTCCTGCATTTAAACCGATTTCAGGAGTTGAACCATGCGCAGATTTTCCAAAAATTACGAAGAGAAATTTGTCATCGACTTTTTCAACAGTGTATTTTTTTGCATTTCTTTTAATGAAATTTTCAAGTTGTGGATCATAACTTATGATTTCACATCTTTCAATGGCTGCATTAGTTGCCACTCCACCTTCAATTTTAATAATTTTAGGTAACTCGATTTCCCCTACCGCTATAAAATTAGTGATTCCTTTTTCGCCGAAAATAAGTGGCCAACTGGCATCAGGAGAGAAACCAAAAGTCGGTTGAGGTTTTTTGAGATTTTTAAAATAATATTTCATACAATCAGAACCTCGTTCTTCGTTTCCTCCGACGAGTAGACGGACTTGATAATCAGTTATCATTCCACTTTCTCTTAATGCTTTAAGTGCCATATATGAAGCGACAAACGGTCCTTTATCATCCGCAACTCCCCTAGCATATAAATGTGTTTTGGTTCGTCTTAATTTATATGGATCAGACGTCCATTCACCAGATGCTGGAACCACATCTGCATGTGCTAGAATTGTCACATTTTTTTCACCTTTTCCATAAAGGATTTCAACGACTTTATTGCCATAATTAGTGACTTCAAATCCATCATCCATGGCCATTTTTTCGACAGCTTTTAAAGCAGCAGTGACTTTTTTACCGTATGGATTTTGCTCGTCTACCGTAGCCTCATCATAGGTTGAATCAAAAGCGACTAATGCTCCGATTTTTTCGATTGCTTCTTCTAGATATGGACTTGTTAAAGTTTTGAATTTCGTTTGAGTTTTTGTCATTAATAACTCCTCTTTCAACGGTAAGAAATTCAAACTTTTGATCCCTCGATAAATACCAAAGGCAAGTGCTGGAGTTAAAGCGAGTGAAATTAATATTTCAAGTAATCCATTCACCGCAAAAATCGAAGATAATAAAATCCAATAATTAAATGAGGCTAACAATTCGTTATTATGATAGACAATCCAAAGTGTGCTCAACGTAATTAAAGAATGAAATAATGTGAGAATGGGTAACGCAATAAGTGTTAATGCTGTACGCAAAGATTTCGACATTTGAATTTTTCTTAAAGCGTCAAAAGTTGCTCCAGCCGCTATTCCAAAAATCACTCGAGGTAAAATCGAAACTAGAGGATTTATGAATAAGACGTCAATTGGAGAAGAAGGTAAAATGACTGCTCTAATAAAAGAGAGGACACCAAAAGTTAATCCAGCTACCGCTCCTTCTCTGATTCCGAAAAGCAAAGCAAATAACAAGACAACTACGTGAATTGTGGTAATTGAAATATTTCCGGCTCCTAAATAGCCAACTTGCGGAACCATGCTCATCACTGAAATCAAAGCAATAATAAAAGCGTTAAGCGTTAAGCGATCTATAGTTTTATTTCTCATTTCTGCCACCAATCCAATTCTTTTTAATAAGTTCGTTTAGTCCTTGATAAACTAATTCATTATCGAAAATGTAATTTTGATCAAATAATTTTTCAACAAATTTTGCATTTCCGCCAGTGACTATTTTCTTAAATGAATAGCCGAGTTCTCTTTCGATTTTAAACACCAGTCCTTTAATCATTTCGCTGTGTCCATAAACAAGTCCGCTATTCATTGCATCAATAGTATTTTTTCCAATTACTTTTTTAGGCGCTTCTAAGGCGACATTTGGCAGTAAAGAAGTGCTGCTCGTTAAAGTTTGAGAAGAAATCGTCAATCCCGGAGCAATTATTCCCCCGATATAAGTTCCAGATTGATCCAAAACCAATAGCTTTGTCGCGGTACCTAAATCAATAACTACCGAAGGATAACCATATTTATGTTTTAACCCGACTATGCCGGCGACTAAATCTGCGCCTAGTTCACTCGGATGATCAATTTTGATTGGAATTCCACTTTTTAATGATGGGCCAACTAAAAAACCTTCTTTTTTAAGAAGTTTAGTAAAAACGTTAAAAAGTGGTTTTGTCAGTGTTGGTACAACGCTTGAGACTATAAAAGTCTCAATTTTATCAACGGAAACATTTCTGTCTTTTAACAGCCGAGAAATCAAAGAATAATATTCGTCTTCGCTTTTGTTTTTTTCAGTATTGATAGTGATTTCGTGCACCAGTTCATCATCAAGGATGATACCAATGCCGATTGTGGTGTTTCCCACATCTACGCATGCTTTCATATTTTCTCCTTTGCTACAATCCCGCTGGGTATCGTGCTAATTTATTATATCGCAACTATGTTGACAATTTTGTTTTTAATTACGATAACTTTTTTAATTTCTTTTCCTTCAGTGTGTCTTTTGACTCCTTCAAGTGTAAAAGCGAGTTCTTTTAGTTCTTCTTCATCAAGATCAAGTGCAACTTCGATTGTTCCTCTTAATTTTCCATTGACTTGAACGGCCACATTGATGACGTTTTTAATTAATTTACTTTCATCATAAGTCGGCCATGATTCATAGGCGATTGTCTTATCGTGACCAAGAATTTCCCAAATTTCTTCTCCGATATGTGGAGCGACACAAGAAATCATCTTGATAAATCCTTCCATGTATGGAATATAAAGCGTTTCGCTTTTATACATTTCATTAGTGAGTATCATCATCTGCGCAATCGCAGTATTAAATTGAAGATGTTCGTAATCTTCGGTAACTTTTTTAACAGTCGCATGATAGACAAAATCAAGTTCGTGCGTATTTTCGCTGGAAAACTTTTTCCGCTGATCTTCTTCGGTGAAAAGACGGAATACACGGCTTAAGTATTTTCTTGCGCCATCAAGCCCACTATTAGACCACGGCAATGATGCTTCTAAAGGGCCCATAAACATTTCGTAAAGACGAATTGTATCGGCGCCATATTGTTCGATGATCCAATCCGGATTTATCACATTACCGCGCGATTTGGACATTTTTTCTCCGTTCTCTCCAAGAATCATGCCTTGATGAAACATTTTCTTAAATGGTTCTATCGAAGAGACGACTTTTTGATCGTAGAGGAATTTATGCCAAAAGCGAGCGTAGAGCAGATGAAGAACTGCATGTTCAGCTCCGCCGATATATAAATCAACTGGGAGCCAGTGATCGAGGAGTTTTTTATCTGCAAGAACTTGATTGTTGTGCGGATCAAGATAACGGATGTAATACCAGCACGAACCCGCCCATTGAGGCATGGTATTGGTCTCTCTAGTTCCGTGCTGACCATTTATTTCGACATTGAGCCATTCAGTAGCATGGATAAGAGGTGATTCACCAGTTCCTGAAGGTTTATATTCTTCTAGTTTAGGTAAGATGAGTGGTAATTCGTTTTCATCTACTGGAACTAGTGTTCCATCATCAAGAGTGATAATCGGAATTGGTTCGCCCCAATAACGCTGACGAGAAAAAAGCCAATCTCGAAGTTTGTAGTTAACTTCTTTTTCACCTTTTTTCAATTCAATTAATTTTTCTAAAATAATATTTTTAGCATCTTCAATATTAAGACCATTGGCAAAATCTGAGTTGATATGAGGTGCATCATCGACCATCGCTTCTTTAGAAATGTCTCCTTCAAGCACTTGAATAAGCGGAAGACTATTCTTTTTAGCAAATTCATAATCGCGTTGATCATGGGCCGGAACTGCCATCACCGCACCGCTTCCATAAGAAAATAAAACATAATCTGCAATATAAATTGGAATTTTCTTACCATTGATCGGATTAATTGCATAACTTCCAATAAAAACACCCGTTTTGTCTTTAGCAATTTCACTTCGCTCTAAATCAGTTTTTTTAGCCGTTTCTTTTCGATACTTTTCAACAGTTTCTTTTACTTCTTTGTTCGTCAAAATGTCAACAAGCGGATGCTCAGGGGCTAAACAACAGTAAGTGCAGCCAAAGAGTGTATCAAGACGCGTTGTGAAAATTTCAAAGCTTTCATCAAACCCATCGACATCAAAAATGACTTTTGCACCTTCGCTCTTTCCGATCCAATTCCGCTGCATTTCAATCGTCGAACTCGGCCAATCAACTTCATTTAAACCTTCAAGAAGTTTGTCAGCGTATGAAGTGATTTTCAATAACCACTGGCGCATCGGTTTTCGAATGACCGGAAAACCTCCGACTTCACTTTTACCATCTACAACTTCTTCGTTGGCTAGAACAGTGCCTAATTCAGGACAGAAATTCACCGGTCGAAAATCGACATACGCTAAATCTTTTTCAAATAATTTAAGAAAAATCCATTGTGTCCATTTGTAGTAATGTGGATCGGTGGTTGAAATTTCGCGGTCCCAATCATACGTGAACCCAAAAGATTTTATTTGTTTGCGAAAATTGTCTATGTTTTTAATAGTGAACTTTTCAGGGTGTTCGTTCATCTTGATCGAATATTGTTCGGCAGGAAGACCAAAAGCATCCCATCCAATAGGATGAAGAACATTGAAACCTTGCATTCTTTTCATCCGGGCGATGATGTCACTGGCGGTGTATCCTTCTGGATGCCCGACATGAAGACCTTGTCCACTCGGATATGGGAACATATCTAAAACATAATATTTAGGTTTAGAAAAATCATAAACATCGCATTTGAATGTTTTCTCTTCTTCCCATTTATCTTGCCATTTTCGGTCTATTTTTTTGTGATCGTAATCCATTTAACGCGCTCCGATAAGTTTTAAATATAACTCTTGATAAAGCTTTGCAGATTTTTTCCAAGAATTATCGGTTTTCAAAGCATTGCGGACCATTTTTTTGAAAACCACTTTATTATCATAAACTTTACGCGCGTATAAACAAGTATTGATAAATGCATCTTGAGAATAAATATCAAACATAAAACCATTAGCAATATCGCCGTTTTCGTTGTTATAACCAATAACAGTGTCATTTAATCCACCAGTTCTTCTGACGATTGGAAGCGTTCCATATCTCTCGGCAAGCATTTGTCCAATGCCACATGGCTCGAATAGAGATGGCATTAAAAAGAAATCGCTACCGGCGTAAATTTGATGCGCTAAAGTATCATTATAACCAATATAAATAGCGACATTTTGTGGATATTTAGCGCGCAATTCCTCTAATTCTTGTTCTCGTTTAGCTTCTCCACTTCCCAAAATTACAACATTGTCATTATTGGACGCAAGCGCATATGCCGCCGCTAAAACCAAATCCATCCCTTTTTGCCAAGTAAGACGCGAAACCATTGAAAAAAGTGGGCGATCTATTTTAGATAAACCCAGTCGCTTCATCAAATCGATCTTACAGGCGTTTTTGCCACTGATATAATTTCTCAAATTGAATGTTTGGGCAATTTTTTTATCAGTCGCAGGATTAAATTCGTCAACATCAATTCCATTTAAGATACCGATAAAATCATCTTCTCTTAATCTTATGACAGGAGATAAACCCATCGAGCTATCAAAAGTGAGAAGTTCTTCACGGTGAGTAGGCGAAACCGTCGTAATTTTATCAGCGTAAACAATTCCACTTTTTAATGTCGAAACCATTCCTTTAAATCTGACTTTACCGTTAAAGAATAATTCATCGTTTAAATTATAAAAATCTCCGAGAATGACTTTGTCATAAAGGCCTTGGAAAGCTGGATTGTGGATAGTCAAAACAAATTTACAATCTTTGATGTATGAATTTTCCTGCGGTCTTTCTTTAACAATACAAGGGAGCATTCCCACTTGCCAATCGTGAATATGAATCACATCAGGTTTGAAATTAATGTGTGAAAAAAGTTCTTTTGCAGCGACTGTAAAAAATCCAAACCTTTCGCCATCATCCCAATCGCCATAAATAGAATCACGTCCAAAATATTGATCATTTCCGAGCAGATAATAAGAAATTCCATCAATAGAAGTATGATAGACATCAACACGAGCCGCTCTCCACGACATCTTAACCGTGTAGGAAGTAACTTTTTTTAAAGCAATTTTTTTATTTTTAATCGTTTGGTAAAGCGGTAAGACGATAATTACCTCATCATCGGCGATTGTCAATTCTTTACTCAATGAATAAACAACGTCCGCTAAGCCTCCGGTTTTAATAAGCGGGTTTGATTCAGAGGCGATCATCGCAATTTTCATATTTTGCAAACTCTTCCTTTCGTGATGACTAATAAATTATTTTTATCTCCAATTAAGTCTTCTTGAATTTCGTTTCGTTTTTCAGTTAGAACGTATGCAATTTTACTTCCAGCTACTACGTGAGTACCGGAGAAAAGAATTGAATTTTCAACTAATGCACCTTTTTCGACAATCACATTTCGCGAAAGAATTGAATTTCGGACACGCCCATTGATAATCGCTCCATTAGAAATAACGGAGTTTTTTGTATCGGCATTAGGGCCGTATTTAGCAGGAGGCGTATCGTGTGAAGTCGTATAAATCGGCCAATCTGGTTTAAATAATTTCTGACGATTTTCATATTTTAAACAAGCAAAAGAACTGTCAAAATAATCTTGCAAAGAGAGAATCGGGAAAACTTTATGCTCGAATCGATAGGCATTGACTTTTAAATTTTCGTTGCTGACAAGCCAAGCAATCAGGTCTCTTAGTGGAGAAGATTTAGATAGCTGAACGTGTTTTTGCAAAATGCCTTCAAATTCGTTTCTATCGATAATAAAAGTATCTAAAGATACTTTAACATTATCTCTGACCTTGCTGTTTCGAACAAAACGTTTGACATTTCCTTCTCCATCGACTTCAAGAAGGCGAGATTTAGGAAATGCAGTTTTTCCATTATCAATTTCATTATAAACAACGGTGACTTTAGCGTTTTTAGCAATGTGGTCATCAATGATTTCTCGATAATCCATCGAGGCTAAATAATGCACTGGAGCGACAACGATGAGATCGTAATCTTCTCTTTCTAAAACCGCTTTATTTGCGACGATATTTGCAATATCGGTGTTAAAACTCGGCTTAGCCACTCCTTCTTCGTTATACATGATATATTGAAAACCAATTTTGGTATTGCTGATCCAAGGTTGTCCATTTTCAACATGGGAAAGAACTGAATGTGGGAATCGATGAACGAGAATTCCAACTCGATCGATTCCTGAATTAGAGAAATTAGAAAGAGTGAAGTCCATAATCGCGAAACGTCCAAGAAATGCGACCGTTCCTAAAGCTCTTGTTTCATTTAACCCCCGAATAGTCGGAGTAGTGTGCAAATCGCAGAAGGCGATAACTTTTTTATTGTGAAACATTTCGTATCCTCCTATCTAGTCACTAAGACAATTTTTTCATTGCCTAAATTAATTTCACGTCCAGCTTCGATAATTGTGTTAGGAGCGATAATCGCGTTATCGATTTTTGCTCCGCTTTGAATTACACAACCACTCATAACGACACAATTATTTAGCACAACTTCTTTTTCAATAACAACTTCATTAGAAATGACACAACCATTAATTTTTCCTAAAATGATTGCCCCTTGATTGACGATTGAAGTTTTGACATTTGCATCTTTTCCAATGAATTGAGGGACACTGTGTGTATCTTCAGTGTAAATTTGCGCACCGTGAGTCTTATCGTATAAATCGAGTTCTCCACGACCGAGCACAATGTCCATATTGGCTTCATGCAATGAAGCAATTGTTCCAACATCTTTCCAATATCCTTTAAAACGGTAAGCTTTCAGTTTTCTTCCTTTGGCTAGCATGTTTGGAATAATGTTCTTGCCAAAGTCGTGATCGCTCGTTTCGTCTTTTTCGTCATCCTTAAGTAATTTTCTTAAAATCTTCCATGAAAAAACATAAATTCCCATGGAAGCCAAATTGCTTTTTGGGTTTTTGGGTTTTTCTTGGAATTCAATGATTTTATCATTTTGATCAACATTCATGATGCCGAATCTTGAAGCTTCTTCGGTTGGGACTTCGATAACTGAAATCGTTACATCCGCTCCAGAAGAAATATGCAGATCAATCATTTCGTTGTACGTAGTTTTATAAATGTGATCTCCAGATAAAACCAAAACATAATCTGGGTTTTGGGCATCAAAAAAATCGATATTTTGAGTCAAAGAGTCAGCGGTTCCTTTATACCAAAACGCCCCTTCTTCGGTTTGGTGAGGGGCCAATGTAGATAAAAGCGAACGAACTCCGTTAAGACCCCATTTTTCGCCATTGCCGACATAGGCGTCTAGAAGTGTTGATTCGTATTGAGTCAAAACTCCAACAATGTTAATTCCAGAATTAGCGCAATTAGATAAAGGGAAATCGATAATTCGGTATTTTGCCGCAAAACTAACAGCAGGCTTTGCAATTTTCTTAGTTAAAAATTCAAGTCTTGTTCCTTTGCCGCCGGCAAGAACGACAGCAACAACTTTTTCAGGCATACTATTATTCTCCTTTAAACTCTATAAGTTTATTGTACCAAAGAAGGCTTTTCTTTTCGAGATGAAAAAAATAAAGAAGAAGATGATAACGAAATGAGTTAAAAAAATGCCTAAAGAAATTTTTTCTTTATCTTTTAAAGCGGAAAGTTTATTTTTTTTGGTATAATGTCA
>Ga0172382_10002788_pt1 | contig 28508 bp, 30 predicted proteins | sample Leawel138RmetaG_FD_122245 | JGI IMG/M metagenome (GOLD analysis project Ga0172382, IMG submission 122245) | Leachate microbial communities from a municipal landfill in Southern Ontario, Canada - Leachate well 138R metaG | ecosystem: Engineered > Solid waste > Landfill > Unclassified | place...
AGTTACAAAAAGCAACTATGAAGTTACAAAAAGAAACTAAATTGCACGGCAAATGGTATGGCGATGCTTGCGGCGCCGCTTTCGCTCTGGAATTGATCGGGGAGCGCTGGGCGCTGCTGATTGTCAGGGAATTAATGCTCGGTTCGCGACGGTTTTCCGACTTGCGCGCCAGCCTGCCCGGAATAAGCGCCAAGGTGCTGACGGAGCGGCTGGAAGGCCTCGAAGCCAGCGGCGTATTGATGCGCCGCAAGCTGCCGCCCCCCGCCTCGGGCCAGGTGTATGAGCTGACTGAATGGGGCTATCTGGCCGAGCCGCTGATGCAGGAGCTGGGCCGCTGGGCGGTGCGATCGCCCCTGCATGATCCCCGGCTGCCGATCACCCCGGTCGCCGCGATGCTGTCGCTGCGCACGATGATAGCCCGCGATGCCGCGCGCGCCTTCGACGCCGTGCTCGGCTTCGAGATCGGGGAGGATCGATTCGATGCGCGGCTGGAACAGGGCGAATTGACCATCCGGCGGGTGGATCGCAATGCGGAAGGCGCCCAGTTCCGCTTCCTGGCTCCCTCGGCCTCGGCCCTGCTGCCGCTGTTCTATGGCAAGCTCCCGCTGGCGGACGCGACCCGCGATTTCGGACTGGTCGTGGAAGGGGATGCCGGCCTTGCGATGCGGTTCGTGTCGCTGTTCAGCCTGCCGCCCAAATGCTGCTGAAAAGCGCGAATGCGGGCACCAATCCTGTTGCAGCGCAACGCCTGCGCGTATAGGCCAGCCGAACCATGAACGAGATGAGCAAATCCCAGCCCGGTAATGACGCCACCATATTGTCCGCGCCCGACACCAGGGTGAGCGTGCGCGAAATGTTCGGCATCGACATCGATATGGAGTGCCCGGCTTTTTCCAAGGCGGACGAACGGGTGCCCGATCTGGACGAGAACTATATTTTCGATCCGGATACGACGCTGGCGATCCTCGCCGGCTTTGCCTTCAATCGCCGGGTGATGGTGCAGGGCTATCATGGCACCGGCAAGTCCACCCATATCGAGCAGGTCGCGGCTCGCCTGAAATGGCCGTGCATCCGCATCAACCTCGATGCGCATATCAGCCGGATCGACCTGATCGGGCGCGACGCGATCGTGCTGCGCGACGGCCTGCAGGTCACGGAATTTCATGAAGGCCTGCTGCCCTGGGCGCTGCAGCACCCGACCGCGCTGGTGTTCGACGAATATGACGCGGGCCGGCCGGACGTGATGTTCGTGATCCAGCGCGTGCTGGAAACCGAAGGCAAGCTGACCCTGCTCGACCAGAACCGGGTGATTCGCCCCAATCCCTATTTCCGTCTGTTCGCCACCGCCAATACGGTGGGGCTGGGGGACACGTCGGGGCTTTATCACGGCACCCAACAGATCAACCAGGGCCAGATGGACCGCTGGAACATCGTGGTCGGCCTGAACTATCTGCCCCAGGAAACGGAGCGGAAGATCGTCGAGGCGAAGTCGCCCGAGACTTCCGCCGACATCGTCGCCAATATGGTGCGGGTCGCCGATCTGACCCGGCAGGGCTTCGTCAACGGCGACATTTCCACCGTGATGAGCCCGCGCACCGTCATCACCTGGGCCCAGAACGCGGAAATCTTCAAGGATGTCGGCTTCGCCTTCCGCCTCTCGTTCCTCAACAAGTGCGACGAGGCGGAGCGGATGCTGGTCGCCGAATATTACCAGCGCGTATTTGGCCAGGATCTGCCCGAAAGCGTGGTCGGCAAGGCCTGACGGATAATTTTGCCGGAAGCCGCCGGCGGGATCAGCCCGCCTTGCGCCGGCCGGGCTTGGCCGGATCTTCCCGCGGCGTGGGGGTATCCTTGGCGATGGGGGATGCATCCGCTTCGCCCGCGCTGTCGCCGGTTTCCTCGCCCCGATAATGTTCGAGCTGGTTCGCGGGCTTGGCGTGGCTGAACAGGAAGCCCTGGACCTGTTGGCAGCCGTTGTCGCGTAACCGGGCAAACTGCTCTTCGTTCTCCACGCCTTCCGCGGTCGTCCGCATGTTCAGCTTGTTGGCCAGGCCGACCACGGCCTGGACGATGGCCTCGTTGTCCTCGCGTTCCATGATGTCGCTCACGAAACAGCGGTCTATCTTGATCTTGTCGAACGGGAAGCTGCGCAGGTAGTTGAGCGAGGAATATCCCGTGCCGAAATCGTCCAGGGAGATATTGACGCCGAGCGAACGGATCTTGTGCAGGATCGCCAGATTTTCCTCGCTGTCCTGCATCAGCAGCGTTTCGGTGATTTCCAGCTCCAGCCGGTTGGGGGCAAGGCCGGCGGACGCCAGCGCGCCGATGATCGTGTTCAGCAATCCTTCGTCCTTGATCTGGGCGGGCGAGAGATTGACGGATACGAACAGGTGATCCGGCCAGGTCGCGGCCTCCATCACCGCTTCGCGCAGCACCCAGGCGCCGATCTGCACGATCTGGCCGGTTTCCTCCGCGATCGGGATGAAGATGCCTGGCTCGATCATCCCATGGGTCGTATGATTCCAGCGCAATAGCGCTTCATAGCCCGCGATCTCCCCTGATTGCACATCCATGAGCGGCTGGTAGTGAAGCTGCATCTCGCCACGCGTGATCGCCGCCCGCAGATCCAGCTCCAGGTCGCGTCGGAACTGGGCCTGCTCCTGCATCGCCGGATCGAACAGCGACGCTCCGCGCCGGCCTTTCGACTTGGCGTCATACAAGGCGAGATCGGCCGCGCGCAGCACTTCGCCCCCATCCCGCCCATTGTCGGGGGCGAGAGCCACGCCAACGCTTGCCCCGATCGGCAGGTGCTGGCCGGCGATCTCCAGCGGCTCGTCCATCGCGGCGACGATTGCCTCCGCCACGGCCATGGCCTCTTCCTGGCCGGGAATATCCTCCAGCAGCACCGCGAATTCATCGCCGCCCAGCCTGGCGACCATGTTGCGCGCGGGCACGGCGGCCTCGATCCGGCGCGCGGCTTCCGCCAGCACCTTGTCGCCCAGGGCATGGCCGTGCGTGTCGTTGACCGCCTTGAAATGATCGAGGTCGACATAGAGCACGGCGACCACCTCGTGTTCCTCGCGCCGCGCGAATGTCCGCTGCAGGGTGGTGTTGAACAGGCTGCGGTTGGGCAGGTTGGTGAGGATATCGTAATGGGCCATGTAAGTGACCTTGTCCTCGGCCACGCGCGCCTTCGTGATGTCGGCGATGAAGCCACGCCAGCCGGACAATTTGCCTTCCCGATCATAGGTGGGCCGCGCATTGAGCGACCACCACGCGCGGCTTCCCTTGATCTCCAGCGGCACGACATAGTTGCGCAGGACCTGGCCGGAAAACGCGGTCTGGATCAGTTCGTCCACCTCGGGGCAGGGCAGGAACAGGTCGCTCAGATAGCGGCCTTCCAGCTCGCTCGCGGTGCAGTTCGCGGCATTGCAGAACCGTTCCGAAGGATGGAGGATGCGGCCCTTGCTGTCGCATTCGACCAGCCAGTCGCTGCCATCCTCGTCATATTGATTGAGCAGCAGCCCGACGGTTTCGTTCGCCTCGCGCAATATCTTGGTGCGCAGCCTGCGGGTCGCGAACATGTAGTTGAGATTGAACAGCGCCCAATGGACGAAAACCAGCGTGAACAGCACCACCACTGCGGTTATCAGCGCGGCGGGCGTTCCGATCCGGACCAGCGGCGCGGCGACGGCCGCCGATTGCAAGGTCACCGCGAAGATGCCGACGCGCGGGAAGGCGATCAGCGCCAGGGCGTCGAAGGGAATGGTAAGCGTGGCGCACAATACCAGCGGCATCAGGATTTCCGGTGGGGCAAGGGCCAGGCCGGGCAGGATGGCGCCGCTCCACCACAGCGCGCGAAGGGTCGCCAGCGGCGCGAAATACCGGGCCAGTTGGCGATAGCTGGTCTTCCCCGCCTTCAACCGGCGGTCGAACCCGAACTGGGCGAGCGTCAGCAGGGCGCCCGCAAGAACAGTCAGCCCGGTCGCCCAGACCGGCAGGAACGAGAATGAGATCAGGGCAACGATCGCGGTTCTGGCAAGATCGTAGAGCGCGAGGGGGAAAGCGCTGGTATGATTGAGCTGGCAACGGGCGAACCATTCGCGATTGTTCTCCGCGACATCGTGCTTAATCAGGTCGAGGAGCAGGAATTCGCGTAAGCGCTCCCCTGCGAACAATCTTGCCAGCATCCTTTTTCCCCCGGTGCCAGTATAATTCGCCTTGAACTTGGCGAGTTGGTCTTGGCGAGGGGAAGTATCGTAAGCGGGTTAATCAAAAGTTTTGATACACTTCAGGGGATTATCTGAATTTGGTCCACTTTGGTTGTTGTCACGGATAAGCCGCATCCACGAAGTACAGACCCTGGGGCGGGGCATTCAGGCCGAGCGCCTGCCGATCCCGCGCCGCCAGCGCTCTTGCGACCTCCTGTTCCGCCCAGCGGCCCATGCCGACCAGCGCCAGGCAGCCGACCATCGAGCGGACCTGATGATGCAGGAAGCTGCGCGCGGCGGCTTCCACCAGCACGAATTCTCCCTCCCGCCGCACCTCGAGCCGGTTGAGCGTCTTGACCGGGCTGTTCGCCTGGCAATGCACCGATCGGAAGGTCGTGAAATCATGCCGCCCGACCAGCGCTTGCGCCGCCCGGTGCATCGCGTCCGCGTCGAGCGGCTGGTGGACCAGCCACACCCGGTTCGCCTCCAGCGTCAGCGGCGCGCGCCGGTTGCAGATGCGATAGAGATAGCTGCGCCCGATGCAGGAGAAGCGCGCATGCCAATCCTCCGGCCTCTCCTCGCATTCCAGGACCGAGACAGGGGCGGGCCGCATATGCGCGTTGAGCGCTTCCATCAGGCGGAAGGGGGCTATCGGCCTGGCGATGTCGACATGCGCCCGCATGGCCAGCGCATGCACTCCGGCATCCGTCCGGCCCGCCGCATGCATCGTCACGCGCTCGCCGGTGGTGGCGAACACCGCGTCCTCGACCGCCTGCTGCACCGACGGGCCATGCGCCTGCCGCTGCAGCCCCATGAACGGAGTACCGTCGAATTCCAGGGTCAGGGCGAAGCGGGTCATGCGCCCGGAATCAGTGCAGCTGCGTGCCGGGGGCGATGGAATGCCCGCGCAGCAGCGCCCGCGTTTCCATGGCGGGCTTGCCGGCCCGCTGGATCAGGGTGGGCCGGATCGCGGCATGGCCGCAGGCGATGGTCAGTTCCTCGTCCAGCACCATGCCCGGGGCACCTTCCCGCCCGATCACTTCCGCGGCGAGAATGCGATAGCGCTCCTGCCCGATCTCGAAAAAGGCGCCCGGAGCAGGGGCGAAGGCGCGGATCTGCCGCTCCACGAACTCGGCATCGCGATGGAAGTCGATCCGCGCCTCGCGCTTGTCGATCTTGGCGGCGTAGGTCGCTTCCTTGTCGTCCTGCGGAACGGGATGGAGCATGGGCAGGTCGATCAGCGTGCCGACCATGAGCTGCGCGCCGATCTCCGCCAGCTCGGCGGTCAGCTCGCCCGCGGTCTTGCGTTCGATCGGCGTGCGCGCGGTGGCGAGCACGGGGCCGGTATCCAGCCCTTTTTCCATCTGCATGATGGTGACGCCGGTAACCGGATCGCCGGCCAGGATCGAACGCTGGATCGGCGCGGCCCCGCGCCAGTGCGGCAGCAGCGAGGCGTGGACGTTGAGGCAGCCGTGCTTCGGGGCTTCGAGGATGGGGACGGGCAGGATCAGGCCATAGGCGGCGACCACCGCGACATCCGCCTCAAGCGCGGCGAAGGCCTGCTGCTCGGCCTCGGTTCTCAGCGAGATCGGGCAGCGCACTTCGAGGTGGCGGATCTCCGCCTCCTTCTGGACGGCCGAAGGCTGCAACTGCTTGCCGCGCCCGGCGGGCCGGGGCGGCTGGGTATAGACCGCGACGATTTCGTGCGCGGCCTCGTGCAGCGCCGTGAGCGTGGGCACGGCAAATTCCGGGGTGCCCATGAAGATGATTTTCACTCGACCTCCGTTCGCCGCTTGTCGAAGGGCCGTCCTTACTTCACGGACCGAAAAAGGGAAGGACGGGGCTTCGACAAGTTCGGCCCGAACGATTAGGAAACGGTCATGGCATCGCAAGAGATCGAGAACCTCGCCGCCGCGCTTGCGCGATTGCCGGGGCTGGGGCCGCGCTCCGCGCGCCGGGCCGTGCTGTGGCTGGTGAAGCGGCGCGAGACGTCCCTTGCCCAGCTGCTGGATGCCTTGTCCGCGATGCGCGAAAAGCTGGTCGAATGCGCGGTCTGCGGTAATGTCGATACGCGCCAGCCTTGCGCCATCTGCGCCGATCCGCGGCGGGACCCGCGCTCGCTGTGCGTGGTGGAGGATGTGGCGGACCTGTGGGCGCTCGATCGGGCAAAACTGTTCATGGGCCGCTATCATGTGCTGGGCGGCCGCCTGTCCGCGCTGGAGGGGGTGCGGCCCGAGGACCTGTCGATCGGCAAGCTGCTGGAGCGGGTCGAGGCGGGCGGGATCGACGAGGTGGTGCTGGCGATGAACGCCACGCTCGAAGGGCAGACGACCGCGCATTACATCGCGGAGCGGCTCGAGCATTACCCGGTCCGGATCACCCAGCTCGCGCATGGCCTGCCGGTGGGCGGCGAGCTGGATTATCTGGACGAAGGCACGCTGGCGCAGGCGCTGCGGGCGCGCCGGCCGGTCGGCTGATGCGATCAGCGCAATCGATTTTTTGCGGAACCCGGGCCGCATAGCTTCTTGCGATAAGCGGTGGCGGAGCCTATTTTCGGTCCATGGCCATTCGTGAAATCCTTGAAGTGCCGGACCCCCGGCTGAAAACCGTGTCCAAGCCGGTCGAACATTTCGACGAGAAATTGAAGGCGCTCGTCTCCGACATGTTCGAGACGATGTATGACGCGCCGGGCATCGGCCTGGCCGCAATCCAGATCGGCGTCCCGCTGCGGGTGCTGGTGATCGACCTTCAGCCGGAAGATCCGGATGCGGAGCCGGAAGTCTGCACCGCGCATGGCGGCCATCATCATACCCACCAGCCGACGAAGAAGGAACCGCGCGTCTTCGTGAATCCGGAAATCCTCGATCCGTCCGAGGAACTCAGCACCTATCAGGAAGGCTGCCTGTCCGTGCCGGAGATCTATGCCGAGGTGGATCGCCCGGCCCAATGCCGCGTGCGCTGGCAGGATCTCGAAGGCAATGTGCATGAGGAGGATCTGGAAGGCCTGATGGCCACCTGTATCCAGCACGAGATGGATCACCTCGAAGGCATACTCTTTATCGACCACCTTTCGCGCCTCAAACGCAACATGGCGCTCAAGAAGCTGGAGAAGCTGCGCAAGGCGGCTTGATCCGGCGCTGCAGCCGGTTTGCTGATTCTATCCACGGCCTCCTGGCGCGGGGCCTTGTCTTGCGCGGTATCCTTCGATAAGTTCCTGGTTCGTTCCGAATTGGGAAATGCTCTTGGATCAGTCTCTCGTGATCGCAATCGTGCTCCTCCTCGGCCTGTTCGCGGGCGCGGGGCTGGGCTGGTTCTTCGGCTCCCGACCGATTGCGGAATGGAAGCAGCGCTGGCTTGTCCGAGATGGCGAGGCGCGCGATCTGGACGAGAAGTTCCGCCGTGCGATCACCGAGCTTGCGGGCGCGACCGAGCGGGCCAGTCATGCCGAGGCGCTGGGCCATGAACTGGCGGGCGTGCGGGCCGAGCGGGAAGGGCTGTCCGCCGAACTCGCCACGCAAAAGGCCCATGCCGCCAATTTCGAGGAGCAGAAGCGGCTGCTCGTGGAAGCGCGCGAGGAATTGCTCAAGGAATTCCAGCTGACCGGCTCGAAGGTGCTGGGCAAGGCGCAGGAGGAGTTTCTCAGGAATGCGGCCGAACGGTTCGGCCATGCCGAGAAATCCTCGGAGGAGAAGATCAAGGCGCTGCTCGCTCCGGTAGGGGATCGGCTGAAAAGCTACGAGGAGCAGGTCGCCGCGCTGGAAGCCAAGCGCGTGGATTCCTTCGGGCAATTGACGGGGCTGATCCAGTCGATGAAGGAAGGGCAGGAGGCGGTGCGGCAGGAAGCGGCCCGGCTCGGCCATTCCTTGCGCAACGCGCCCAAGGCGCGAGGCCGCTGGGGCGAACAGCAGCTTCGCAACGTGCTGGAGCAATGCGGCCTTGCCGAACATACCGATTTCGTCACCGAGCATTCCGTCAACACCGAGGATGGCCGCCTGCGACCCGATGCGATCGTGCGCATTCCCGGCAACAAGGTGCTGGTGATCGACGCCAAGGTGTCGCTCAATGCCTATCAGGCCGCGTTCGAGGCGGATGCGGATGATGCGCGGGAAAGCGCGCTCGCCGACCATGTCCGGTCCATGCGCAACCATGTCCAGCAGCTTGGCGCCAAGAGCTATCAGAGCCAGTTCGAGGATGCGCCCGATTACGTGGTGATGTTCGTGCCGGGCGAGCATTTCGTCGCCGCCGCGCTCGAGAAGGACCCCGAGCTTTGGGACTTTGCCTTCGGGCGGAATGTGTTGCTGGCGACCCCGACCAATCTCGTCGCGATTGCGCGCACGGTCGCGCAGGTCTGGCGGCAGGATGGACTGGCGCGGGAAGCGCGGGAAATCGGGCGCATGGGCAGTGATCTGTATGACCGGCTGGCCGTGGCCGCCGAGCATCTGAAGCGCGTGGGTTCCGGCCTCGACAGCGCGGTCAACAATTACAACAAGTTCGTTGGCAGCTTCGAGCGGAATGTCCTTTCCGCCGGGCGCAGGCTCAAGGACAAGGGCATCGAGATCGGCAAGCGCGAGATCGAGGATGTGCCGCTGGTGGAAAGCGCCCCTCGTTATGGCGATGGCAAGGATGAGCCGTCCGGGCGTCTTGCGTCGGTCGAAGGGCTAAGCGACGCGGCGGAATAGGGGGCTGCCCGGGCCGGGTTACTCGGCCTCGGCGGTGTGGCTGATCCGTTCAAGTTCCGCATCATGGCCGCTTGAGCGCAGGATGAGCCGGTCGTCCCGCCATTCGACCGATGGGGCCGCGGCGAGCAAGGCTCCGACCGCCTTTTCCTGATCCCACACCGCGCCTTCGCAATACATCTCGGTCTGGGCCAATGGGCCGGCGATCAAGCGGTCATCCTCCACCCGCCACGGCCCGCCCATGCCGTTGCAGCCGACATTCGCGCCGAGATTTCCGTCCCGGAATTCCAGCCTGGTTCCATGAGCGACCGCTTCCATCCCGTCGATTTTCAGGAATCGCCAGGCGGTTCCGCTCAATCCATGGCCCGGCGCGGCATCGGCGGCGCAGGCAGTCAGTGCGAGAAGAGAAAGAAGAGGAAGGAATCGCATGGCCATGGACCGTGGCAGAGATATGCTGAGCCTTCACTGAACAGCTTCAGGGGGCAAGCTGCGCCAGCACTTCATAAGCCAGAACCGCGCCAGCCACCGCCGCATTGAGGCTGTCCGCCCGTCCGCGCATCGGCATGGTCACTCGCAAGTCGCATTCCGCTTCATAGTCTTCCGGCAAGCCTCTGGATTCATTGCCGACCAGAATGAAGCATGGCGCCTGATAAGATGCCTCGCGATAGGGCTGGGCGTCGCGCAGGGAAGCCGCGACGAGCTGGCCCGCGCCGTCGCGCAGCCAGGGGACGAACTCTTCCCATTCGGCTTGCGCCACCCGCTGCGTGAAGATCGCGCCCATGCTGGCCCGCACCGCCTCCACCGAGAACGGATCGGCGCAATTGTCGAGCAGGATCAGGCCGCCGGCGCCCACCGCGTCCCCCGTGCGCAGCATGGTCCCCAGATTGCCGGGATCGCGCAGCGCTTGCGCTACGAGCCAGATCGGAGCGGCGTTCCGGTCCAGGCTGGCAAGCGAACTGTCGAACTCCGCGAAGACCCCTGCGACCGCCTGCGGATTGTCCTTCCCAGTGATCTTGGAAAGGACCTCTTCGGTCACTTCCAGAATCTCGCCGCCGGCTGCTTCCACCTGTTCCTCCAGCGCCGAGAGCAGGGGGTGCGGATCGCGGCTGGCGGCCATCACCAGCGTTTCGGGCAGCTTCCCCGACTCTCTCGCATCGGTAAGCAGCCGCAGCCCTTCGGCCAGGAAACGGCCTTCGCGCCGCCGGTGCTTCTTGTCGCGCAGGGAACGGAGATATTTGACCGTGGGATTGGACAGGCCGGTAATGCTTCGCCGCATCGGGGATCGCGCCAGGATGGCCGGAGCCGTCCTACTCCTCTCCGAAGCCGGAGGCGACGAGGCTGACCAGCCGTTCGAGCGCGATGTGCGCGTCATCGCCTTCCACCGAGATTTCAATGGTGTCGCCACGCGCGGCGCCCAGCATCATCAGGCCCAGGATCGAGCCGCCCGCCGCGTCCGCGCCATCCTTGGCGACCTTAACGTTGTTGGTCGGCGGCAGCTGGCTGACGGCTTCCACGAATTTCGCGCTTGCGCGGGCATGCAAGCCCCGTTTGTTGACGATCACAACCTCTTGCCGCGCATCTGCCATGCCCTGCCCCCTTTCGATTATTATTGCCTCATGCGTCCTGGCCGAGGAATTCCGATGCTATCGTTATGTAATTGCGGCCAGCTTCGCGCGCGGCGACGATGGCTTCCTTTATGTCCATGGTCTTTCGCGCCCCGGCAAGGCGAATCAGCATCGGGAGATTGATGCCGGCGATCACTTCCACCTTTCCGGCCTGCATCAGCGAGATGGCGAGGTTGGAAGGCGTGCCGCCGAACAGGTCGGTCAGGATGATCGCGCCTTCACCCGAATCGACCTTGGCGATCGCATCGCGAATCTCGTTGCGGCGCCGCTCCATGTCGTCGTTGGGGCCGATGCAGACGGTTCTCACCGCTTCCTGCTTGCCTACGACATGCTCCATCGCCTGGACAAATTCCTCGGCCAGATGGCCGTGCGTGACCAAAATCATACCGATCATACGGGGGATTGCTCCAGTTCGGGCAGACATTGCTTGCGCGCGCAGCGCTCCAAGGCGATCCATGGCTCGTCACGTCTGCTGCGCCCCTTCAATCATTTCTGCAGCGCGGGATGCCAGGTTGCGGTGCAGCACAGTGGGCGAAAATCCCGCTTCGCGCAAGGCCTGCGCTATCTGCTCCGCCATGAAAACGGAGCGATGCCGTCCGCCCGTGCAGCCGAATGCAATGTTAACATAGCTTTTTCCCTGCGCTTCGTATCTCGGCAACAGGAGCAGGAGCAGGTCGCGAATTTGCGAGAAGCTGGCGGCGAACGCCGGATCGCGGCGGATATGGTCGCCGACGGCCGAATCCTTGCCGGTCTGGTCGCGCAGTTCCGGCACCCAATGCGGATTGTCGAGAAACCGCATGTCGAACAGGAGATCGGCAACCGGAGGCAGGCCGCGCGCAAAGCCGAAGCTGTTGACCGTCACTGTCATCTGGCCGGGTGCCTCATGGGCGAAGCGGTCGCGGATGGCCTGCTGCAGCTCGTTGGAATTGAAATCCGTGGTGGTAATCACCGCATCCGCCCATCGGCGCAGCGGGGCAAGCAATTCGCGCTCCGCCGCGATTCCCGCGGAGACCGGCAGCCCCTGCGCGAGCGGATGGCGGCGGCGGGTTTCGTTATAGCGCCGTTCCAGCTCGTGATCGGCGCAATCCAGAAACAGGGTGGTGACGATCAGGTCGCCTCGCGTGGCGAGCTGCTTGACGAGCTGGATGATTTCCACCGGGTCGAAACCGCGGGTCCGGCTGTCGAACCCGATGGCCATCGGCGCCTTGAGATCGCCGTTCGCGCTTCCGCCGTCGCCGATCAGCCGGTCGAGCAATCTGACCGGGAAGTTGTCGATCGCTTCCCAGCCGAGATCTTCCAGCACGCGCAGGGCGGTTGTCTTGCCTGCACCGAGCAGTCCGGTGACAAGCAGGATACGTTGGCGACTGTCAGCCGAATCGCAGGACATAACGGCGCAGCTGTGCGCTTCCGGCAGATGAAAGGGAAGGGGGCGATCAGTCCGCGCCGTGGATTCTCAAGGCCCACTCCGCCCGCAGCGGCAGTGCCGCGCTGTCCGGGTAAAGGCTGACGGCGGGTATCGCCACGCCACAGATCTCGCGCATCGGGGCCGTATCGACAAAGCGCGGCGCGGCGCGGTCCAGGGCAACGATCAAGGCTACCCGCGCGCTTCGCGCCGGCATGGATACGATCCCGACATTGCGGATCTCCAGGAGGTTAGCGGTGTTGGGCGGCGGGGACGCCCAAAGTGTCCCATCCCGGGATTCGAGCGTCACGCCATCGTCGCCCACCAGGGCGGCGCCACGGTCGATCAGGGCCAGCGCAAGGCTCGACTTACCGGTGCCCGGGGCGCCTTCGATCAGCACCGCCCGCTCCCCGATCGCAACGCAGCTTGCCTGGCGGACGACCGGATTCATGTCCGCGCGGCCCTGGGCAGGCTCAACAGCAGGCAGGCGCCGGGTTTCCCATCCGGGCGGTCCACGGCCTGCAAGGTGCCGTCATGCGCCTCGGCGATGGTGCGGGCTATGGCGAGGCCGAGGCCGCTATGATCGCCGAAACTTTCGGCCGCCGGGCGGATGGAATGAAAGCGTTCGAACACCGCCTCCCGTTCCGCTTCGGGAATGCCCGGCCCTTCATCCCAGATCGCCGTCTCCACGAGATCGTCGGTCACGGCGATGTCCACGGTCACCACGCCATCCGGCGGAGAGAAGGAGATGGCGTTGTCGAGCAGGTTCTGGAGGATTCGCTCGATGCGTGCCGGAACCCCCATCACCACCGCCGGAAGGCCGCCTCGTTTTCGCAGACGGATTTCGAGGCCGTCGTGAAGCTGGTGATCGGAAAGGCTGCGGATCGAATTGTTTGCCAGGGATGCCATGTCCACCGGCTCGAATGTCGCGCGGCTCAGTTCGGCGTCGATCCGGCTGGCGTCCGCGATCTCCGTCACCAGGCGGTCGATCCTGCCCACGTCATGCACCGCGATTTCAGTCAATTGCCGGCGCAGTTCCGGATCTGTCACCTTGCTGAGCGATTCGAGCGCGCTGCGCAGCGATGCGAGCGGGTTCTTGATTTCATGCGCCACATCGGCGGCAAAGCTTTCCACCGCATCGATCCGGAGGCGAAGGGCGGCGGTCATGTCTGAAATGGCGCGGGCCAGCAGCCCGATCTCGTCCCGCCGTTCCGGCAGGCGCGGCACTTCCACCCCGCGGTCGCGCCCCAGCCGCACCCGCACGGCCGCCCGGACGAGGGTCCGCAGGGGCTGCACGATCGTCCGGGCCAGAAACAGCGAAAGCTGGATCGAGATCACCAGGGCGATCAGCACCACGATCGCGAGCGTCTGGCGGGCGTCTCTTACGTTTTCGGTGATATCGAGCGCGTTGCGGGTGGTGAGCAGCATTTCACCCTTCTTCCCGACCGGAGCCGCGGCCGTGATTACAGGCGTTCGGTCGGGGGCGTAACGGAGCATCACCTTGCTGCTCCGGTCCTCGCGGGCCTGGATCAATTCCGGCCATTGGTCGGAATCCGTGTCCGCCGGTTCCACATAATCGGGAATGGGAGGCGCGCCGACCAGAAAATCCATGCCGCGATCCAGCAGGCGCGCGGCATGTTGATACCATGGCTCGCGATCCGGATCGATGAGGGCGAATGACGGATCGGCAAGCTCGAAGCTGTCCGCCGCCAACCGCCCCTTCCGGTCATACAGCCGCAGCCGCAACTTCTGCTCCTTGCCGAGCTGGGCGAGCAGGCTCCGGCGCCTTTCGGGAGAGGCGACGACCAGCGCCTCGGCTGTAATCTGCGCTTCGCTGCGGGCAAGTTTGAAGCGTTCCGCCAGCAACTGCTTGCGATAGGAATCGAGGTAGAAGAGGCTTGCCCCGAGCAGGGCCAGCGCGACGATGTTCACTGTCAGGATGCGCGCGGTAAGCGAGGCCCTGCGGGTCCAGAACAGCCGCTGCAGGGGCATCCCCAGCTCATTGGTTCGGTTGGCGGGCCGGTCAGCCATCGGTGAAGCTGTAACCCGCGCCATAGAGCGTTTCTATCGCCGCGAATTCCGGGTCGACCACACGGAACTTGCGACGCAGCCGCTTGATGTGGCTGTCCACGGTCCGGTCATCGACGAAGACATCGTCCGGATAGGCCGCGTCCATCAGCTGGTTGCGGCTCTTGATGACGCCGGGCCGGGCGGCCAGCGCTTCCAGGATCAGGAATTCGGTCACGGTCAGGGATACCGCATGGCCGTTCCATTCGACGAAATGGCGGGCCGGGTCCATGCTCAGCCGGCCCCTCACCAGAACGGGAAGGGAATCGTCCGCCTCGCTCGGCGTGGCGTCCGGGCTTTCGCGCGATGCCGCGTTGCGCCGCAGGATCGCGCGAATCCTGGCCAGCAGAAGGCGCTGGCTGAACGGCTTGGCGAGATAATCGTCCGCGCCCAGGTCCAGCCCGGTCACTTCGTCCTGCTCGTCATCCTTGCTCGTCAGGAAAATTACCGGGAAATAGCAACTGAGCCGGAGTTGCCGGAGAAGCTCCAGGCCGTCCATGCGCGGCATCTTGATGTCGAACACCCCGAGATCCGGCGGATTGTCCGCAAGGGCCTTCAGCGCCGCCGAACTGTCGGAATAGACCCTGGTGGCGAATCCTTCCGCCTGGAGCGCGATCGACACCGAGGTCAGTATATTGCGATCGTCATCGACCAGCGCGATAACCTGTGGCGCATCTGCGCCTGCCGGAGGAATATTGGGTTTGCCTGAAATCATGCAGCGGTAAACGATGCTTCCGGATTGATTTTCCGTCGTTATCCCGAGACGGGGCCGGAGACAATGCAAGGGGGCTTTTATTGCTTGTGCAGATGCGGTAATATGCTGAAAGGAGCGGATAGATTTTCAGCTTGATCGTGTCAAATTGACGTGAGGCTGTCTGGCGACTATGCGCGATGGACCGCCTCAGGAAATTGCGCGGCCCTCGGGCCGATTCCCAGGAGATGATCTTGACTGCTTCGCTTTCCTTCTCGCTCGATCGCCAGGGCATTTCGACCGGTGCCTCCATATTCGCCAATCTGGGGCCCGCGCCGCTTGTCGAGCATGCCATTCAGAACGGCGAGGGCCTGCTTGCCGCTTCCGGGCCGCTCGTGGTCGAAACCGGCCGCCATACCGGGCGCTCCGCCAAGGACAAGTTCACGGTCAAGGATGCGGAAACGGAAAACACGGTCTGGTGGGGCAATACCAATGTTCCGATGACGCCGGAGCACTTTGCCGCACTGAAGGAGGATTTCTTCAAGGCCCTCGCGGACAAGAGCAAGCTCTACGTGGCCGATCTGTTCGGCGGTTCGCAGCCGGAACATCGCGTCAACGTCCGCATAATCAACGAGTTGGCCTGGCACAATCTGTTCATCCGCACTCTCCTGGTTCGGCCCACCGCGAATGAACTCTCCAGCTTCGAGCCGGAATACACGATCATCGACCTGCCGAGCTTCCAGGCCGATCCGGAACGCCATGGCTGCCGTTCGGAAACCGTGATCGCCGTGAACCTCACCGAAAAGCTGATCCTGATCGGCGGCACCAAATATGCCGGTGAAATAAAGAAGAGCGTGTTCGGCATCCTCAACTATCTGCTGCCGGCCAAGGGCGTGATGCCCATGCATTGCTCGGCCAATATCGGCCCGGATGGCAAGACGGCGGTGTTCTTCGGCCTGTCGGGCACCGGCAAGACCACGCTTTCGGCCGATGCCAGCCGCACCCTTATCGGCGATGACGAACATGGCTGGTCCGATACCGCCGTGTTCAATTTCGAAGGCGGCTGCTACGCCAAGATGATCCGCCTGTCGGAAGAGGCCGAGCCGGAAATCTATGCGACCACCCGCCGCTTCGGCACGGTGCTCGAAAATGTGGTGATCGACCCCGAGACCCGCCTGCTCGATCTCGACGACAGTTCGCTCGCTGAGAATACGCGGGGCGCCTATCCGATCGATTTCATCCCCAATGCTTCGGAAGAGAACCTTGGCCCGGTTCCGGCCAATGTCATCATGCTGACCGCCGATGCCTTTGGCGTGCTGCCTCCGATCGCGCGCCTTACGCCCGACCAGGCGATGTATCACTTCCTGTCCGGCTATACCGCCAAGGTGGCCGGCACGGAAATCGGCGTGACCGAACCCGAAGCGACCTTCTCGACCTGCTTCGGCGCTCCGTTCATGCCGCGCCATCCCAGCGTCTACGGCAATCTCCTCAAGGAGCGGATCGCCAAGGGCGGTGTTTCCTGCTGGCTGGTCAACACCGGCTGGACCGGGGGCAAATATGGCGTCGGCAATCGTATGCCGATCAAGGCCACCCGCGCCCTGCTGAATGCGGCGCTCGACGGCAGCCTGAACAATGTGGAATTCCGCAAGGACCCGAATTTCGGCTTCGACGTGCCGGTCGCGGTTCCGGGTGTGGACAGCTCTATCCTCGATCCGCGCTCGACCTGGGCCGACAAGGAAGAGTTCGACCGCACCGCCCAGAAGCTGGTTCAGCTGTTCGTGGACAATTTCGCGCAGTTCGAGGCGCATGTCGATGAAAGCGTGCGTCAGGCCGCGCCGCAGGCTGCCTGAGGCTCCCTCCGGAAGCTGGAAAAGACGGGGCGGGTTTTTCCCGCCCCATTTTTTTGCACCGGCTCCGCGATGGTCGGCCTGTGTCAAAGATTGGACTTGTGTCGCTGTTATGAAAGGGCATCATGCGCCGGGGTTTGATGCCCTTCTACAGGAGAAGCAGCGATGAGCATTTTCGATACGATCCTCAAGGGAATCGGCGGTGCGCCTGACGACGTGGCGAACCTTTCCGCGAAGCTCGGCATCGATCCGGGTCTGGCGGAAAAGGCGATCGCGGCCTTGGGCCAGTCTCACCAAATGCAAGGCGACACGGTCGAGTTGGCTGCCGCCAAGACCGGGCTGCCCGCTTCCACCTTGCAGCAGATCGTGCAGGCGGTCGGCGGCGAGGGTTCGCTGATGGAATTCGCCAATATTCTCGATCGCGACAAGGATGGCAGCGCTTTCGACGATATCGCGGATATTGCAAAGGGCTTGTTCGGCAAGAAATAGGCAGGCTTCCAAGCTTGCGTTACTGCTCATTTCATCCGTGAGGGAGTTAATGTCAGCAACTTTCCGGGAAAGAGCGTTGCCTTCCGTAAAATAATATTATTAAACCCTGTTATAAGATATGAAGCCGGGTCGCATCGGTTTCACGGAGGGGAACCGAATGATCGAGATGCTCGACACGCTGCGGCGTACGGGTGGCCTGGCTGCTTTGTCGCGGCACTTGAACTTGACACCGACGCAGGCGTCGGCAGGGACGGATGCCCTGCTGCCTTTCCTGCTGGGCGGTTTCAAACGCTACTGCCAGCGTCATGACTCTGAAGGGCAGGGGCTTCCCGCGCTGTTGAAGCTGCTGAACCTGTGGGGCGATGGCGAGATGGCCGCCGCCGTGCTGATCCCGGGGAACGGGTCGATGGCGGCAGGCCCCGCCCTCCTCGAAGCGATCTTCGGATCGCCCGAGGCAATCGTATCCGTGGCCAGCGCGGCCGCGCAGAGGTCCGAACTCGACACCGCGCAGCTGCGCAAGATGCTTCCCCTGCTCGCCATGCTGCTCGGCGGCTACATCTCGATCCGGGCCGCTCCCTTGCATGGCAACGACAACGGGGTTCCTGCGCTGCTGGAACTTGAGCATGCGCACAATCCGCTTGATGAAGTGCTTCCGCCCGAAGAAGACTGAGGGACCATGGAAGCTGTATTGTCGATTCTCGTTCTGGCTGCGATCGCCTTGCTGCTTGGCGCGTTCGTCGCATGGCGCAAGGGGAGGCCAAGGCGCCAGATCATGCTGATGCTGCTTCTGGCGGCGGTCATGGTCCTCAATATCGCGATCTGGACATTGCCCGACAAAAGCGGCGAGGCACCGCTCGGCCGCTCCATCGAAAGCGCTGAACAACCCTAGCCGTTCCGGGTTCCGCCGCCCGTCGATGGACCCGTGAATAGGTCCATGCACAGGGTGGCGTGCCGTCATTTTGCGACCATCGCTCGATTGTGGTGCAGTTGCAGGATTGCTTTTTACCGGCCAATCCGCTTCGCGCTGGAGAATTGCTGAGTTGAAAGAAGAGACGAGCCGATGAGCGAAACCAACGAGTATTTTGCGTCCTTCCCTGCGGAACATGCCTTTCGGCACAAGCTGAGGGAAGATGGGCGGGAATCGCTCGCTCACATGCTGATGTTCCCTGAGCATGGCATTGCCGGCTTCATTTATCCGTCGATCCGCGCAACCGGGCCGGCAAAGGTGCGCACCTATCTGTTCGGGCCGGCCTTGCCCGAGCCGGTGATCGAGGAAGTGGAAGCGGACGTTCCGGACGGAATGGATTTCGACGACTGGCGGACCGGCCCGCTGGTGATGGCCGTGCGCGAGGCCCACAGGATCGTGGATCTCGACTGGAAGGGAGAACGCATCCAGTTCCGTGGCCGCTTCGAGGCGATGCACCCGCCCTATGCGTTCAGTTCCCACCCCGGGGGTAATCCGCCCTACTATGGCGACGACCGCACCGAGCAGCATGGCCGCCTCAGCGCGGAATTCAGTGTCGACGGCCTGGGCGGAAAGCATGAAGGCTTCCTCATCAGGGATCACTCATGGGGACCGCGGATCTGGGGCCTCAACCAGAATCACAAATGGTTCCACGCCACGACCGAGGATTGCTCGATCCATTTCTTCGAGATGCAATCCTTCGGATACAATCACTTGCGCGGCTATCTGTTCAAGGATGGGCAGATGCGCCACCTCGCTTCGGTCGACTACAAGATCGATTACGACGACCGGATGATGCAGCAAGGCATGGAAGTGACCGTGGTGGATAGCGAAGGCCGCCGGGCAGTGGTCCACGCCAGGGCCTTCGCCACGATCCAGCTCGATTCATACGATCCGAAGGTCTACCTCAACGAGGCGGCTTTCACCGTGGAGATCGAAGGCAAGCAGGGCACCGGCTGGGTCGAATTCTGCTGGAACCGCAACTACCTCGACTTCGCGAAGGATTATGTCGTGCGGTTCGCGGGAGCCTGACCCGAAGACAGGAGGCAGGGGCAGACGGGCTGCAAGGGAGCAGCCCGTCCGTTCGTTACCGGATGGTGCATTCCGGCGAGAGCCGGAAATCGAGATATTTGTCGACCGAGAGCATCATGTCCTCAAGCTCATGCTCGAAGAAGTGATTGGCGCGCGGAATCTCATCGTGATGGATGGTGATGTGCTTCTGCGTGCGCAGCTTGTCGACCAGCTTCTGCACGGCCCCCGGCTGAACCACCGTGTCCCCGGCGCCCTGAATGATTATGCCTGATGCGGGGCAAGGGGCAAGGAAGCTGAAATCATACATGTTCGCCGGGGGCGAAACCGAGATGAAGCCGCGAATTTCCGGGCGGCGCATGAGCAATTGCATCCCAATCAGGGCGCCGAAGCTGTAGCCCGCGATCCAGGTGGTCTGCGCCTCCGGATGGATCGATTGGACCCAGTCCAGCGCGGCGGCCGCATCGGAAAGCTCGCCGATGCCGTTGTCGAAACTGCCCTGGCTGCGGCCCACGCCGCGAAAGTTGAAGCGCAGCGTTGCGAAGCCGCGATCGGCGAATGTCTTGTAGAGCCGCTGCACGATCCGATCGTTCATGGTGCCGCCGCCCTGGGGGTGGGGATGAAGGATCATCGCCACGGGCGCGCGGGGGCGGGCAGAAGGTTGAAACCGGCCTTCGAGGCGGCCTTCCGGACCGGGAAAGATAACTGAGGGCATATATGACCTGTCTGAATGCGCTGACTGAGCGCGCGGGTGGCGCGCGGGAAGGTGGAGGCTATATAGTGTTCTCGCCGTTTTTCGCAATTCCTACGCAATGGAGTGCATTTGCGCATTTATCTCGATCATGCGGCCACGACGCCGATCCGCCCCGAAGCGGCCGCCGCGGTGGCGGAGGGGATGGGCAAATGGGCGAACCCGTCCAGCCCCCATGCGGAGGGCAGGGCGGCCCGTGCCGCGCTGGAGGATGCCCGGGCGCGCACGGCCGCCTCGCTGGGCTGGCCGCATGAGCTGATCTTCACCAGCGGCGCGAGCGAGAGCGCCGCGATGGCGCTCGCTCGCGCGAAGGGCGGGGCCAGGCTGGTGAGCGCGGTGGAGCATGACTCCGTGCTGCAAGCCTTGCCGGACGCGGAAATCCTGCCTGTTCGCCCGGACGGCGCGCTGGATCTCGACGTGCTGGAGGAAGCGGTGGACGGCCGGGAGCGCCCGGTTGTGGCGGTGCAGGCCATCAATTCGGAAACGGGCAACGGGCAGGATCTGGATGCGATTGTGCGGATTGTGCATTCGGCGGATGGCCTGCTGCTGGTCGATGCGGCGCAAAGCGCCGGCAAGTTCGCCTTGCCGGCCGGGGCGGATATGGTGATCCTCTCCGCCCACAAGTTCGGCGGCCCACCCGGTGTCGGCGCCTTGCTGGTGAAGGATTTCGCCATGCTGGCGCCGTCCAGCGGGCAGGAGCGGGGGTATCGCCGCGGCACGGAGAATCTGCCGGGCGCGCTTGGCCTTGCCGCGGCATTGGAAGCCTGCAGCGCCCCCTATCTCGATCCGGCGGTTTTGGAACCGATAACTGAAAGGCTCGCCCCGGCCATCGCCCGCCTCGGCGGAATGCGGCTGGCCGACCGTCTTGCCGCTCCCACACCCTATATCGAGGCCATCGCGATGCCCGATATGTCCGGCAGCGCGCAGCTGATGTGCTTCGACATGGCGGGATTTGCCGTGTCGCAGGGCAGCGCCTGCTCGTCCGGCAGCCTCAAGCGAAGCCATGTCCTGCAGGCGATGGGGCTGGACGACGAACTGGCTAGCCGGATCATCCGCGTCAGTTTCGGCTGGAGCACGACGCGCGAGGAAGTGGAACGCTTCTGCGACAGCTGGATCGCGCTGGCGGAAGGGAGCGGAGCGCGCGCCGCATGATCTATTGCGACTATCAGGCGACGACGCCGCTGGCGCCGGAAGCGCGCGAGGCCATGCTGCCCTGGCTCGATGGGCCGGAGGGCACGGGATTCGGCAATCCGCATAGCCCGCATCGGTTCGGGCGGCAGGCGGCGGCGGCGGTCGAACTGGCGCGCGACCGGGTGGCGGCGCTTTTCCCGCCGGGCGGGCGCGTGATCTTCACAGGCAGCGCGACCGAAGCGATCAATCTGGCCTTGCGCGGCTCGCATCCGCCCGGCGATGCCCGCCCGGTGGCGGTATCCGCGATCGAGCACGCCGCCGTGCTGGACACGGCCAGGGCCTTGCGCTGCCCGGTGGAGATATTGCCGGTGGATCGCGAAGGACTGGTCGCTCCGGCCTGCGGTCTGCCTGATGCGGTGCGTCTGGTTGCGGTGATGCAGGTCAACAACGAGATCGGCACCATCCAGCCGGTCGATGTGCTCGCCCGGCGAGCGAAGGAGTTGGGCGCGCTTTTCCTGTGCGATGCCGTTCAGGGCGCCGGCAAGCTCGCCCCGCCGGCGGAAGCGGACATGATCGCGGTGTCGGCCCACAAGCTCTACGGGCCGAAGGGAATCGGCGCATTATGGATACGGGACGGGGTGGTGCTCGAGCCTCTGCTCACTGGCGGAGGGCAGGAACAGGGGCTGCGTTCCGGCACGCTCAGCCCGGCGCTTTGCGCGGGTTTCGGGGTCGCCGCCAGACTGTCGACGGAGCTGTTGGAAAGCGATGCGCGGCATGTGGAAAAGCTGTGGGCACGGGTGCGTTCCCTGCTGCCGGAATGGGAGCTGAACGGCAGCGCCGATAGCCGCTGGCACGGCAATCTCAATATCCGGCGCGAAGGGCTGGATGTCGCGCGGCTGATGTCCGATCTACGGACGATTGCATTTTCGGCGGGATCGGCTTGCGCGAGCGGCTCCGGCAGGCCAAGCCATGTCCTGTCGGCCCTGGGTTTGAGCGCAAGACAGGCAAAAAGCTCGATCCGGCTTGGCTTCGGGCGTTATACCACGCTGGACGAGATCGAGATGGTGGCCGAAAGCCTGAATGCCGCCGCCGAACGACAGGATATGCGATGATAAAGGTCGAATTCATCACCGCACAGGGCGAGAGGGTCTCCACCCAGGCCGAAGAGAACTCCAGCCTGCTGGAGACCGGCCAGGCTTGCGGCATGCCCCTGGAAGGCACTTGCGAAGGGCAGATGGCCTGTTCGACCTGCCATGTCATCATCGCGGAAGAATGGTTCGCGAAGCTGCGCCCCGCCAGCGACGACGAGGAGGATATGCTCGATCTCGCGGCTGGGGTGGTTCGCTACAGCCGCCTGTCATGCCAGATCGTGCTGACGCCCGATCTCGATGGGCTTATCGCGCATATTCCGCCCGAAAGCCGCGACATGCAGCTTTTGTAGCATTGCCTCAGGCGGACTGACGGACCTTTTGAGATGTCAGCCCCGTGATCGGCCTGCATATCAATACGCGCTTTGTCATGACCTAAGTTCCCTTTCAGCATTCGTTCGCTGAATGGGCGGTGGATTGCGAAGGTTCCGTGCTTACCCGCGGGCCGTGCCGGTGATAGGGCGGAGCGCATGGATACCGTTGCCGATACCGAACCCGATCCCTTCGATGCGATTGTCGATGCGCCGTTCGACAGCGCGCTGTCCGAGCGCTACCTCGTCTATGCGCTTTCCACGATCACGGCGCGCTCGCTCCCGGATCTGAGGGACGGGCTGAAGCCGGTCCATCGCCGCCTGCTCTGGGCGATGCGTCAGTTGAAGCTCGATCCGGCCAGCGCCTTCAAGAAATCGGCGCGCGTGGTGGGCGACGTGATCGGCAAGTATCACCCCCATGGCGATGCCAGCGTCTATGACGCGATGGTCCGGCTCGCCCAGGATTTCGCGCTGCGCTATCCGCTGGTCGAAGGGCAGGGCAACTTCGGCAATATCGATGGCGATAATGCCGCCGCCTATCGCTATACCGAGGCGCGTCTCACCCCCACCGCCATCCGCCTCATGGCCGGGCTGGACGAGGGCACGGTCGATTTCGTGCCCACCTATAATGGCGAAGAGGAAGAGCCGGAAATCTTCCCCGGGCTGTTTCCCAATCTGCTGGCCAATGGCGCGAGTGGAATCGCGGTGGGCATGGCCACCTCGATCCCCAGCCACAATGTCGCGGAAATAATCGACGCCACGCTGGAACTGATCGACAATCCGCATGTGGAACATGCCAGGTTGATGGAACTGTTCCATGGGCCGGATTTCCCCACGGGCGGGGTTATCGTCGACAGCCCCGCCGCGATCTCCAACGCTTATGAGACGGGACGCGGCGCATTCCGGGTGCGCGGGCGTTTCTTCGCGGCCGAAGCGGAGAAAGCCGAGGATCGCGAAGCGGGCATCGAGCGGCTGGGCGGCGGGCAATGGCAGCTCGTTATCAGCGAGATCCCCTATATGGTCCAGAAGGGGAAGCTGATCGAACAGATCGCCCAGGCCATCGCGGACAAGAAACTGCCGATCCTGGACGACGTGCGCGATGAATCCGATGAGCATATCCGGATCGTGCTGGTGCCGCGCAGCCGCAATGTCGAACCGGAACTGCTCAAGGAAAGCCTCTATCGGCTGACTGACCTCGAAAGCCGGTTCTCGCTCAATCTCAATGTGCTGGACGCCAGCCGCACCCCGATGGTGATGGGGCTGAAGGAACTGCTGACCAACTGGGTGGCCAGCCAGATCGACATCCTGCAGCGCCGCAGCCGCCATCGGCTGGAGAAGATCGCGGCCCGGCTGGAGCTGGTGGAAGGCTATATCATCGCCTTTCTCAATCTGGACCGGATCATCGAGATCATCCGGACCGAGGACGAGCCGAAGCCGGTCATGATGGCGGAATTCAGCCTGACCGACCGCCAGGCCGAGGCGATCCTCAACATGCGGCTGCGCAGCCTGCGCAAACTTGAGGAGATGGAACTGCGGCAGGAGCGGGACGATCTGCTCGCCGAACGGGACGAACTCGAAAAGCTGCTCGAATCTCCCGCCCGGCAGCGCACCCGCGTGAAGCGCGATCTCAATGCGCTGCGCAAGGAATATGGCGAGGACACGGCGTTGGGCCGCCGCCGCACCACGATTGCCGAAGCGGTGCCGACCGTCGAATTCACGATGGACGCCATGATCGAGAAGGAGCCGGTCACCGTCATCCTTTCGCAGCGGGGCTGGATACGCGCCGCCCGGGGCCATGTGCCGCTGGATGGCGACTTCAAGTTCAAGGAAGGGGATGGGCCGGCCTTCGCGATCCATGCCCAGACCACCGACAAGCTGCTGGTCGCCGCCGATAACGGCCGCTTCTATACGCTGGGCGCGGACAAGCTGCCGGGCGCGCGCGGTTTCGGCGAGCCGATCAGGACCATGGTCGACATCGAATCCGAAGCCCAGATCGTGAGCCTGCTGGCATACAAACCCAAGGGCCAACTGCTGCTGGCGAGCAGCGCGGGGAAGGGCTTCGCGGCGGAAATGGAAGAGCTGCTGGCCGAAACCCGCAAGGGCCGCCAGGTGATGAACGTGAAACCCGGCGTCAAGCTGGCCGTGGTGCGCGAGATCGCGGCCCGGCACGATCATGTCGCCGTGGTGGGCGACAATCGCAAGCTCGTGATCTTTGCCCTGGAGGAATTGCCGGTTCTGGCGCGGGGGCAGGGCGTCACCCTGCAGCGCTATCGCGATGGCGGGCTTTCCGATGCGACCACCTTGGCCTTGGAGGAGGGGCTGAGCTGGACGATGGGCGGAGAAAGCGGGCGGGTTCGCTCCGAAAAGGACGTGATGCTGTGGAAGGTGGCCAGGGGCGCGGCGGGCAGGCTGCCGCCGACGGGCTTCCCCAGGGACAATCGGTTCTGACCGTCTCCGGTTCTTAGGCGCCAAAGAGCCAAAGAAAAACCCCCTCCCGCATGGCAGGAGGGGGCAGGCAGCTTCTCAAGGAAGAATCAAATGGCTTACTGGCCACCTTCCGGGGTGGTCGCCGGAGCGCCCGTCGCGGGCTGATGGCCTTCATGGTTCGCGGCCGCCTGCTTGTTCGCATTCTCGATCGCGGCGTTCAGCTCGTCCTTAGAGAAGGCGATCGTCGCGCCCTTTTCGCCCTGGGTGAAGGCGGTGGCGGCGAGCGTGGCCTCCTGCGTGCCGGTGTTAACCACTACATTGCCGTCCGCCACACTGACCACGGTCGCGACTTCCTCGCCCGAGGGGCCGTAAATCGTCTGTCCTGCGGCAAGAGCCGGAGCCGCAGCCGGAGCCTCAGCCGCGGCATCGGCCTCCTGAGCAAGGACGCTCGTGGCGGGAACGGTGGCGAAAGCGGCGAGAGTGATCGCGGCCAGTTTCGAAATCTTCATATCCAACTCCAACTTCATCATTAAAAATCCCTGCGCCGAAGCGGCGCAAACATCCCACGCATCTGCACAGGATAGCGAAAATCGAAACCGCGCTGGCGCAAGACGAACGCCAGCTTCAAGATGCACCTCGAGCGGAGATGCGGTGCGGCTCTAGCCCCGAGGGGGCTGTCGTGGAATTCCCTCGAAGTCGGGTCATCCCACCCCGCCTAAATGAGTGAATCGCCCGGTCAGTTCCAGTAACCAAACGTTAAATGCGCGCAATCCAACGCAGTTTTGGGGCGGTTACTCGCATTCAATGTCCGGAGAGAGTTTCCGCAAGAATTTCCCTGACGCGTTGCGCGCCGGGAAAATTCTCCTCGATCCACTTCGCCTCGACTGCCCGCAGGGTGCGGGCGATCTGTGGCCCCGCCGTCACCCCGCTGGCCACGATATCGCCCCCTTTGAGGGGCAGTTGGGGAACGTGCCAGCCGTGCAGCGCGTCGATGGGAAACCCGCCTGTCAGCAGCCTGTCCCGGGCGCATTCCAGCCCTTCCCGATAGGCGAGGGCGCGCGGAAAATCGGCATCATCCGTGGTGCGCTCGGCAATGCAGGCGAGATATTTGCGCTGCTTGCCGGAAAGACGCAGGCGGGCCGCGATCGTTTCGGCGACCGGCGCAATGGGCGGGATCAGAGCGGCGAGGCGCCGCAGCGCCTTGGGAGGCAGGCCGGCACGCGCCTCTGCCGCTATCAGCCGCGCGAGCGTGGCAAGCTCGCGCTTCCCCGCTTCCGGCAACACCACCTGCAGGATGCCCAGGCCATGCATCCTGTCGACTGTGGGCGAAGGGTCGGGAAGGGCGAGCAGGTTCAGAAGCTCCATCGCCACGCGTTCCCGGGAAAGCCCCTTCAGCGTATCGCGCAATTCGGTGCAGGCGCTTTCCGCCTCTTCGTCGAGCATTCCCCCGAAGCGGGCCTGGAAGCGGAAATAGCGCAATATCCGCAAATGATCTTCGCGTATCCGTTCCCGTGCATCGCCGATGAAACGAACCCGCCGTGCCGCGAGATCTTCCTGCCCGCCGAAATAGTCGAAGATCTTCAACGTTTGCGGATCGGCATAAAGCGCATTGATGGTGAAATCCCGCCGCGCCGCGTCCTCCCGCCAGTCGTCGGTGAACTGCACTGTCGCGCGCCTGCCATCGGTCGAAACGTCGCGGCGCAGGGTGGTGATCTCGACATTGCCATCCGCCAGCAGCGCCGTGATGGTACCATGCGCGATTCCGGTGGGCACGGTGCGGATGCGCGCCTTGCCCAGCCGCTTCATCACGTCGTCGGGCTGAAGCGGCGTCGCCGCATCCACATCGCTGACAGCGTGCCCGAGCAGCGTGTCGCGGACCGCGCCGCCGACCCAGCGCAGATTGCCCGGGCCAAGCGCTGCGGCAAGGCGGGCCAGATCTTCCCGCGCGGTCCATTCCGCATCGGGGAGGCGATCAGAAATGCTCATGGGAAATCCGGCTGGCCAGATTGGCGATGATCGCCGCGGTAACACCCCAGATGCGGTGATTGTCCCACATCACTTCGAGATATTCGCGCCGCATCCCGCCGAAGTCGCCACTTCGCACGACACGGTTGGCCGGGTCCAGCAGGAAGCGCAGGGGAGCCTCGAACCACTGATCGACTTCCGCCGGATTGGGAACGATCGGAATGTCGGGCGGGATCACGCCGAGCACCGGGGTGACGCGAAAGCCGCTGCCGGTCTGGAAATCGTCGGTTGCGCCAATGATCCTGATATTGCGCGGCACGAGACCCAGCTCTTCATGCGCTTCGCGAAGGGCGGCGGTTATGGCGTCCTCGTCGGGATCGACTTTGCCGCCGGGGAAGGCGACCTGGCCCGGGTGGGAGCGCATCGCCTCGGGCCGATGGATCAGCAATACTCCGGGTTCCGCGCGTTCCGTGACCGCGATCAGCACCGCCGCCGCACGCGGGTCGCCGGGGGGCGCATATTGGCCGTCGTCGCGCAGGCGCTCTATCCGCCGCGCATGGCCTTCGTCGAATAGCCGCTTCAGATGATCGAACAGGCTGTTCATTGCGGAATCAGGGAAAAACGGGCGCCCTGGCTCTCGACGGTCCAATCGCCGCCATGCGCCAGGGCATGATCCGCGAGCTGCGCGTAAGTGCTGCGGTTGAGGCGGGCCTCGCAGCCATGCCGGACGGCCAGATAGATGGCCGGAACGTCAGGATCGCCCGTAGCGCGAAGCGAATTCTCCGGGCCGGCCAGAACCAGATCGTCGGTATTGAGGCGAAACGCCAGCGCGCCTTGTTTCTCCACCATGTCGGTGGCGATGAAGGCCGCATCCTCGACCTCGATCGACAGTTTCTGGGATGGCGTGACCAGCCAGTGCCTGCCCGTATCGTCGCGCATGAGCAGCGATGCGAAGGCCCGCACCATCGCCGGCCGGGTGATTTCGCCGCCTTCGTGGAACCAGCGTCCGTCCGCTGCGATACGCATGTGGCTTTCCCCTTGCTCGGCCGGGTTCCATTGGTCGAGCGGGGGCAGCTTGCGCGAAGCGACCGCTTCCGCAAGTTCCGGCAGCGACAGCGCGGCAAGTTCGGGAGGCGGATCGTAAGGCATCGCCATTGCGATGCCAGATCGCTCTAGCCTAGCCAAGGCCCGAGCATGCCTTCGCGTGGCAGAGTGGCGGGATTCTCGCATCGAACGAGCAGGCGCTTCGGATCGACCGGGCCGGGAACCTGCCATCCCTGCGTGGGTGCTGCCCGGAACTGGAAGAAGCGGCCGTAATATTCCTCGTCGCCGATCATCACCAGCGGCAGGGGCGCCCGGGTATCGATGGCCGCCAGCATCGCCAGCATCAGCGCCTTGCCGTATCCCCGGCCCTGATGCTCCGGCAGGACGGCCACGGGGCCGACCAGCAGCATCGGATGCGGCCGGCCATTGGGGTCGGTCAGGGCGATCGGCCACGTCTGGATGGTACCGACCAGATAGCCTTCGTTGTCGATTGCGGCGAAGCTAAGGCCCGGCAGCCATTCCATGCCTTCGCGAATGCGATAGGCGGTCCGTTTGCGGCGATCCGGCTCGAAGGCGCGATCCAGCAATTCCTCGATCAACGCGGGCTCGATTTCGGAAAGGGGAATCAGATCAGCCATGGGCCGCGCGCCGATAGGGTGCGGGGCACTGAATGTCGATTGTTTTTACCGGGCGCGCTTCGGCGTCAATTTCAGCAAACGGGCGCTCCGGC